>Ga0134125_10008775_pt1 | contig 11406 bp, 10 predicted proteins | sample KB31751_FD_96464 | JGI IMG/M metagenome (GOLD analysis project Ga0134125, IMG submission 96464) | Terrestrial soil microbial communities with excess Nitrogen fertilizer from Kellogg Biological Station, Michigan, USA - KB3-175-1 | ecosystem: Environmental > Terrestrial > Soil > Unclassified ... | reverse complement strand
TGCGTGCCCAAGGACGGTGGATAGGCTGCTGCCGATCAGCGATCTGGCTGGCCGGTAGCGTTCAACGCTTGACCACGACAAACGTACGACGGGCAGTAGAGCGGTCACGGGCGAGCGTCCTCGGCAGCTCCGTGCGAGCGGGTAAGAGAGCCGGCACGGATACCCGTAGAGCAACCGTCGTGCTCATCCGCGCCGTCTCTGATCTCGTCGACAAGGCAGTCGATCAAGTCGTGCTCGGCGACGACCGAGTTGGCTCGGCGGCTGAGGCAAGACAACTCCTGAAGCGGGACGAGCGTGTTGAAGCGCTTACGGGCGAGATTCAGCGGGTCGTCGCACTTGCCGTCCCGGTTCTCCGTCGGCTCGCGCGCGGCGCCCGCTTCGCGCGAGTCCCGTGGGTGTTCGTGGCTACGACGACGCTCTCGATCGGAGTCGCTGTCAGAAGTGGTGTCAAGGAGATCCAAACGCTGTCGTCCCTCGTCGCATACAGGCTCGAGCGGGCAACGGGCACCCCAGCCGATCCAGCACTGGTCAAGAAGCTTGCGGTCGATCTGTATCTGCATCCGCGACGCGCGCCGAACCTGGACAACGACCGAGTGCGGATCGTTCGACTGACGCGCAAATGGTTGCTCGGCGGCGCCTTCGGCCGCAAGACGGAGCGGCGCGCCTCACGCGCACTCGAGGCGGCCGAACGGATCGACGTGGGCGCGCTCGCAGCCGAATGGGACAATGCGCGCAGAGACAAGGCTGGCCGAAGGAACCGCGTTACAGGGAGTGGATCTTCTGGTTAGCGACCGGGATCGCCTGTGACTTCGGAGTCGTCGACGCTCTCGAGCTCGTAGCGAACGATCATCCCGTCGCGCACCGTGTACACGAGCCGTGCAGTCTTCACGTCCGCGACTTCGCCCGATTCCTTCCGGGTGTAGATCAATCGATTGAGCGAGCCGACTCGGCCCTCTCCGAAGTCTTCCAGCTCGCCTCGCTCTTCCGAGACGTCGACACTCTCCGCGCCTCCGAGGTCCTCGGGTGCTCCCACGTCAGCGGCTCCCCCAGCCGCGTACCACTCGAGAACTGCGTCGATTCCGCGCAGCGTGGTGACTCCGCCGCGGCTCGGGACAACCCACTCCACGTCTTCTGCAAGGACGTCCTCAACCGCTTGACGCTCGAAATTCGCTGCTCGCCAGCGGTTGACGACTTCCATCGCATCGTCACTCACGCCGAGAGCTTACGCCGTGGGCGCTGCCGGCAGTGGCTTCGTGCTCACATGCCCACCCTGGTCGACGCTGACAAGCATGAGGTCGCCGCCACGCCGGAGCACGGCCGAGTCGGCCGTCTGGCTCTCGACCGCCCAGCCCTGCGCGACCCAACTGCCGACGGCACCGTCGAGGCGACGCTGACGCTCCTCGACAGAGACTCCTCCTCCACCACCACCACCGCGGCGCGACAACGCCACTACCAGCAGCACGACCACACCGAGAGCGAGGACCCCGAGCAGCACCCAGACCCACGTCGGGGTGTCGCTTACATCCGACCCTGACTCGGTCGTGGACGTGGGCACGATGACCCTCCTGGTCGTCGTCTGCTCAACGGTCTCGGTCGTGCCGGGAAGGGTTGTGGTCTCGACGGTCGTTTCCGTCCTCGTCCCGACCTGTGCTCGCCCTCCGCTGACGATGACCGCGGAGGCGAGAAAACCGGCGACGAAGAGAGCGGCGAGAGCTGAGAGCTTCACGGCTCTTGGCACCGACACATAGTGCCAGATCGCCCATATGCGCGATCGCCGCCGGTCGGTGCTACTTGAGGGCGTCGACCTCGACGTACCAGTGCGTGCCGGCGTACGGCCGCACCGTAAGCCGGTAGCTGCCGGTGCCGTCGTCGCTCACGTACGTGCCGAGGGAACCGGCGCGGTTCGCGAAGAAGCTGTGACCGCCGAACTCGTCGACGCCCTCCCAACTGAACTGAGCGAACGCGAGGCCGTAGTCGTTGCCCGTCAGCCGGTACCGGATCCGCCAGTGCTCGGGCACCGTGAAGGGGTCGCTTACGTAGTCGTCGTTGTTCGAGACCGCGAAGAGCTTGACCCAACGCAACGTGCGCGTAATCGTCAGCCGGATCTGCGCTCCCTGATAAACCGTCGTTCCGGGAGCGGGAATCTGGTCGAGCACCTGACCCGGCGTTCCCTCGGTGAGACGCCAAACGAGCCGGTAGCGGAGGTGCTTGGCGGCGAGTTGCTGCTGCGCCGAGGCGATGTGGGTACCGCGGACGTCAGGGACGACGGAGTGCGGGTACCCGCTCGCGACGACGAGCGTGACCTGCGCGGGCCTGCGCAGGCGGGTTCCTACGCGTGGCTGCAGCCCGACCACGGATCCTTTGCGCACCGTCCAGGAGGGTGCGTACGCGTACCGGCTCGTGAATCCCTGGCGGACGAGCGATGCTTTCGCCGCCTCGGCCGAGCGGCCGGCGACCGCCGGCACCGGCGCGTACGGGGAACCTTTGCTGACGACAAGGCGCACCTGAGTCCCGATCGGAAATGGTGACCGTGCCCGCGGTTGCTGACGGATGACGAGGCCGGCGCCGACGCGCGTGCTGTAGATCCTCTGTACCGACACCGTTGCGGCCGGCATTGAGCCCTCAATCTGGGCGCGTGCCGCGTCTTCTCGCAACGACACGACGTTTGGGACACGCAGGAGCGGATTCCGCACCTCGCCCGCGACGACGAGTGCGGCGACGACGACCGCGGCCGACGCGGTGAGACCGATGACCACGCGTCGCCGCGCCCACGAGCGCCGTCGCTTCGACGCCGGCTGCGCTTCTGGCGGCGGCGCCAGAGCCATCTTCGCCGATGGACGCGCAAGGTGGGTCGTCGGCTGCTCGGACAGCAGCGCGACGGTCTGCTCGTCCAGCGCCGACGCACCCACCACCACGCCCAAACATGCAGTTGAGGCGTCGGCGAGCGCACCAAGCTCTTCGGCCACGTGGGCGGCATCTGGACGTCGTTCCGGGTCGCGCGCGAGCAGGGAGTCGACGAGCGCGGCGGCGGGAGCGCTCCCGTCCGGAAGCAACGACTGCAGCGAAGGCGCATCGTCGTGTGCGCGACGCAGGCCCACGGCAAGGCGATCCTCTCCTTCGAACGGCAGGTGGCCGCTCAGCAGCAGGAAGAGAATGCAGCCGAGCGCGTAGAGGTCGGCGGCGGCGCCGTTTTCCCGTCCAAGCGCGAGCTCAGGAGACCAGTACTCGGGTGTTCCCAGCAGAACGCCGGTCGCGGTCAACGAGCCGGTGCTGCGTGCGATGCGCGCGAGCCCGAAGTCGGTGGTGACGACACGTCCGCTCCGTCGCTCGATCAGGATGTTCGACGGCGTCAGGTCACGGTGCACGACCCCTCTTCCGTGGGCGTAGGCGAGCGCCTGCGCGACCGGTCTCATGTAGGCGGCGGCCTCGCCGGTCGCGAGGGGGAGCCGGCCACGCGTCGTCTGCGCGAGGTTGGCGCCGTCGACGTACTCCATGACCAGGAACGACTGCTCTTCGTTCGAGATGTAGTCGTAGATGCGAACGATGTGCCCGTGCGCGAGCGCCGCAAGGGCGCGCGCTTCGCGGTGGAAGCGGCGCAACTGTGACGGATCTGGCGCGACCAGCGAGCGCAGCATCTTGATCGCGACCTCGCGGTCGAGCTCGCGGTCGCGGGCGCGCCAAACGACGCTCATACCCCCTTCGCCGACCTTGTCGAGCAGCTCGTAGCGGGCGGCCAACACCGTCATCAGCGGTCGAGCTCTCCGTTGGAGCTATCGGCAGGTTCGGACACGGCCACCACCCCGCTTTCGATGGCGTCACTCTACCGCCGGCGGTGCGCGCGCGAAGAGATCGGGCTCGGTACGCGCTTGATCGGGCTGGTGGTGCTCGCGAATGCCGAGACCGTCGTCCTCGCAGCCGGTGCCAGGTCCACCTCAGGGACGGGCTGGGTCTCTTTGCGGTCGCGCTAAGCGAGCAAGAGCTCGACCGCTCCAAGCGAGCCGCCCGCGGCAAGACTGCGGCTCGCCTCCGAGAAGGCCCGGCGGAAGCGGTCGCTTTCGCGAAGAGGGGGCGAGAACACCTCGTCGAGCTCGAAGAAGGTCAGCGGTGCGTCGAGCGACCCGAGCGAAAGGGCAATGGCGCGTTCTCCATGAGAATCGGGCGCGCGCTCGGCGGCAGGCGTCACGGCGAGATAGCGCGCCCAGCCGGCAAGGGCCAGAGCTGCACACTCGATCGGGCCGCCGAGCTCGAGCTCGCGTTCGATCGTCGGAATCAGGAAGCTTGGAAATTTCGCCGTCCCGTCGATGCAAAGGCGTGCGATCTGATCGCGAACGCCGCTGTTGGTAAAGCGCGAGAGCACCGTGCTTGCGTAGTCGGCGGCCGGGTACCCGGGAATCTCATCGAGCGTCGGGATAGCTTCCTCCCCGAGGAAGCGCTCGAGGTATCCGCGCAGAGCGGCAACAGCGATCGCCTCGTCGACGTAAGTGACTCCGGCGAGCGCGGCGAGGTAGGCCATGCAGGAGTGGCTCGCGTTCAACATCCGTAGCTTGTAAAGCTCCCAGTCGTGCACGCGGTCGGTGAACAGCGCGCCGACTTCTTCATACTGCGGCCGCCCGGCAGCGAATCGATCTTCGATCACCCATTGGCGAAAGGGCTCGGCGACCACAGGCCAGGCATCCTCGAGCCCCACTACTTGTGAGAGCCAGGCCCGATCCGTCGCGGCGGTCTGCGGCGTGATCCTGTCGACCATCGAGTTCGGGAAGGTGCAGGACTCCTCGACATAACGCAAAAGCTCGGCGCTCCGCGTCTGGCACACCGCCATGATGGCCGCGCCGGCGGTCTTTCCGTTGCCCGGCAGGTTGTCGCAGCTGAGGATCGTGAGTGGCGCTTCGCCGGCGAGGCGCCGGGCATCGAGGCCGGTGGCGATCGCTTCGAGCGTCGGGTTCTCCCGTGCCAGAGAGTAGCCGCCTTCGGTGATTGTCAGCGAAAAGATCGCAAGTTCGGGATCCGCCAGCAGCCGAGCGAACTTTTCGACGTCATCAATCGCCAAGACGTAGTCGACGATGCTGCCAATGACCCGGACCCCTGCTCCGTCACTGTCGCGCTCGATCAGCGTGTAGAGGTGGTCCTGGCCGCTGAGGCTCTCAGCCATGTGCCGGTCCGGCTCCAGCAGACCGACCCCGCGGATGGCCCAGTCGCCGCCGCCCGCAGCGAGCTCGTCGGTGTAGAGGGCCATGTGCGAGCGATGAAAGCCACCGACGCCAAGATGGAGGATGCGCGGGGCAAGGGCCGAGCGGTCGTAGTGGGGTACCGTGATGCCCTGCGCGCCGATGGCGTCCAGATTCGACTGCGCGACTCTGATCGGCATCAGGGGCTTCCGCCCGAGACCTCGAGATTGACGCCGGTGACATACGAGGCTTCGTCTGAGAGAAGGAAGGCGACAACCGCTGCGACCTCCGTTGGCGCCCCGTAGCGGCGAAGCGGCACCATGGAGATCATCTGCTGGGCGACCGCCTTGTGATCGCCGGCGAAGTACTGGCCTCCGGCTCCGGCTTGCAGCGCCACCTGCGACTCCCACATCCGTCCTGGGCCTATGAACCCCGGCGAGACGGCGTTGACGCGAATGTCGTGCGGTGCGAGGTCTTTGGCGGCGGCCTTGGTGAGCCCGACGACCGCCGCCTTTGAGGCCGAATAGGCGGGCATGTTCGGCGCGCCGGAGACGCCGGCCATCGACGCGATGTTCACGATCGAGCCGCCGCTGCCGGCACGGATCATCGCTCTGGCCGAAGCGGCCAGCACACACATGAGACCGAGCACGTTGACCTCGAATAGCCGGCGCGCGTCTTCGAGTGGGTAGCGCTCAACCGAGACGAACTCGCCCTGCAAGCCCGCGCTGTTGACGACACCCGAGAAGGGCTCATGGCTCTCGATCGTCGAGGCGACTGCAGCTTCATCGGTGACCGAGAAGGTGGCGCCGACCGCCTCAGCGCCAAGCGACAGGCAGTCTTCGACGACCTTTTCTAGCCGCTCGTGTGTCTGCGGATGGTCGGCGAGGACGAGACGTGATCCTCGCTCCGCAAGTGCTCTCGCCGTCGCGCCCCCGAGATCCCCGGCCGCCCCGGTGACGAGGATGCTGGTCACAGCTCGACGCTCTGCCGTCTCACCTCCGCAGCATCGAAGAGATGGAGCGTTCCGTGCAGACTGATTCGCACGTTGTCGCCGGAGGAGCCGACGAAGGGGGCATCGACCTTGGCGACGATTCGGCGCTCCTCGCCGTCGTGATCGATAAGCAGATGCACGAACAACTCGGAGCCAAGATCCTCGACGATGCGGATGCGGGCGGGAGTCGGCCCGTCGCCGATGATCACTGCCTCCGGCCGAAAGCCGATCGTTGCCCGCTCGCCGCCGAGGTCGTCGCTCACCCCGATCTCTGTTCCGCCGACCTCGAGAGGCCCAGTTGAGGGAACGGGCAGCATGTTCATCGCGGGCGAACCGATAAAGCCCGCGACGAAGAGATTCGCCGGCTCGTGGTAAAGCTTGGCCGGCGAGTCACACTGCTGCAGGAGTCCATCGCGCAAGACAGCGACGCGGTCGCCCATCGTCATTGCCTCGACCTGGTCGTGGGTGACATAGACAGTCGTTACGGCCAGACGTTGCTGAAGCTCGACGAGCTCTGTCCGTGTCTGCACGCGTAGTTTCGCGTCCAGGTTCGAGAGCGGCTCATCCATCAGATAGACCTGCGGATGGCGCACGATCGCGCGCCCCATAGCCACGCGTTGGCGCTGGCCGCCGGAAAGGTTGCGCGGTTTGCGGTCAAGATAAGGCTCGAGGTCGAGCAGTTTCGCCGTTTCGCGGACACGCTCCAGGCGCTCGTGCTTCGGGACACCTTGCTGCTTCAGGGCGAAGCCCATGTTGGCGGCGACGTCGAGGTTCGGATAGAGCGCGTAATTCTGGAAGACCATGGCGATGTCGCGGTCACGTGGGCGAACCGACGAGACGTCCTTGCCGCCGATCAAGATCCGGCCCTCATCGAGGGGCTCGAGGCCGGCGAGCATGCGCAGCGCCGTCGACTTGCCGGATCCCGACGGGCCGACGAGCACGAGCAACTCGCCATCGTCGATCGTCAGGTCGAGCTCGTTTACTGCGGGTGTCGGGGTGCCCGGATAGAGGCGCGTCGCCTGCTCGTATTGCACTGCGGCCAAAGATCAGTCCTTTCTCATTTGATCGCACCCATTGAAAGGCCACGGATCATTCGCTTCTGTGCCGCCCAGCCGGCAAGCACAACCGGCAAGCAGGCGATTATCGAAGCGGCCGACAGCTTCGCGAGGAAGTTTCCGCGCGTCGAGACGTTTCCAATCACCCACTGCGGCATCGTCGATGCGCCGGCGAAGTTCAGCTGGATGGCGTAGAAGTACTCGTTCCACGCGAAGATCACGCAGAGCAGTGCCGTGGCGGCGATGCCGGGCGCGGCGATCGGCAGGATTACCGAGCGCAGCTGGTTGAAGAGGCTGGTGCCGTCGATCTCGGCAGCCTCGATCAACTCCCGCGGCACCTCGATGAAGAAGGAGCGCAACATCCAGATCGCCAGCGGCAGGTTTATGGCGATGTAGAGGACGATCAGAATCGTTCGTGTGCCGATGAGGTTCCACTTCTGGGCGTAGACGTAGATCGGGAAGATCGACGCCACGATCGGCAGGAACTTGAGGGAGATGAAGAAGAAGAGCACGTCGCGCCACTTCGGGACGGGGCGGATCGCAAGTGCGTATGCGGCCGGTAGGGCGAGGAGCATGACGATCACCGTCGAGACGACGACGACCACGAGCGAGTTTGTGAATGCTGCGGACAGCGAGAGCGTCCCGGTCGTCGAGTGGCTGACGTCGCTGTAGCGTCCGAACGTCAGGCCGTTGTGTAGCGTCTGCGCGGAGGCGTCTTGCTCGGTCTTGAAGCTCGTCAGCAGAGTCCAGCCAACGGGAAAGATCCAGAGCATGCCGACGACCCAGGCAGCGATGCCGAGAGCGATGATCGCGGCGCGACTCTCACCGACGCCCAACCTCGAACCCCGACGGGCACGACGGATCAAGCCCTCTCCTCATCTTTCAGCAGGCCGGAAAGGAGCCGTAACGCGAGCGTCGCGATGATGATCGAGAAGATCACGACGACGATCGCGTAGGCCGACGCCGAGCCATAGCGGAAGCCTCCGCCGATCGACTCCTGATAGACGAAGTAAGGGACGTTCGTCGAGCCGGGCCCGCCGCCGGTCATGACGTCGATCGCGTCGAACGCCTGGACGATGTAGATCGAGCCGAGCAACGCGCCCAGCTCCAGGTAGCGACGCAGGTGGGGCAGGGTCAACTGCCGGAAGATGCCGAATGGGGTGGCGCCGTCGACGCCGGCCGCCTCGAGGATGTCCGAAGGCTGGCTCTGCAGGCCGGCGAGCATGATCAGCATCATGAACGGCGTCCACTGCCAGACAAGGACGGTGACGATCGACGCCAGCGGATGGTCGGAGATGAAGGCGACCGAGCTGAAACCGAGGAAGTTCAACACCTTGTCGAGGATCCCGAACAACGACGAGAACATCTGCTGCTTCCAGATCAGGGCCGCGACGACGGGCATCAGCAGGAAGGGCGTGATCAGCAGCGTCCGGATGAGACCCTGCCCGAAGAAATGGCGGTCGAGCAAGATCGCGAACAGCGTTCCGAAGAGCAGCGATAGGACGACGGCGAACACGGTCATCTGGACGCTCGTCCACATCGCCTGGCGGAAGAACGGATCACTGAAGATCGCCTTGTAGTTGTCGATGCCGACGAACTTCGTCGGCTCGGGTATCAGCGACTGTGTCTTGTCTTTGAGGTCGGTGAGGCTGTAGTAGATGCTGACGAGGAACGGCAGCTGCGTTACGAGAATCGCAAAAAGCAGCGCGGGAAGCAGAGGAAGCCGCCGACGCCACGGGGAGGAGAAGGGATCTCCGACCTGGCCTTTGGCCGTAGGGCGGAGCGTGGCGTCGGCGGCAACGTTCATGAACCGCTTACTTGATCGCCTTCGACGCGATGCTCTGGCATTGGCTCAACGCGTCGGTGTCCTTCGCCGCGCCGGCGATCACGCGCGAGAAGAGTTGGGTGCACCGGTTGCCGACGTCCTGGAATTGTGGGATGCCGACGTATTGCACACCCGGTAGACCCGGACGCTTCGTGGTGCCGGGATTTTTGATCGGTGCTGCCTGCATAGCCTGGAGCGTTTTCGCAGCGAAGGCGGCTGCAGCCTTCTTGTACTGCGGTAGCTTGTAGGTCGAAAGGCGCGTCCCAGGCGGGATCGACGCCCACCCACCCTTCGTATGGGTGCCGGCAGCCTTGATGTACTGAGCGCTCGTCGCCCAGGAGATGTACTTCCAAGCGTCCGCCGCGTCGGGCGAGCTCTTGGGAATAGCAAGTGCCCAGCTCCACAGCCAACCCGACGCCTTCGTCTTCTTGACTGGGGCCAGGGCATAGCCGTTCTTGCCCTTGACGGGGCTGTCCTTCGCCTCGAGAAGGCCGGCGGCGACAGTCGCGTCGTACCACATGGCGACCTTGCCGGCCTGGTACTGCGCCAGGCACTCGTTGAAGCTCGAGTTGGCCGCGTCCTTCTCTCCGGCGTCCTGCACGAGCTTGGCGTAGAAGTCGAGCGCCGATTTGAACGCGGGCTGGTCAACCATGGCTTTGCTGGGCTTCCCGTTCGACGTTGACGACCACCAGGTCCCGCCGAAGGTGTTCAGCACGGTGGTGAACGCGGCACCAAGATCGCCCCAACCCGGTTTGCCGCGCAGGCAAATTCCCGCCATCGACTTCGAGTTGATCTTGCGGGCGATCTTGGCGACCTGATCCCAGGTCGGGCGCGCGGGCATCGTCACGCCGGCCTTCTTGAGCACGTCCTTGCGGTACATCACGAATGACGACTCCCCGTAGAACGGGGAGGCGTAAAGGTTCCCCTTGGCGGAGAGGCCGTTGCGCACGGCAGGAATGAGGTCGTTGTAGTTGTAGGATTTGTCGGCCTTGGCCTTTGGCGTCAGGTTCTGAATCAGGCCGGCGGTGCCGAACTGGGGTGCCTCATACATGCCGATCATCACGGCGTCGAACGCTTTGCCGCCCGAGCCGACATCACGAGTCGTGACTTGACGAAGCTTCCCCTCGTCGAGGATCGTGTATTTCACTTTGATTCCGGTCTTCGCCGTGAAGAGCGAAGGCGTCAGAGATGCGATGTCCTGCATCTGCGGGTTGGCGACGATTGCAACGCTTATCGTCTTGGCTTTGGTGCTCCCGATCGCCGTCGCCGCCAGTGAGGCCACTGCGATGAGCCCCATGACGAGGATTCCGACGAGCACTTTCACGGAGCGATGTTCGCTCCCCCTTCGTGGTTCATGCAAGGGTGATCCCCTCCTCTCGCGGGTGATGGCAGCAAACCCAGCGACCTCTGTCGCACCGGCCCTGCCGAGGTCTTCGTGACGCCGTCTCGTGACGCCGTCGGCTGTCCATGGAGCAGGACTGCGCAGCCAGCACGCGACGGCGCGACCTGCGTCCAAGCGATGTACGGCTGCGGCTGAACAGCGGTCCTCCGGATAGGCATGGAGCAGCTGATGACGGACGATAACGTTGTCAAGAAGGTCTTGTCAAGAGCCGCTCGCGCGTTGTAGCATCCTTGCGATTTATTGTCGCTGAAAGGCGAGATTTCGTTGTCAGAGAAGCCCCCCACCGCCATCCCTCGTCGTCCAACAATGCTCGATGTAGCCGCGCTCGCCGGTGTAGGCCTCAAGACCGTTTCGCGGGTCGTCAACGACGAGCCGGGGGTCAGTCCGGCTCTGGAAGCGAAGGTTAGGCGAGCGATCGCGCAGCTCAACTATCGCCGCGACGCCAATGCGTCGATGCTGCGACGGCTTGGCGGCAAGACGCAGACGATCGGGCTCGTCTTGGAGGACGTCGCGAACCCGTTCTCCTCGGCACTCCATCGTGCGGTCGAGGACACAGCACGCGCTCGGGGCGTTCTCGTCTTCGCCGGGAGCTGCGACGAGGACCCACTTCGCGAACGCGAGCTGATCGGTTCCTTTCGCGACCGGCGTGTCGACGGGATCATCGTCGTGCCGGCGAGTGAAGACCACACCTATCTCTATGGCGAGCAGCGCGCCGGAACAGCGCTCGTCTTCGTGGACCGACCTGCCGGGCATCTCGACGCGGACACTGTCGGCTCAGACAACGTCGGCGGCGCCGTTGTCGCCGTCAGGCACCTGGTCGGCCACGGCCACCGACGCATTGCCTTCCTCGGCGATCTTCCGACGATCTTCACTGCCCGTGAGCGCCTGCGGGGCTACAAGGAGGCACTCGCAAGCGCAGGCATCGCCGTGGACGAGGACCTGATCCGGACGGGTCTTCGCGACCCGCA
>Ga0134125_10008772_pt1 | contig 11410 bp, 11 predicted proteins | sample KB31751_FD_96464 | JGI IMG/M metagenome (GOLD analysis project Ga0134125, IMG submission 96464) | Terrestrial soil microbial communities with excess Nitrogen fertilizer from Kellogg Biological Station, Michigan, USA - KB3-175-1 | ecosystem: Environmental > Terrestrial > Soil > Unclassified ... | reverse complement strand
GTCGAGCTCCGCTTTTATGCTGGCGCTCACTCTCGGCGGCGTGCGTTTCGCTTGGCTGTCGGCGCCGGTGCTGGCGCTCATCGGCTGCGCGGCGCTGCTTGGTGCCGCTTTCGTGCTGCGGCTGCTCTCGGCAGCCGAGCCGCTTATTCCGATCGCCGTATTGGCCGATCCGACTGCCCGGCTTGCCACGCTGATTCATTGCTTCGGTTGGGGCTCGATCATCGGGCTGAACATTTTTCTCCCGATGTATCTGCAGAGCGAACTCGGCTGGTCGCCTACCGACGCGGGCTTGAGCCTGATCATCCTGATGGCCACGCTGAACACCAGCGCGGGATTGACCAGCCAGCTCATCGGTCGCGTCAAGCACTACAAGGCGCTGCCGACACTGTTCCTTTTCTTCGCGATTGGGGCGGTGCTCGCGCTGGCCTATTCGGCGTCGTCCATGACGGCGCTCAAGTTCGAGATCATCCTGCTCTTGATCGGTATTGGATTCGGGCCAACAGCGCCGCTGACCCAGATTGCGCTACAGAACACAGTCGCGGTCCACCATCTTGGCGCGGCGATCGGCACCATGAGCTTCTGCCGCACGCTGGTGGGAACCATCATCGTCGCCATTTTCGGGGCCATCGTGCTCGCGGGGGTACCCGGTGGTACCGGAACGCTGTCGGCCGCAGCAACGTCGATCGGCGCCTTCGTCACCATCTTCCTCGGGGTGGCGGGCGCACTCACGATTACGCTGATTGCCTTGATTCTGCTGGAGGAAAAGCCGCTCGCCGAGACCATGCCGGCCACCCGAACATGACGGGCAGCAGGGCCGCTGGCGGCCTTGCTGCCCGGTACGCCGATACCGTAGCCTTGTTCCAAGCCCTTGGCGGCGGCTGGTGGAATAGGGCGGACGCAAAGCCCGAACCGGCCTTATCCATTGTCGATATCTTTCGCTGAAACATCTTCGAACCTTTGAACCGATCTGGGGGCCGGCGCGACCAATGAACGGTGGCCCAAGAGCCGCCATCGGCGCTCCCCCCCCCCGACACCCCCCTGCGCCGATATTCTATGACCCGCCCGGTTCGTCCCCACCGGGCGGGTCAACAATTTCTGGACCTTGAATTCGCGCCGACCGGCTGGTGGCCCTGTGACACCCGCCACTCTTTACGTCCCGGCTGAATGTGCCGAGAATGGCTGGCGTGGGGGAAGCAATGTGTCTGGCGAGACGGTCCTTGAGACCGAAAACCTGACCAAGGATTTTGCCGGCTTTGTTGCGGTGCGCTCGGTGAGCCTGCGCGTGGCACGCGGCACCATTCATGCCATGATCGGTCCGAATGGGGCCGGTAAAACGACTTGCTTCAATCTCCTCACCAAGTTTCTCAGCCCAAGCCGTGGTCGCATTATCTTCGACGGTCGCGACATTACGTCGCTTCGGCCAGCCGACGTGGCGCGGCTCGGGTTGGTGCGCTCATTCCAGATTTCAGCGGTCTTTCCCCGTCTCACAGCGCTGGAGAACGTCCGGATTGCCCTGCAGCGCCGCCGCGGCGGCTCGTTCGACTTCTGGCGCGGCAAGGGCGTGCTGCGCGCGCTGGATGACCGGGCACGGGCGCTACTCGCCGAGGTCGGACTTGGCCCCTATGCGGATGTTCCGGCCGTGGAGTTGCCCTATGGCCGAAAGCGGGCGCTCGAAATCGCAACGACAATTGCGCTCGAGCCGAAAATGCTGCTGCTCGATGAGCCGATGTCCGGCATGGCCCGTGAGGACGTCGAGCGCATCAGCGCGCTGATCAAGTCGTTCGCTGTGGACCGCACGATCCTGATGGTGGAACACAATCTGAGCGTCGTCGCCAATCTGTGCGACCGCATCACCGTGCTGAGCCGGGGCGAGATTCTGGCCGAGGGCGACTACGAGACGGTTTCGTCCGACCCGGCTGTGCGCGAGGCCTATCTGGGGACTGGCCAAGGAAATGGCAATGGAAACGGCCATGCCTGAATCGCGCGCGCTGCTCAAAGTAAACGAGCTGCAGGCCTGGTACGGCGAATCCCACATCTTGCACGGAGTCACATTCGACGTGCATCCGGGCGAAGTGGTGACGCTGCTCGGCCGTAACGGCGTCGGCAAGACCACGACCCTGAAATCGATCATGGGGATTGTCGAGCGGCGCACCGGTTCCGTTCAGTTCGACGGACGCGAACTGATCCGGCTGCCGTCCGAAGCCATCGCGCGCGCCGGCATTGCGATATGCCCGGAGGAGCGCGGCATATTCGCGAGCCTCGATGTGCGCGAGAATCTCCTGCTGCCGCCGCAACTGCTTCCGGGAGGCCTTGGTCTCGATCGCATCTTCGCGCTGTTTCCGAACCTGCGGGAGCGATTGTCGAGCCAGGGCACCAAGCTTTCGGGGGGCGAGCAGCAGATGCTGGCGATCGCGCGTATCCTGCGCACAGGTGCGCGGCTCTTGCTGCTCGATGAGCCGACCGAGGGCCTTGCCCCGGTGATCATTCAGCAGATCGGGCACACCATAGGCACACTGAAAGAGCAGGGCTTTACTATTCTCCTGGTCGAACAGAATTTCCACTTCGCCGCAACCATCGCCGATCGCTACTATGTGATGGAGCACGGCCGCGTCGTCGATCAGCTCTCGAACGCCGAACTAAAGACCAATATGGGCAAGCTCCACGACTATCTTGGAGTTTGATATACAAGGCTGAGGGGCAATACCCCAGACTGGGAGGAGAAAATGAAAACAGCAGCAAGTTTGGCCTTTGCGCTCGCCGCGCTGATGACGACGGCGGCGCACGCGCAAAATCCGATTCCCGTAAAGATCGGCGTACTCACCGACATGTCGAGCCTTTACGCCGACGATACCGGCCCGGGTTCGGTTGCCGCCGCCAAATTGGCCATTCACGACTTCAATCCGGCCGCGCACAACATGAAGGTCGATATTGTCAGTGCCGATCATCAGAACAAGCCGGATGTGGGCGCCAGTATTGCGCGCCAGTGGTACGACACCGATCATGTCGATGCGGTTGTAGACGTGCCGAACTCCGCCGTGGCGCTCGCTGTGAGCGACGTGACGCGCCAGAAGAACAAGGTGTTCCTCGTTTCCGGCGCCGCGAGCTCCGATCTCACAGGACCCAAATGCTCGCCCAACACCGTCCACTGGGCCTATGACACCTGGATGTTGGCCAACGGCACCGGCAAGTCGATCGTCAAGACCGGCGGCAAGACCTGGTTCTTTCTCACTGCCGACTACGCCTTCGGTCACGCGCTCGAGCGCGACACCACGGCGGTGGTTGAAGCCAATGGCGGCAAGGTCGTAGGCCACGTCAACGTGCCGCTCAATAACCAGGACTTCTCCTCGTTCCTGCTCCAGGCGCAAGCATCGAAGGCGCAGATCATCGGCCTCGCCAATGCGGGCGGCGACACCATCAATGCGATCAAGCAGGGCGCCGAGTTTGGCATTACCAAAGGCGGTCAGCACTTTGCCGGGCTCTTGATCTTCATCGCCGACATCCAGGCGCTAGGCCTGCAGGCGGCCCAGGGCCTGATCCTGACCGAACCGTTTTATTGGGACATGAACGCCGGCACGCGCGCCTGGACCAAGCGCTGGCAGGCCGACCGGCAGGGCAAGTTCCCAACCACGGTGCAGGCCGGCGTCTATTCGGCGACCCTGCACTATTTGAAAGCGGTTGCCGCAGTAAAAAGCGCCGCCGACGGTAAGGCCGTCGTCGACCAGATGAAGAAGATGCCGAGCGACGATCCACTGTTCGGCAAGGGCGAAGTCCGCGCCGATGGGCGGGCGATCCATCCTGCCTATCTGTTCCAGGTCAAAACGCCCGCGGAATCCAAATATCCCGGCGACGACTACATCCTCAAAGCCACCATCCCGGCGACCGAGGCATTCCGGCCGATGAAGGACGATCACTGCCCGCTGCTGACGCAGTAATTGTTCTCGCCTTCTCCATAGGCGGAGAAGACGCCCTGCGACATTGCCTCCCCCGTTTGCGGGGGAGGCAAGTGGCGGAAAGTATTAGAGTGTCGGCATGTTCGAAGTCTTCGGCATTCCGTCGCAGGCCCTGTTCGGGCAACTGCTGATCGGCCTGATCAACGGCTCGTTCTACGCGCTGTTGAGTCTGGGGCTCGCCGTGATTTTCGGCATGCTCAACGTCATCAACTTCGCGCACGGTGCGCAGTACATGATGGGCGCATTCGCCGCCTATCTGCTGCTGCAATATCTCGGACTCAATTACTGGGCAGCACTCGTCGTCGTGCCGCTCCTGGTCGGCGCGAGCGGCATCGTCGTCGAACGGTTGTTCCTGCAACACGTGCGCAAGCTCGACCACCTTTACGGCTTGATTCTTACTTTCGGTCTTGCACTCGTCATCGAAGGCTTCTTCCGCAACCAGTTCGGCTCTTCGGGCGAGCCTTATCAGGTGCCCGATGCGCTGCAGAGCGGGCACAATCTCGGCTTCATGTTCCTGCCGAACTATCGCGCCTGGGTCATCGTGTTTTCGCTCGTAGTATGTTTCGCCACGTGGTTCGCTATCGAGCGCACGCGGCTCGGTTCGTATTTGCGCGCCGCGACCGAAAACCCTACGCTGGTGCGCGCCTTCGGGATCAATGTTCCGCGCATGGTGATGCTGACCTATGGCTTCGGCGTCGGTCTTGCGGCGCTGGCCGGCGTGATGGCGGCGCCGATCTATAATGTCTCGCCGCAGATGGGCTCCGACATCATCATTGTCGTGTTCGCGGTCGTGGTCATCGGCGGCATGGGTTCGATCCTCGGCGCCATCATCACCGGTTTCGCGCTCGGTATTATCGAGGGACTGACTAAGGTGTTTTTTCCCGAAGCTTCCAGCACCGTGATCTTTGTCATCATGGCGATCGTCCTCCTGATAAGGCCGGCGGGCCTGTTCGGCCGGACCGCATGATGGCAGCGATCGCCGATCTTCGGGCAAAGTCGGCACGCACCGGCGACGCGCGCAGCCTGACTGTCGCCTTCTGCATCATGGTGGCGCTGCTCGCAGTAGCGCCGTTCGTTGTCTACCCGATATTTCTCATGCAGGCGCTGTGCTTTGCGCTGTTCGCCTGCGCGTTCAATCTCCTGATCGGTTACGTCGGCCTGTTGTCGTTCGGTCACGCGCTGTTTTTCGGCTGGGCGAGTTACCTGTGCGCTCACGCCGCCAAACGCTGGGGCTTTCCACCGGAGGCGGCGGTGCTGTTTGGCACCGCGAGTGCCGCCGTCCTTGGACTCATCGCCGGTTTCCTCGCCATCCGCCGCCAAGGCATCTATTTCGCGATGATCACACTGGCGTTGGGGCAGATGATGTATTTCGTCGCGCTGCGGGCGCCGTTCACCGGTGGCGAGGACGGCATCCAGGATGTGCCGCGCGGCCGTTTGTTCGGTCTGTTCGACCTGTCGCACGAAAGGACGATGTATGTTTTCGTCCTCGTCATGGTGCTCGCCGGCTTTCTGTTCATCTATCGTGTCATCAATTCGCCGTTCGGCGAAGTGCTCAAGGCTATCCGCGAGAACGAGCCGCGCGCCATCTCGCTCGGCTATAAGACCGAGCGATACAAGCTCGTCGCCTTCGTGCTGTCGGCGACCTTGGCGGGGCTCGCCGGCGCTCTGAAGGCGCTGGTCTTTCAGCTGGCCTCTCTGACCGACGTATATTGGACGATGTCGGGCGAAGTGGTGCTGATGACCCTGGTCGGCGGTCTCGGTACCATCTTCGGGCCGGTCGTAGGCGCCTTTCTTATCGTCGCGATGGAGACTTATCTGGCACAGCTCGGCCAATGGGTACTCGTGATCCAGGGGGCGATTTTCGTTTTCTGCGTGCTGGCCTTTCGCCGCGGAATCGTTGGCGAATTGGCCGCCGCGTTGCGCATCAAGCTTTAAAAACCCACCACTGAAATCTGCAACAGGAGCAAACCATGAGTGCCGAAGCGCGATTGAAACAGCTGGGTCTGGTGCTGCCCGAATTGGGCAAGCCGGTGGCCAACTATCTGCCGTACAGGCTGGTCGGCAACGTCCTCTATCTCGCCGGCCAGGGTCCGCGGGACGAGAACGGCAAGCAATTGACCGGCAAGGTCGGTGCCGATGTCACCGTCGAGGAAGGCTACCGGCGAGCACGGTTTGTCGGACTTGGGCTCCTTGCCGCCATGCGTGACGCGCTTGGGTCGCTTGACCGCGTCGACTACATCGTCAAGCTTCTGGGCATGGTGAATGCCGTGCCGAACTTCAACGATTCGCCGAAGGTCATTAACGGCTGCTCTGATTTGTTTGTTGAGGTGTTTGGCGACGCCGGACGACACGCGCGCTCGGCGGTCGGCAATGTGATGCTGCCGAACCAGATCTCCGTCGAGATCGAAGGTATCGTCGCGGTCAAAGGGTGATGGCGCCGACCGCGGCGCGCCAACGCGGCCGCGCCGCGGTTTGATTCGCTCGTACTTATCCACAAGACGGCGATCGATGGCCGGCGCCCCGCCGGCCATACGTATTTTTGTTGCCCGAATCAAACAAACGCTTGAAAATGAGAAAGCTTCGATTCCACGGGCTTTTTCGGCCTCTCCATGTCGGCACGGCAAAATGGTCCGTACGACAATATCGCGCGCAAATGGCTCGCCTTGGCGGAGCGTCGCAAAGCACATCTCATCGAGCTTCGGCAAACCGGCCGCTGGGAACGCTATTACAGCGATGCCCAGCTCGCCGACGAACTCCACGAGCTTGATATTGCATGCGACCGGTTAGCGAGGCTCGCCGGTGCGGCGGCCTGAGCGGCTCCGGTATTCATAGATCGCCGCTGACACCCTGCGCAGAGCCGGCACTGCTGAAGTGCGATGGATCGGCGGGCTCTTGACCCGGCTTTGGTGCTCGGGCAACGCTTTATCCACAGGCTTTGACGGTGGCGGCCCTCCGTTGGAGCCAAAGCTGCATCTTTGAGCATTGTTCCTGCCGCTGACAGATCACCCAACACGTGGATCATCCATGACGAGCGCCTTGTTCTCGCCGATCCGGCTTGCGGATCTTGAACTCTCCAATCGCATTGTCGTTGCCCCGATGTGCCAATATAGCGCCGCCGATGGCGTCGCCACCGACTGGCACATCACCCATCTGGGCATGCTGGCCAATTCCGGCGCCGGGCTGGTCGTCGTTGAGGCGACCCATGTGGAGCGGCGCGGCCGCATCACCCACGGCTGTCTTGGGCTCTATTCCGACGAGTGCGAGGCGGCGCTGACGCGCGTCATCGCTCATTGCCATCGCATCGGTACGGCGAAATTTGGCGTCCAACTTGCGCATGCCGGCCGCAAAGCATCGTCGCAGCGGCCCTGGGAAGGCGCCAAGGCGCTGGCGACCGGCGAGGATCCCTGGCCGACGATCGCGCCCTCGGCGCTGCCATTCGGAGCGGGCTGGCACACGCCGAGCGCCATGACCGAAGACGACATGGCACATGTACGCGACTCGTTTGTTCAGGCGGCGCGCCGCGCGGTGCGCATCGGCTTCGATCTGATCGAGCTGCATCTGGCGCACGGTTATCTGTTGCACAGCTTCGTTTCGCCGCTGTCCAACAAGCGCAACGATCAATGGGGCGGCTCACTCGAAGGCCGCATGCGCTTTCCGGTCGAAGTGGCGCGCGCCGTGCGCAGCGCCGTGCCTTCGGGCATTCCGCTCGGCGCCCGCATTACCGGCAGCGATTGGCTCGACGGCGGGCTCATAGGCGACGACGCGGTGGCGCTGACCAAGGCGCTCAAGGCCGCCGGGCTCGACTTCGTCGACGTGTCTTCCGGCAACATCACACCGGAGAGCCGGCCGCCCAACGAACCGAGTTACAACGTACCCATCGCCGAGCAGGTGCGCCGTGAAACCGGTCTGGCGGTGCGCGTCGTCGGCATGATCGCCGGCGCCAAACAGGCCGACGCAATCATTGCCGAGGGCAAGGCCGACATGGTGGCGATGGCGCGCGCGTTCCTCGACGATCCGCACTGGGGGTGGCATGCGGCGCAGACGCTGGACGCCGAGGTAGCGCGCCCCCTGCAATATACGCGCAGTGCGCCGAAGCTGTGGCCGGGCGTTGCGCTGCGAAACTGACTGATTGTTCGGTCGCGTCGGATCAGGTGCGGCGAACGGCGCCGTGCTTCAACCAGCTGATTGCGTCGCCTAGCCGGTCATCGCCCCAGAACAGTTCGCGTCCGACGACAAAGGTGGGCGAACCGAAAATCCCTAATTGTTTGGCGGCGTCGGTTTCGCTCGACAACGCGTCGTTTGCCGCTTTCGCATTGGCGAGCGCCATCACGCGGCCGGGCTCCTGGCCGATATCGCGCAGGCTTGAGGAGACGTTGGGCTCGCTTCCGGTCTCTTCGCCCATTTGCATCCAGCGCCTGTAGGCGGCGCGCACGAAGTCGGCGCCCCAGCCCTCGCGCATGCCGACGATGGCCACCAGGTTCGCGGTGATCGACTGCTTGACCGGGTAGGGCGCGGGCAGTTTCAACGGCAGCCCGTACATTGCTGAGCGACGCTCGATGTCGCGCCACATATAGCTCGTTTTCGTCGGCTTGTCGGCGAACGGGACGTGTTTCATCTCCTGGAGAATGAGCAGGAGGTGAAATGGCCGCCAACGGAATCGGACGCCGTGAAAACTCTCGACGTCTGCCAGCCGCATGACGCTGAGATACGAATAGGTACTGCCCATCGTGAACCAGAAATCGATTTGCCCTTCGGCCATGTCGTCCTCCAGACTTACCGCACGAAGGTTGTCAAATTCCGCCTGCAAATTGTACACCTTGAAGCCTTGGAACGACACAAGCCGAGGTTGGTTCGGGAAAAAGAATGAGCAATCCCGTTCTCGTCGAAGTGCTGCGTGGTTCGCTGGTCGAAAGCCGTCACCGCGGCGCCGTGGCAATAGTCGATGCGGCTGGAGCGACGGTAATGGCCGTCGGCGACGTCACCGTCCCGGTATTTCCGCGTTCTGCTGTCAAAGCATTGCAGGCCCTGCCGTTGGTCGAGTCGGGCGCGGCCGATCGTTACGGCTTCGGGGACGAGGAACTGGCGCTTGCCTGTTCGTCGCACAGCGGCGAGCCAGGGCACGTCGCCGTAGTCAACCGCATGCTGGCCAAGGCCGGTCTCGATGTAACGGCGCTGTCATGCGGCGCGCATTGGCCGATGAATCAGGCCGCGACGTTCGCGCTCGCCGGAACTGGCACGCCTTCGGCGTTGCACAACAACTGCTCCGGCAAGCATGCAGGCTTTCTGTGTGTCGCCTGTGGACAGGGCATCGACCACATGGGCTACTGGCTGCCCGATCATCCGGTGCAGAAGACTGTCCGTGGCGTGCTCGAAGAGCTGGCCGATGCGGTTTTGTCGCCCGAGTGCCGCGCTATCGACGGCTGTTCGGTGCCGACCTGGGCGATACCGCTGAAGGGCCTGGCGCGCGCATTCGCCAGATTTGGCTCAGGGACCGGCCTGTCGCGTGAACGCGCCGCCGCGGCGGCGCGATTGCGTGCCGCCTGCGCGCAAAAGCCGTGGCACGTCGCCGGCACCGGCCGGTTTTGCACCGAGATCATGAAGCTCCTCGGTGCGCGTGCATTCGTGAAAACCGGAGCCGAAGGCATGTATTGCGGCGCCTTGCCGGAGCAGGGCCTCGGCATCGCGATCAAATGCGACGACGGCGGCGGGCGCGCTTCCGAAGCCGTCATGGCGGCGATTATCGCGCGCTTCCTGCCGCTCGAACCGGCCGAGCGCGCCGCGCTCGCGGGCTTCATTCACCCGGTTTTGCGCAACTGGAATGGATTTGAGGTCGGTGGGCTGAGCGTGACGGACGCGCTAGGCTAGTCCGCTGCTGGTTTGTTTTGATGAGCCTAACAGAGCCGGGGCGGGCGACACCGGCGCTCAGCGCACCTGGTTGCCGCTCAGCGAAAGCTGCGCATAGCGCGTTGCGCCATCCCGGGTAAGGTCAGCGACCGGCTTCTTCCATTCCATGCCGACGATGGCGCCGAGCCGTGCGGCGGCAATCAGGTTGTTCGTGATCAGTGTAGTACCCGCACCCGGCGCAACCGATACAGTGATGCCATAGCCCGTGGTGCGCACCATGTTGCCGGTGATGGACACATCGCGCAGATACTTGCCCCACCCGGCGGTGATCCCGGCGTGCGGCGCGTTCTCAATCACATTGCTGGCGACCAGCGTGTCAGCCTCGATGCCGATGCCGACGCCGGCATCGTCGTTCGGATCGGTACCCGCAGGGCGGCGCGGCACGAGATTGCGAATGAGATTGCCCTGTACCACGGCGAGCCGGCCACCATCGTTAAAGTTGGTGACCGAGACGCCCATCGCCGCGCCATCGACGATGTTGTTGGCGATTACGGCGCCTTGAAATGCGAACTCGGCGTAAAGCGCGACCTCGCCAAGGCCGGTGCAGGTGTTGTCGACGATCTGCAGGTTGGATGCCGCATTGCCGCGCACGGCCGAGAACGCCGCATTGCGGATGCGATTGCCGCGTACGATGACGTTGTCGGCACGAAAGACGTTGATGGCGTTGCCGTACTGTCCGGAGCCGCCAGATTTGTTGGCGATATTTTCGATGCGGTTATCGATGACGAGCGTTCCGTCATCGCCGGGAGCGCTGCGCCAGACCAGAATACCGTTGTTGCCGATGCCGCGAACGGTGTTGCCCGAGATTCGCACGCCGCGCGCATCGAGGCAGAAGATAGCGGTATCGCTCGTGCCGATCGTGTTGCCACTGACCTCGCCTTGCACGCCCTCAAGCTTGATCGCCGGCCCGGCGACGTTGGCGATCTCGCAATCGACGACGCGGACCGCGCCGGCCTGTGCGATGTGAAGGAGGCCGCGCTGCTGCGGCGGGGAAACGTGCGCGCCATCGAGCGTAAGTCCGCTGAGGTCCACGTGGTCGCTACCGGTCGCGGTGAACATATTGGGAGCGCCTGCCAGAAAGATGCGAGTCGCTCCGCTCACTCCCGCAATTGCCGAATGGGATGGCAGGGTGAGTCCCCCGGCACGGTAAACTCCCGGCGCGAGGCGAAGTATTGAACCTGATGCTGCCGCAGAGTCGATGGCGCGCTGGAATGCTCGTGATTGGTCCTCCGCCACATTCGGCCGCACGCCGATAGCCGAGGCTTCGATGCTGGATCGCTGCCCGGATTCACGGACGATCGTTGCGGCCTCGCGTGCGAACACAGGCGTGGTCGCAGCGGCGGAGGCGGTTCCGGCAAGTGCCGCGACCAGGCGGCGGCGATCGAATTTCATTGCGGGCTCCCGATGCAAAACGCATCAAGCGCCGTGCCAGTAACCTGTCCTGCGCCGATACGGATCGCGTATTCGCCGTTAGGCTTAATGCTTTCGTGCAGCCGCGAGCGCGATGAGCAGACTTTCGGCGGCAGCAATGACCTGCTTGAGCGTCAGCGGGCGGC
>Ga0134125_10008771_pt1 | contig 11410 bp, 8 predicted proteins | sample KB31751_FD_96464 | JGI IMG/M metagenome (GOLD analysis project Ga0134125, IMG submission 96464) | Terrestrial soil microbial communities with excess Nitrogen fertilizer from Kellogg Biological Station, Michigan, USA - KB3-175-1 | ecosystem: Environmental > Terrestrial > Soil > Unclassified ... | reverse complement strand
CAGAACGTGAATCAGTACGAATCGGCGTTCGGCGAGATCAAGCTGGAGCCGAAAGCCGGCGCCGGGTTCGTACAATAGCCGGATGTTTCCGGCGCGGAGACAGGTTCGGCCGCAGTCGTACCTGCTGATCTTCGGAATCGTGGCCTTCTTTCTCGTGATGGCCCACGGTCCGCTTCTCCAGCTTCCTTATTACTGGGACGAGGCAGGCCAGTTCATCCCGGCCGCTTCCGATCTCTACCACAAAGGCGCGCTCATTCCCTACAGCGCGATTCCAAACGTGCATCCGCCCGGCGTGATGGCGTGGCTCGCGCTGGCGTGGCATGTTGCCGGCTATTCCATCGTGACCGCGCGCGTGGCAATGCTGCTGATCGCCGCCTTTGGGCTGCTGGTCACTTTCCTGCTTTCGATTGAGCTTTCGCGCGGCAGCGCCGGCGCGCCCGCATTCATCGCGGTCACGCTGCTTTTCCTTTGCCCGCTTTTCTATGCGCAATCCATGATGGCGCTGCTCGATATGCCGGCAATGGCCTTTACCGCGCTTGCCCTGCTGCTGTTTCTGCAAAATCGGTTTCGAGCCTGCGCGATCGCCTGCGCCGTGCTTGTGCTGGTGAAGGAAACCGGCCTGGTCGCGCCGCTGGTTTTCGGCGGATGGCTGCTGTTCGAGCGCCGCGCGCCCGGCGACGATCGCCGCGACGTTTTCTGGTTTCTGCTGCCGGTCGGGCTTCTCACCATCTGGCTCTGCGCGCTGCGGCATTTCACCGGCTACTGGTTCGGCAACGAGAGTTTCACGCAATATAATGCCGTTGATACGCTCGATCCGGTGCGATTGCTCTTCGCGCTGCTGCGGAGAGTGTATTACCTGTTTATCGGTTCCGGCCACATCATCGGGACCGCGATGTTCGTGTACGCATGGAAGCGCCTACCGCTTCTGAAGGACCGTCCTTGGCGGATTGCCCTGACTCTGGCGGCGGCTCAAACCTTGACCGTTACCATTCTGGGCGGGGCCGTCCTCGAGCGCTACCTGCTCCCTGTGCTGCCCATACTTTATTCAGCATTCGCCATCGCGGCAGGTGCTCTGACCCTGCAAACGCGCCGGGTAGCCGTTGGTGCGCTGGCGGCTGCGTTGATTGTCGCGAACTTCGTCAATCCGCCGTATCCGTTCCCGTTTGAGAACAACCTGATGTTCGTGACCTTCACCGATATCGTGCGGCAGGCGGCGTTCGCGGCGGATACCTATAGCCAGCCGGTGACGACGACCTTTCCCATGACCACTGCCCTCTCGCAGCCGCGCAACGGTTATCTGATGCTGCCGCACCGGACGCACGAGATTCCCGATTTCCGCCCGGCGACCATTGATGCGATGGCCGGTCATCCGCCGCCGCTGATGATCGTCTTTAACACGGAGATCGACCCATGGGGCATCCGCGGGACCAGGCTGTTCCAGTGGTTCCTGACGAGGTATTACAACTGGGAACGGCCCATGAGCGCGCTTGAGATTTCGCGGCAGCTCAATATGCGGATTGCGCGCGAATGGGAATCACGCGGATTTTCGATGGCGTTGCTGGTTAACGATGAGATGAATGGGCCAGCACTGCTTCGGTAGCCTCCGTCGAACGCGCCGCCTGGAACAACAACAGACCGGCAACCACGTAAACGATTGCCGCCATCGCAATCGCGCCGCCTAATCCGTAAAGTCCGGAAAGCCACGCGATGACGATCGGCGCGGATCCCCCGCCGCCGAGCCATCCCACGGTGTTCATCAACCCCGCCGCGGAACCGCGCGCTTCGGGCCGGATGACATCGAAGACCGACGCGAAGATGTTCGCGTCGTAGAGGCCTTTGAAGAAACCCCAAACCGTGAGCGCAACAATCAGCCAGGCGAGCGACTGTGTCATCCCGCAGAGCACCACGAACGGCGCGCCGCCCAGCACGCCCACCATCTGGACCAGCATGCGGCCGCCCCGGCGCTTCGCCCGCCAGCGGTCCGCCATCCAGCCGCCGCACACCGAGCCCACCATGCTGGCCAGCTGCACATAGATCGTTGCAGTGAGCCCGGACATAGCCAGTGTCATGTGGAAGCGGTCGAACAGAAACTTCGGCATCCACGTCAGCAGAACCACCGCGACGAAATTCGCGCAGAAAAACGCGCCGAGCAGCAGCAGTGCGCCCGGCTGGCTCACGATCATCCGCATCGTTTCGCCTAACGAAAGTCTTGCCTCGGTTTCAGCGTGCTCCGCCTGGCCGCGCACCGGCTCCCGCAGCCAGCGGGCGAGCACCAGCCCCAGCACAATGCCCAATCCGCCGAATACGATGAATGACCAGCGCCAGCCATAGCGCTGCCCGATCAGCCCGGCGAAGAAACCGCCTGCAATCGTTCCGATATAGACGCTCGTCTGGTGAATGCCGATGGCGCGCGAGCGCGTCCTCGGGCCGTGATAATCGCTGACCAGCGACATCGACGCGGGAAAGTAAAACGCCTCGCCAATTCCTTCGAGCGCACGCATGGAGAACAGTCCCCGAAAGCCGCTCGCCAGCGAGGTTGCCATGCAGATCGCGCTCCACGCATAGAGGCCGCCGAGGATTGCGGTCTTACGCCGCACGCGATCCACAATGTTCCCGGCGAAGAGCGCGCCGAGCCCGTAGACCCATGCAAACGCGCTGCCGAGCAGCCCGAGCTCGACGTTCGAGAGCCCCATGGAATGCTGGAGCAGCGGAAAAACGGAAAAAATCGCCTGCCGGTCCGCGTAGTTGAAGAACGCGATGCCCCAAAGCATCGCGACCACATACCACCCGTAGCGCGGACTCAGTTCTTTCGAATCAGCCATACTTCGCAAACCTGGGTGCCTCGCCCGGCGCCGCCCAGGCCCGCGGGTCTTGACCATTCGAGCGTGAGATCGCCGCCGCTCGTCGCCTCTTTCGGAATTTCGAACTCGAGAGGCGCCTGTGGCGTGGGCTTCGCGCGGAAATCGTGAATCTGATACTTGCCGTTCGCCATCAGCTTCAACTGCACGCGCGGCGTGTCGCCGCCATAAACGACGCGAAGGATGTACTGCGCGTTCGTGTCCAGATTCGGATAGTGCATCCTGAGCGGTGTCTCGCCGAGAGTCTCGGCAGTGGTGTACCAGGAGGCGCGCGCGCCGTTGCGCGGCTCCACATCGCCGAAGCCGGTGAATGCGGATTGCAGGAAATCCGGATCGCGATCGTAACTCTCGCCGCGCACCATATGCGGTTCGCGTGTGGTGTCGCCCAGGTCGTCATAAAAGCCGCCGGGGCCGGCATCGGTCCAGTTGACGATGCGGGAGATCATTGCAGCCTGCTGGGCGCGCGGTGCTTTGTCGATCTTCGCGAATTCGTTTTCCAGCCAGACGCGGTCGTTGAGCGCGAAGTCGATGGAATCGAGATTGGCGCCGCGGCCCAGCGAAATTGCCTGATATTTCTGTACGCTGAGCTGCATATGGATGCTCTGGAAGAGGGCTTCCGCCAGCTCGAAAACACGCGCGCGCAGCTCTCTCGCTTCCGGAGTGAGTTCGTCAGCGTCCAGGATCTTCCTCGCCGCCGCCGTGCCGCCGGTCTTGAGCGCGGTGAGCGCCCGCTTCTCCTGATCGGTCTCGATCAACAGGCGCTTGCGCTCAAAAGCGTCGTAATACGCCCGATAGAGTCCCTGCTGGAACCGCCAGTTCTCCTTCTGCTGCGGCGATGCGCGCTTTTCGAGCGACTGGAACAATGCGAGCGTCTGATCGACGCCGGTGTTGGCCGCGAGCGATCCTTTCCAGTCGCGTTCGAGGCTGAGTATCCCTTTGGCGAACTCGTCCGCCATATCGGCCCCGATGAAATATTGCGCGTAATCGTGCGCGATGTCTTCGATCTTCGCGTCGGGATTCCAGCCGAGGCTGCTCCAGAGAATCTTGTTGAAATCGTCATTGCAGCCTTCCGAATACGTCACGAAGCCGTTCGAAAACTGAATGTAGCGGTGGAAGATCGCGGCCTCAGCCACAGGCCGCGGATTGATCACCTCGCGGGCTTCCGTGGTGGAGTACGCAAAATCCCAATCCTCCACCGGAAATTCCGACTGCCGGCTGTGCGTAATATCGGGATAGAAGCGGAGCTTGTATCTCTTCGGCACACGCGCCCGCACTTGTTCGATACTGCCGCGTACCTGCGGACCGAAAACCACGCCTGTCAGCCAGCCAGGCTGTTTGTCCAGAATGCCGTAGAATTCGTCGAGCCAGGCCTGATCGAAACTCTGGGGCGAGACCCACATCTGGGCGTTCGGGTGATAGCGGTGCAGCACCTCGGTCTCTTTTTCGAGCAGCGCAAGGAGGTACTTCGGCTCAGTATGGCCGGGATCGCCGCCGGGTACGAAGACGGCGTCGACGCGTGGCAGCTTCCGGAAAACGTCGCCCCATTCCTTCAGCGCGAATTCGACCGTGGCGGGATCGGAGTAATCCTTATCCATCGCGGGATACCAGATGGAGACGTCCATCGCGTATTCGTTTGCGATGCGGGACTGCTCGGCCATCATCTCGATCTGCGGGAGTGCGAAATGGGGGCTGTCGGCTGCGTCATCGGAACGGGGTGGAATCAGCTCGATCGTATTCGTGCCAAAAATGGCCAGCTCTCGTATATACTGTTCCCACTGCGGGACGTCCCAGCCGTCATAGCTGTTGGTCTTGGGCCGGTAACCGAGCTGATGGCCGCGAATCGCGATTTTGGGTTTGTTTTGTAAATTCAGCCCTCCGGCGAGTTCGAGCTGCTGCCGTCCCATTTTCAACTGGCGGAGCAGGTAGCCGGTTCCGAAGATGACGCCGCGGGCGTCCGCCCCCCGGACGGTGGCGATCGGACGCGAGCCTTCGGCCGACGAAGTAAGCGAAAATCCTTCCGCAGCCGGCCCGGTTCCGGTCCGAATCAGGATCGCCGGACCGAGGATCGGCATTGTAGCGGAAGTCTTTAGCCGAAATTGGGTTCGTTTTGTAATTTCCTCAGTGAGCATTTTCGCCGCGGTCTTCTCGGGGAGGCTGGCGCCGGCCGGTACGACGACGGTGGCGCCCCGGAAGTCGAGCGCCGAGGCGGCCGAGGCGAGAAGCAGGGCGAAAAGTATCGATTTCGTCACCTGCAAATTATACGGCCTTCATATACTGCTAATGGAGCCATGGCAGACCATAATCGCACCCGCCGCCAGTTTTTTCTCGATGCCGCCCGGTTTTCGGGCAGTGCTGCGCTGACGGCGGCGCTGCTGTCGTCGGTCGAAAAGGCGGCGGCGATCGATGCCGAGCCGGGCTCGACCTGGCTCGATGCCGAGCATGTCGTCATCCTGATGCAGGAGAACCGGTCGTTCGACCACGCGTTCGGGATGCTGCGCGGCGTGCGGGGGTTCAACGATCCGCGGGCGATCACGCAGCCGAATGGGCATCCGGTCTGGCTGCAGACGAATGCCGCCGGCGATACTTACGCTCCGTTCCATCTGGATATTCAGAAGACGAATATCACCTGGCTGGGTTCGCTGCCGCATTCCTGGTCGAACCAGACCGATGCGCGGAATCATGGCGATCATAACGGCTGGCTCGATGCGAAGCCGTCGGGCCGTCCGGAATGCGCCGGCATGCCGCTCACGATGGGGCATTACGACCGCGGCGATCTGCCTTTTTACTACGCGCTGGCGGATGCGTTCACTATCTGCGATCAGAATTTCTGTTCGTCGCTGACCGGCACCACGCCGAACCGGCTTTACCTCTGGACCGGGACGATCCGGACCAGCCAGGATGCGGCGTCGCAGGCAATGGTGCGGAACTCTGACGTGGATTATGGGGCGGAGGCGAGGTGGACGACGTTCCCGGAACGCCTCGAAGACGCCGGGATCTCCTGGCGCATCTACCAGAACGAAGTCAGCGTCTCGAGTGGCCTGGTTGGCGAGGAGGACGCGTGGCTGGCGAACTTCACGGATAATCCGATCGAATGGTTCGAGCAGTATCGCGTCCGGTTTTCGAAGACGCATCGGGCGTGGGCGAACAAGATTACGAGCATGCTGCCCGAGGAGATTACCTGGCCGGACGCGAAGACCGCGGCGGCGAAATATCGCGAGGCGCAGGATACCTCCGGGAAGTACACGGACGAAGCGTGGGCGAAGCTTTCGCCGCGCGACCGCAGCCTGCATGAGCGCGCGTTTACCACGAATGCGAGTGACCCTTCTTACCGCGAGCTCACGACCCTGCGTTATCGCGATGGAAATACCGAGCGCGAGTTGAAAGTGCCGAAGGGCGACGTGCTCTATCAATTTCGCGAGGACGTGAAGAGCGGGAAACTGCCCACGGTTTCCTGGATTGTGCCGCCGGAGAATTTTTCGGACCATCCGGGCGCGCCCTGGTACGGCGCGTGGATGGTTTCGGAAGTGATGAACATTCTGACGCACAATCCGGAGATCTGGAAGAAGACGATTTTCGTTCTGGCGTACGACGAAAACGACGGGTACTTCGATCACGTGGCGCCTTTCGGCGCGCCCGACCCTTCGCGGCCGGAGACGGGCAAAGTGGGGGATGGGATCGATGCCGCGCTCGAATATTGGTCTCTCGCTCGCGACAAAGAACATGCAAAGCCGCAGGATGCGCGCGGTAATTCGATTGGGCTCGGTTTCCGCGTGCCGCTGGTAATCGCGTCACCGTGGAGCCGTGGCGGGTACGTGTGTTCGCAGGTTTTCGATCATACGTCCGTCGTGCAGCTTCTGGAAAATCTGCTGAGCCATAAGACCGGGAAGCAGATTCGGGAAACGAACATCACTGCGTGGCGTCGTGCGGTGTGCGGTGATCTTTCGTCGGCGTTTCAGCCGGCATCGGCGGCCGCGCAAGCGGCGAAGCTGGCTTTCCCGGCGCGTGATGAAGTCATCGAGGGGATTCATAAGGCGAAGTTTCGCGCGATGCCTTCGGGCTACCGGAAGTTGTCGGCGGCGGATGTCGCGCAATACCGCAGTTTCCTGCCGAAGCAGGAGGCGGGGACGCGGCGGTCACTGCCGCTTCCGTATGAACTGCACGCTTCGGGCAGGCTGAGCGCGGACGGGAAGTCGCTCGAGATTTCGATGGAAGCGCGGAAGGGCGCGGGGTCTGCGTTCCATGTTTATGCGCCGGGGAAATCCGGATCGCGGGCTTATGCCATGAAGGCGGGCCAGAAGGTGAGCGATGCAATCCCGATCGAGAACGGCGCTTATCGCATCTGTATCTGCGGACCGAACGGATTTCTGCGCGAGCTGGCGGGCGGCGCGGACGATCCCCTTCTCGATGTGGATTGTGAGTACCGGCCGAGCGGCGACCTGGATCTGCTGTTGACGAATCGCGATGCGAAGCAGAGTCATGATGCGCGAATTGTCGATCATTCCTACGGAGCGGGCGCGCGCAACGTGTCGCTGAAGGCCGGTGAGAAGCGCACGATTACGCTTCGCCTCGCGAAGAGCCATTCCTGGTATGACTTCTCGGTACTCGCGGGCCGTTTCGAGCGGCGTTGCGCGGGACGCGTGGAAACCGGCAAGCCCGGATACAGCGATCCGGCGATGAGCAACCATGCTTGAGGAAGCGCGCGCCGCTGTTCTGGGCGCGAAGCGAATCGCGGTGCTGACCGGAGCCGGTGTATCGGCTGAGAGCGGCATCCCGACATTTCGCTCGAACGGCGGATTCTGGCGCAACAACCGGTTTCAGGATCTCGCGACGCCCGAAGGCTTCGCGCGCGATCCGAAGTTTGTCTGGCAATGGTACGAAGAGAGGCGCCGCGGAATTGCGGCGGCGCGTCCGAATGCCGGGCATGAGGCGCTGGTCCGGATCGAGGAACGCACGCCCGACTTCACGCTGATCACGCAGAATGTAGACGGACTGCATGACGCCGCGGGATCGAAGAACATTATTAAGCTGCACGGCGATATCTGGGTTTTGCGCTGCACGAAATGCGGGGCCGAGCGAGTTAGGCGCGACGAGCTGAACGATCTCCCTCCGTATTGCGAGTGCGGGGGAATGCTGCGCCCGGACGTCGTGTGGTTCGGCGAAGACTTGCCGCCCGGCGCGATGGAGCGCGCTGCCGATGCGATTCGGCGATCGGAAGTTTTGATTGTAGCGGGAACTTCAGCACAGGTTTATCCGGCGGCTGGTCTGATTTCGCTCGCACTCCGCAGCGGCGCGACGGTAATCGAGATCAATCCGGAAGAGACGGATTTTTCCGGTGAAGTTACGATTGCGCTGCGCGGCAAGTCCGCTGAGATTCTGCCGCAACTGGTCTGACTGTGTATCGAGGCCGCTTCGCTCCATCGCCCACAGGGCCGCTGCATTTTGGATCGCTGGTTGCCGCGCTGGCCAGTTATCTGGATGCGCGCGCGGCCGGCGGCGCGTGGCTCGTGCGGATGGAAGACCTCGATACGCCGCGCAATGTGCCGGGCGCGGGCGACGACATTCTGCGCACGCTCGAGCACTTTGGCTTCGTATGGGATGAACCGGTGGTCTGGCAGAGCCGGCGGATTGAGATGTATCAGGCCGCGCTCGGTCGGCTGCGTGCGGCAGGACTCGCGTATCCCTGCAGTTGTTCGCGGCGCGAAACAGGCGGCGGGCCCTATCCTGGGACGTGCCGCAATGGTCCGCGCGATCCTGGGCGGACGCTTTCGTGGCGCGTGCGGGCAGATGACGAAGGCGGCGATTTCATCGTGCTGCGCTCAGACGGCATTTTTGCTTATCAGCTTGTGGTTGTCGTGGATGACGGCGCGCAGGGGGTTACCGACATCGTGCGCGGGGCGGATCTTCTCGATTCCACGCCGCGCCAGGTTTACCTGCAGACGCTGCTTGGCTTGCCGCATCCGCGATATCTCCATGTGCCGGTGGCGCTGAATGAGGCGGGCGAGAAGCTCAGCAAACAGAACCATGCGCCGCCGCTCGATAGCGCGAATCCGGCCCGTGAACTCCGCGAGGCTTTACGTTTCCTGGGACAGGTTGATGTGGACTCCGCGATGCCGGAGGAGATCATCCGGGCGGCGATTCGGAACTGGGACCCGGATGGGCTGCGCGGATGATGCGGTCGCGCACGCCAGCCCATTCGGGGGTATCGGGCGGGAGGTCGATGGCGATCCAGTCGTAGCCTTCCTGATCGAGGTCATGCAGGCGGCGATAGAGTGTTTCCGCGGCCGCCGCAGGATCGGACGGCAGCGGGAGTTCGGCGCCTCTGCCGTTTGATGGGCGCGCACCGATCACGACGCGCGCGCGCGGGCTGTAGTGCTTCGGATGCTGACCCGGTGATTCCGCGCCGCTGCCGATTTCCACCGGGCCGATCACCTCTTCGATCTGCGTCTGCGAAACCATCCCTGGCCGCAGTATGCGGGGCTTCGGCCCCGCGAGCGAGATGACGGTACTTTCGATACCCACGGTGCACGGGCCGCCATCGAGAATAAAATCGACGCGATCGCCCAAACTTTCCCGGACGTGCTGTGCGGTGGTTGGCGAAAGTTCGGTGAAGCGATTGGCGCTGGGCGCAGCGATGGGAATGCCCGCGGCTTTGATGACAGCGAGCGCGAGCGGATGTGACGGCATGCGTAGCGCGACACTCGGTAACCCGGCGGTCACCGCATCCGGAACGCGGCTGTCTTTGGGCACGATGATGGTGAGCGGCCCGGGCCAGAAGCGCGCGGCCAGCGCCTCCGCCTCGCGTGGCCACTTGCTCGCCAGGCTCCGCGCAGTGGCGATATCCGACACATGCACGATGAGCGGACTCGACAGCGGACGGTCTTTCGCTTCGAAGATGCGGTGGACGGCGGCTTCGTCGAGCGCGTTGGCCCCCAGTCCGTAGACCGTTTCGGTCGGGATGGCTACCAGCCTGCCGGCGCGAAGCAGTTCGGCCGCGCGAGCGACGGAGTCCACTAATCCTCCGTATCGTCCGCGCCAGTGCCCACGGTCCGGCCGGTCTTGCGCCAGACGAGCCAGGCGTGCTGCAACTCTTCGAGATCGCCATCGAGCACGCGGTCCACATCGCCGATCGCGAGCCTGGTGCGATGGTCCTTGATCATGCGATAGGGCGCGAGAACGTAGCTGCGGATCTGGCTGCCGAAATTGATTTCGAGCTTCGAAGCTTCGGTCTTGCGGGTTTCCTCGCGCTTCTTTTCGAGCTCGTGTTCATAGAGCCGCGCGCGGAGCTGTTTCATGGCGCTGTCGCGATTCTTATGTTGTGAGCGCTCATTCTGGCACTGCACAACGATGCCAGTGGGAAAGTGCGTGATGCGGACGGCGGAGTCCGTCATATTGACGTGCTGGCCGCCCGCCCCGCCGGCACGGAACGTGTCGATACGGAGGTCTTCCAGGCGGATATCGATCTTGATTTCGTCATCGATCTGCGGAAAGACAAAGACCGACGCGAACGAAGTATGCCGGCGCGCGTTCGCATCGAACGGCGAAATGCGGACGAGGCGATGAACGCCGATTTCGGACTGCAGCAGGCCATAGGCGTTCAGGCCATTGACTTCGAACGTGGCTGACTTAATACCGGCGCCTTCACCTTCCTGGCGGTCGGTGATCACGGTGCCGAACTTGTTGCGCTCACACCAGCGGAGATACATGCGGAGGAGCATCTCGGCCCAGTCCTGCGATTCAGTACCACCCGCGCCGGGGTGGATGGTGACGATAGCCGGGAGCTGCGCGTTCTCGCCCGAAAGCAGCATCTGGGTTTCGAGCTTCGTCAGGACTTCCGCATAGTTCTTCATCTCGCGGCTGAGATCCGCGGACACATCCTCACCTTCGCGCGCGAGTTCGAAGAGCGTATCGAGATCGTCCGTCATGCGGGCGACCTGTCCGTCGGATTCGACGGCTTCTTCGAGGCGCTTGCGGTCCTGCATGACCTTCTGGCTGCGCTCGGGGTTAGACCAGAAGTCAGGTTCGGCGATCACGTCGCCGAGTTTCTCTATTTCCTTTATCTTCTTGGCTGCGTCAAAGATAACTCCGGACGGCAGATGCCTGTTCACGGAGAGGCGCGTATTCGCGATCGAGTTCTTCGAGCGTCATAGGTGGGAACCCCTATTTTACAAGAGGGTACTGGTCCCCGTTCGTAATATAAGCGCTGTCGCGTTACTCCCGTATTCGATCGGAGGAAGTTTCATGCGACGGTTTCCGGCTATACGGCGATATGAAAATCGTCTGGCTGGCCGGCGGGAAGGCCGGTGGGAATGCCACTGTTGACTCCGGTGGTGACGGCTCTCGGCGGTAACACGAACTATGCCGCGACCGCATACATCGGGTAACTTGTGAATCGCCGGAATCGTCGTTCAGTCGGATGACGAGGCGTGCGATTGCCGGCCTTTGGAGCGCTGGGATGCTCATCCACGATCAATAACGGATCCATCGTGGTGCGGAACGTCCCGCCGCGCGCCTGCATCTCGGATGCGTTCGGCGTTCGGCGGGCGGATGTGATT
>Ga0134125_10008770_pt1 | contig 11410 bp, 11 predicted proteins | sample KB31751_FD_96464 | JGI IMG/M metagenome (GOLD analysis project Ga0134125, IMG submission 96464) | Terrestrial soil microbial communities with excess Nitrogen fertilizer from Kellogg Biological Station, Michigan, USA - KB3-175-1 | ecosystem: Environmental > Terrestrial > Soil > Unclassified ... | reverse complement strand
TGGCATGAGCCGATGCTGGACTGTACCGATCTGCATTCTAGTACTGCACTTGAGTGCCTTGGCCGCTTCCAAGCCGCACGTCGTCGCACTTGGACATTGGACATCAATCTCTATGCACAGCGATAGCGACGAAAAGCCGACAACAACTATCAAAATCAGGGCGCTCTACGTTGATGGCCGCGCCAAAGAATTCACCTTCGGCACGGCCCATGATGTGACCGAGCGCATATTTGTTGTCCAGCGAATTTACCGCGTGAATGATTCCCTGCCGCAGCAAAGCGGTCCTAGCCAATGGCAGTGGCAGCGCGGTGGGTGGTTAATGATCGATCGCGTGAGCGGAAAAGTTCAGCAGCTCGCGCTCGCCGAATTCGATCCCGATTCTTCGGCGGTAAATTGGTTTCGCGATTACGCCGCTTATTGCGGGATATCCGATGACGGGCAAAAGCTTTCGGCTGTAATTATGCAGATCGGCCGGCGGAAGCCGCTTCTGAAAAAGCTTATTGGTAGCGTCAAGGATTCCAATCCGGCTTGCGCGGCCCCGATGTGGGAACGCGACCCGGTGCGCGTGACCTTCACGTACACACCCGACCAGAAGCTCACTTTTTCGGTAAAGAGCCGTGCAGTCGACGCAATCACGCCGGATGACAGCGAAGGCGGTGAGTAAAAGTTACCCGTGGAGCACTGATCTTCGAACCGCAAAAAATATTCCCAGCAGGACTACGCCGCCGACGAGGAACACCAGGTTTCGCCAGGAACCTCTTTCTTCCGGCGGGGACGTCAGGTGCTTCGCCATCAGGGCTCCCAAAATCAGGCCGCAAAGCAACCCACCGATGTGCGCCGAATTATCGATGGCGGGGACTACAGCGCCAAAAAATAAATTGTAAGCGGCAAATAAAATCAGGCTTTTCAAAGTTGATTTCAGAGCGCGTGGTGGGACCGGCAAATGCCCAAGGTAAAGCGCGGCTATTAGCGCTCCCGCCATTCCGAAAATTGCGCCTGAGGCCCCCGCTCCGAAGCGGTTGGGATGAAGCCCCAGGCTGGCAAGGCTGCCTGCAATTCCGCAAAACGTGTAGGTCACAAAATAAGTCCAGCGGTCAAAGATGCGCTCCGCCAAAACGCCGAGGCTCCACAAGCACCACATATTGAGCGCAATGTGAACGATCCCGATGTGGACATAATTCGAAGTCCACATTCGCCAGGGCTGGTCGACCAAAGTCTTCACCCCGGTATTTGCGCCCCATCTCACCAAGTCTGGAATCTGCGGGGAGGTGAACGAAGCTCCCGTAAACACCATGCCAACAAAAACCAGAACATTCGCACCGATAATCGCGGAGGTTACGGGCGCTATTTTGATCAGCGATGGCCGGCTGGCGCGCGCCTGCTCCTGCGCCTTGATATACGCCCGCGCGCGGCACTCCGGGCAGATGTTGTCGGGATGTCCTCCAGGCTGTAGCTCCCGACCGCAACCTATGCAACTCGCCATGAATGAACTATATACGAGCGGCGACCGGGAGCACTGACCAGGTCGAAAAGCAACTCAGTGGCGATGGTCCCGGTCATGGTCCCGATCGCGGTCGTGATCACGGTCGTGATTGTGACGCCATTCCCAATACCGCCTCTGATCTTCCTTGGACAAATGGTTGTAGTCGCGATGCCTATCACCGTGAATTTCGATGACCCACTGGTTGTAATACCCTCTCTCATTAGCATTCCAGCGGTGATAGTCATTGTCGTAGGGATCGTAATAGCGATGTGCGCAACCTACGGTAAATAACGTCACTCCGACGATCGCAGTCGCCGCGAAACGTCCAGCCCAGCCAAAACGAGAAGTCATGTTTCCTCCTTCACAATTCAACACGAGTGAAGGCCATTGGTTGCTAAACAGCAACTCTACGTTGCCCGCTGAGATTGAGTGGCTACTTGTGCGGCAACTCTTGCCGCGTTGTTTTGGGCAAAACCTGCCCCCAGCGAACTCACAAGCATTTAAATCCTCTCGCAAGTTCCGCAATTACATCATTCTCTCCGCAGAAGTATTTGGCAGGGTGGTTGCGTCTACCAGTTGGACGTACCGCAACAAGAGTTGGGCGAATGCCGGATGAAGAACGTTGGTAAACCGCCGATAAAACTCTTGACCGGACAACTTGATCGAAGGAGATGGACATGTCAGTCGCAGGCATTTCCAGCAGTCTGCTTCATTACACACCGCAAAGCGTTCTAAACAGTTTCCAGAACTTCCAAAAAGAATTCCAGCAACTCGGACAAGACTTGCAGTCCGGAAATCTCGCGGCCGCGCGGGCCGATTTTGCAACCCTGCAGCAAGATGTCCCGCAAGCTATTTCCACTTCATCGCTGCGAAACAGCAGCCCTATAGCTCAGGTATTCAGTCAATTGGCGAAGGACCTCCAGACCGGCAACATAAACTCAGCCCAGCAGGACTACAACACCCTTCAGCAAGATCTTCAGAGTCAGACCGCCCAAGGCCGTCACCATCACCCCCGCGGCAGCGGGAGCGGCGAAGTCAATCAGCTGCTGAACCAGTTAAGCCAGGACTTGCAATCCGGCAATCTGACCTCAGCGCAGCAGGCATACAGCACTTTGGCGCAGGATTTTCAACAATCCAGCCCCGGTGGCGGAACGCAACCTCAATCTCCACTGATTCCGCTGTCGGCGAATGTTTCGGTGAGCGCGTAATTGTGGATCGCCGGTTCGGCCGAGTTCGGACAGGCGAGGACGGCTGTCCTCACTGATGGCGGAAAGCATACTGGGACTCCAAGTTTTTCTTTGACTGCTGCTCTCTCCGGCTTGATCCACTGCTGCGGACAGAGGCGTACTCCCTTCGTAACCTCGTGCCTCTTTCAAGTCACAACTACTCTGACGGGAGAGGGTTTCTATCTGCATGATCAAAAGATTGGGCAGTTCGCTAGTTGTCCTTGCGGTTGGGGGATTGATGTTGGCCGGTTCCGCCACCGCGCAACAAAACACAGGCTCCGGGCCGGGCGTAGTCGATCCTGGACATCCACGGGTCAACCAGGTTAACCGCCGCGAAGGCCGCCAGCAGCAGCGCATCGCCAATGGCGTGAAGAACGGCACCTTGAAACCGCGCCAGACGGCTCGCCTGGAGAACCGGGAAGCCAATCTGCAAAACCGTCAGCAGCGCGACATGGCTAAGAACAATGGACACCTGACCAAGTCCGAGCAGCGAGGCTTGAACCGGCAGGAGAACCGCATCAGCCGTTCAATCGCAAGGAATAAAGCCAAAAATCGTTAACCTAACCGTAAGGCGTCCGCCGAAGCGAGTGGGCAGAAACCCCATCCGGCTTACCGGTTGGACGCCGATTCCTTTCCATCGAAAACCTTCGGGTCGCGAGCAGGCGAAATGCCCGACATGTGCTTCTCCAGATCGCTGCGGCCGTTCTCGTTCGAATGAAATTCCCTCTCGCTTAAAGCTCCGAACGCTCTCCGAACCTGATGATTTCCACGGAGTGCATGTGCAAAACTTCTTAGAATGTTAAAACTCTGTAATTTCAGTAGTTACGAATGGCCCTAGGCCGGCTTACTTCTAATCGATGGATGGGCAGCAACTTGCAAGCGTCTGGCACGTAAGTGCTATCCGACCGAGTGGTCGGTTTTAAGGAATTTAGCGAAGCAGCTGGAATGTTCCACAATCTTTCCACAGGAGTTTGAGCGCACACACGCGGCTAAAACACACTGCAGGCCGTCAACGAATTTTCGTATTAACGGTTCGAGATTTAGCCCTCGTCTGCGTCGGGACCAACTCCATCCGCTCTGGATTCAAACCGCGTTGAACTCTTCAAAAATGCCAACTTGACGGTCCCGGTCGGGCCGTTGCGCTGTTTGCGGATGATCAGTTCGGCAATGCCATCGAGTTCTGGATCATCAGGCTTATAAACCTCTTCGCGAAAGATGAACGCCACTACGTCTGCGTCCTGCTCGATCGATCCTGATTCACGAAGGTCAGCCAGTTGCGGGCGATGATCGCCGGCGCCGCGGCTTTCCGGAGCGCGGCTCAATTGCGAGAGGGCCATGACCGGCACGGCCAATTCCTTCGCCAGCGCCTTCAGTCCCCGCGATATAGCCGACACTTCCTGGGTGCGGTTCTCGTAACGTTTGCCTCCGCCGGACATGAGCTGCAGGTAATCCACGACGATCAGATCCAGTGCTCCCTTGGATTGCAACAGCCGACGCGCCTTGGCCCGCATTTCGCTGATGGTGATTCCCGGGGTGTCGTCGATGAAGATGGGCGCCTCGGCCAGTTGCTCGATGGCACGGGTAATCTTCCGCATATCGTCCTGCCAAAGCGATCCGGTGCGAAACTTGTGCGCGTCAACGCGTGCTACCGAGCACAACATGCGTTGCAGCAGAGCCTCTTTCGACATTTCAAGCGAGAAGACGGCTACGGTCTTCCGATCTTCGATAGCGACATTCTCGGCAACGTTCATGGCGAACGAGGTTTTACCCATCGAAGGACGGGCGGCGATGATGATCAAATCTGATTTCTGGAATCCGCTGGTTTTTTCATCCAGGTCGACGTAATGGGTTTCCAGTCCCGTAATTCGGCTGCCGCGCTGCAGGAAAGCATCCACCGAGCCGAAAGATTCACGGATGATCTCCTGTACTCCCATGAAACCGCGGCCAATGCGCTTTTCCGAAAGCTGGAATATCTGCGCTTCGGTGTCATTAAGTATTTCTTCCGCGGCATCACCTTGCTCAGAGGCGCGCGCGATGGCGGCTGTGGCGGTATGAATGAGCGAGCGCAACAACGACTTGTCGCGCACGATCTTGATGTAGTTCTCAATGCTCGGGCGATCGGGAACTCCGTCTAGCAGGCCGGACACGTAAGCCGCGCCGCCGATGGTTTCCAGTTCGCTTTTGCGGGACAGCTCTTCGCACAAAGTGATCAGATCGATGGAGTGCGAAGCCTCAGATAGATCGATCATCCGCGAATAAATTCGGCGGTGGGAGTCGAGCAGGAAGTCTTCCGGCTTGAGATGCTCGGCGGCCTGATTGTAAGCCAGATTGTCGAGAAGAATGGCGCCAAGAATGGAACGCTCGGCCTCAATATTTGCAGGCAGCGCTTGCGCGGAAATGTAATCAGTGGTCGCCAATTAAATTGTTCCGTTATTTTTCAGGAGAGATTTCGTCCAGCGCGAAGCTGATACTACGCGCAGGACGGTTGTGGATGGCTGGAAGTTCTTCTGGAAAAAGAATCCCAAACTATTTTTCTGCGGATTCATAATTGCGTTAATGCATCTGGGGAAAGCGGCCTTCGAATTAACACCGTTCATCTCAGGACAGCGCTCTCGGCTGCCCAAAAATTATAGGCCGAATAAAAAGCGAAGATCAACGAAAGAATTTTAGAAGCTGCAGCCGGCAAGTTCAAAAGCTTTATCACAGAGACGCTGAGGAACACAGAACAAAGCCACAGAGGAATCGGTGCCCGGTCTTTTGTCCTCTGTGGCGCTTTCTTTGTGAAATTCTGTATTCTCTGTGGTTGATTTTTTAAGCAGTTGAGGAGTGAGCGCAAAAAAATAATGCGGTCCGGGCCAGCCACCCGAACCGCATGTTGCCGCATGAATTTCACGCGTGCCCTTTGACACCGCAAAGGGCTACCTAGTCCGTATACGGAGCCAGATTCGCTCGGCACGCCGCATGACGGCGGGCGGTTCGAATCAAACCCTGATATCCAGAGCGCATGCGCACCCGAAAGTGCACCGCATCTGATCGCGTCCACCGGTCGCAGTCTCGCTGGGCGAGACCGTTCTCTGAGGAGGCCGCAACGCCCTGGGTGCCCCAACGCTTTCACGCTTGGGAACCGCTCGGCAGCATATCCGTCCGGCTTTCTGTCAGCTCAGGCTTTACAGCATGCTCCGACTTTGGCCCTTGGGAAAACTGCCGCAGACCCTGCTTTCGCGATCACTGGTAGCGTTAAGTTCACGCTTGCAGTGACTGAACTTTCTCGCATCTGCTTAAGTTCAGCAATCGGAATTCGCAACCTTGCTGTGCGAAAACTGTGGAGTGTGGAAGTTGCTTGTGGAAGAGGAAGGAAAACTTGGCAGAAATTCTGCAATGCTTAATCCGTCGTACCGGCGCCAGTATGCTTACGGGGAAATCGCCGATTGAGAATAGGCCGAGTCGCGGGCTACTGTGATAAACGCCTGATTGCGTTCCTAAGATGGTGCTCTGAGCGGCGTGGACTTCCCGGTACTCTAGCGCAAGCGTCTCGAAAACACCCGGATGCTATATGCCACCGGCAAGCCAATGACGATCATGTGAACGATCAGGCCCACGAGTATGTCATGCAGACGATACGGCCCCCGTGCCTGCAGGGCCGATAGCGGCAGGACCACATAACTCATAACTAACTCAACCGCCATCCCGAAGAACAGACCACATACCAGCGGGTGGTCTGGCATGAAAGTCAGGCGACGGCTGGCGATGTAATAGATTGTCGTGGCCGAGAGCGCGATCGAAAAGTGCAGTAGGACTCCTAAAATGTACGTGCCTGCACCTCCAGTGAACGCCCGCTCTCCCAATAGTCCTCCAGCTATGATTAACGGAACTTTCCATCCGAACAAAATGGATGCTTGGATAAGGTCCAAAGTTCCAGCGACTAGGCCTCCAACGACAATCGCTAGTGAGGCGTTCTTCTTGACTGGGGCGGCAGCAAAGGCACTGCTCATGAGCTTTTCCCTCAAACGAGCTATTCATTTCCTAACAGCGCAAACATACCCAATAGTGGTCGCGAAGTCCTGAGATTCGCCTGAAAGGTCCTGAATAGTTCTGAAATACCGTCTTGCGATATAGAAAATCGGGTCTAAACTCGTTGGCCTTGGTAAAATCGCCAAGCGCATGGAACCTTCGGCGATTCTTCGCATTGGAGCTTGGCGCGTCAGTCCAGCGTCCGGCGAGATTTACCGGAATGGTGAGATGGTTCACCTGGAACTTCGTGCCATGCGCCTGCTGCTCTGCCTTGCCGAGCACGCTGGAGAGATCGTCAGCATCGATGACCTGATCACAAAAGTCTGGACAGGCATCAACGTTTCTCAGGACTCGGTCTATCAGGCCGTAACTTCGCTGCGCCGTGTGCTCGGCGATGATCCTAAGCAGCCCGCATACATCGAGACCGTGCCACGACTCGGCTATCGCCTCGTCGCAAAGGTTAGTCCCTGGAAAGAGGATGTCGCGTTGCCTTCGCGCACGAAGTTAAGGTCACTCGTCGCGGTTGCGGGTTGTCTGACGGTCGTCGTGGCACTTAACCTAATGTTTCGTAGCAAGACTGCCGATAATTCGACATTCGCATCTTCCCAAGCGCAAAGGTCCGTGGCTGTCTTGCCATTCCTGGATTTGACTGAAGGAATGAGCCAGGAGGAGTTCGCCGACGGTATGACTGAGGAGGTTATTGATAGGCTCAGCAAAGTGCCGGGCCTGCGTGTTCCGACTGCGACATCGTCGTTCTTCTTTCGAGGCAAACAGGTCGCCGTCGCTGACGTGGCGAAGACTTTACGGGTTTCGTATCTCCTGGACGGGAGTGTGCGCAAATCCGGCTCAAGAGTGAGAGTTGCTGCACGTTTGGTTCGTGCGGACGACGGATACGTGATCTGGTCGGAAAGTTACGACCGGCCGTTCGATGACCCTTTCATGGTTCAAGATGATATTGCTACCGAAGTGACGAAAGCACTGAGGACGTCCATTGACGCCCGCTCAACTCAGAGCAATACACCATGATTTGCGCCAAATCTCCATACAACCATTGGGACCTCGATACGACCTCAATGACAAAGTCCTACGGGCGGCCCATCAGGCTGGTTCGATCTCAAATTCCGCTACCAGGGGCAAGTGGTCGGATGCAATTAGCGCGGTCCGGCTGCGGTGCAAACGGAAGCTTTTGAGCGAGAGCTGGTTGTCGTAGTAGAAATGATCTAAATGCAGGAGTGGCAGAATCCCTGGATACGTGCGGGTATAACGCATGAAGCTGCGGAGATTGATGGATTCAAATGCATCGGCCATTGATCGCGAGACCAAGCCGCGGGTCCACTCGTTGAAATCTCCAATCACAATTCTCGGGCCGCGGTAGTCTCGACGACTCAAGACTTCACTGCTTAGTAATTTCCTGCCTTGATGCCGCCTTTCAAAAAAGCTCGTTCCCAAATGAATGTTGAAAATGTGCAGCACCATTCCGCGCGCGAAGAGGACGTCGGTGCGGAGACAGCCCCGGCGCTCGCGGCGCCGCCAGGTAAGGTCGTAGTTTCGGCAGAATTTTATCGGCAAGCGGCTTAGCGTCATGTTGCCGTACGGACCGCCGTGCAAGGTGCGGTTCTCTCCAAAGCGCCACTCGTATCCCTTAAGATGATTGTGAATGCCGCGCGCCTGATCGTATTTATCAGGGCCATCCCGCACGTTAAGAATTTCCTGAATGGCAACTATGTCGGCGTCCAGCTCACTAATCACTTCCGCAATGCGCTCTGGACTGGTACGCCGATCGAGGCCCCTGCATTTGTGGACGTTGTAGGTTGCGATACGGATGCGGCGGGTCATTGCTGATGTTCGAAGATCCAGCCGAAGTACTCCAGCAAACGTTCGAATACGCCTCGGTGGTCCCATTCTTGCAAGGTGATTCGTTTGCCTTGCGAAGCATCCTGTTCGAAGTCCCGGGTCAGTATCGCGGCCACATTTGGATCGAGCACGGCAACATTGATTTCGTCGTTGATTCCGAAGGAACGGTTGTCGAGATTAGTCGAGCCCACCACGCTCCAAACGCCGTCGACGACGGTGATCTTGGCATGAATCATTGAGGGCTCATATTCGTAAATTTCGGCACCGGACTTCAGGAGGTCGCCATAAATGCTTCTCCCGGAGCTGCGGGTTAGAGCATGGTCGGCGTGCCGGCCGGGAACAACAACCTTGACCGCGATGCCTCGCCGCCGCGCGCGCACCAGTTCCTCGCGCATGCTTTCATCAGGCAGGAAGTAGGGGGTTGTGATCAGGATGGACTTACGTGCTCCGGCAATCAGCATTTGAAAAAGTACGCGTGCAGGGCTCGAACCTCTCGATGTGGGTGAACTGGAAACCACCAGCGTTGAGCTCGTCCCATGGTCAGTTTCGGTGGGAAAGTAATCAGGCCCGTCAAGGATCTGACCCGAGGACTCAAGCCAGTTTTCGGCAAAGGTTCCCTGGATCGCGGACACCGCATCGCCCTGTATGCGCACCATGGTGTCTCGCCAACGGGGTTCTTTCTTATTCTGATAACGCCACCAATCCGCGTATCCGGCGCCGCCTACAAACGCCACGTTTCCATCGACAACCGTGATTTCCCGGTGTGTGCGGTTGTTGCTCATAAACCAATTGTGCAAACGCAATTTGTGGTACCACTCGATGTGCCCGCCTGCCGCTCTCAAATTTTTGAAGTAGCTCCGGTGCGTGGAGAAGCTACCCACAGAATCCAGCACCAGGTTGACCTTTACTCCGGCCCTGGCGCGCTGCGTGAGTAAGTCGACTACTTCTTTGGTCAGACGTCCTTTATGAAAGATGTAGGCTTCGACATCGATGCTATGCTGCGCCTGGCGCATCGCGGCTAGTTCGGCGGCATAAAAGTTCTCACCGTTTTCTAAAACCTGAACGCGATCGTTGCTCGTGATTTTGGAGTTGGTGACAGATTCCAGTTGGTTCAGGAATGCTTTGCTTTCGATCGGGTCCTTTGGCGGAGTAGCGAGCGAGTAGTGCAGGCCTGGAGCGAAAAGCCCAGCAAGAATCAACGTGACCATCGCCACCAGCGCTACCAGCGCGGCGATTCGTAGCGCCTCAGAATGATCAAACTCTGTTTTGAGCAGGCTATTCCCAGAGCCGCTTTTCTTCTTCGCCCCAGAATGGCGCCGTGCGGATTTGGTCTGAGTCGGCAAAGCCCCACCTTTCAGGTCCGAGACTCTGATGCCAACTCTTTGTTGAAGGAGGCCTTAGCTGCCGAGAGGGTGCGGTATTGATGAACCCGGTAGAACACCCGTTATCGACAACTGCTGGTCAATTCTGAGGTTTGCTCAGGTTAATTCTTGGTCGCCGTAAATGGACAAAATAAAAGACGGGCGAGGACGCCCGTCTCCCCACAGCCCAAACTTCTATCAGCTACTTTCCTTCATAGCTGACGCGCCAGATCGAGCCCGTGCCGTCATCGCTCACCAGCAGCGATCCGTCTTTCGCGACGGCAATGCCTACGGGCCGGCCCCAAACATTTCCGTCAGCGGTAACGAACCCGGTCAGGAACTCCTCGTAATCACCTGAGGCCTTTCCCTGACCGTGCAATGGAACGCGCACCACCATGTAACCGGTGCGCGGACTGCGGTTCCAGGAACCGTGCAGAGCCAGGAACATGTCGCCTTTGTACTCGGCAGGAAATTGGTCACCGTCGTAAAACGCAAAACACAAGGGCGCGCTGTGCGGCTGGATGAGAACGTCGGGGGTGATCATCTTGGCTCTCAGATCGGGATGACTGTCCGGCAAGCGGGGATCGTGATTGCCGCCCATGTAATACCATGGCCAGCCGTAGAAGCCGCCGTCCTGAACATGGGTGGTGTAGTCGGGAACAAGATTGTCGCCGAGCGCGTCGCGTTCGTTGGTTGCCGTCCAAAGCTCGCCTGTTTTGGGGTTGACCGCCAGGCCAACTGGATTGCGAATGCCGGAGGCGAAGACGCGCAGGCCCGAGCCGTCGGGATTGTATTCGAGAATATTCGCCCGATGAAATTCAGTCTTGTGCGTGTCAGGATCATCGATGTTCGATCCCGATCCTACCGACACAAACATCTTCTTGCCATCCGGCGAGAATGCCACGTCTCGCGTTGAATGTCCGTGGGCATGAGCTGCACCCGGAAAGATCTCAGCGACGATGGTCTGCGGCTGGCCGATCGCTTTGAGGTCGCCGTTATGATAAGCGAATCGCTTCACCGAATCTGTGTCGCCGATGTAGACCCATTGCGGATCTTTTCCCGGGGGATAGAACGCAATTCCGAACGGCTGATGCAGACCTGAAGCAAATGTTGATTTCTGCTCCGGCTTTCCGTCCTTAATTCCGCGAAAAACCGTGATCTCGCCTTTCGAAGTCTCGGCGAGAAATATATCGCCGTTGGGTGCGGTCAGCATCTTGCGTGGTTCGTCCAGGCCGGTAGCATAGATATCGACTTTGAATCCGGGAAGAGTTTTGGGAAGGGCGCCTTCTGGACGCGCCGCAGGCACGGGTTCGTTATTTGCGGATTTTGTCGCAAACGGCTTCGGCAAATCGCTGGTCGTGATCTTATGAACCTTTCCAGGACTCTCAGCGCTGTAATCGTAAAAAGGAGAAGAGTTTCCCTGGGCGAAAAGCGCCCCATTTAGCGCCAGGGCGGTGAGAACGCAGCAGCACAAC
>Ga0134125_10008768_pt1 | contig 11411 bp, 8 predicted proteins | sample KB31751_FD_96464 | JGI IMG/M metagenome (GOLD analysis project Ga0134125, IMG submission 96464) | Terrestrial soil microbial communities with excess Nitrogen fertilizer from Kellogg Biological Station, Michigan, USA - KB3-175-1 | ecosystem: Environmental > Terrestrial > Soil > Unclassified ... | reverse complement strand
GGTCAATGTGCACGATCGCGGCCGCATCGCGCACGGCGCGCTCGACTTCATCCTTCGGCGTTGCGATCATTCGCAGCGGGAAGGCGATGTTGTCGAACACCGACATGTGCGGATAGAGCGCGTAGCTCTGGAACACCATCGCGACGTCGCGCTCGCCGGGCTCGCGATCCGTGACGTCCTCACCGTCGAGGAGGACGCGGCCCGCGTTCAGCGGCTCGAGCCCGGCGAGGATGCGCAGCGTTGTCGTCTTGCCGGATCCCGACGGCCCGAGCAACGCGAAGAATTCGCCCGGCTCGATGTCGAGGTCGAGGCCGTGCAGTGCCGTGAACGCGCCGTGCCGCTTGACGATGCCGCGCATGCTGACACGGCCGCCCGAGGCCATTGAACGACCGCGATTTACGGCGTCTTGCGACGGCCCGGCGAAGCTCATCGTCTTCCCCCGCCCTTCACCGCGCCGACGGTCAGGCCCTTGACGATGTGTCGCTGCGCGAGCAGCCCGAGGAGAATCACCGGCGCCATCGCGAGCATCGCGCCGGCCGCGAGCTTCGCCCACTGCGTCTGCTCGACGGAAATGAAATTGAACATCGCCACCGTCACCGGGCGCACGCGATTGCCGCCGAGCACGACGGCGAACAGGAATTCGTTCCAGGCATTCAGGAACACGAAGATCGTCGTCACCGCGATGCCGCCGCGCGCCTGCGGCAGGATCACGTACCACAGCGCGCGCAGCCGGCCGGCGCGGTCGAGCAGCGCCGCCTCCTCCATTTCGCGTGGGATGTCCTCGAAATACGACACCATCAGCCAGATCGCGAACGGCAGCGAGAACGTCAGATAGATCACGATCAGGCCCGCGTACGTGTCGAGCGCACCGATCTTCTGCAGCACGAGGTAATAAGGAATGATCAGTCCCACCGGCGGCAGCATCTGCGTGGCGAGAACGTAAAAGCCCGACGCGCGCTTGCCGGGAAACTCGAGCCGCGCCAGCGCGTACGCGGCGGGAATTGCGAAGAGCAGCGTCAACAGCGTCGACGCGCCGGCGATGATCACGCTCGACAGCAGGTTCGGAAGCAGGCTTGCCGACCCGAAGAGGACGTCGCGGTAATTGCGAAGCGTCGGCTCGAAGATGACCGTCGGCGGATACGCGAGCACGTCGCGCTCGGTCTTGAACGACGTCAGCAGCGCCCACAGCACCGGGAATGCCCAGATCGCGAGCAGCAGTGCCGCGATCGCGACGAGGACGAGCGTGCGCAGGCGCCAGGCTTTCCTCATCGGCCTCGCCGCACGCGAAACATCACGAACGAGACGAGCAGCGTGATCGCCAGCAGCACCATCGCGAGCGCGGCGCCGTAGCCCAGGTTCAATTCGGAGAACGACGTCCGGTACGCGTACAGGTTGAGAATTTCGGTCGCCGTGCCCGGACCGCCGCCCGTCGCGGCAAAGATCGCCGCGAATGCCGATAGCGCGATCATCGTCCGCATGATGACCACGATGATGAGCGCGGGCCGGATCAGCGGCAGCGTGATATGGCGAAAGCGTTGCCACGCGCTGGCGCGGTCGATGCGCGCCGCCTCGAACACGTCAGGCGGCAGCGACGAGAGGCTCGCGAGAATCACGAGGAACGCGAACGGCGTCCATTGCCACGTGTGGATCGCGATCACCGAGACGAGTGCCAGTTGCGGGTCGCCGAGCCAGTTGTGGCTGCCGAGGCCGAGCGCGCGCGTGGCGACGTCGACGAGCCCCACGTCGGGGGCCAGCACCAGCGTGCGCCAGAAGAGCCCGACGACGACCGGCGCCAGGACGATCGGCAGGATCGCCGCGATCCGCAGCGCGCCCTGACCGCGCGGAATCTGCAGGACGAGCAACGCGAGCGAAAGCCCGAGCGCCACCTGCAGCACGACCGTGCAGAGCGTGTAGACGAGGGTCAGCCACAGCGAATTCCAGAACCGCGGATCGGCGCCCATCTTCACGTAATTGTCGACGCCCGCGAAGCCGCCGAGCCACGGCATCGACAGGTCGACGCGCATCGTGCTCGTCCATGCGAGGTAGACGAGCGGCGCCGTCGTCGTGACGATCAGCGCGAGAAGCGCGGGCAGGAACAGGAGCAGCGCGAAACGCCGTTCCTGTTCCTCGAGCGTCGAAACGCGCGCCAGCGCTACCCCTTCAATATCTGGTCGATCCGCGCCTGCGCCTCGTCGAGCGCCGCCTTCGACTTCTTCTGGCCGACGAGCGCGCCCTGGATCGCGGTGGCCATCGTGTCGCCGATCGCCGGCCACTGCGGGACGCGCGAGCGCCAATCGACATCGGTATCCTGCTCGAGCGAGGTGAGCGCCGCCTCGACGAAATTGGGCCCGATGTCCTTCGTCATCGCGAGGAATTCCGGCGCGCGCCACAGCGACGCGCGGTTCAGTCCGGAGCGCTTCGCGGGGCCGGCGAATTTCCACGAGGTGCGCGCCTGCGTTTCGGCGGAGGCGGCCCAGGTGATGAACAGCCACGTCGCGCGCTTCTGCTTGTCGGAGAGCGCCGCGTTGATCGGGAAGCCCCAGTTCCAGATCGACGTGCAGCGCTTGCCCGTCGGCCCCTTCGGCCAGCGCGCGAACGCCATCTTGCCGATGACCTTCGACTTCTCGGGATTCATCAGGACAGCCGCCGATGAATGCGCGTCGATGTAGCAGCCGAGCGTGCCCTGCGAGAACGCATCGGCGATGTCGGGCCAGTTCCAGTTGCGAACCGCCGGCGGCGCGTATTTCGTCTCGGCATCGACGTACCAGTCGAGCGCGCGGACCGCTTCCGGCGAGTTCACGACGACCTTCTTGCCCTTGAACCAGGTGCCGCCGAATTCGCGGAAGATCGACGGGTAGATGTACATGTTCTGCCCGGCGCCGGCGAAGCCGCGCAGCGCCATCCCGTACAACCGGTTCGGAGGATCGTTGATCGCCGCGGCGTTCTTCAGGAATTCGTCGAGCGTGTCCGCCGCCTTGAGGCCTTTCGCGTCGTAAAGATCCTTGCGGTAGACCTGCACCGTTACTTCGCCGTCGTATGGCACCGCATACGGCTTGCCCTCGTACGAATTCGCGTCGCGCCACGCCTTGAACACGTCGTCGTAGTTGAACCATTTGGCGTCGGTAAGCGAGCTGTCGTTCAAATACCGGTCGATCGGCTCTATCCATTTGTTCGAGACGTAGAGCGGGTAGTACATCGGATCGGTCGCCGATGTCGCGTACGTCGCGGTCTTCGACGAAAGGTCGAGCATCGCCTTCTGGCGGATCTGTCCGGGCGGCACCTTCTCGAAGCGAAGCTTGACGCCGGTCAGCGTCTCGAACTGGGTGCCAAGCGAGACGAGGTTGTCGAAATAGCTCGCGGGGATGACGGCGACGGTGATTTGCTCGCCCTCCGCCTGGCGCCAGTTGACCTTCGCCTGGCTGTAAGGCGCAAGCTCCGCGTTGGCCTGCGCGTGCGCGCTGCGCAGGACGTACGGGGCGGCGAGCGTCGCCGCGCCGAGTGCCGCCGTCTGCTTCAGCATGCGGCGCCGGCCGGGTGCCGAAAGTGGTGTCGAAGTACGTCGTTTCATCGGGATCTCCTCGTCAGCGGATGGCGGCGAACGGACTGCAGCCGGGCGCATCGTCGGCGCTTTCGGCCTGTTGCAACAGATACTCGGGAAATCCGCCGGCGGCGTCGACCTTGCCGATATCGAACAGTCGCGCGACGACGTCCGGGTGCTGGTCGGCGATATTCTCCGCGGCCGGCAACGGCCGCGGGGAGTCGTAGAGGAATGGCCCGCGGCCGTTGATCTTGCAGTTGAACCACCAGTTGTCGTCGATCACCGTCATCGCGCCGCCCCAGCCGACCGTCACATGATCGCGAATCGGCGCGCCGCTGCCGAACGCCGCGTCCCAGAACGACTGGCCGTCGATCGGTTCGGGCGCCGTAAGACCGGACGCGTCGAGCGCCGTCGCCGCGATGTCGTGGTGCTGGACGAACGCGTCGCAGGTTGTTCCGGCGCGAAGCTTTTGCGGATGCCGCACAAGCAATGGCACCTCGAAGCTCTCGGGATCGGACGGATAGCCCCGCTTGCCGATGTAGCCGCGCCGCTCCCACAGGCTGTGGCCGTGATCGGACGTGACGACGACGAGCGCTTCGTCGAGCACGCCCGTCACGCGCAGCGTTTCGATGAAATGACCGAACCAGCGGTCGCACATCTCCACCAGGCCCGCGTAATTCGCCCGTGTACGCGTGACGAGTTCTTCGGGCAGCCACGGCATTTCCGCATAAGGGGAAATCACCTGCTCGCGCCCGTTGCCGCTGTCGTGGCGCTGGCGGTAATGCTCGGGGACGAACCACGGCTCGTGCGGATCGAACGATTCGACGGTCAGGAACAACCGCGCAGCGTCGAGATTCTGCTCGACCCAGCGCGCCGATTCCTGCATCACCTGCGCGTTGAACCACTGCTCCTCGCGCACGCGATCGCGCATGTTGAGAAGGATGCGGCTCGAGAACCAGTGCGCGCCGTATCCGGGCTGCTCGAGACCCGTCGCCTTGCCGCGCAGCTCCTGCAATTCGCGCGGCACCCAGTAATCGATCTCCGCCTGCGACGGATAAGGGCCGCTTCGCGCCGCATCGGCTTCCTGGCCGCGGATGAACGTCCATTGGTGGAAGCCGCGCCAGAAGTTCTTCGACGGCTTGAACTGGTGGTAGAGATCCGAAATGAGCCCGGTGCGGAAACCGCCGGCCTCGTACATTTCGGCGAGTGTCGCCTGCGACTCGGGAATGGGTCCCCAGCCGGGCGCGATGCCGACGAAGTCGCCCTTGATGTGGCGGAAGTCGCCGTTGTGGAACGGGTAGGTGCGCCGCCCCGTGTAAATCGTGCGCCGCGCGCACAGCGTGGGCAGTGCTTCCGGATACGCACGCGTGAAGCGCACAGATTCGCCCGCGAACGCATCGAGATGCGGCGTTGCGATCGTCGCCCACGGTGCGGGGGTGCCGTAGCAGCCGACGGCGTCGCGCCGCAGCGTATCGAAAACCACGAGGACGACGTGGCGCACCGGCTTGCCGGCTCCGTTCATGTGCAGTTGCCCCGCATCAGGATGGTGATGTATTCGATTACATATGATCACCAATCATGGCAATCGCTGTCAACCGTTCTGTCGTCGGGGCCATGGCGTGGATGCGGCGTACCGGCGACGCGGGCCACCTATGAAATCGATATCGCCACGCGTATGCTGATGCGCATTCCAAAAGCGCCTCGCGGACGCGCTCCGGCCGGAAGCCTGCGAGCGCGCCGCAGGAGAGGCAAATACCGCATGGCAAGGAGCGCCGTCCACAACAACGCCGTACCGACGATCGCCGAGCGGTCGAGCGCGCGCGACGTCGCGCGCCTCGCGGGTGTATCGACCGCGACCGTCTCGCGCGCGCTCAACATGCCGGCATCGGTGGACCCCGTCACACTGTCGCGCGTCCGCGCCGCGGTCGAGAAGCTGCGTTACGTTCCGCACGGCGCGGCGCGCGCACTTCGCAGCCGGAAGAGCGACATGATCGGCGCCGTCGTCCCCTCGTTCGACTATGCGCTGTATGCGCGTACGACGAGCGCGCTGCAACGCGAAGCCGATGCGCGCGGCTATGCGCTCGTGCTCGCCGCGCATTATTACGATCTGCCGACCGAGGTTCGGGTCACGCAGCAGATGGTGCAGCACGGCGTCGACGCGTTCGTGTTCGTCGGGCTCGATCACGATGCGGAACTGTTCTCGCTGCTCGATCGCTACGGCCGGCCCTACGTCCTCACCTGGGGCGTCGATGCCTCGGGGCTGCACCCGAGCATCGGTTTCGACAACCGCGCTGCGACGTACGCGATGACGCGCCACCTGCTCGACCTCGGGCATCGTCGCTTCGGCCTGATCAGCGCGCCGACGGCGGGCAATGACCGCTCGCGCGAGCGCGGTGCCGGCGTTCGCGCAGCGCTCGGCGCCGCCGGCCTCTCGCTCGCCGACGACTACGTGCGTTACGGTGTCATCGCGCTCGATTCGGGCGTGGCGGCGATGCGCGAACTGCTCGCGAAGCGACCGCGGCCGACTGCTGTCATCGCGACGAACGACGTGTTCGCCGTCGGTGCGATGGTCGCGTGCCGCGAGGCCGGCGTGGCCATTCCCGAGGATGTCTCGATCACGGGTGTCGACAATACCGACCTCGGCGCGACGCAGACGCCGGGACTGACCAGCATTCGCACGCCGATCGTCGAAATCGGCCATGCCGCAGCGTTGCAACTGTTCGCCAGGCTGGAAGGCCAGCCGGCGGAATTGCAGCAGCAATTGCCGTTCGAGCTGGTCAAGCGTGGCAGCACCGCGCGTCCGCGATCGTCGGCGGGGCGCATCCGCGCGTAAACTGCCGCGGTGCGATTCGATTGCATCGTCGCGATGGTCGTAGCGCTCGGGGGCGCAACGGCTCCCGCCTGGGCAACCGTTCCGCCGGGTGTACCTGCCGATCGCGCGGCAACGCCGCCGCCGCAGGGCCCCCCGCCCCCGCCTCACGTTCCAGAGGCGCCACGCGCCGCGCCGCCGCCGTTGCCCGCGTTTACGCCGGAGACAGGCAGAGCCGCCGGCACCCCGATACCGCCGCTTGGCGCGCAACCCGACGCGCTGCGAATGCGGGTCACCGGAGCGTCGCCCTTTTCCGCCGATTGCGACAGCGCGCCGGTCAGCGGCGTCGTCTTCACCGGCGCGGAAGTCGAGCCGTACGTTGCGATCGATCCGCAGAATCCATCGCATCTGATCGGCGTCTGGCAACAGGACCGCTGGACGGACGGCGGCGCGCGCGGGCTCCTTGCCGCGTATTCGTTCGACGCCGGCGCCACCTGGACGTGGTCGCATGCGGCGCTCTCCCGCTGCACCGGCGGCAACGCCGCGAACGGCGGCGACTTCGCGCGCGCCAGCGATCCGTGGGTCGCAATCGGTCCGGACGGCATCGCGTACCAGATCGGGATAGCGTTCACCGGCGATACGTTCGCGAGCGGCTCGTCGAGCGCCGTGCTCGCGAGCCGGTCGATCGACGGGGGTAACACGTGGAGCCCGCCCGCGACGGTCATTCGCGACGGCGCCGCACCGTTCAACGACAAGGAATCGATCACGGCAGACCCGCTTGCGCCGGGCATCGCCTACGCGACGTGGGACCGGCTCGAGCAGAGCGGCCACGGCCCTTCCTATTTCTCGCGGACGACAAACGGCGGAGAGACATGGGAGCCGGCGCGTCCGATCTACGATCCGGGAGGGCGCAATCAGACGCTCAACAACCAGATCGTCGTCTCCGCCCCGGCCGGCGGCGCGATCACGGTGTTCGACATCTTCACCGAGTTCGATGTCGACCAGAACAACGCCATCACGACGCATCTTTCGCTCGTGCAGTCGACCGACCGCGGCGTGACCTGGAGCGGCCCGACGGTCATTTCGAGCCTGCGTGCCGTCGGCACGCGCGATCCGCAGAACTTCGCGCGCGAATTGCGCGACGGCGCGAACATCGCGCAATTCGCCAGCGGTCCGGACGGCGCGCTCGTCGGCGTCTGGCAGGATTCGCGATTTTCGGGAGGCGCGCGTGACGGTATCGCGTTCTCCCGTTCGACCGACCAGGGCAGGACGTGGAGCGCGCCGGTACAGATCAACCGCGTGCCCGGCGTTGCCGCGTTTCTTCCCGCGATCAGCTTCCGTTCCGACGGCGCGATCGGCGTGCTGTATGACGACATGCGAAACGATACCGCCGACGCGTCGACCCTTCTTGTCGACACCTGGCTTGCGACATCGCAGGACGGTGTCACGTGGTCGGAGCGGCACGTGCTGGGGCCCTTCGATTTCAACCTGGCGCCTGTCGCCGAGGGCGGGCTCTTCGTCGGCGACTATCAGGGCCTCGCGAGCGGCGGCGGCGAATTCGTCGCATTTTTCGCGCAAACGAATCCGGTGCCGTCGAATCGGACGGATATCTTTGCCGCGACGTTCCGTTCGGTCGGAACGGCTGCCACGCCGGTGATGTCGATCTATCGCGCCAAAGCGGCAACCCTGCGTGCCGCGACTGCGGATTGGGAAGAACGCGTGCAACAGGCCATCGCGCGGACGCTGCGCGGACGCCTCGTCGGTGCACCGGCCCCGCGTGCGCCGGCGTCTCGTCCGCCGTGATGAGCCGTGCCACGCAAATCGCCCTCGCCCTCCGCTTCGCGCAATGCCGATGATGCGCCGTCGAAGGACGACCTCGATCATTGCCGCCGCTGCGAGCTGTGGGAGCACGCGACGCAAGGCGTTCCCGGCGAAGGACCGCCCGGCGCTCGCCTGATGCTCGTCGGCGAGCAGCCCGGCGACGAAGAGGATGTGCAGGGACGTCCGTTCGTCGGTCCCTCGGGCCGCCTGTTGCGTGCGCTGCTCGACGACGCGGGCGTTCCCGTCGAGCAGGTGTTCCTCACCAACGCCGTCAAGCATTTCCATTTCGAGCCGCGCGGCAAACGGCGCATCCACAAGACGCCGATGCAGCGGCACATCGCGGCGTGCCACGCGTGGCTGGAAGGCGAGCTCGCGCGCGAGCGTCCGGGGGTCGTCGTTACCTTGGGCGCCACCGCGCTCGCCGCGGTTTACGGAAGCAGGATCGCGATCACGGAAGCGCGCGCGCGGGAGGTCGCGAATCCGCACGGCACACCGATCGTCGCGACCTACCATCCGTCGGCGATCCTGCGCGCGCCCGATCACGAGGCACGCGAGAAGCTCCGCGCAACGCTCGTGGCCGATCTTGCGCGCGCGGCGAAGCTGGCCCGCAAGCTTCGGCCGTAGGCGCTACAACGCCAGCGCGACGCGCGTGCCCTGGTCGATCGCGCGCTTCGCGTCGAGCTCGATCGCGACATCCGCGCCGCCGATCAGCGTGCAGGCAACGCCCGCCTGCGCCAGTGTGAACGCGAGCTCGCGCCGTGGCTCCTGGCCGGCGCAAATGACGATCGTGTCGACGCGAAGCGCCTGCGGTACGCCGCCGGCACGCAACCGCAGGCCCGACTCGTCGATCCGTTCGTAGTCGACGCCGGCAAGCATAGTTACGCCGCGCCGGCGCAGCAGCGAGCGGCGAATCCAGCCGGTCGTTTTCGCAAGGCCCTCGCCGACCTTCGTCGTCTTGCGCTGCAGCAGCCAGACGTTGCGCGGCGGCACCGGCACGCGTGGCGTCCTGATGCCGCCCCGGTTCACGTAGCCGGCATCGATCCCCCACTCATCGCGAAACGCCGCGATCGCCGGATCGAAGCGCTCCCCGGTGCTCGCATGGCCGTCGTCCGCGCCGGCGTGCGTCAGGAATTCCGCGACGTCGAATCCGATGCCGCCGGCACCGATGATGGCGACGTCGTGTCCCGGATCGCGGCGACCCTCGATGATGTCGGTGTAACTCGCAACACTTGGATGCGAAAGGCCGTCGATCGCCGGCTGGCGCGCAACGACGCCGGTCGCGAGGATCACCGCATCGTAATGCCGAAGATCATCGGGCGTCGCGAGCGCGCCGAGCCGGATGTCGACGCGAAGAAGCGCGAGGCGCCGGCCGTAGTAGCGCAGCGTTTCCGCGAACTCCTCCTTGCCCGGAATGCGCCGCGCGAGGTTGAACTGGCCGCCGATCGCGCTCGCCGCTTCGAACAGCGTCACCCGGTGCCCGCGCTCGGCGGCCGTCGTCGCGCAGGCAAGGCCGGCGGGACCCGCGCCGACGATAGCGATTCGTTTGCGCTCATGAGCGGGTGCGGGCGGCGTCTCGGTTTCGCGGCACGCGAACGGATTGACGAGGCACGTCGCGACCCGTCGCTCGAAAATGTGGTCGAGGCACGCCTGGTTGCAGGCGATACAGGTATTGATCTCGTCGGCGCGGCCTTCCGCCGCCTTGTTCACGAAATCCGCATCGGCGAGAAACGGCCTCGCCATCGACACCATGTCGGCATCGCCGCGCGCGATGATCGCGTCCGCCACGGCTGGATCGTTGATGCGGTTCGTCGTGATCAGCGGCACGCGAACCGCGCCGCGCAGCCGTGCCGTGACCCATGTGAAAGCGCCGCGCGGCACCATCGTCGCGATCGTCGGAATGCGCGCTTCGTGCCAGCCGATGCCGGTGTTGATCAGCGTGGCGCCCGCCGCCTCGATCGCCTGCGCCAGCATCACCACTTCATCCCACGTGCTGCCGCCTTCGACGAGATCGAGCATCGACAGCCGATAGATGATGATGAAGCGCGATCCTGCGGCCTCGCGTGTGCGCCGAACCGTTTCTACGGCGAATCGGATCCGGTTCTCGAAGACGCCGCCCCACCGGTCGTCGCGGTGATTCGTTTTCTGCGCGACGAACTGGTTGATCAGGTAGCCCTCGGAGCCCATGATCTCGACGCCGTCGTAGCCCGCACGTTGCGCGAGGCGCGCGCAACGCACGTACGCAGCGAGCGTGCGCTCGATGCCGAAGCGCGACAGTGCGCGCGGCGTAAACGGCGTGATCGGCGAGCGCAGCGCCGACGGCGCGACCGACAGCGGGTGATACGCGTAGCGGCCCGCGTGCAGTATCTGCAGCGCGATGCGCCCGCCGGCGTCGTGCACCGCCTGCGTCACCTGGCGATGCCTGGCGACCTGCCAGCCGAACGACAGTTGCGATGCGCGCGGCTCGAGGCGTCCCGCGAAGTTCGGCGCGATGCCGCCGGTGACGATCAGCCCGACGCCGCCGCGCGCCCGCGCCGCGTAGAACGCCGCGAGCTTCGCGAAGCCTTTCGGCGATTCCTCGAGCCCGGTGTGCATCGAGCCCATCAGCACACGATTCGGAAGCGTCGCGCAGCCCAGATCGAGCGGCGCGAGCAAGTGCGGATAGGGATTCATCGCCGCGCGATTCTACGACTCATTCACGCGCGTGTTCGAAACGTGATCGAGTAGCGCAACGCCTTCGTCGGAAGAATGCTGTGCTGCCACCGCCAGCGGATGTCGTCCTGCATGACGTAAAGCGAGCGCGGCGCGAGCTCGACGACGATCACGCCGTTGCGGTCCTGCTGGTTGTCGCAGGGACGAAAGCGCATCCGGCATGCGCTCGCGAGCGAAATGCCGATGACCCTGCCGTACTGTGGCTTGTCGCGATGCCATCCAATCGGCGTGCCGGGCCGGTACTCGGTGACGAGCGCATGCAGGAACGCGTGTTCGTCGGCGCCTCGCCATGATGCGACATTGCGGCGCAGTTCGGCGAGCCATTTTGGCAAAGGCACGCCATCGACCCACTCGCCGATCTCTTCGTCATAGTCGCGGCCGAACCGGACGACGCGCCGGCGCGCCGTGTACTGCTGGAATTTCGCTTCGCGAAACGGCAGGTCGGCGAAGGCGCCAACGAGCGCCGCCTCGTCGCCGCGCGTCAGGAAGTCGGGGTGATATTCGAGGCCCGGCGGCAGGGGCGGCGCCTCGAAG
>Ga0134125_10008767_pt1 | contig 11411 bp, 12 predicted proteins | sample KB31751_FD_96464 | JGI IMG/M metagenome (GOLD analysis project Ga0134125, IMG submission 96464) | Terrestrial soil microbial communities with excess Nitrogen fertilizer from Kellogg Biological Station, Michigan, USA - KB3-175-1 | ecosystem: Environmental > Terrestrial > Soil > Unclassified ... | reverse complement strand
TTTACGATTTCGTTTTTAAGGCTTGCCTTTCAGCCCAATGAAGTAGGCCCCTTGTGTCTTGTATCGACGAGATGATCGCAATCGGAAGCTGCGGCGTTTGCGTCGTGAACTCGCAAACGTATCTGGTCAGCGTCGGCAAATCCGGGCAGCCGAGCCGAAGCGCCGTTCAAACTCGACGGGCCGCGGGAGGTCTTTCATCGCCGCCGACGCTCGGCCGTTGGCCCCACAGGTCAAAGCCGACAATTGGCCAAGAGCGCATTGCGCTGATTACAGCCTGGTGCCTGAGATGACGAAGCGGTCGCCCCTGTGACGAGCTTCAATTGCTCGGCCATCTTGGCCAGCTGGTCGTAGCCTTCGGCTATCGCCATCATCTGCTTACGCGCGCCTTCGTAAGCGAAGGATTCAGCTGTCTGCCGCGCTTGCGACGCGCGTTCCAACCAGTAAGCGGTATCGTTGAGATCGGACATGTATAGCCCTAGGTTCAGGTGCCAACCGGAATTGCTTGGGATCAATTCCGCGGTTGTGAGGAAACAACATATGAGACCGGGCAAGGGAAAGCCGTTCATTTGGCGTAATCCGAAGGTAAGAAGGATACGCCACAGGATGGAGGGTTAATTCCGCCACCTCTTGAACTTCGTGCTGCGAAGGCAAGCACCACACAACGCTTTGTCGAAGCCGGCCCGGAACTCGACGACAATAAAGAGCGGTTCGACGAACCACGAATAGTAAAGAGGCGGCTCCCGCTCGTTCCAATGAGGAACCGCCCCCTGCGAGGATCGGTCGCAGCCAACCTCGCCACCCTGCTGTTGGGTGCAGTAATCAACGATCCTGGCTAAGCCCGGTTCCCGACAAACGTCGGGTCACCTCTAACCTAGAACCATCGCCGAATATCGCGAGCCGAGTCCGGTTATCGATTCACATAGCGCCGGAGAATGTCGCCGGCGGGTATGAGTACGACACCGCCGTAGCGCGCTTTTCCTTGACGCTTTTTTTTGCGGGCTGTGAAGCGCTTCACACCTCTGCTCTCGCTTTCCGCCGCAGGATCAGTGTCGATCTCTGCAACGGAGGGCATCATGGATTGCGATGCAACGTGTTTGGTGACAGGCGCGAGCCGGCTGTTCGATCTGATCGGCCTCCTTATCCTCGTCGCCATTGCGCTTTATGCGATGCGCAGTTCGACTGCGGTCGTGTTCAACCGCGTGTTCGGGACATTTACGGTCCGGCCGATCGAAGCCGTCGCTGTATCAGAAATACCTCGCGGTGCATATTCAGGGAGCGGAATCAAGGAGCGCGCTTCAATGAAAACCCATCATGGAGCGTGAAGCCGATGTCAGGCCGGAAGCTCGAATTCACGCATTTCTGCGCCCGCATCGAACGCGGCTGCGCGCGCATGAATAGCGGCCTCGCCGCTGTCGCCGTTGTCCTCGCCGCCACGACCCTCTTTCTGAGCGCGCTACGCATTTCAGACGAGATCATCCACGACGAACAGCTCGGCAAGCTCCCGTTTATCGAGATGTCGACCGATGGACCCGACAACGGCATCTGGTGGTCGACCGATTAGGTACGCACCGAGCCCCTTCACAGAGAAGGGCGGTGATCATCTCTTTTGGCTAGCGCTCTAGCACTAAAGGATAGGGACGGCGACGCCGGGGCCTTTTCTGGGATACTCACACCGATCTTTGACGTATCGTACCCCTAGACCTGATCCCGCTAGCGGCGAGCCGCGCTCCGGTCTGGAACCAGCCTCTCCTGCCGGTCAGCAAAATGAACGACGCAAGCGGAGATGGGAGGACGAAAATGGACATGGGTGTCCAAGAGGTCGGTTCCGATGCAACGCTTGTTGTATTACGCGGAAGGCTCGACCGCGAAGCTGCTACCGCGATCGAACCAAAATTCAACGACTTGGCGCGTTCCCAAAAACCTCTGATCGTCGATCTTTCCGGCGTCAACTACATCGCGTCCATGGGGATGCGTCTGTTCTTGCTGATCGGGAAAAACATCGCCGCGCACGGCGGAAAGATGGCCCTCATGGCGCCGTCGCCGATTGTTGCTGGGGTCCTCGAGACCGCGGGAATACACACGGCAATTCCCGTGCGGGCTACATTGGATGACGCGCTCGCGGCTTTCGCTCGCCCCTAAGCAAGCCCCACAGCATCGGGATAGTTAGACAAATAAAATTACCGTTTCGCATTCCAAGCGCCAGAGCCTACCGGCTGCGGGCAGCGGTGGCTGCATGCCCCTTCCCTCTTCAGCGCGCGACTGCTAAGTGACCCGTCCCCAAGCCGACGCACTTCGTGCTTTGGCTGGCCGGTTATCTAGAGAAGTTCAAGGTCATGGCGCGCAAAAAGCAAAAGCAGAAAAAGAAAAAGAGCGCCGCCTCCCGGGCAAAGCGCGCCTCGCCGGCGAAGCGGGCCTCGCCGGCCAAGCGCGCCTCGCCGGCGCGCTTCTACCGCAGCATCGGCGACAAGGGCTGGAACAACAGCGACTACTTCACCTACTCGTCGAGCTCGCCGGCCTTTCGCCGCTGGCTGCTTGCCGAGCTTGGCGACCGGCCGCGCGAGATCCTGTCGGTCGGCTGCGGCAATGGCGAGCTGGAGAGCTACCTAATCGACGAGGGCCATCGCTTGACCGGCCTCGATCCCGCGCATCCCATGCTGAAGCGCGCGGCGCGCAACGGTCTCAAGCGCGGTGTCGGCGGCGATGCGCGTGCTTTACCCTTTGCCGAGGCGAGCTTCGACATCGTCATCTTTCCTGAGTCGATCGGCCATGTGCCGCTGCCCGAAGTCTTCGCCGAGGCCAGGCGCGTCTTGAAGAAACGCGGCGCGCTGATCGTCACCACCTATGCCTCGCATGTCGGCGTGCATTCGCATTACCGTAAATACCGCTTCGCCGATCTCGCCCGCGCCGCCGAAGCGGCCGGTCTCGCCGTCGAGGCGCAGCGCTACTTGGCGGCAAAACGCAATTCGATCGACGATGCGCCGAGCGATGCGAAAGCAACGCTGCTCTATTTCCTGGCCGGCGCCGAGGCAACGAAAGCCGCCTCCGCAAAAACCCCGAGAGCACGGTTAGGAAAAGCTTAAATTTCGCCCTAGTTTAGCCTAAAGCCGAATCGATACTGCTGGCCGAGATTGGCTGAGCCGCGTTAGCCTCCGGGACAAGAACCGAGAGGGCGCGCGGTACGAGCGCCCGTTTCGAGCGGTAGATATGTCAAGCCTTGGGAATGTTTTGCGCAACGCGCCGCGGCACGTTGCGCTTGGCGGCGTCATCGGCGCGGTGATGGCTTTCATCCCCGCCGTGGCTGATCAGCACGCCTACGCCGTCGCCACCGTTACGGCGACGGTCCATGCGCCGGTCACGATCCATGGCGCGGGCGGTCTCGACCGTCCGACGGTGCGCGCTTCGACGCCGCGCGCGTATTCGCTGCGCCTCATCCACGACGAAGGCGAAACGGCGTCCGGACTGCGCACGATCTTCATAGACTTCGAATAGCCCACCTGCTGCGCTACTGCTCGCGGCGATGCGCCGTGATGCCGAGCCCGGTCTTGATCGCGCCAGGCGCGACATCGAAGGCTTGCGGCAGAACGAAATCATAGGACGCTGCGCGGCCCGCGCTCCGATCGATCGCCACCGAATAGTGGCCGGGCACCAGCTTCGAGAAATAGAAATAGCCGTCATAGGCCGAGGTCGTTTCCTGCACGACCTTGCCGTTCGCATCGAGCAATTGGATCTTGATGCCAGGAAGCGGATGCGGCTCGCTCTGATCGCCAAGCTGTAGCGCGCCTTCGGCTTCTGCCGTTTCGACCACCGCCAGATCGATGTTCTCCATATGGCCGGGACGCGGCACGAAGGACGTGCCGCCGACCGGCTTCATGTAAGGATCGGTCAGGCTCGCCTCGTTCACCGAGATATTGGTGCGGCGATACGGATCGATACCGGTGCGCACGATATCGCCGTCGACATTCTCTGCGAGGAAATCGCGGCGATGCCCGATATCCAGCGATGCCTTGGGCAAAAGCTCGTCGCCGGTATCGTAGACACCGTTGAGGTTGCGATCGAGGAAGACGCGCGCGGCGAGCGAGCCGCGATCGGCGATCGGTTTCGAGCTGGTCAGCAGATGACCATTCGGCGTGCCGGCGAAGGAAACCGAGAGCGTCAGACCGAAGGTCAGGCTGCCATCGGTGGCGATGCGGCCACCGGCGCCGAGCAGGAAGCTGCCGAAATCACGCGAGGCGGACACGCCGAAGCCGGTGATGCTCTGGCCGACCAGCGTCTGATCAAGGGTCGCGCGAAAGAGCATCTCGGGCGAGGTACGATATTCGGCCGTGCCGTTGAAGCTTTGGAGCTGGAAGGACTCCTGCGGCGCGTATTGGAGCTGGCCGCGCATCGTCACCTTGCCAAGCAGCAGATTGCCGGTCGCGAGGCCTTGCAGCGTGTTCGACGTCACGCCCGTGTTCTGATTCTGGGCGAAGTTGACGCTGTTGCTGAGATAGGTGCGGCCGAAGCGCAGGAAGAGCGAATGCAGTACCGAGGTCTCGACGCGCCCGCTCTGGAAACGGTCGCGTACGCCCTCGACCGCGAAATTCACTGGATCGGCCATGAAGGGCAGCGGCCCGAAATCGCCGTCGAGATGGATGCGCGCGCGCTCGACCAGCGCGTCGGGGCCGAAATCGATCGCCTCGCTCTCGAATTTGTTGAGACGAAGATATTCGCCCGTGAGCCCGTAATCGCCGATCGTCGTCTGCGCGACGCTATCGAAGGCGGTGCCGCCCGAATCCTCCAGCGTCGCCTGCTCGGTGAAGAAGATGCCGAACTGATTGGTGCGCAAGATCGCCGAACCGTAATTATGCGCATCCGGCGGGACCGGAACCGTCGCATTGTTCGGCGGCGCGCGCACGAAACTGCCGCCGATCGACCAATCCTGGTTGATGCCATAGAGATATTCGGCGCTGCCGACCGGGCCGGAGCGCGGCTCGTTGGTGAAGCCGAAGAGCTGCGAATTGTTTTGATTGATGTTGAAGAGCGTCTGGTTGGCGTCGCTGAGCGAGAAGCGCCAATAGGATTCGCCTGGCCCGGCAACGCCCGGACCGACATAGAGCCGCTTCACATCTTCGCGCCGCTGGCCCTGCGGTCCGTAAAGCTCGACGCGCAGGATATTGGTGCCGATCAGTAGCGGCACGTTGATGAAGCGATACTGACCCTGTGCCGGGATCACCTGGTAATCGAGCAGCGTGTCGTTGCGGTAAAGCTCGGCTTCCCAGCCCGGCAACGCATCGCCCTGGATGACGGTGGTGTCGGAGCCGCTCGGCAGATCGAGTGGAAAGCTCGAGGCGATGGCGCCGCGCTCCAACCGGCCGTTGGTGATGTTCTGAAAAGCCGGCGTCGTGATGTCGCCGACCGCGAATTGCTTCATCGACGGCAGGCCAAAGACGCCGCCGGCGCTGTCGGCGCGCGACAGGTTGAAGCGGACATCCGGCGGCGAATTGACCTCGGCGCCGCTGACGAACAGCCGTCCGGTCATATAGAGAAGATCGCCGCTCGCCAGCGCCGAATAATATTGCTGCGAGGGCTGCGAGCGATCGACTTGCGAGGAAAGCTGCAGATCGCCTTGCGGAATGCTCCAGAGCCGATACGGGCTCGGCCGCTGCGGGAAGTCGGGATAGACGAATTGAGCATGCAGCCGCTTATGCGCTTCCTCGCGCGCGAGGCGCTCCGCAATCGGCAATGGTTCTGTTGATTCGACGGTGACGCGCAAAAGATTGAGCTTTACCCCGATCGTCACCGGCCAGATCTTCTCGAACAGCCGGCTGTCGAGATAGATGTCGTCGCCCATAATGAAAAAGCTGCCCGCGGGCAGCGCTTCCTCGTCGCTGCCATGGCGCAGGACGCCCTTGGCGACATCGACCGACCACTCGATCTGCTTGGCGCCGACTTTGCCCGAAACTTGCTTGCGATCGAGATGGAGCTCGGCGCCGAGCTCCAGCGCCTCGGCAAATTGCGCGACCGGCAGATACGTGATGCTGTCGCCGAACTGGGCGACGAAACTGTCGGCGACAATGTATTTGCCGAGGCGGATCTCGACGATCAAATCCTCGGTCTTCGGCGCGGCCGCGGCCGGGCTCGCGCTCGGCTTATCGGCCGCGAGCGCGGCAAAGGCGGCGACCACAAGGATCGCTGCGGCAAGAAGATACGCGGCCAGGCGCGGCATCGCCTGCCCTCACCCTGCTCTGCCGATGGGTTAGCTGATGGGCTGCTTGGTTTCCGCGAGCGTTCCGCCGCCGGCCTCGGGCGGGGCGCGATAGATCAGATGGAGCTGGCCGCCGGCGCGGCGCTGCTCAGGCGTCAGGGTCACGCCGATCGTCGTGCTGCGCTGATTGTTCGGCAGCAGCACCGAGACGCCATCGACTTCCTGCAATTGCACGGCCTTACCGCTCGGCGGCTGGTATTCGACGGCAAGGTCGCCATAGAGGCTTTCCGTGCCGCTGCGGCCGATCGTGGCCGTGATGTCGTAGCCACTGCCTGAGGGCTTCATTGCCATCGCCAGCGTCGCGCTCGCGCTGAGCTGGCCCTGGCGCACGATCACCGGGATCGACACGCCATAGACGAAAGCGAGCTGCACGCCGACATTCTTGACCTCGCCGCCGCCCTTGGCCGTCGGCGCCGGGATTTGACGCGGCTCGGCGGTAAAGGCGAGATGCGAGCGATATTCGCCGGCCGGCAAATTGTCGGGCTTGCGCAGCATCAGCCGCACGGTCTGCTGCTCGCCGGGCTCCAAGGTGATCTGGCGCGGCGAATAGCGGATCATATCGTCGGCGAAATGCTCGCCCGGGCCAGGCGTCTGGATTTCGCTGTACTGGCCATTGGGAAGCTGATGAAGCTGCTTCCAGGAGATGCGATAGGTCTCGGTCGCATCGCCGCTATTGACGAGGGTCAGCGTCGCGGCGCGATCCTGCTCCTCGAAAACAATACGCTGCGGCACCAGCAGAAGATCGGCGCGCGCCGGCGATGGGAGACCGATAACCGCCGCGGCCAAAGCGAGTGTCGAAAGAACCAGGCCTTTTCCCACGAGGTGCTTCATGTGCTTTCAGGCGTTCAGACGCCTGCTCCTTGTTGTTAAGTCTCCAGGCGTTACATGGCGCTGCGTTCACCCCGCCGCGGCGCCATGTCGATGGCATTGATCAGTACGCAACCGTCACGGTGACCGTATCCGCGTAGGCACCGGCCGCCTGATTGGCCGCGACCGCGAGGCTGCCATAGACAGCGATCGTCGCGGCGCCATTGGTCAGATGGGTCGGAGCGTTGTTCTGCAGGGTGAGCGCCATGGTGTGGCCGGCGCCGTCGCTCAAATTGGCCGAAGTCGCGGCGACATTCGTCGTGAAGCTGCGATTGCCCGAGCCGCCGACGGTAAAGGACGCGGCCGAGACCGTCCCGCTGCCGAGCGAGGCGCAATTGCCCGTGATGGTCTGAACGTCGGCCGCGCTCACGGCCACCGTGCAGCCTGCCTTGTCCGACGTGAAGTCGCCGAAGGAAAGATCCGAAGTCTTGGTCAGGGTGATCGGGGCCACGACGTTGGCGGTCACATTCGCCGTCGCCGAAGCCGAATTGTTGCTGGTGCCGGTGCCCGCCGCTTGGCTCAGCCCCGCAGCCAACAACACCGAACTGAATGCAACGATTGCCGAGATACGCATAGTTTGATCCCCTCAGGTTCGAAAAAAGTATTTGTCGTGCAGACAAATATCCTTTCGCACCTGCGGAATAAACTTAGGGTTAACGCTGTTAGTACTATTACGGACCCCAAAAGAATTCGCACTAAGAATTGCTTAAAAACCCGTTCATCAATACTTCAATCAGATCTAGTTTAATTCATTTGAACTAGATATATCCGATGATAAACCCATCCGCTTTCCCGGTTTTGGATGCACGTATAGGTCGAAAAACTAATTTTCATAGAAATTTTATCTACAGTGCAGCGCACAATAGGTCATAGTAATTGCCACTAAATCTAGTATTTACAATGAAACGGTGTGGCGCGAGCGTCACCGTGGAGAGACGCGATGGTCTCGCCACAATCTCGCCTCAATCGGATCGATGAAATTTAGTCGCCGCGATCCCAATTGGGTTTGTTCTTTTCGGTGACGTTGCCACGCGCAAAGAACTCGTCGTAGCGGCCTTCTCCCGACTCTTGGCCGCCGCCGACATACTGGAATTCCCAGTAATTGTCGTCGAGATCGCGGAAATAGAAAGAATAGCCCCCGTGATGGTCGGTGATCCGCGAAATCTGATGGATGCCGTATTTATCCTTGAGCTCATGCGCGAGCTGCAGCGCGCGATCCACCTCCGCGCGCGACGCGAGATCGAGGCCCCAATGATGCTGGCGATCGACCGGCTTCACATGCTCGCCGACCTCGAGGCAGACGATGGCGAGATAACCGCCCTTGCGCAGCAAGATGCCGCGCTCGGTGTGCTGCACGGCATCGAGGCCGAGGAATTCCTCATAGAAGCGCCGCGACGCCGCGAGGTTTTTGCAGGTGATCGTGCCATGCGACAGCATCACCGGCTTGTTGAGCGGCTCGACCTTTTCTTTCAGCGAGGCATCGGGCCCAGTCTTAGCCATGGGGCGGTCTCCTTCCCGCCTCCGATTTTACGGCGCGCTTGGCTGCTGCGCCATGGCGGGCGCAGCAGCCGGCGCGAAGCACGCCGCGGCGATGCCGCGGCCGTCGGTCATTTGGTGAACTCGTTGTCGATGATCGCGGCGTAATTGGGCAGCTTGTCTTTCTCGGTCATGAAGCCGGCGGCGATATTGAGGAGATCGGCGTTCTCGAGCGATTTCGGCGTCGTGATCGGCGGCGTCGGCGTCATCGCCCTAAGCGCCTCGTAAGAGGCTTCGACGACTTTGTCGTCGAGCTTGAAGTTCTTCTTGATGATCGCGAGCGTTTCCGCCTTGTGGTCGTGAACGAATTTCGCGGCCTCGACGATGCCATGCACCATCTTCTGGCAGATCGAGCGATGCTCGGGGCAGAAAGAGGCTCGTGTCAGCAGCAAGGCCGAGGAGACGGGTGAATATTCCTTCGGCTCGCCCTTGGCTGAATCCGAGACCAGCACGCCCGTGCCTTCGATCAGCGCTTGTTGACTGAAAGGCGGGCCCGAGACGAAGCCATCGATCGCCTTGCGCGAGAAGGCTCCCATGAATTCCGGCGGCTGCATCGGCGTCGTCGTGACATCGTCGCGCGGCACGCCGGCGATCTTCTGCACGGCCTTGAGCACGATATCGGGTATTGCCCCTGCGCCGCCGGTAGCAATGGTCTTGCCCTTGAGGATCTTGCCGCGCTCGGAGAGCGGCGCGTTGGGATTGAAATGCGCCGCCTCGGCGACCTCTTTGCGGATCACGATGTATTCATCGGATTCAGAGATCGACGTAGCGAGCGCGGTGAGCTTCTGGCCGCGCGCATTGGCACGGGTGATCGAAGGACCGGACGACATCGAGAAATCGACCGAGCCCGCGATCACCGCGTTCATCGAGCCGATGCCCTGGATGTGCTGGACCTTCACATTGAGGCCCTGCTTCTTCCAGAAGCCTTCTTCCTCCGCGACATAGCGCGTGAGGAAACCGAGATTGATCGCCGGCACGGCGAGCGTGGTGTTCTCTTCCGCCGCGATGCCGGGCCGCGCCAGCGCCGCGGCACCGACAAGACCGAGCGCAATAATGGTGAGCGATTTCATGAACCGAACCTCCCTGCTGACAAACAAACCGAGCACGTTTTCGTGCTTCGCGAGGGCGATCTTAGCGCAAAGCCGCCCTCAAACGCGACAACAGCAGCAATTGCCAGGCGCAGAGCGCCGCCAGGAAATAAAGAGCCGCGGCAAACCCACCGGTCGCATCGTAGAGCGTGCCGATGGTCAGCGGACCGAGCACGCCGCCGATCTCGCCGGCGGTGAAATACATGCCCGCGGCCGCGCCCATGCGCGTCGCATCGACCTCGCGCAGCTCCATCATCACCAGCACGACAACGACCGAGAGCGTGCCGCGTGCGAGGCCCTGGAAGATAAGGCCGATGATCAGCGTGCTGCCACCCCATTCGATGCAGAGCGGCGCAAGCAATTGCGCGAGGAACAGCGCGGCAAGAATCTTCATCCGCCGCTCCGGGATGGCGAGGCGCGGAAAGATCAGTGCGCCGATCATGCCGATGACGACGGGAATGCTGGCCCAGAGTCCGGCACTGGTCGGATCCATCCCGCCGAAGCGCAAAATCTCCGGCAGCCAATTGTTGAGCGCATGGCCGAAGAAGAACGTGCCGACCGCGAGATAGAGTACCGTGCGCATCGCCGGCGAACGCAGCAGATCGAGATATTGCGCCGAGGACGCGGCCGGCTTCTCGGCGCGGCGCTGGCGCTCTTGTGCACGGCTCGCCTCATGGCTGCTGATCGCGAACCAGCCAAGCGCCGCGGCGAGCGCGACGAAGCCATAACCGATCAGCACCAGCCGCCAATCGTCGCCGGCGAGCGCGAGGCCGATGCTCGAGGTCAGCGATAGCGCGCCGATCGTGCCGAGCGACTGGCCCATATTGTAGATGCCCATGGCAAGACCGCGTTCGTGTCCGGTGAACCAGTCGCGGATCACCGTCGGCGCGCCGACGGAGACCAGCGGCCCACCGATCCCGAAGGCGCCGACCGCGAGCAGCATGGTGATGTAGTTGGTGGCGACGCCGCGCAGGATGCCCGAGATGGCGACGACCAGCGCGCCGAGCGCCAGGCCGCGACGCGGCCCGATGCGATCGAGCAGCGCGCCGCACGGGATCGCCGCGCCGATATAAACGAGCTGCCACGCGCCGAGGATCGAGCCCATCTGGGTATGACTGAGATCGAGCTCGGCGGTGATGCGCGAGACTAGCGGCGCGATCGCCGCCGCCGTCGAGCCGAAGCAGAAATAGACTATCCACACCCCGGCCAGCATGGCCCAACGATGCGGATGTAACGTGGTGTCTTCCCCCATGCTGGTGCGACTAATGGAACGATCGGACGTGTGCAAGAGTGCTGCAATCGCACCCTGCGTCCTTCGACAAGCTCAGGATGAGGTGGATCGTATCGGGCATCTGCCGATGGGAGATGCCCGATTCATTTTCTCCTCATCCTGAGCTTGTCGAAGGACTCGTGGCGGTGCTGCAACAAAAAAGGCGCCGAGAAAACCCCGGCGCCTTCTCTTGAAGTAACAGCGAAAGGCCTTACCCCAGCGGGCCGAGCAGCGTCTCGCCGTCGAACGTGTCGCTCTGCCCGTTGACCGTTTCCGGCCAGTTGCTGTTGTCGATCTTCGGGCGCTCGGCCGAGCCGCGCACCCGCGCGTCCCAGCCGACCTGCTCCATGTAGTAATAGAGCTGGATCGTGTGGCCGTCGGGATCGACCGCGAAAGCGGTGTAGTC
>Ga0134125_10008766_pt1 | contig 11411 bp, 7 predicted proteins | sample KB31751_FD_96464 | JGI IMG/M metagenome (GOLD analysis project Ga0134125, IMG submission 96464) | Terrestrial soil microbial communities with excess Nitrogen fertilizer from Kellogg Biological Station, Michigan, USA - KB3-175-1 | ecosystem: Environmental > Terrestrial > Soil > Unclassified ... | reverse complement strand
CCGCCGAGGAACTGCGCCAGGCCCAGCACGCACTGGGCGAAATCACCGGCGACTACACCAGCGACGACCTGCTCGGCGCGATCTTCGGGTCGTTCTGCATCGGCAAGTGAGCCCCGATTTTGCGATCCCAAAAACACGGCTCATCGTGGGCGAATGAATTGATGCCGCGGGACTCTCGGACATCTTCCGATGACTGATAAGCTTGAGTGAGCGGAGGGGCGCACCATGACCCAGGAAGGATAGTTACTCGACAAGAAATCGCTGCGTCTGGTGGTGGGCAAGACAGCCGACTGGAAAGAGCTGGGCAAAGATTGCGTGGCCTTTGCCAACGCCTCGGGCGGTCACTTGCTGATCGGCATCGAGGACGGTCAGAGCGAACCTCCCGCCGACCAACATATCCCGGGCGATCTCGCCGACCTCATCCGGCGCAAAGTTGCCGAATGCACGGTCAATGTCGTCGTCCTGCCGGAAGTCGTCACGGCACCGAACAACGGGCAATACATCGACCTGCGTATCCCTCGTTCCGTCGCCGTGGCTTCAACCACCGATGGCCGTTACTTCCTGCGTGTCGCCGATCAAAGCAAACCGGTAGTCGGTGATGACGTCTTGCGGCTGGCATCCGAGCGCGCGGCCTTGCCGTGGGAAACCCAGACCACGTTGCTCATTCCCCGATCCGAGGTCGATCCGGAAACCTGCGAGCGGCTGATCATCGCGCTGCGTGCGTCTGATCGCGTCAAACCATCGATCAAGGAAAAGACCGTCGATGAAACGCTGGATCATTACCAACTGGCGCATGATCTCCATCTGACCCACCTGGGTATCCTGTGCCTTGGTCAGCAGCGCTGTCGCGCACAACTGGTAGCGGCGCCGGTCATCCAGTTCATCAAGTACGACGAACAAGGCCAGAAGGTCAACAAGCTGGTCTGGGACGACCACACGCTGAGCCCGATGGCATTGATCGAAGCCGTCTGGCGGGATGTGCCCGATTTCCGCGAGCGCTACGAATTGCCTGATGGCCTGTACCGCCAGAACGTGCCCGCATTCGACGAGGTCGTGGTGCGTGAGCTGCTGGTCAACGCACTCGTGCATCGCCCGTACACCCAGCGGGGCGACATTTTCCTGAACCTGCACCCTGACCGCCTTGAAGTCGTCAACCCCGGCCTGCTTCCCTTGGGCGTCACGCCGCAAAACGTGTTGCACACCACCGTGCGTCGCAACGAACACCTTGCACGGTTGTTCCACGACCTCAAGCTGATGGAGCGGGAAGGCAGCGGCTTCGACAAGATCTTCGAAGTGCTGTTGTCGCAAGGCCGGCCGGCTCCAGAGCTGGCCGAACTGCATGATCGCGTGCAAGTGACGGTGCGTCGCCGGATCATCAAGCCCGAAGTCATCGACTTCATCGCCAAGGCCGACCAGACCTACCAATTGACGCAACGCGAACGCATCGCCCTGGGCCTGCTGGCGCAGCACGATGCCCTGACAGCCCGGGAACTGATCCAGGCGCTGGAACTCCCGTCCGTCGAATCACTGCACACCTGGCTCAAGCGGCCATTGGAATGGCAACTGGTACGTAACGCCGGACGCACCCAGGCCATGCGCTACTTCATTGATCCGCAACTGCTGCGCAGCCTGGATTTCTCGGCGGCCACCACGCTCAAGCGGATCGAGCCACATCGCCTGCTCGCCCTGATCGTGGAAGATGTCGGCCGTTACCCACAGGCCAAAATCAGCGAGATCCACCAGCGCATTGGTACGGAGATCCCGCGCTCGCGCATCCGCCGCGGCCTTGAGCAACTGGTCAAGGAAGGCAGGCTGCAGCAGGAGGGGGTGCGAAGTGGCACACGCTATCGCCTTCCGTAACTTGGCTCAAAAACCGGGCTATCTTTCCCACCTGAGCCAAAAGCTTGCGCCAAAGCACCTGGGAAAACATGTAAATCCTTGTAAAACAATTACTTGATCTTGGTTCGGTTGGTGTGCTTTCGCCCATGAGCGAGTCAAAGCCAGCTGCAACAATCGCGAGCCGATGGGCCTTCAACCAACAGAGTAGCAGTCCGACTGGGACTGTCTCTGAAACATAAAAAACGTAGCGAAATAATTATGAGCACCGACTTTCAGCGACTCGCCAACTTCATCTGGTCGGTGGCCGACCTGCTGCGCGGCCCCTACCGTCCACCGCAGTACGAACGGGTCATGCTGCCACTGACCGTGCTGCGCCGCTTCGATGCCGTGCTGGCACCCACCAAGGAAAAAGTCCTCGCGCGCTACAAGACCTTGGAGGGCAAGGAACGCGCCTTGGTCGATCGGGTGCTGAACGAAGTCGCCAAAGATGAGGATGGCCGTCCGCTGGGGTTTCACAACCACAGCCAGCTCGATTTCAAGAAGCTCAAGGGCGACCCGGACAACATTGCCCGCCATCTGCAGGACTACATCAACAGCTTCTCCGAAAACATCCGCAAGATCTTCGAGCGTTTCGACTTCGACAAAGAGATCGAAAAGCTCGAAGAGTCCAACCGCCTGTACCAGGTGGTCGCGCAGTTCGCCGAGATCGACCTGCATCCGCGCGAGGTCGACAACATCACCATGGGGCTGGTGTTCGAGGACCTGATCCGCCGCTTCAACGAACAGGCCAATGAAACGGCGGGTGATCACTTCACCCCCCGCGAAGTGATCCGGCTCATGGTCAACCTGCTGCTGGAGCCGGATACCAGCGTGCTCACCCAAGCTGGCGTCATCGTTACCATCTGCGATCCGGCCTGCGGCACCGGCGGCATGCTGGCCGAAGCGCAAAACTGGATTCGCGCCCACAACGAACAGGCCACGGTGAAGGTCTACGGGCAGGACTACAACCCGCGTTCCTATGCCGTGGCGGCCTCCGACCTGTTGATCAAGGGGCACAAGGACAGCCAGGTCGTGCTGGGTAACACCCTCACGGAGGATCCCTTCCCCGATCAGCGTTTCGACTACCTGCTGGCCAACCCGCCGTTCGGTGTGGACTGGAAAGCCGAGAAGAAAATCATCGACCGCTGGCCCAACTTCCGCGGCTACCGCGGCAAGCTGCCGCGCATCAACGACGGGGCGCTGCTGTTCCTGCTCTACATGATGAGCAAGTTCCAGAGCTATCAGCCAGGCAACCGCAACAAACCCGGCTCGCGCACCGCCATCGTCTTCAATGGCTCGCCGCTGTTCACCGGTGGTGCCGGCAGCGGCGAAAGCGAAATCCGCCGCTGGATCATCGAGCATGACCAACTCGAAGCCATCGTCGCCCTGCCCGAGCAGATGTTCTACAACACCGGCATCGGCACCTTCATCTGGATCGTCACCAACCGCAAGGCCGACCACCGCAAGGGCAAGATCCAGCTCATCGACGCGCGCGAAAGCTACACACCCATGAAGCGCAGCCTCGGCGACAAGCGCCGTTACCTCGATCAGGCCGCGCTGGATGCCATCACCCGCGAACATGGGGCATTGGAAGACAGCAAGACCAGCCGCGTCTTTGACAACAGCGATTTCGGCTACCGGCGCGTCACCGTGTTGCGCCCGCTGCGCTTGTGCTTCCAGATCACCGACGAAGCCCGCGAGCGCTTCCTCAACACCTGCCCCGAACTGTTCGACGCCTTGCAGGCGGTGGAGCACCGATTGGGCAACGACCCCTACCCGGACTGGAACCGTGTCTGGCACGAGGTACAAGCCGTCTTCAAGACCTTGTCCGATGACATCGAGGGTTGGGCCATGGGCACCAAGGGCACCGCGCAAAAAAAGATCTTCCGCGACTGCTTCACCAGCGTGGACCCCGAGGCCATGCCGGTCATCGTCAAGCGCCACAAGACCGACCCGCTGGGCAAGGCGGTCTTGTTTCCCGGCCAGAACCAGTCGGCGGACTTGACCACCCGCGAGCTGTACGCGCTGCTGGGCCTGCATGCAGAGGGCAAAGGCAAGCACATCGAGTACGAACCCGATCCAGCGCTGAAAGATGCCGAGAACATCCCGCTCAAGGAACATGCTGTCGACTACTTCCTGCGCGAGGTACGGCCCTATGTGGCCGATGCCTGGATCGACCGCGAGACCGTGGACGAGCAGGATGGCGGCATTGGCAAGGTGGGCTACGAGATCAACTTTAACCGGGAGTTTTTCCAGTACCAGCCGCCGCGGCCGCTGCAGGAGATTGATGCGGAACTGGCCGAGGTGGAGAAGCGGATTCTTGAATTGCTGAGCGAGGTGACGGAGTGAACACCTTTGCTCCCTCAGTTCCGTGGCAGCCATGCGCAAGGACAGACTGGCCCGCAGTGCCGGTCAAATACATGTTTGAAACCGTTCTTGGAAAGATGCTGCAACCTCAACCTTCTTCGAATGAAGATGTTGAAGCGCCGTACATCAAATCACTGCATGTGCAGTGGCGCGGTGTGAATTTTGAAGACCTCCCAACAATGTGGGCGAGCCCCACGGACATAGAGCAACTGAGTCTCCAAGCCGGCGACCTGATGGTATGTGAAGGAGGCGAGGTTGGCAGGGGGGCATTGGTACTAAACGACCCTCCCGTGCACTGCATATTTCAGAACGCACTGCACAGGGTACGAGCACGCGAATCGAATGACGTGCGGTACCTCAATTACTGCCTGAAACAAGCGTCCGAAGCGGGTTGGTTTGACGTGCTTTGCAATCGCGCAACGATTGCGCACTTTACTGTTGAGAAGTTTCGTGAGCTTCGCATTCATCTGCCATCAGGAGAGCATCAGAGCCTTATCGCCAACCAGCTCGACCGCGAAACCGCCCGCATCGATGGACTGATCGCCGAGAAGGAGCGCATGCTGGCGCTGCTGGAAGAGAAGCGCGTCGCCCTCATCAGCCGCGTCGTCACCCGAGGCCTCGACCCCAACGCCCCGCTCAAGCCTTCCGGCCAGGAATGGCTAGGCGAGATTCCGGCGCATTGGGATGTTTGCCAGCTCAAGCGCACATGGGCTTCATCGGACTATGGTCTATCGGAAAGCATCAGGGACGAGGGAGACATCGCAGTTCTCCGCATGAGTTGTATTGTTGATGGTCAGGTCGATACTTCAAAGTCTGGCATGATCGAAGAGGTCGACAATCGTCTGCTGCTTCGACAAAATGATCTGCTCTTCAATCGAACCAACAGTCTCGATCAGATCGCAAAAGTTGGTCTCGTGGATTTTGACCCTGAAGAGCCTTTGACTTTTGCGTCCTATCTGGTTCGGATTCGCGCGAATCATCGCGCAATGCCGCAATATCTGGTTGCTCTACTGAATGCATCATTGTTTCTGGAGTTCGCTCGAAAGAACGCAATTCCAGCAATCGGTCAAGCCAATTTGAGCCCGACGCGATATGGAGAGATTCACATTCCACTACCGCCACAGGCCGAACAAGAAAAAATCGTCACGTTCCTTGCGCAGGATGCAAAGATCTCAGGCCCTGCTCGCGAACACATAAGAAGCTCCATCGATCTGCTCAAAGAACGACGAGCAGCGTTGATAACTGCCGCCGTTACTGGTCAGATTGCCCTAGAGGAAATGACAGAATGAAACTGAAAAATCTAGGGCTAATCAATTTCCGAGGCTTTGACCGACTCGATATAAAGTTCGATGAACAGATGACCGTAATTGCGGGAGTCAACGGGGTTGGCAAATCAACAATTCTTCAGGCTATTGCAGTCGCGTATTCTCACACGTTGCCCGAGTTTACTGTTTCTCGCGAGAAGCCACTGCCGATCCTTAACACCGACATCCAACAAGACAAGTCCTCTTGCATCATTGAAATGGAAAGTGGCAGCTTGGCGGAGGCATCACTGATCACATGGCTTTCGAAGGAAAGCCTTGATCAGGGTGAAAAGCTGTCACTCGAACACCAGCAATCCGCAATGAAAAAGGAGTTGACCGCTCTAGAGAAGGGGTCGCCCGACTACAAAAATCTGAAAAATGAAATTGCTTGGATTGACAAGCGACTGGAAGGTAATTTCGAGAAGCGGTTGAACTGGTTGTTTACAGGCACATATGAGCCAGAGTCGAGACTGAAGACCTTCTTAAAGACTAGGCCAAATCAACCATTGGTTGTCTATTACTCTACACATCGATTGTTGTCGAGGTTGCCTCCAAAACTCCAGGGCGAACTACCTTCCAGGCAATCGGCAGCATACGTAAAGTCTCTGACGCAGTTGGAGGTGTCCCTCAGCGAGTTCGCGAAATGGCATCGTGCAATGGGATCAGCGCATGTTGTAAGGCGAGATAGCAGGTATGCCTCCAAGATTCTAAAGTTTCTGCAGGAGGCTATTTCCGGCCTTGTTCCTCAGATCAAAGAGTTTTGGTTCCATGAGGAGAACCCGCCTCGTTACTCTGTCATGAAAGATGCGACGATCGATGAACAGATTAATGGCGGAAAGAGGGGGAGGCAGCTGTTCCTAGAACAATTGTCTGATGGAGAGCGCGGCCTGATTGCTCTGGTATTTGATCTTACCCGCCGCCTCGCCATCGCCAACCCGGACAGCGACAACCCCATCGCCGATGGCGTGGCGCTGGTACTCATCGACGAGATCGAGCTGCACCTGCACCCCAAGTGGCAACGCGATGTGCTCAAGCGACTGTGCGATACCTTTCGCGCTTGTCAGTTTGTCGTCACCACCCATTCGCCGCTGGTGCTGGGCGAAGTGGCGGCCCGCTGCGTGCGCTTCCTGAATTTCCACGAAGGCAAGGTCAGTGTCAGCACCCCCACCGAAGCCTATGGCATGGATGCGAACCGCATGTTGCAGGAACAGATGGGCGCATCCGCACGTAGCGATGCCATGGAAGCCAGACTGCATGAACTCTTCGAGTTGATAGACGAGGAAGACTTTGTTTCCGCGCGCGCGAGGATTGCCCTGCTTGAACGCGATCTCGGGGAACACGAGCCGGAGCTGACGCGAGCCAGCACGCTGATCCGCTTTCTGGAAGGTGCCGAGTAAATGCGAACCATCCGGAAGGGGCCGGAACCCGCCACGCTAACCAAGCATCGCCAACAGCCGCATGCCGATTACGACAACTACGCCGACAAGGCTGCCTTGCGGCAAGCGCTGGTTGTGGAGCAGCGTGGCCTGTGTTGCTACTGCCAGTCGCGCATAAGCGCAGCGTCCGATCGGATGAAGATCGAGCACTGGCAATGCCAGGCCGATCACCCCGGGCAACAGCTCGATTTCGGCAATTTGCTCGGCGCCTGCAGAGGCGGGCATGGGCGTCTCGAGGGAGAGCAACATTGCGATACCCGCAAGGGTAATCGCGTACTTTGTTTTAGCGTGTGCGATCCCGGTCACCCTATCGAGCGGAAGATCAAGTTCTTGGGTGATGGCCGCATCGAATCTGACGATGTCGCGATCAGTGCGGCTTTGAACGATGTGCTCAACCTCAACTGGTCTCGCTTGGTGACCAATCGTAAGGCAGTGCTCACGGCGTTTCAGCAGCACATGCAGGATGGCCGTCGTATTGATCCAGCGCGTGAGCTGCCCAACTGGGACGGCAGCCAACCCGGCGAATTGCCTGAATTCGCCCAGGTCGTCGTCTATTGGCTGCAAAAAAGACAAGCGAGGGCTCCGGCATGAAGCGCACCAGCGAAGCCGCATTCGAAACCGCCATCGAAGCCGTTCTGCTGGACGACGGATACACAAAGGTCGATGCCAAGGGCTTCGATCGCGAGCGAGCAATCTTTCCGGATGAGGTACTGGCTTTCATCCGCGTCACCCAAGGCAAGGTTTGGGAAAAGCTGGAAGTCTTGCACGGCGAGCAGACCGGAGTGCGGGTACTGGAATCGCTGTGCAAATGGCTGGATACGCATGGTGCATTGGCGACCTTGCGCCACGGCTTCAAGTGCTTCGGCAAGACGTTGCGCATGGCGTTTTTCCGTCCCGCCCACGGCCTCAACCCGGAACTGGAGGCGCGCTACCAGGCCAACCGGATGGGGCTGATCCGGCAGCTGCACTTCAGTCCGAAGAACGAGAAGTCCCTGGATGTGGTGTTGTCGGTCAACGGCATTCCGCTGGTCACGCTGGAGTTGAAGAATCCGCTGTCGGGCCAGACCGCCGCCAATGCGATCCACCAGTACCGGCACGACCGCGACCCGCGTGAGCCGATCTTCCAGTTCACCAAGCGGGCATTGGTACATTTCGCGGTGGATACGGAAGAGGCGCACATGACCACGCGGCTGGCGGGGTCATCCACCTATTTCCTGCCGTTCAATCGTGGCGCGAACGGCGGTGCCGGCAATCCGCCGGATGCCGTGGGGCGCAACTACAAGACATCGTATCTGTGGGAAGAGGTCTTGCAGCGCGACAGCCTGCTCGATCTTCTGGCGCGCTTCCTGCACTTGGATGTGCAGGAAAAAGTGTCGGACGAAGGCAAGAAGGTACGCAAGGAAAGCCTGATCTTCCCCCGTTACCACCAGTTGCAGGCAGTACGACAGATGGTGACCGCAGCAGCCGACGAGGGCGTTGGCCACAACTACCTGATCGAGCATTCGGCAGGCAGCGGCAAGAGCAACACCATTGCATGGCTGGCCCATCGCTTGTCCAGTTTGCACAACCCGCAAAATGAGCGGCTGTTTGACAGCGTGGTGGTCATCACCGATCGCGTGGTGCTCGATCGCCAGTTGCAGAACACCATCTACCAGTTCGACCACCGCCAGGGCGTGGTGCAGAAGATCGACGAGGATTCGCGTCAGTTGGCCGAGGCGCTGGAATCAGGCGTGCCGATCATCATCACCACTTTGCAGAAATTTCCGTTCGTCTCCGCCCAGCTGGCGAAATTGAATGAGGAGCGTGGCGAAGGTGCCAACACCCACCTGCCCACGCGCAAGTACGCGGTCATCATCGACGAGGCGCACAGTTCGCAGTCCGGCGAGACGGCCACTGAGCTGAAAGGTGTACTGGGCGGCGCCGAGTTGCGCAGGAAGGCGCAGGCCATGGCCAAGGAGGAAGGCGAGGTGGATTTGGAGCGCTTGTTCCGCTCGATGGCCAAGCGAGGCCAGCAACCGAACATGAGCTTTTTCGCCTTCACGGCCACGCCCAAGCACAAGACGCTGGCGATCTTCGGTCGGGGCGGCGAGCCATTTCACCGCTACACGATGCGCCAGGCAATCGAGGAAGGTTTCATCGAGGACGTGCTCAAGAGCTACGTCACCTACAAGACCTACTACAAGTTGATCAAGAAGGCCGCGGACGACCCCCATGTGGAACGCAAGAAGGCCGCCAAGGCACTGGCGCGATTCATGCGTCTGCATCCCCACAATATCGGCCAGAAAACCGAGGTGATGGTGGAGCACTTCCAGCATTTCACCCGGCACAAGATCGGTGGCCATGCCAAGGCCATGGTGGTGACGGGCTCACGTCTGGAAGCCGTACGTTACAAACAGGCGTTTGACGAATACATCAAGGACAAGGGCTACCCGATCAAGAGTCTGGTGGCTTTCTCCGGCACGGTGGAAGACGACAAGATCGCCGAGAAGACCTACACCGAAGTGGAGATGAACGGCGGTGTTCGCGAAAAGGAATTGCCCGACACCTTTGCCAAACCCGATTTCCGCGTGCTGCTGGTGGCCGAAAAGTACCAGACCGGGTTCGACCAGCCCTTGCTGCACACGATGTACGTGGACAAGCGACTGGCGGGCATACAGGCGGTGCAAACACTGTCACGCCTGAATCGAACCCATCCGCTCAAGGACGACACCTTTGTGCTCGATTTCGTCAATGAGCCTGGTGAGATCCAGCAGGCTTTTCGTGATTACTACGAAGGTGCCGTGATGGGCGAGCAGGTCGATCCCGACAAGCTCTACCAGGTCAAAGCGGAACTGGACGCTTTCGGCATCTACCGGCAAACCGAGGTGGATGAGTTTTCACACATCTTTTTTGCACCCAAGCGTCGCCAGAGTCCCGGTGACCACCGCGCCATGAACGCGCTGCTGGATTTGGCGGTGTCGCGATTAAAGCAGCTGCAAGACAGCGAAGAAGAGGAAGCGGAGTTGTGGCGTGGCAAATTGCAGGCTTTCCGCAATCTTTACGGCTTTCTCAGTCAGGTGATTCCCTACCAGGACAGCGATCTCGAAAAGCTGTTCACCTACCTGCGGCATCTGGCGCTGAAGCTGCCCAAGCGCAAGAGCGGCCCAAGTTATCAGTTTGACGAGGAAGTCGAGCTGGACTACTACCGACTGCAGAAGATCAGCGAGGGCTCGATCAGCTTGAACGAAGGTTATGCAAAACCGTTGGACGGCCCGCATGAGGTGGGATCGGGCAGCGTGCGTGAGGAACAGGTGTCGTTGTCGCGACTTATCGACCTCATCAATGAGCGCTTCGGCGGCGAACTCAACGAAGCGGATCAGCTGTTTTTCGACCAGATCGCCGAGGCCGCCAGCGCGAACGAGTCGCTGCAGTGGGCCGCGGAAGTCAATTCGCTGGACAAGTTCCAGCTCGTGTTCCGCCAAGTGCTGGAATCCTTGTTTATTGAACGCATGGAGTTGAACGAGGAGTTGTTCACCGACTACATGGGCAAGCCAGAAATGCAGGAGCTGGTGTCCAAATGGCTGAGTAGTCAGGTCTACGATCGTCTGTCTGCGGCCAGGAAGGCTGTTAACCGATCATGAGGGATCTGCACCATCTGCGTCGGCCGTCAATGAATCGACTTGGCGCAACCGCAGCCAGTGCTTCCACGACACCAGCGCATTGATCCAGTACATCGCATACAGCGCCGAGGTGAGGTACAGGCCGCGGCTGGCGTACAGCGGCACGGCGATGGTGTTGACCAGCAGCCAGAACGGCCAGTTCTGCACGTGGCGGCGCATCATCAGCAGTTGCGCCACGATGCTGAAGGCGAGCACGGTGGAGTCGAGGAAGGGCGAGTAGGCGTTGGTGTAGCGGCGCAGCAGCAGGCCGTAGCAGACGGCGCCGATCGCGCCGGACAGCAGTTGCAGCCAGAGCCTGCGCACCGGCAGGTCGGTGACCGGGAGTTCCTCGCCGTGGCTGCCGTGCAGCCACTGCCACCAGCCCACGATGCTGGTGATCACGAAGAAGGCCTGCAGCACGGTGTCGGCGTACAGGCGGCTGTCCAGAAACACGAAGGCGAACAGGCTGCAGCCGACGATGCCGGTCCACCAGGTGTGCACGCTGTTGCGGCCGGCCAGGATGATGGATGCGCCGGCCAGCAGGTTGGCTGCGATTTCCAGCGGGCTCATGCGCGGGATCGATCTGCGAGGAAGGCGTCCAGTTCAGACTGCCGCGGCATGCCGCCCTGCGCACTTAGCCTGGTCACCGACAATGCGGCGGCGGCGCAGGCCTTGCGCACGGCCGCGGGCAAACCTTCGTGCAGGAACACGGCGAGTGCGCCGTTGAAGGTGTCGCCGGCGCCGGTGGTGTCGATCGCGTCCACGGCGAAGCCGGATTGGCGGGCGGG
>Ga0134125_10008765_pt1 | contig 11411 bp, 10 predicted proteins | sample KB31751_FD_96464 | JGI IMG/M metagenome (GOLD analysis project Ga0134125, IMG submission 96464) | Terrestrial soil microbial communities with excess Nitrogen fertilizer from Kellogg Biological Station, Michigan, USA - KB3-175-1 | ecosystem: Environmental > Terrestrial > Soil > Unclassified ... | reverse complement strand
TGCGCAGCGAGGATGCGCGCGTGTTCGGCATGATAGAGGTGCAGGTCGAGAATCTTCCACATCTCCGCAAGACGCTGCGCGCAATCAGGCGCGTGAAGGGTGTCACAGAAGTGTCGCGGCGAGAACAGACGTCGGAGTAGGGCTCGCCGCTCGCCGCACGTGAGAGCCGCACGGGCATGGTGCGTGCTCAGGCAGGGATCTAGATGCAACCCAAGTTTCCCGCAATGCTGGACCGGCCGCTCATCCTGCTCTCCAACCGCGAGCCGTACGAGCACGTACACAAACCCAACGGGATTGAAGTACGATTCCCAGCTGGGGGGCTCGTATCGGCGCTGGATCCGATTCTCCGTCGTACGCACGGAACCTGGGTCGCGTGGGCGTCCGGAAATGCCGATCGTACCGTCGCGGACGACGTTGGACGCCTGGCGGTTCCGCCGGGTGATCCGTCGTACACGCTACGCCGCGTTTGGCTGTCGGAGAACGACGTCGAGGGCTTCTATCTGGGCTTCGCCAACAGTGCGTTGTGGCCGTTGTGCCATCTGTTCGTCAGCAAGGTCGATATCCGGCGAAGTGATTGGGAGAGTTACGAGCGCGCGAACCGATTGTTCGCCGCAGCCGTTGTGCAGGAGGCCGAGCGTGTCGGCGGCGCACCGATGGTCTGGGTACATGATTATCACTTTGCGCTCGCGCCGTCGCTGATACGACCACTGGTACCGGATGCGCTGATCCATCAATTCTGGCACATTCCATTTCCTCCCCCCGATGTCTTTGGCATTCTGCCCATTGGAGTGCAGGAATCGCTGCTGCGTGGGCTGCTGGGAAACGATCTGATCGAGTTTCAGACTGACGGCTTCGCGTGGAATTTCATGGACTGCGTCGCGCGTACACTGCCGGAAGCCCAGGTGAGTCTGGACCAGAGCGTCATCCATCTGGACGGTCGGCAGACGCGAGTGGGAGCATTTCCGATCAGCATAGATGTTGCGGAATGGCAACGGCTCGCTGCGTTGCCGCACACGACCGATGTGTGCAGAACGCTGCGCCAGCGGTACGCACCGCGCGACAGGCAACTCGTGGTCAGCGTCGATCGAATGGATTACACCAAGGGAATCGAAAGACGACTGCGGGCGCTGGAGCACATGTGGACGGACAGTCCTGAACGTCGTGGCACGTTTACGATGCTGATCGTTGCGACGCCATCGCGTACGGATATTCCAGCGTACGCCCGGCTGGAGCGCAACGTGCTCGAAGCGATAGCGCGGCTCAACGATGAATTCCGCACGCTCGACTGGACACCGATCGTCCTCGTGCACGAGAACGTCGACGCGGATCTCCTCGCCGCCGTGTACCGTGCAGCCGACGTGTGCGTCGTGTCGTCGCTTCAGGACGGAATGAATCTCGTCGCCAAGGAATTCATCGCGTGCAGGACCGACGGGAGCGGCGTGCTGGTTCTGAGCCGCTTCGCCGGTGCCTCGGACGAGCTGAGCGCGGCGTTGCTGGTGAATCCGTTCTTCATCGATGCATTTGCGGATACGCTCGCGGTTGCTCTCGACATGCCGCGGCACGAACGCGCCGAGCGCATGGCTGCGCTCAGGGATCGCGTCGCCAACGCCACGATAGAGGACTGGCTGGCAGGGATACTCGCGGCTGCCGAGGCGACCGATCAGGCCGCGGAAGGCGGAGCGGCAGCCCTGTGAGCCCGTGACGCCCGCGGCGCCAGACGAAATTGCGCGGAGGCTGAGTGGCACTCCGCTCATCATTATGCTGGACATCGACGGAACGCTGTGTGACATCGTCGAGCGTGCCGATGTGGCGAGCATTCCGGGAACGGCGCGCGCGTCGCTACGCGCGCTGATCGCCAGGCGCGACCGCGGCGTGCATGTTGCGTTTGTCACAGGTCGCTCCGTCGCGGATGCGCGCCGGATGCTGTCGATCGACGGCGTGACGATTTACGGGAATCACGGAATGGAGCTCCTGTCGGAGTCGGGAAACATTACAGGGCCGGAGGGGTGGGAACATTCAGGACTCGCGCTGCGCGACGCCCGGAGGGATCTGGACGCTGTCGTCGCTCGATTTCCGGGAACCAGTATCGAGGACAAGGGGTTCAGCTTGACTCTACACTTCCGCGAAATGGACATGGCACTGCTTCCGGCGCTCGACGCGCGCGTTGCGGAGATCGCGCGGGCGCGTGGCGTCACGCTCGCGTCCGGCAAGTGCGTGATCAACGTCCTGGCCAGCGAGAGTCTGACCAAGGGCGATGCCGTGCTGGAAATAGTTCACGAGCTTGGCGGCGAGTCGCCGGATGCATCAATTCTGTTCGCCGGCGACGACGTGACCGATGAGGATGGCTTTCGTGCATTGCGGGCGTTTCCGCATGCGACAACCGTTCACGTAGGGTCGCCGGACGCGACGACAGACGCACGATTCTCCGTGGACACCCCCCGCGAAATCCACGACCTGCTGGATTTGCTTGCCGCGTCGCGATCATGACAGCGACGTCGATACCAGCGCTGCAAACCACGCAGAGCACGACTGCCGGCGCGACTTCCGGTACGACTTCGGCGAGCAATCAGGCGCCGGCAGCCTGGTCTTCGGCTGCGACTTCCGCTTACCCGCCGATCTCGGCGTACGCACTGATCGGCGACATGCGGACGGCGGCGCTCGTCGGCCTCAACGGATCGATCGACTGGTGCTGCCTGCCGGAATTCCCGTCTCCGTCCACGTTCGCGGCGATTCTGGACGAGTCGCGCGGTGGGCGTTTTCAGATCGCGCCAGCTGGGACTCACACGAGCGAGCAGAGATATCTTCCTGCGACCAACGTGCTGGTTACGGCCTTCCATGACAGCACTGGGACGCTCGAGCTGTGCGACTTCATGCCCGTCGGTCCGGAAGGCCGGCGTCCGGGTTTCGCCGAGATCCACCGTGAGGTGAAGTGCACGCGCGGGCAGATGGACATATCGATCTGCTTTTCGCCCCGATTCGACTACGCGGTGAAGCCAGCGCGCATCATTCCGCGAAAGAACGGACTGCTCGCTACCGACGACGACAACGAGGCCGCAGCACTCTCGGCGCCCGCCGACCTGTGGTGGCGCGTGGATGAGTTCGGCGCGACGGCACAATTGCGGATGCGCGCCGGCGAGTCCGCGTGGTTCGTCTTGCGATACGATGATGATGAGGTACTGCCAATCGCATCGTACAAATCGCAGGAGCGGTTGCAGCAGACCGTGGCCTTCTGGGATGGCTGGGTCGCGACACTCAAGTACGAGGGTACTCACCGCGCCGTGGTCGAGCGGTCGGCGCTCACCCTCAAGTTGCTGTGTTACGAGCCGACCGGAGCGATCATAGCGGCGCCGACGACATCGCTTCCGGAAGAAATCGGCGGCGAGCGCAACTGGGATTATCGCTTCATCTGGTTGCGCGACGCCTCGTTCACACTCGACGCGCTGCAGGGACTCGGACGGCACGAAGAGGCGAGCGCGTTCATGGCGTTTCTACGACGCATTACACGCAAAGCCACCGATTCGCATCTGCAGATCATGTACGGAGTGGACGGCTCGCGCGATCTGCCGGAGCGCACGTTGCCGCATCTTTCCGGATACCGCAACTCCGCGCCAGTGCGGGTCGGCAATGCGGCGGTGAATCAGTTGCAGCTGGACGTGTACGGCGAGATACTGAATACGGCCTACCGGTGGAGTCGCACCGCAACGGTCGGCGAAGGCACGTGGTGGTCCCTCAGCCGCCTGGTCGACTGGATCGCCGTCCACTGGCGCGATCCCGACAGCGGCATATGGGAAGTGCGTGCGAGCGAAGAGCACTACGTGATGAGCAAGGTCATGTGCTGGGTAGCTCTCGACCGCGGTGTGAAGATGGCTCGCGAGTTCGACCTGCCGTGCGACCTTGCGCGGTGGGAAGCTGCGCGCGACGCCGTGTGGGCCGAGGTGATGGAGCGAGGCTGGAGCGAGAAGCGCCAGAGTTTCGTGCAGTTCTACGGCACCGAAGCGCTCGACGCGGCGAATCTCATCATACCGATGGTGGGGTTTCTTCCGCCCGCTCACGAGCGAGTGAAGGGGACGATAGCGGCAACGTTGCGCGATCTGACGAGCGATGACAGGGAGCTGGTGTACCGTTATCGCAACGACGACGGTCTGCCGGGTTCCGAGGGCGTCTTCTCGATCTGCACATTCTGGATGGCGCAGGCTCTCGTGCTGTCGGGCGATGCCGAGCAGGGCGAGCGCATCTTCTGTCGAATGCTGAAACACGCCAACCATGTTGGCCTCTACAGCGAGGAGCTGGATCCCGGGACAGGCGGGTTTGCGGGTAACTTTCCACAGGGTCTCACGCACATTGCGCTGATCAACTGCGCGCTGGCACTGGCCGATGTGGGGCGAGGATGAGTCCGGAGCGCTCGTCGGGGCGACGCATGCGTCGCCCTTACGGCTGCGCTCGAGTCTCCCGCGTTCGTCGGGCCGACGCATGCGCGCCCTTACGGCTGCTCTCGAGTCTCCGGCGCTCGTCGGGGCGACGCATGCGCGCGTTGGCGCGGACACGGTGGCAGGGGTATTCTCGGACGCTCGTTCTAGTCAGATCTTCGGTTAAATTTCGGTACTCATGGCAAAGTTCGACTTGGTGGCACCCTTTGAGCCGGCCGGAGATCAGCCGAAAGCGATTGCCGAGCTTACGCGCGGCCTGGAACGTGGCGATCGGTTCCAGACTCTCCTGGGCGTAACGGGCTCCGGAAAGACGATGTCGATCGCCAACGTGATCCAGGCGTACGGCAAGCCGACGCTCGTGCTGTCGCACAACAAGACGCTCGCTGCGCAGCTGTATGGCGAGATCAAGTCCTTCTTCCCGCACAACGCGGTGGAGTACTTCATCTCGTACTACGACTACTATCAGCCCGAAGCGTACGTCCCGACGACCGACACGTACATCGAGAAGGACGCGTCGATAAACGAGGACATCGACCGGTTGCGACTGCGTGCAACGTCGAGCCTGATGGAGCGCGACGACGTGATAATCGTCGCGACCGTTTCGGCGATCTACGGCCTCGGCGATCCGGTGCAGTACCGTGAGCAGATGGTGACGCTGGTGCAGGGTCAGAAGATCGCGCGCGACGATATTCTGCGTTCACTCGTGAAGATCCAGTACGGCCGCAACGACGTTGCGTTCGAGCGCGGCACCTTCCGCGTTCGAGGCGACACGGTCGAGATTCTGCCCGCTTATGAGGAGCAGGGTGTTCGAATCGAGCTGTGGGGAGACGAGATCGAGCGCATCAGCAAGATCGACCCGCTCACCGGCAACGTCATAGCCGCGCTGGAACGTGCGGCGATCTATCCTGCGAAACACTTCGTTACCAGTCGGCCGACCATCGAGCGCGCGGTGCGCCGCATTCAGGCAGAGCTGGCCGAGCGCCTGCAGGAGCTCCGCAACACCAACAAGCTGCTGGAAGCGCAGAGGCTCGAATCTCGCACTAACTTCGACATCGAGATGATGCTCGAGATCGGCACGTGTGCGGGAATCGAGAACTATTCGCGGCATCTGTCGGGACGCGAGATCGGCGAGCGGCCTGCCTGCCTGTTCGACTACTTCCCTGACGATTTCCTCGTCGTGGTCGACGAGTCGCACGTCACGCTGCCGCAGATCGGCGGGATGTTCAACGGCGATCGTGCACGCAAGCTGACGCTGGTCGATTACGGGTTCAGGTTGCCGAGCGCGCTGGACAACAGACCGCTCACCTTCGACGAGTTTCTGTCGCTCACACCGCGCGCGATCAACGTGTCCGCAACACCCGGTGACATCGAGCTGAGACTGTGCGAGGGTGTGGTGGTGGAGCAGATCATTCGTCCCACGGGACTGATCGATCCGGAGATCGAAGTTCGGCCCGTGCGCGGGCAGGTCGACGATCTGCTCAAGGAGATCCGGCTCCGCGAGCGCAAGGGCGAGCGTGTGCTGGTGACCACGCTCACCAAGCGCATGTCTGAAGATCTGACCGACTATCTGCAACAGATGGGCGTTCGCGTTCGCTACATGCACTCGGACATCGACGCGATCGAGCGCATGGAGATCGTGCGCGGTCTGCGCCTGGGCGAGTTCGACGTACTGGTAGGAATCAATCTGCTGCGTGAAGGCCTGGACATGCCCGAGGTGTCGCTGGTGGCGATCCTGGACGCGGATCAGGAGGGATTCCTGCGCAGCGACCGCTCGCTCATCCAGACGACGGGCCGCGCTGCGCGGCATCTCAACGGCCGCGCGATATTCTATGCGGATCGTATCACCGGATCGATGAAGCGCTGCATGGACGAGACCTCGCGTCGCCGAGCGACGCAGCTCGCGTACAACGCCGAGCACGGAATCACACCGCGCAGCGTGGTCAAGAGCACCGATCAGGTTCGTTTCATCACGCGCGTGGCCGATGCACGTTCGGAGCGGCAGGACAGACAGGCCGAGCAGTCGCGCCGGGTCGCGGAATCGTCCCCGGAATATTCCAGGATCGCCGACATCGACACGTTGATAAAGACGCTGGAGGATGACATGAAGGTGGCCGCGAAGGATCTCGATTTCGAGAGTGCCGCGCGCATTCGTGACCAGTTGTTCGAGCTGCGTGCGCAGCGCGACAACAAGTCCAGGCGCACCTCACCGTCACTCGCTGCGCTCCGGAACGAATAGTGGACGCGCATCATCACACGATGCCGCCGCGGGCGACACGCGGCCATCTCGTAATGAGCGAGCTGGAGCTGATCGCGTGGGGTGAACGATTGGGCGCCGATTCGCATCCGCACCTCGTCATCGCGCTCACGGGCGAGCTGGGTGCAGGGAAGACGACGCTCGCGCAGGCGATCTGCCGCGGCTACGGCGTCACGACACCCGTCACGAGTCCGACATATGCGCTCGTGCACGAATATGCGGCGCCGCACTCGCCTGTGTTTCACATCGATCTGTATCGTATCGAGCGCGTCGAGGAGCTGGAGCAGATCGGATGGACCGACATTGTTGCTTCCAACGCGCTCGTGATCGTGGAATGGCCGGAGCATGCGGGTGAGCTTCTTCCGACCGATCATCTTCCCATCGCTCTCGATTACGATCCCGAGCGCGCCGACCGTCGTTTACTCCTGGCCGGCTGATGCGCGGACGCGTGCTGGTACTCGAGACTTCGACGGAGACCGGATCCGTCGCAATCACGCGCGACGGCGTCCTCATGAGCGATCTGTCGTTCGCGTCACGCGACGCAACCGGCGCGCGCACCGAAGCGCTCGCGCCTGCAGTCGTGCAGTGCCTCGGCCAAGCCGCGATGCCGCTGCGTGAAGTTTCCGCTTTAGTGTGCGGAGCCGGCCCCGGTGGTTTTACGAGTCTTCGGTCAGCTGCTGCGTTCGCCAAGGGAATCTGTTCCGGGCTGAGCATTCCGCTCTATGCAGTGTCATCGCTGGAATTGCTTGCGTGGAGCGCGGCTGCGTCCGAGGGATACCTCATTGCTGCACTGCAGGCCGGACGTGGCGAATGGTTCTGTCAGGATGCGAATCGCGACGGCGATCGCACGGAGCTGGTCGGCATCACCTATCTCGTGGGCGACGACGAGTTGCGAGCGCGCGCGGCGCGGATGCACGCGCAATTGATCGGGCCGGGACTGGATGTGGACGTGAGGCCTCTCGCGCGTGCCGCTGTTCCCCGACTGAGCGACATCGAGGCGCGCGGAGCGGTCGACCTTGATTCGTGGGAGCCGACGTATGGGAGGCTCGCGGAGGCGCAGGTCAAGTGGGAGGCGGCGCACGGGCGGCCGCTGACGACGTGACGGCAACGGTGCGGGCCGCCGAGCGTTCGGATCTTGGGGCGGTCATTGCCATAGAGCGCGCTTCGTTCGGAGATCCGTGGACACGCGGGATGTTTGGGACGCACCTGACGTCAGCGGGCGGCAATAACTTTCTTGTCGCCGAACAGGCCGGAAGCGTGGTTGGCTACGCCATCACGGTGGCCGTGTCGGACGAATCCGAGCTGCTGAACATCGCCGTGGATCCTGAGCACCGAGGTCAGGGTCTCGGCGCGTTGCTGCTGGACGCGGCGATGGAGCTTTGCCGCATAAGCGGTGCGAAGGAGATGTGGCTGGAAGTGCGTGCTTCGAACGCTGGGGCGCGCACGCTCTACAGCAGTCGCGGATTCGCCGAAATGGGGGTTCGCAAGCGATATTATCATGCGCCGCGAGAGGACGCGATCGTGCTTCGATCGGACCTTCGCTCACTCGTGCGCAATGAAACGGTAACAGAAACGGCGACCGGCTTTCCCGCTGGAGTCCGAGATCCCATACTTTCATCGGCGAGCCACTTTCCTCGCCAGGAGAACAAATGAGCCGAAGCCTCAATAAAGCGATGTTGATCGGGAATGTCGGGCAGGACCCGGAAGTTCGTTCGACCACCAACGGTGGCCGCGTCGCGACGTTCTCGCTCGCGACATCTCGTACCTGGAACGGGCCGTCGGGCGACCGTCAGGAAAAGACGGAATGGCACCGCTGCGTCGTCTGGAACGCTGGACGCGGCCAGGGTGCAGAGAAGGGAATGGGTCTGGCCGACGTGGTCGAGAAGTACGTCAAGAAGGGCGACAAGCTGTACGTCGAGGGACCGATCGAGTATCGCCAGTGGCAGGACAAGGAGAACCAGACGCGCTACACGACCGAGATCCGCGTTCGCGAGCTCGTTATGCTCAGCTCGCGCGGCGGTAGTGGAGACTTCGATGGCGATGCACCACCGTCGCGTGCTTCACGTCCTGCGGCCGCCAAGAGTGGTGCAGGGCAGAGCGGTGGCGAGTTCGAGGATTTCCCGGCCGCGTTGCAGGATGAGGACGACGATCTGCCGTTCTAGTCGGTCGACGTCACGAGACGAATGAGAAGAGCGGCTCCGCACGGAGCCGCTCTTCTCGTTTTCCAATTAATCGTGAAGCCGCGTCGCCGTCCGGTGAATCATTCCTTGCCGAACGCGCGCAGCAAACCACTCGCCGCAAACAGGAGCGCGTCCTCTGCCTCCTGTAGTACGTCGCCCATGCCGAAGAACTCGTGTGTGACGCCGTTGTACGTGCGCTGCTCGGTCGCAACTCCGGCGCTCTGAAACTGCCGCGCCAGCGCCTCGCCCTCTGAACGCAGCGGATCCAGCTCGGCGCTGACTATCGTTACCGGAGCCAGGCCGGACAGGTCGGCGTCATCGAGATTGATGATGGGTGATTGGCCGTCGGCTTCGCTATGGAGATAATTGTCGAAGAACCATCGCATCATCGGCGTGTTGAGCGGTATCGCGCGCGTCATCTCTCGATAGGACGCGGTGTCGAAGTCATAGCCTGCGACTGGGTAGATGAGTACCTGATATACCGGCTGCCGTGTCCCCTCGTCACGTGCGCGAATGCATACATTCGCAGCCATGTTTGCACCGGCCGATTCGCCTACTACCGCAACGAGTGCCGGATCTCCGTTCAGATCCGCAGCATTGTCGAGCGTCCATCTGTAAGCAGCGTACACGTCGTCGTGCGCGGCAGGAAAGCGATGCTCGGGGCCGTGTCGATACTCGGTCGCGACGACGATGCAATGTGCGGCGGTGCAGATGGCACGAGCGGAACGGTCGTACGTATCGATGTCCGCGATTACCCATCCGCCGCCGTGAACGTAGAGCGCGACGGGAAGAACTTTGCCTTCGAGCGCTGAGGCGGGTTTGTATATCCGAATGTCGATGTCGCCAGCCGGGCCGTCGATCGTTCGGTTTTCGATGCTGCCGACATCTTCCGGATCAGAGTTCTCGTCGCGCACCTCCAGCAGCTTCCGGACTGCATCCATCGGTGTGGGCTGCCTTCGTGCCTCGGCCGCGTCCAGCTCCTGGAGGGGCTTTCCGTGCAGCGACTGGAGCATGTCCAGCACCTGCGCCATCTCGTGTGTCGGCTCGCGCCCTCCGAACATCGAAGCCATCTCGAGCTCGATGTCACGCTCGGAAGCGGCGCGTTCGTTCAGGTCCATTGTGTCGTCGTCCATCGATACCTCCCCGGTCGCGCATATGGCGAACTGCTCTCAGCGGCAACGAGCGTGCCTCGCGATGTCAGTGCTGCGGGTTCGCACGTCGTGGATGAACGAGCAGCGCCGCCACGAGCAACACCCGCACAGCATTGCTGTGCAGGTGGGAACGCGGAAACGATCTCGCGCTATTCCTCCGGCTCCGTCGCCTCGACGTTGATCGAAGACTCGGCCATCGCTGTGAGAGCCTCGTCAGTATCACGCTCCTCATCCAGCGTCTGCTGCAGCAGAGCCTCGTGGTCGTCGTGGCCGAGCAGCCTCGCCCAGGTCCTGACGGTGCCATAGCCCGCCATCTCATAGTGCTCCACGTGCTGCGCCGCCGCGATCAATCCGGCATCCAGTACTTCCCTGTCCGGTTTCTCCTTGATCAGCTCGCTGCCTTCCTTGAGCACTCCCTCCATGCCGACACACTTCTTTCCGGTCGGCTTCTCGCCGAGCGAACGGAAGATGCGCTCGAGGCGCTTGACATGCTGGCGAGTCTGCCGCTCGTGTTTGGTGAATCCCTGCTTCAGTTGCTTGTGCGTCGCCGCCTTGATCATCCGCGGGAGCGCCTTGAGTATCTGGTTCTCCGCGCTGTAGAGATCCTTCAGCTCATCGACGTAAAGCTCGTGCAGCGTGTCCATCTCCATGCAACTATCCCCCGTAAAGTTTGTGGCTTCTCTTTACCGGGAGACAAGGCAAGGGGCATGCCCCGGATGATCAGTGCATGCCGAACTGCTTGTTGAAGTAGCCGACCGTCGCGGAGTCTGCACTCGCCCACGACGTGTGCCGCAGGAAGCCATGAATCTCGTCGGGAATCACCATCTCCTCGTAGCTCACTCCGGCGGCGGAAAGGCGTCGCGCGAGGTCGACAGTTTCGTGAAAGTGCACGTTGCGATCGTCGTCACCCTGAATCAGCAACACCGGACTCTTCCACGTTGCGATTGCCGACACGGGCGATGAAGTCCACGCGACGTCCAGCGCCTTCTTGATGTCACTCTTCTCGTAACGCAGCTGTGCGTTGACGAGCCTGCTGCCCGACTCGTCCAGCCAGTTGTGAACGCCGTGCATGTCGACGCCCGCCTTGAAGATGTCCGAATTGCGCGCCAGCGCCAACGCCGTCAGATAGCCGCCGTACGATCCTCCCCAGATGCCGATGCGCGCGGCATCGACCCCGGCATTGCGCTGCAGCCACTTTGCGCCCGCAACCACGTCCTGATACTCCGCGGCGCCCGTGGGCCCCCAATGTCTGGGGTAGTGGAAGTCGTGGCCGTAGCCGATCCCCAGGCGGTAATTGACCGACAGCACGACGAAGCCGTGATTGGCCAGATACTGGTTCACGGCGTACGAGTTGCTGTAGTAGTCCATGTAGTGCCAGGTGAGCAGCATCTGCCGCGGC
>Ga0134125_10008763_pt1 | contig 11413 bp, 11 predicted proteins | sample KB31751_FD_96464 | JGI IMG/M metagenome (GOLD analysis project Ga0134125, IMG submission 96464) | Terrestrial soil microbial communities with excess Nitrogen fertilizer from Kellogg Biological Station, Michigan, USA - KB3-175-1 | ecosystem: Environmental > Terrestrial > Soil > Unclassified ... | reverse complement strand
GACCCGCGGGACGCGGCGGCGCGGCGGGGCAATGGCGAATTCATCAAGCATGGCGAGAATGAAGCAAGCGACGGGCCACGGTACCCTATGCCGTCGTCATACGTCAACGCGCCGGGTACCGGCATGGCCCGCTGGACTGCCGCCGTCGTTGCATTTGCGCACATCGGCGAGCGGCGTGGTGCCCGTGAGCCGCTCTCTCGCCCGGCGGACGGGGCGCCCACCCGCGCGGTCTGGCCGGGCTTCGCAACTTGACATTCGGTAATATTTCCATAAAACTGGAAACGTGGAGGCGACGAGCGTCGCCGGTGACTCGCGGTGACACGCGCTCCGATCGAATGTTGCGGCACCCAGCCGCGCGGGAGGCACGATGAAACGATTCCATGTCCACGTCGGCGTCACCGATCTCGACGCCAGCATCCGCTTTTACTCGAGCCTTTTCGGCGTTCCGCCTGCGGTTCACAAGCGCGACTACGCGAAATGGATGATCGACGAGCCGCGCGTCAACTTCGCGATCTCGACCGGCAACCACGTTGGAGTCAGCCACCTGGGGCTCGAAGGCGATTCGGCCGACGAGCTGGCGGCGATCAGGCAGCGATTCGCGGCCGCCGATCCGCGCATCGAGGACGAGCCGAACGCGGCCTGCTGCCATGCGCGCTCCGACAAGCATTGGGCCACCGATCCGCAAGGCATCCGCTGGGAAGGCTTTCACTCCAAGGGCCTGCTCGAGGACGAGCCCGGCGCGCGCGTGCCGATGCAAAGTGGTGCCTCGTGCTGCTCGTCGGCTGGCTCGCCGGCGGTGTCGGCAGGCGAGCCGACGCCGCGCTGCTGCCGGTGAAGCGATGAAAGCCGCTCAGGCGGTCATCGCGCTCGCAGCGCTCGCGCAGGACACGCGGCTCGCGATCTACCGGCTGCTGGTGCAGGCGGGCGACGGCGGCAAGTCGGCCAGCGCGATCGCCGAACGCCTCGGATTGCCCGGCGCGACGCTGTCGTTCCACCTGAAGGAACTCGCGCACGCGGGCCTGATCGACGCGCGGCAGCACGGGCGCTTCATCTTCTACTCGGCCAACTATGCGCGGATGAACGGCCTCATCGACTACCTCACCGAGAACTGCTGCGAGGGCGAGGGCTGCGTGACCCGCGGATGCGATCCCCCGGCGAAGCCGCCGCGCAAGGCGATCGCATGAGCGCAAGCCTCCAAGTTGTTGAAACGAGTAGCGTAAATCTGCGATTGGTGTAGAATCGATTTTTGCGCATAAGGAAAACTCATATGCGTGTCGTCCGCAAAGCGCTCACTTTCGACGACGTCCTGCTCGTCCCCGCACATTCCTCCGTCGTCCCCCGGGACGTCGACTTAGCAACCCAGCTCACCCGGTCCATCCGCCTCAACGTGCCGCTCCTGTCGGCGGCGATGGACACGGTCACCGACTCGCGCCTCGCGATCGCGATCGCCCAGGAGGGCGGGCTCGGCATCGTGCACAAGAACATGACGCCGGCGCGCCAGGCGGCCGAGGTCGCCAAGGTGAAGCGCTTCGAGAGCGGCGTCGTCAAGGACCCGATCACGATCCCGCCGACGATGAGCGTCCGCGATGTCGTCGCGCTCACGCGCGCGCATCGCATCTCGGGCTTGCCCGTCGTCGACGGCGGCCGCGTGGTCGGCATCGTCACCAATCGCGACCTGCGCTTCGAGACGCAGCTCGACCAGCCGGTGTCGGCGATCATGACGCCCGCCGAGCGGCTCGTCACCGTCCCCGAGGGCACCGACCTCGACGACGCCAAGGCGCTGATGCACCGTCATCGCCTCGAGCGCGTGCTGGTGATCAACGGCGAGCACGAGCTGCGCGGCCTCATCACGGTCAAGGACATCCAGAAGGCGACCGAGCATCCGCTTGCGTGCAAGGACACGCAGGGTCGCCTGCGCGTCGGCGCGGCGGTCGGCACCGGCGCCGACACCGACGAGCGCGTCGAGCTGCTCGTCGCCGCCGGCGTCGACGTGCTGGTCGTCGACACGTCGCACGGCCATTCGCAGGGCGTGCTCGACCGTGTCGCATCGATCAAGAAGCGCTATCCGGCGCTGCAGGTCGTCGGCGGCAACATCGCCACGGCCGGTGGCGCCGCGGCGCTCGCCGATCATGGCGCCGACGCCGTGAAGGTCGGCATCGGGCCGGGCTCGATCTGCACGACGCGCATCGTCGCGGGCGTCGGCGTGCCGCAGATCGCGGCGATCCAGTTCGCGCTCGACGGCGCCGCGAAAGCGGGCGTGCCGCTGATCGCCGACGGCGGCATCCGCTTTTCGGGCGACATCGGCAAGGCGATCGCCGCCGGCGCGTCGTGCGTGATGATGGGCAGCCTGTTCGCCGGCACCGAGGAGTCGCCCGGCGACATCGAGCTCTACCAGGGCCGCTCGTACAAGAGCTACCGCGGCATGGGCTCGCTCGGCGCGATGCAGCAGGGCAGCTCCGACCGCTATTTCCAGGACGCCGAGGGCGAGGGCGCCGCCGAGAAGCTCGTCCCCGAGGGCATCGAGGGCCGCGTGCCGTACAAGGGAACGCTGGCCGCGGTGATCCACCAGCTGATGGGCGGGCTCCGCGCGGCGATGGGCTACTGCGGCTGCGCGACGATCGAAGCGCTGCGCACTCGCGCCGAGTTCGTCGAGATCACGACGGCCGGCGTGCGCGAATCGCACGTGCACGACGTCACGATCGTCAAGGAAGCGCCCAACTACCGCGCGGAGTGACCCGGCCGATGGCGCCATCGCACGACCGGATCCTGATCCTCGACTTCGGCTCGCAGGTCACGCAGCTCATCGCGCGGCGGCTGCGCGAGAGCGAGGTCTACTGCGAGATCCATCCGCACGACGTCGCGGACGATTTCGTGCGCGCGTTCGCGCCGCGCGGCATCATCCTCTCCGGCAGTCACCTGAGCGCGTACGAGGAGGGCGCCGGCCGTGCGCCGCAGGCGGCGTTCGAGCTCGGCGTGCCGGTGCTCGGCATCTGCTACGGCATGCAGACGATGGCGATGCAGCTCGGCGGCCGCGTGGAGGCAGGCAAGCTGCGCGAGTTCGGGTACGCCGAGATGCGCGCGCGCGGGCACTCACGCCTGTTCGAGGGCATCGAGGATCGCCGCAACGCCGAGGGCCACGGGCTCCTCGACGTGTGGATGAGCCATGGCGACAAGGTGACCGAGCTGCCGCCGGGCTTCGCGCTGATCGGCAGCTCGACCGCGTGCCCGGTCGCGGCGATGGCCGACGAAGCGCGGCGCTTCTACGCGGTGCAGTTCCATCCCGAGGTCACGCACACGTCGCAGGGCGCCGCGATCCTCGCGCGCTTCGCGCACGACATTTGCGGCTGCGGCCACGACTGGAACATGCGCGACTACGTCGGCGAGGCGGTGGCGCGCATCCGCGCCGATGTCGGCGCAGACGCGGTGCTGCTCGGGCTCTCCGGCGGGGTCGACTCGTCGGTCGCCGCGGCGCTGATCCACAAGGCGATCGGCGACCAGCTGACCTGCGTGTTCGTCGACCACGGCCTCCTGCGCCAGAACGAGGCGACCGAGGTGATGGATACGTTCGCGCGCAATCTCGGCGTGCGCGTGGTGCACGTCGACGCCTCCGCCGAGTTCATGGCGGCGCTCGACGGGGTCGACGATCCCGAGGCCAAGCGCAAGATCATCGGCAGGCACTTCGTCGACGTGTTCGAGCGCGAGGCGGCCAAGCTGCGCGACGTGCGCTGGCTCGCGCAGGGCACGATCTATCCGGACGTCATCGAGAGCGCTGCGGTGAAGAGCAACAAGGCGCGCACGATCAAGTCGCATCACAACGTCGGCGGGCTGCCCGAGACGCTGAAGTTGAAGCTCCTCGAGCCGCTGCGCGAGCTCTTCAAGGACGAAGTGCGCAAGCTCGGCCTCGAGCTCGGCCTGCCGCGGGCGATGGTGTTCCGCCATCCGTTCCCGGGGCCCGGGCTTGGCGTGCGCATCCTCGGTGCCGTGACGCGCCAAGCCGCGGGCATCCTGCGCCACGCCGACGCGATCTTCATCGAGGAGCTGCGCGCCGCGCATCACGAAGGCATGTCGTGGTACGACCGAACGTCGCAGGCGTTCGCCGTGTTCCTGCCGGTGCGCTCGGTGGGCGTGATGGGGGACGGCCGCACTTACGAGAACGCCGTCGCGCTGCGCTGCGTGGAAACGACCGACTTCATGACGGCGCGCTGGGCGCCGCTGCCGCACGATCTCCTCGCGCGGATCAGCAACCGCATCACCAACGAGGTGCGCGGCGTCAACCGCGTCGTTTACGACATCTCGAGCAAGCCGCCCGCGACGATCGAGTGGGAGTGAGCCACTTGAAGCGGTGACGCACAACGCGGTCCTGCATCGTTCCGCTATGCTGTCGGAGGCGGAAATCGGGGCGCTCGTCGATGGCGCGGCCCGCCTCGTGGTCGGATACCTCAAGGGCGCGTGACGGCATGGCCGGGAGCGGAGCAACGATGAAGCGGGGATACGGCGCGACGCAGATCGCGCTCCACTGGCTGGTCGCGATTCTCGTGACCTTCAACTATTTCTACAGCGACGGCATGGGCCGCGCGCTGGCGGCAAAGGCGAAGGGCATCGCGACTCCGCCGATCGCGATCGAGCCGCTCGTTCACGTGTGGGTCGGCTTGACGGTGCTTGCGCTCGTCGTCCTGCGTCTCATGCTGCGCAAGCTCTACGGCGTGCCCGCGATGCCGGGCAGCGGATGGCTGTACACCGCCGCGACCTGGGGCCATTGCCTGCTCTACCTGCTGCTGGTGCTGGTCCCGTCGCTCGGCCTCGTTGCATGGCTCGGCGCGATACGCGCCGTCGGCAGCGTCCACCAGGTCGTGGCGAACCTGCTGGTCATCGCCGCTGGCGTGCACGCGCTCATGGCGCTCTTTCACCAGTACGTGATCAGGGACGGTCTCCTCGTGCGCATGCTGCGGCCGAAGTAGTCGCCGATGCGTACCGGCTCGGCCCGGGCTGCCCGGGAGACGCTGGCGGTCAGCGAGCCGTATCGAGGGCCCTTCCGGCAAATGCAACGTGCCACCCGCCGCGTCGCGTGCCCGGACCATGGGGCATGCTAGATTGCGTCCCCTGTCGGCCTACGCCCATGAGCTCGCCCGCCCCGAAATCCTCGCCGCGTGCCGAGGCGCCAGCGCCGCGCGTCGAGCGCCTCGACCCCGTGGGCGCCGCGAAGCGTCTCGCCGCGCTGTGCGCGCTGACCGAGGAGGCAGTGCGTGAGCAGTCGCAGATCAACTTCGTGCTGCCGCTCGACGACGGCGCGATCGAATCGTACTGGCGGCGGGCGCTCGACGACGTGGGGCAGGGCGCGCGCATACTTTTCGTCGCACTGCGAGCCGACGATGTCGTCGGCACCGTCACGCTCGCGCCGGCGCCGCAGCCCAACCAGCGCCACCGGGCGGAGATCCAGAAGCTGATCGTCGCGACGCGCGCGCGGGGTGCCGGCGTCGCCTCCGCGCTCATGCGCGCCGCGGAAGCGGCATCGCTTGCGATGGATCGCTGGCTCGTGACGCTCGACACTCGTACAGGGAGTGCTGCCGAGACGTGCTACAGTCGATGGGGATACGTGGCGATCGGGTGCGTGCCCGACTACGCGGTCGATCCCGACGGCGTGACGTTCGCTCCCTGCACGTTTTTCTACAAGCGGCTGCGGGCCCCGGCCACGTGAGTTCGCGCGAGTCCTGCGAATCGCGCTTCGCGGTGAACGATCGACGATGAACGCAGCGACCACCGCGCGGCCCGGCAAGGCGCGCACCGGCATCGAGGGCCTCGACGACGTGCTGGCCGGCGGCTTTTCCGACGGTCACGTGTTCCTGATCGAGGGCAACCCCGGGACCGGCAAGACGACCATCGCGCTGAGCTTCCTGATCCAGGGCGCGAAGGACGGCGAGCGCGGTCTCTATGCGACGTTGTCGGAGACCGAGGCCGAGTTGCGCGACGGCGCCGCGTCGCACGGCTGGACCCTCGGCGACGGCATCGAGGTGTTCGAGCTCGTGCCGCCCGAAAGCCTCCTCGACGCCAACCAGCAGCAGAGCCTGCTGTATTCGTCCGACCTCGAGCTCGGCGAGGTGTCGCAATCGATCTTCCGGGCCTTCGAGCGCGTCAGGCCGCGCCGGGTGGTGATCGACAGCCTCTCGGAAATCCGCCTGCTCGCGCAGAATTCGCTGCGCTACCGGCGCCAGATCCTCGCACTCAAGCACTACTTCGCGCGCCATGGCGCCACCGTGGTAATGCTCGACGATTGCACGTCCGAGGATGGCGACAAGACCGCGCACAGCGTCGTCCATGGCGTCGTCCGTCTCGAGGAGCTCGCACCGGCGTTCGGCGCCGAGCGGCGTCGGCTGCGAGTCTCCAAGTATCGCGGCCAGCCGATCCGCGGCGGCTACCACGACTTCACCATCCGGACCGGCGGTGTGGAGGTCTATCCACGATTGGTCGCGTCCGAGCACCACGGCGGGTTTGCCCGCGACCCGATCAGGAGCGAGATTCCAGGGCTCGATCAGCTGCTCGGCGGCGGCGTCGAGCGCGGATCGAGCACGCTGATCCTGGGTCCCGCGGGGACCGGCAAGAGCACGATCGCCCTGCAGTTCGTGGCCGCCGAAGTGAAAAGGGGCGGACACGCCGCGATGTTCGTGTTCGACGAGGAGCTCGGCTTGCTGTTCAACCGCACCCGCGCGCTGGGCTTCGATCTCGAGTCGATGCGCGACGCCGGCAAGCTGCACATCGAGCAAGTCGATGCCGCGGAGCTGTCCCCGGGCGAGTTCGCGCATCGAGTACGGCGGATCGCGCAGCACATGGGCGTGCGTGCAGTGCTGATCGACAGCCTCAATGGCTACAACGCCGCGATGCCGGAAGAGAATTCGCTGATCCTGCATATCCACGAGCTGCTGCAGTTCCTCAATCGCCAGGGCGCCAACACATTCCTCACGGTGGCGCAGCACGGCCTGGTCGGCGACATGAAGGCGCCTGTCGATGTCACCTACCTCGCGGACACCGTTATCCTGCTGCGGTACTTCGAGGCCACCGGCAAGGTCCGGCGAGCCGTGTCCGTCATCAAGAAGCGCACGGGTCCGCACGAGGACACCATCCGCGAATTCCAGATCGGGGCCGGCGGATTGACGCTCGGTCCTCCGTTGACGGAATTCCAGGGCGTCCTGCGCGGGGTTCCAGAGTTTGTCGGCAGCGCGAAGCCGCCGATCCCGACGCCGGGGATGGGTGGCCACACATCCTGACCGGTTCATGCCGGGGGCAATGATTTACGCGCCCGCCGGGCGCGACGCGGCGGTCGCCGCTGCGCTGCTGCGCGAGGCCGGCATCGCGTCGTCGGTGTGCGCCGATTTCTCGGCCCTCGAGCGCTCGCTGGGCGACGACGCCGGCTTCGTGGTGGCCACCGAGGAGGCGCTGCGCGACGAGGACCTGCGCGGCGTGGCCGCGCGCCTGAGGGCGCAGTCCGCCTGGTCCGATCTGCCGTTCGTCGTCCTCACGCGTCGCGGCGAAGGGACGGCACGCGCGCCGGACGGCACGCGGCTCGAAAGCGTGCTCGGTAACGTGACGTTCCTCGAGCGTCCTTTCCATCCGCAGACGTTCATCAGCGTCGCGCGCGTCGCCGTGAAGGCGCGCGAGCGCCAGTTCGAGGCCCGCGCGCGCATCGAGGAGCTGCGCGAAGGCGAGGAGCGCCTGCGCACGGCGCTGCTCGCCGGGCGGCTCGGGCCCTGGGAGCTCAATCTCGCAACCGGGTCGTTGAGAGCGTCGCCGACCTTCGAGGCGATCATGGGCCTCGGCGGTGGTGACGGGCTCACGCGCGGCGATCTCCTCCGCGCCGTGCATCGCGACGATCGCGAGCGTGTCGTTGGTGCGCTCGACGGCGCGGCCGCCAGCGGGGCGGAATACGCGATCGAGCATCGCGTCGTATGGCCCGATGGCAGCCTTCACTGGGCGGATTTCCGTGCGCGCGTCGTGCGCAAGTCCGCCCACGACGCGCGCCTGGTCGGCGTCGCGTCCGAGATCACCGATCGCAAGGACGCCGAGCACGCGCTGCGCGCGGTCAACGAGACGCTCGAGGAGCGCGTCGCCGCGCGCACGCGGGAGCTGCGGGACGCGCATGCGGCCGTGCTCGCCGAGATCGAGCAGCGCAAGCGCGCCGAGGACGACCTCCGCCAGGTGCAGAAGCTGGAGACGCTCGGCCAGCTCACCGGCGGTGTCGCCCACGATTTCAACAACCTGCTGATGGCGGTGATCGGCAACCTCGATCTGCTTCGCAAGCGCTTCGCCGACCACGCGGAGGCGATGCGCTTGGTGGACGGGGCGCTGCGGGGTGCCCAGCGCGGCGCTGCGCTGACCCAGCGCCTGCTCATGTTCGCGCGTCGCCAGGAACTTGCGACCGAGCCCGGCAGCCTCGTCGAGCTGGTCCGCGGCATGGCGGACCTGATCGAGCGCTCGGTCGGCGCGCAGATCGATGTCCGTCTCGAGCTGCCCGCGACCGTGCCGCTGGTGATGCTCGACACCAACCAGATCGAGCTCGCGATCCTGAACCTCGCCATCAACGCCCGGGACGCGATGCCCGACGGTGGCGTGCTCACGATCGGCGTCGACACCGTCGAGGCCGCGGCGGATATCGAGCTCGCGGCGGGTGCCTATGTCCGGGTGCGCGTCAGCGACACGGGACATGGCATGGACGAGCAAACGCTGCGCAAGGCGGTCGAGCCGTTTTTCTCGACGAAGGAGCTCGGCAAGGGCACGGGCCTCGGCCTGTCGATGATCCATGGACTCGCCGCGCAGCTCCACGGCGCGCTCCGCCTGTCGAGCGAAGTCGGCAGCGGTACGCGCGCCGAGATCTGGCTGCCGGTGACCGCCGAGCCCGCCGCCGAGCCCGCGAAAGCGCCGCAGGCGGCGAGCGGCGCGCCGTCGCGCACGCTGTCCATCCTCGTCGTCGACGACGATGAGCTGGTCGCGTTCAGCACCGCGAACATGCTCGAGGATCTCGGTCACGCCGTGGTCGCGGTGGCGTCCGCGCGCCAGGCACTCGATATCCTCGCCGGCCGCGACCCGGTCGATTTTGTCGTCACGGATTATGCGATGCCCGGCATGAACGGCGTGGAATTCGCGGAGCGGGCGCGTCAGTTGCGCCCCGGGCTCCCGATGCTGCTGGTCTCGGGCTATGCCGATCTCCCGCAGCGTTCGCCGGTGGACCTGCCGCGGCTCGGCAAGCCCTATCATCAGCAGCAACTCGCCGCCGAGATCGAACGGCAACTCTCGGCCTGCGAGCTGCGCACGCCGAGAGCGCAAGCCTTCGCGGACGAGGCGGCGCCAGGCAATCGAGGAGTCGACCATGAAGTCGAGTGCAACGGACGTCATCGACGGCCCTTGTGACAACGGCGGCGCGCACGCGCCCGCTGTCGCTGCTTCCCGCATGATCGTCGCGAGCGGGACGGCCTGGGAGCCGATCGTCGGCTATTCGCGGGCGGTGCGCGTCGGTGCCCAGGTGTTCGTCTCGGGCACGACGGCGACCGACGAGGCGGGCGCGATCGTCGGCATCGGCGACGCTTACGCGCAGGCGAAGCAGGCGATTTCCAACATCGCTGCGGCGCTCGCGCGCGCCGGCGCGTCGCTCGACGACGTCGTGCGCACCCGCATTTACGTCGTCGACATCGACGATTGGCAGGCGGTCGGCCGCGCGCATGGGGAATCGTTCGGCGGTATCCGCCCGGCGTGCTCGATGGTCGAGGTGTCGCGGCTCATCGCCCCGGAAATCCTGGTCGAGATCGAGGCCGATGCGGTGATCTCGCGGCGCGATGGCCGCTGACGGCGCGGGCAAATCGGCAACGAAGGCGGCCAAGGGCAAGGCGGCCGCGTCCGGCGCGCGCGCCAGCGCGACGCGCGCCAGGCCTTCCGGCGGCGACGTGTCGTCGCCGCACCGCAAGTTCCTGCGCCGCGTCCTGTCGAACGCCAAGGTCGCGGGCTACCTGCTCGCCGCGACGTTGTGCGCCGGCACGCTCGGCTACCATTTGATCGCCGGGCTGTCGTGGCTCATCAGCTTTCACCAGGCGTCGCTGCTGCTGTCGGGCATGGGCCCGGTGGAGACCCACCTCACCGACGCGGGCCGCCTGTTCGAGAGCTTCTACTCGATCTTCTGCGGCGTGATGCTGCTCGGATCGACGGGCATCCTGTTCACGCCGGTGATCCACCGGATCCTGCACGCATTCCATGTCGAGGATGCTGGCACCGGTGGCAAATGACGGCGAGCGTCCGGCCGCGCCGGCGAGCGACGCCGAATGGATGGGCGAGGCGCTGGCGCTCGCCCGCGACGCAGAGGCGCGCGGCGAGGTGCCGGTGGGCGCGATCGTGGTTCGCGACGGCGTCGTCGTGGGCCGCGGCGGCAACGCGCCGATCGCGCAAAGCGATCCGACCGCGCATGCCGAGATCGCCGCGCTGCGCGACGCCGCGCGCATGCTCGGCAATTACCGGCTCGTCGGCTGCACGCTGTACGCGACGCTCGAGCCGTGCGCGATGTGCGCCGGCGCGATCCTGCATGCGCGGATCGCGCGCGTGGTGTTCGGCGCCCGCGACCCCAAGTCCGGCGCCGCGGGCTCGGTGATCGACCTCTTCGCCGAGCCGCGCCTCAACCATCACGCCGATGTCGCCGGCGGCGTGCGCGACGCCGAGTGCGCGGCGCTCCTGTCGGCGTTCTTCGCTGCGCGGCGATGACGCTTGGCTTCGGCATCTACGCGCCATCGGGCTTCGCCACCGAGCCCGCGGCGGTCGCGCGCGCGGCCGATCGCCTCGTCGCGATGGGCCACCGCGTCGTCGTCGACGAGTGCGCGACCGCGCGCTTCCAGCGCTTCGCCGGCACCGACGACGAGCGCCTCGCCGCGATCGCCCGCATCGCCGCGCACCACGAGGTCGACGTGGCGCTGGCGGTGCGCGGCGGCTATGGCTGGACGCGGCTTTTGCCGCGGATCGATTTCGGAGCGCTTGCCGCGCGCGGCCAGCGCTGGCTCGGCCATTCCGACTTCACCGCGTTCCAGCTGGCAGCGCTCGCGCGCGCCGGCATGACGTCGTTTGCGGGGCCGATGGCGGCGTACGACTTCGGCGCGGTCGAGCCGTCCGCCTACACGCTCGAGCATTGCATGGCGGTGCTCGAATCGCCGCGCCATGCGTTCGACGCCGCGCTCGACGGTCCCGACATCGAGGCATCCGGCACGCTGTGGGGCGGCAACCTCGCGCTCGTCGCGTCGCTCGTCGGCACGCCATACCTGCCGTCGATCGACGGTGGCGTGCTGTTCCTCGAGGACGTCGCCGAGCATCCGTACCGGATCGAGCGGATGCTCTGGCAGCTCCATCTCGCCGGCGTGCTCGCGCGCCAGCGCGTGGTGCTGCTCGGCGCGTT
>Ga0134125_10008761_pt1 | contig 11415 bp, 10 predicted proteins | sample KB31751_FD_96464 | JGI IMG/M metagenome (GOLD analysis project Ga0134125, IMG submission 96464) | Terrestrial soil microbial communities with excess Nitrogen fertilizer from Kellogg Biological Station, Michigan, USA - KB3-175-1 | ecosystem: Environmental > Terrestrial > Soil > Unclassified ... | reverse complement strand
TGGCCGACTCGCAGGGCTGCCGAGCTGCCGAAGGTGGCGTGCGGAAATCCGTTGCCGTTGAGTCTCAGGACGGCAAGATCGGTCGCGGGGTCATCGCCCACTCGGACGGCCTCGCAGGTTCGGCCGTCTGACAGCGATACCACTGCGGCGTCCGCGCGCTGCGCGACATGGCTGTTCGTGAGCAGGTAACCGTCGGGCGTATAGATGACCCCCGACCCGGTACCTCGTGCGCGGCCGCTCGCCGAGCGCACCTCCACGCCCGCAACGGCTGGCCCCACGTTCTCGATGCTCTGCGAGACCAGCCGAGAGTACGGATCGAGCTCGGGTTCGAGGGTCGCGTCGTGCAGCATGTCAGCGAGGATCGGGGCCTGAGGCGCATTTTTCACCCGGTCAAACGGCCGGGTCCGGCCCGGCCGTCCGGCCGGTACCGCCGCGGGGTGGCACACCGCACACTCTTCGCTATCCTAAAGCGGAGAGTCCCATGCCTCAGGAACCCAACCTTCTCAGTGCGCTCTCGGACCTGTTGGTGGCGCGATTCGCCGCCGCGCGTGCCAGCGTCGCCGCGGTCAGGCTCTCGGAGCGGGCCTACCTCGGCGCAATCCTATGGCGGCAGGATGTGCTGGTGACCTCGGAGCAGTCGCTTCCGGAGGGGAATGCGCTCGAGGCCATTCTTCCCGATGGGTCACGCATTGCCGGCAAGCTGGCCGGGCGCGACCCCGCGACCAATGTGGCGGTCATCCGCCTCGCCGCATCGGCGGCTGCACCCACTCTCTCGGCATCTGCGCCGCAGATCGGAGCACTCGCGATCGCGGCAGGCGCGGACGGAGGCGGCCGCGCGAGTGCCAGACTCGGCACGGTGAACGCGGTTGGCCCCGAGTGGCACAGCATGCGCGGCGGCCGGATCGAGGCCCGGATTCAGCTCGACATGCGGTTGGCGGGGAGTGAGGAAGGCGGACCGGTATTCGATGCGGCGGGCGGCTGGCTCGGTATGAGCACATTCGGTCCGCGCGGCCAGATCCTGGTGATTCCCGCAGCGACGATGGAGCGGATCGTCCCTGCCTTGCTCACGGGCGGCCGTGTCCCGCGCGGCTGGCTGGGCGTCGCGTTGCGCCCCGTGGCCGTCCCCGACGAGCTGCGGGAGTCGGCAGGGGAGGCCACCGGCCTCATGGTCATGTCACTGAGCCCGGAAGGTCCCGCAGCCAGGGCGGGAATCGTAGCCGGCGACATCATTCTGTCTGTGGATGGCACGTCGGCGCGCCGACTGCGGAACGTCCTTGCGCATCTCGGCAGCGATAGCGTCGGTAAGACCGCCGCATTGCGTGTCATTCGCGGCGGAGCCGTCATCGCGGTGGAAGTTACGATATCGGAGCGGCCTGAGGCATGACCGACCCCGCCGCCGGATCGCTGACCCAGAATCTGCGTGTCGCGATCGCAGCCAGCGGCGGAGAGCGGATCGCTGCACTGACGAAGCTTCTGCACTCGTTGGGCCACGAGGTCGTCGACAGTGAGGAACGCCCGGACGTGGTGCTGGCCGAGCAGCGTCGACCGGAGGGAGGGCGCCATCCGACGGTCGTGCTGGGTGGCGCGGATGCCGAAGCGGACGGGCTTCTACCCGAGGATGCCGGTGCCGCACAGATCGATGCTGCACTGCGTGCCGTGGCGCGCGGGCTCATCGTCAGATCCGCGGGTGTGCGTACTTCGGGATTCAGCGCCGTTCAGGAGGCGGAAGCGCGGACACTCCTGACACCGCGCGAGGCGCAGATCCTCGATGCCATCGCCGATGGCCTCACCAACAAGGCGATCGCCCGGCGTCTCGGCATTTCCCTGCACACCGTTAAATTTCACGTCGAGTCGGTATTTCGCAAGCTCGGAGCGCGCACCCGTACCGAGGCGGTCGTCAGGGCTAGCGAGCGCCGCCGCGAGGAGACGATCAACCTCTGAGGCCGGCGACCGCCGCCGTTACACTCTTCGTCGTTGACGATGCTCGCGATAGGCCTCGAAGACGTCCCGGTCGAGGTGCTCGGGACGGGCAGTGAGCGCCGCTGCCCCGAAGTCACGCGCCTGGGCCACCAGGCGAGCTGCAGCCGGCCGCCGGCAGACTGATTCCGCAACCGAACCGTGCCTCAGCGATGCCGTGAGGCTGGGCGATGCGGGCTGCGCGCAATCAGCCCGCCTGTGCCGCGAAGATCTTGCGCACCGCCTCCAGGTCGTCCGCCTCCTCCGCCCGCTTATCATCCCGATAACGCTTCACGCGAGCGAGTCGCAACGCCATGCCACCCGGATAGCGGCTGCTTGCCTGCAGATCGCTGAAGGCTATCTCCGCTACGAGCTCGGGTCGCACGTACACCGTCCATTGATCGCGATGCGTCTCGCGCGCGAGCAACTCCTTCGTCTGCCACTGCAGGATTGCATCCGTCAGTCCCTTGAAAGTCTTGCCCAACATCACGTATTTGCCCGACGCCCGATCGAGCGCGCCAAGATGCAGGTTGGACAGCTTCCCCGTGCGCCGACCGTGCCCCCACTCCGCCGCGAGCACTACCAGGTCGAGCGTGTGTGCGCGCTTGATTTTGAGCCAGCTGGCGCCGCGGTTACCCGCCTCGTACTGCGCGTCGAGAGATTTGGCCATGACACCTTCGTGTCCTGCCGCGAGCGCCGCCTCGTAGAAAGTTCGGGCCTCCGTCGTGGAAGCGGTGATGATCCGCGGGACACGTGTGTCGTCCGCAATGGCTGCGGCAAGTGCCTCGGACCGCTCTCGCAGTGGCCGATCGGCGAGGCTGCGGTCATCGACGCGCAGGCAGTCGAAGAAGTAGGCGCGGACGGGCAACTCCGTACGCAGCCTTTCGACCTCGAGCCGCCGGCCGAAGCGGCGCATCGTGACCTGGAATGGGTGTGGCCTTCCCGATGAGTCGTAAGCGATGGCCTCCCCGTCCAGCACCAGCGCGCGTGCCGGCAGGGCGCGCACCGTGGCAACGATCTCCGGCAGCGCAGCGGTTATCTCATTGAGCGTGCGGGTGTAGAGGCGAACCTCCTCGCCGAGCTTGTGGGCCTGTACCCGAGCGCCGTCGAGCTTCCACTCGAGCGCTACTTCGCCGCCACCCAGCTCCTGCAGGGCCACCCCGACCTCCGGCGCTGTCTGTGCGAGCATCGGAGCAACGGGAGAGAAGAGCTCGAGCTGGAACCGGTCGAGCCCCGCCGCACCCTCCGTCACCGCTGTGACCGCGACCGCTCCAAGATTCTTGGCGTACATGGCTGCACGCCGCACCTGCGCGACCGGAATTCGCCAGGCAGCGGCAATCGCATCGACCATGACTCCGGTGAGGGCGCCCTGACGCAGCTCACCGACGAGGAGTCCAACCAGAAATGCGCGCTCTTCCGCGGTTGCTCTGGAGAAAAGGTCCTGCAGCGCCGCGCCTCTGCGTTCTGCGGACCCGCTGCCCCGGATGGCCGCCAGCCCCGCAATGTGACGGTCGGTTTGCGCGATTGTCAGCCCTGCCACCTCAGGGGGTTGGCCGCCGCCCGAAGCCGCCGCCTGCAGCGCGGCATATCCAATACCGATCCGACCCTGCGGCAGCTCGCCCGATAGATAGCTCACGGCGATCCCGACTTCTTCTGGCGCCAGCTTTCCGAGCAGCTCGGCGATGCTCCGTGCCTTCGTCAGCCGGGAGGGTGTCGCACCGACGCGGGAGGATGTGCTGACGATCTCGGCAAGCAGGGTCATGGCGCGGATACTGCCAGGGCACCACGGCACCTTGCACTATCGGCTGGGCTCGAGGCAGTGGACCTCAGCCCTGGAAGGTTCCAACCGTCTCCGCCTGCGCGATGACGTGCGGGTGGGCCGCATCGATCACATCCTTGACGCTCGCCTGGCCGGGCACAGTCAGCTCCGGCACATCGAGCGCCAGCAGCCGGAAGTGGTAGTGATGCACCCCATGGCCGCGTGGCGGCTGCGGCCCGTCGTAGGTGCGGTTGCCGAAGTCGTTGACCGCCATGGCGACCGGAGTTCCTGCCTTGGAAGAGCCGCTATTTTCATCGAGGCCCTGGTATGCCGGCGGCACGTTGTAGATCGCCCAATGTCGAAAGGTGCCCTTGGGCGCATCGGGATCCTCGACGATCACGGCGAAGCTGCGCGTGTTGCGTGGCGCATCCTGCCATTGGAGGGGCGGCGATACGTTGCCGCCATCCTTGCTGTAGCGCTCCGGGATCTGCTGCCCATTCGGGAACGCCGGACTCACGAGGCTGAATGCCATGTTGCGTCTCCTCACTGCGATCGAGACCGTGGATGCAAGCCGCGGACCCGGGCTGTCCCTTTCGGGCGATTCACTGCCCGCCGCCCCCGCTGATATAGTTCGACACGAGCCCGCAACTCACTGCGAGGGAGGAGACCGGCCATGCGAATCGGCGTACTCGGCTCAGGCACCGTCGGCACGACGCTCGCCGGCGGGTTCGCTGCTCACGGCCACGAGGTGATGATCGGCTCCTGGCAGCCCGCGAAGCTCGCCGACTTCACCCGGCAGACTCGCGGCGTGCGCGCCGGTACTCCCGAAGAAACCGCGAAGTTCGCCGAGCTCGGGGTGCTCGCCGTGAAAGGCTCTGCCGCCGCCGCCATGGTGCGTGCTGCCGGAGCCGCCAACCTCGCAGGAAAGCCGGTGATGGATGCCACCAACCCGCTGGCCGATGCTCCGCCGGTGAATGGTGTGCTCCGATTTTTCACCACGCTCGATGACTCCCTGATGGAGCGCCTGCAGAAGGAGTTCCCGCAGATCCGTTTCGTCAAAGCGTTCAACTCCGTCGGCAGCGCGCGTATGGTCGATCCGCAGTACGCCGCAGGCAGACCCAGCATGTTCATCTGCGGCAACGATCAACCCGCCAAGGCGCTGGTCAGCCGGCTCCTCGACCAGCTCGGTTGGGAGACGGAAGACATGGGTGAGGTCGAAGCCGCCCGCGCGATCGAGCCCTTGTGCATTCTCTGGTGCATCCCGGGTCTGCGGGAGGGCCAATGGACACACGCCTTCAAGCTGCTCAAGTGACCGCGCCCGACCGCTTCCGGATCAGGCCTATTCATCACGCAGACCATGATGGGTGGCGCCCCCTCTGGGATGGCTATAACGCCTTCTACGGTCGCAGCGGCGCAACGGCCCTGCCGGAATCGATTACCCGGATGACCTGGCATCGCTTCTTCGATCCCGCTGAGCCCGTGCACGCCCTGGTAGCGGAGGATACCGAGCAGCACAAAGTGGTGGGCCTGGCTCACTATCTCTTCCATCGAAGCACGACGCGCCTGAACGACGTCTGCTATCTCCAGGACCTCTTCACTGACGCTGAGCTTCGCGGCCGCGGCATCGGCCGCAGTCTGATTCACGCCGTGTACGAGGCCGCGCGTGAAGTCGGCTGCAGCCGTGTATATTGGCAGACGCAGGTCACCAACAGACCCGGTCGCGCCCTCTACGATCAGGTGGCGGGTCACCACGGTTTCATCGTCTACACGCACGAGCTCGCCTGAGGAGACCGGGCTGGGGCGGCAAACATGCAGACATGGGTATCGCAGCTCGGGGCTCCGATCCTCTTCCTGTTGGTGCTGGCGCAGCAGGCGGGCCTTCCTTACCCCATCACACCCGTTCTGGTCATCGCGGGCGCTGCCTCCGTTCGCGGCGGTACGCCGGCCGCTGCGGTAGTCGCGCTCAGCGTCACCGCGGCGCTCATTGCCGATCTCGGCTGGTACGCGGCGGGCATGCGGCTCGGGGGCCGGGCGCTCAAGGCGCTCTGCGCTCTCTCGCTCTCACCGGATTCCTGCGTCTCGGACTCCGAGCGTTGGTTCGGCCGGTTCGGCACGCGGGTCCTGGTCGTTGCGAAGTTCGTTCCCGGCCTCGGGCTGATCTCCTCCGCGATGGCCGGGGTAGCCCGCGCGCGGCTCGACGGTTTCGTGCTCTACGACGTGTTGGGTAACCTGCTCTGGGCCGGTACTGCGGTAGGCCTGGGTATTCTGTTTCACGGGGCGATCGCCGGCATACTGAGCGGCCTCGCCGAGCTCGGCTTTTGGGGAGTGGCGCTGGTCTGCGCGGCCATTGCGGCATTCGTCATCGTCAAGATCCTGCAGCGGCGTGCGCTCATCCGCGAGCTGGGGGAGTCCCGCATTTCGGTGCTCGAGTTGAAGAGCCTGGTCGACGGCGGCGGCAGCCCCGTCATCATCGATGCGCTCGCGCCGTCCACCCGATCGCGCGAGGGCATGATTCCCGGAGCGATCGGCGTCGAGGAGCTGAGGCTCGATTCCGGCTCCGCATTGCTTCCTCATGATGCGGAAGTCGTCGTCTACTGCGCCTGTCCCAATGAGGCTTCCGCCGCGCGCATCGCGCAGCAACTCATCCGTCTCGGCTGCGCGCGCGTGCGACCGCTCACCGGGGGGATATATGCGTGGAAGGAGGCTGGATTCGAGGTTCAGTTCAGGTACCTGGAGAAGAATGCGCTCGCCAGTGCCGCGGTCCGGACGTGAAGCTGATCGTGTGAAACGCGCGCCGACGGGCCAGCAGCCAGGTTACGCCTCGCTGGCAGGCCTGTTTGCGGGGACATCTATGTTGGATCCATGCAAGCGGGGCTCCGGGCGCGAGCTGCGCAAGAGCGATGCGCCAACCAGCGTCGCCCCTAGAATCAGACAGAGCCAGCCGAATACATCGCCGATCCGGTCATAGAGCGTCGCTCCGCCCCGTCCGGAGAGAGGAAGCTCGCCGACGAGGGTCGTGAACCCTGCAGTCGTTGGAGACTGCGCGACGATTCGCCCATAACGGTCGTTCAGTGTCAGGAGCCCATCGCGGGCGCTTCGCGCCATGGGGACACCGTTCTCGACGCTTCTCAACACCGCATCGCGAGCATGAAACCATGCGTCGGCACCGAAATCCCACGCCGGCACAGCCAGCAGCTTCGGCCGCGTCGCCACGGCATCGCGGCGCAGCATGCGTTGGTAATCCATGTCGAGGCAGATCTCGAGTGCGGTACCCTCCGGCAATACGACTGGTCCTGGCCCCGGCTTGAACACCGAAGATTCCAGGACGGGAACCAGGTGCCGCTTCTCGTATGTGATCGGGGCCGCTGCGCCGGGCCTGAAAGCCCAGGCAACATTACGCGGCGCGCCATCGACCAGCGCGGCGAAACCTGCGACGAGGGTTGCGCCCGCTGCTCGAGCCGCCGAGGCAAGCTTGCTCTGCGCGAGGGCTTGCAGGGCCGGCTCGATCCGCGAGATGTTCTCAGGCAGCACGATCAGCTGTACGCCACGTCCGCGGAGTTGCTCGATCTGCGTGGCGTACGCATCGACTGCCGCGAGCTCCGCCTTGTCGTTCTCCTTCTGGTGCGGTCCCACCGCTTCGTTGCCGTCGATCAGGGCTACACGCATGCTGCCTGCTGCCGGTGTCGATATGCGCCAGTAGCCGTAGGCGGCATTCACGCTGAAGAGGACGAGGGCGAAGATGACGGGAGCCGCGCTGCGGGCTCTCAGGCCGAGCGCCAATCCCGCGGCCACTGCGCCGATGAGGAAGGTGATGACGGAAAACCCGAGGAGCGCCGCGCTCTGTACCAGCACAGGCGCGCTGACCTCGGCCGTTGCGGGTGAGCCGATCGACCCCGCGGTTCCAGACAGGGCCAAGAGCAGATCGGATGCAGTCCACAGCGCGGCAAAGGTCAGGATGGCGGGTATCTCGCCGAGCGCGTGCCGGACGCGCCGCGAACCCATGACGGCAAGGGCAAAGAGCAGCCCCGGCACCACCGGGTAGAAGGCCAACACGGGCAGCGGCAGGATGCCGAGGTACGCCTGCAGCAGGTTGGTCGTTCCCAGTGCGAACGCTGCCCAGGATGCGAGCAGTACGATCCATGGCTTCGAGTCGCCGTAGGCGAGCCAGAGCACGGGCACGGGCGCAATCCACGCCAGCCACCACTGGGTGCCGAGCCCTAGAGAGAGATAAAATCCGGCTGCACTGAGGAGTGCGCACACGATCGCGATCATTTGAGTTTCTCCACCAGAAAAGACCGAAAGACGCGCCGCATGGCCCGGCGGTAGAGCGCGCGGAACTCCTCCTCCCCGCCCGCGATCCGTCCGGCACGATAGAGCGTTACGAGACCCTGGCTGAGCGCCGAGTTGATCAGCACGATCTCGACGGCAGGTGCCGCCGCGACCGTGCCCTGTCGGATGCCTTCCTCGAGCACGCTCAGCTGAATGTTGCCGGCAGGTGAGCGGCCGGCCGCGAAATCATCCGGGTAGCGCCGGGCCTTGCGGGAAGGAAGGAGAAAGGCCGCCTCGAAGCGCCGCGGCTCGCGCAGCGCGAAATCGAGAAAGGCCTCGCCCATCTGCTCGATTTTCGCCAGCCCCGCCACGGCGGGCAACGCCTGAACACGGGCGGACCATTCGTCGAGCGCGTCGAGCACCAGGGCATCGATCAGCGCGTCCTTGCTGGCGAAATGCCGGTAGATGGCCATGGGCGTAATACCGACCTTGGCCGCAACCGCGCGCAGCGACAGCCCCTCGAGCCCCTTGCGGTCGAAGGCTCTGCGGGCGGCGGCCAGGATCTTCTCTCGGGTGCTCACGTATACAGTGTATACATGTAGGGCACGCACTGCAAGGCAGCCGCTTTCGGCCGCCGTGCCCTCCCGGTGAGAGAGCCCTCAGGGCTTCAATCCGTAGACGTCGAGCTCACCCGAGATGCTGGAGGAGCCATACGCGCCGCCGGTGTTGTTGCCGCGCGTACCGATGTAAACCTTGCCGTTGGCGATCGTCGGCAGTGTGAATTTCACCGCGTTACCGGCCTTATCGGCGCTCGCTTTGGCGCTGTTCCAGAGCTCCTTGGTCACATCGGAGGCCTGATACGCGTGCAGCACCGCCGGCCCGCAACCGGGAGAGGCGGGCGTGCAGTACTGACTCTCGTCGAGCACCCACACGATGCCGTTCGTGTTCCCCGAGGCCGAGATCGAGGGCGTGCTGCCAGGATAGCCGAAGCCTCCGGCGGGTGAGGCGGCGGTGCCGGCGAGACTCAACTTCGCCGTGGCCGGATCGAGTCGATAGGCGCGCAGGGGGCCGGCGGCGCCGGCGATATAGTAGGTGTCGTTCCACATCGCGCCAACGGTGAAGATCACCCCCGGCGTATCGGCATTGAGGTTCCCCTCGGTACCGACCGAAGTGACCTGCCAGGCATTGCCGTCGCCATAACCCCCGAGCGCATCGCGATTGAAGACGTAGAGGTTGCCATCCTTGCCTCCGGCAATGACGAGGTGCGTCACGGGGCTTCCTGCCGGCAGATCGGCCAGCACCGCGGCTCCGCCGGAACCGAAGTCGTTGTTGTAGATCTGATCGGAATGCTGGTCGGAAGGCGTGAAATATTGCAGCACCTGCAGGCCGAGCGACAGCTCCAACAGCGAATCGCCATAATCATCGCTCGGCGCGGTCGCGCTCGTTGCATCGAAGGCCGCATTCCCTGTGAGCGCATACAGGCGGCCTTGGCCGTCCGCGGCAGGCGCCGCGCCACTCATCCAGATACCGCCTTCGCGCGAGTTCGGCGCGGCATTGAACGTGGAGGTTTGCGAGAACGACGAGCCGTTGTAGCTATAGCCAATGATCCATCCGTAATAGGGCTGCGCGTCCTCGTGCGAGCCCCAGGCGATGTACACCGTCCCGTTGACCAGCGCCAGGCCGGCGCGCTGATTCTCCATGCGCGCGCTGAAGGACACCGACGAGCCGCCATCCCCCGTCCCCGCAGCCGTGGCGGCGATCGTCACCGGTGAGCCGGGCTTCTCCGCGCCGGAGGCGGGATCTATGGCGTGCAGCCGCTGGAAAAAACTCGTGCCGGCGGCGTTCATCGACTTCGAGACCACGTACAGCGTGTTCGCTGCCGGATCGATGACCGGTGTGCCGGTGACGCCGACCTCGGGAGTCATGTCGCCATCTCCGACGCCCACCAGATTGCCGCTTGGTCCGGCGGGCACCGTGGTCTCTCCTCCGGTGCCGCCGTGCCGGCCGTCGATGAGACTCGCCTGCCACAGTTGCTTGCAGGGTGTGGCATCGGCATCGAACGCGTAGAGGCTATCGTGCGCCGTGGCGACGAGCACGACGTTGTGGGCGGCGCCGTTCACGCGCAGATTCGCGATCCACAGCGGCTGCGCGTAGATCGCGCCATCGACCGTGCAGGAGAAGATCTTGCCGAAGGTGGAAGAATTCACATTGCCCGGGGTGAGGGCATACTCTTGCTGATTCGAGCCGTCGCGGCTCAGGTCGTTATGGTAGGTGTACACACCCGCCAGGTCCGTGACCCCGATCTGGATGGAGGCCTTCTGCGCGGGGTCCGCCGTATCGCTGGCTGTGATCGTGTATACGCCCGCCGTGCGCGGCGCTGTCAGCACGACTGCACTGCCGCTGGAGCTGGTGGTGGGGTTGAAGGACCCGCCTGCAGGACTGATGCTCCAACTGACGCCCTTGGAGTCACTCGTCTTCGCGGTGACTTGCAGCTGCTGGCCGATCGTGAGGCCCGCAGCGCCGGGTGGAATCGTGATCGAGACCTGGCTGGGCGGTGGCGGAGATGATGGCGGAGGCGTTACGGGAGGTGGATCGGTACCGGAGGGCGGGCTGGTGCCCGCGGGCGGGTCAGTGCCGGAAGGCGGGTCCGCGGCGCTCTGACCGCTCGAGCTGCCGCCACAGCCAACCAGCGCGATCGCCATGAGTGCAATCGCTACCAGCCATGTTGTTATAGGTTTCCCACGCACCATCATTCTCACCCTGCTGCCTCGGCGCATCGCAGGGATGACGGACTGGTACAAGCATCCGCTGTGCCCAGAACCGGATGGTGCGAGCTACACGAGCACCCGCTCGATGCCTCCTCTGTTCACCCGTGAGACATAATCCGCCATCCAGTTCTCACCGAGTACGTGTCGGGCGATCTCGACGACGATGTAGTCCGCGTCCAGATCCGCATCGTCGCCATAGCGCTTCAGGCCCTGAAGGCACGATGGACAGGACGTCAGGATCTTCACCTGTACAGCGCCGGCTGCGCGTAATCCCTGCGCGCCCGTGCGAACCTCCTCCTCCTTGCGGAAGCGCACTTGGGTGGACACATCGGGTCGCGCAATGGCCAGCGTGCCGGACTCCCCGCAGCAGCGATCGTTCTTCTCGATGCGGCCGTTGCGCGAGTCGTTCATCAGGGCATTGACCACCTTCAGCGGCTCGTAACGCTTCATCGGCGTATGGCAGGGATCGTGGTACATGTAACGCGTACCGGTCACACCTTCGAGCCGCACCCCCTTCTCCATCAGATACTCGTGGATGTCGATGATCCGGGAGCCGGTGAATATCTCCTCGAACTTGTATCCCTGCAGCTGGTCGTAACAGGTGCCGCAGCTGACGATTACGGTGCGGATGTCCAGGTAATTCAGCGTGTTGGCAACGCGGTG
>Ga0134125_10008760_pt1 | contig 11415 bp, 7 predicted proteins | sample KB31751_FD_96464 | JGI IMG/M metagenome (GOLD analysis project Ga0134125, IMG submission 96464) | Terrestrial soil microbial communities with excess Nitrogen fertilizer from Kellogg Biological Station, Michigan, USA - KB3-175-1 | ecosystem: Environmental > Terrestrial > Soil > Unclassified ... | reverse complement strand
GCGAGGTGTCGGCGCGGGTGTTCGCGCCGGACCGGTTCACGCCGGGGCTGGAGGATGGGCACGCGGCGACGGTGCGGGAGCGACGGCCGGCGAAGGCGGCGCGGCCGGTGAAGGCGAAGGCCAAGGACAAGGTGAAGGCGGCGCGACGGGCGAGGGCGCCGAAGCCGCGCTGAGCGAGCGACGGCACGGTCGAGCGACGACGCAACGGCTCGTCGCGAAGGGTGCCGGATCGAGGTCGCGCGCCGGCTTGCCGTCGCTGCGGCCGACCCTACCTTCGGCGCCATGCGTAGCGTGGTGTTGGTGTCGTGTGTGGCGCTGCTCGGCCTGTCGTGCAGCCATCCGCAAAACCCAGAGCGCAAGGACTCGCTCGCCGAGCAGGTGACCGGCCCGATTCAGCCGAACGACCGCGTCTTCCTCAAGGACGATCCGGCGTCGCGCGTGTCGTGTCGCGCCGACAGCGACTGTCCGCTCGGCGCCATGTGTTACCCGGGGAGGCACGCTTGCTTCACGACCTACCCGCCGATGGACATGGCCAAGCTCGAGGTCACGTGTCCGCTGGTGCCGTTGTACTTCGCGGTCGATTCAGCGGAGCTGGTGCCCGAGGCGCAGCGCTGGATCGACTACGACGCGGGGTGCCTGAAGCAGCGCGCGGCGACGCACGTGGAGCTGAAGGGCTTCGCCGACGCGCGCGGCGACGAGGCGTACAACGCCGAGCTGTCGCGACGGCGCGCCGAGGTGGTGCGCGACGCGCTCGCCGCCAAGGGCGTGGCCATCGACGTCGCCGTGCGCGGCGAGGGCGCGACCGACCCGATCCTGCACGGCACGACCGAGCACGACTACGCCTACAACCGCCGCGTCGAGCTCAAGTCCAAGTCCGAATAGTCGCGCTCAGTACTCGGAGCGCCGCGCGAGATCGGCCATGGTAACCGCGACGCCACGGGAGGGCGCGTAGAACGCGCCCAACATGCGCCGCCAGCTTGCGCTCGGGCCAATCGAGGTCGGGCGGCGTCGTACGGATGCTCATGCAAGAGCGCGCCGCCGTGCCGAGCGAACGCCGCCAGCTCAGCCGCGATTGCATCGGGGGTCGATTGGTGAGCGCAGTTCGATGTTTCGGCGTCCGCATCGTCGATGCGGCGAGCATCAGTCGGCGAAGCGCACCGAAAAGATCCGTCGCTCGGGACCGTTCTTCGTATCTGCCTCAGTCCGAGCTGTGACTCGGCAGAGGCCGTGGCCCGCCGGCTCGAGCTCCCTCCACGCCAACATCGTCGCCACGAGAAGCCGCCGCAATGGCGTTCAGTTCCAGAACATGAAACTGAAGACGCGTCGCTGCGGGCCCTCGCGCTCGTCCGCTTCGGCTTCAACTTCGATCCGACACAATTCCTGCGCTTCGGGATGATAGATCTCGAAGTCGAGCGCGGTGCGAGCAGACTTCGAGCCGCGCTCGCTCGCCCTCACGGCGTTGTCGACATCCGGCGCCTGCGCCTTGCCGAGCAACCGCTCGAGGTCCCCGAGCTCGAGCGCGACGGTTGCCGGGACTTGGACCTTGATGCTGCGACGCGAGTATTCGACCAGCCAGCCGGGTAGCTCCGGAACCTCGACGCGAAAGACAACATCGCGTCCGTCCCGGCCGCGCTTGGTGATCTTGCCGAAGTGGCTGGCGTACTTCTCCTGATCGTCGCGCTTGCGGCTGGAGGCGTCGATGGTTGATGACAGATAGCGGCACCCCGAGCGTCCGAACCGAACCAGCTTCTCGGCAATTCCCGTAGGTACTTCGGCGTTCGCTGAGCCGGCCGCTACGACCACTGCGAGCAGGATGAGCGCCTTCATCGCTTCTCGATCCCCAGCTTCTGCTCGCTGGCGTATGCGTCGCGTTCGGTTGCCAGATTGTAGTACGCGTCGAGGATCTCGATCGCTCGCGCTCGGCATTCCTGCCACTGCGCTGCCACCGCTGCGCGCTCTTCGGGCTTCAGCTCGTTGAAGATGCGGTAGGCCTTTGTGATCGTGTCGCTGACGAGCGGCGCGGCCTGTTCCGCAGCCCCGTGTTCCTGCGGATGGTCGACCACATCCTTGGCGAAGGAACCGGCAGCCTTCGCCTGGGCCGGTTCGAGCGGTTGCTTGCGCATTGCGACTGCCTGGGCCGCGATGCTCTGCGGGATCTTCACCGTATGCGCGACGGTGAGCTCGGTGGCTTTCGGGTCCTGATTCGCGATCTGTCGCGCCAGCGTAAACCGTTGCTCGGCATGTCTTCCCTCGTGGAAGACGTCCGAGGCGAGGTTGTGGATCTCACGGTCCTTGTCTTCGAACGCGGCGCCGCTCTTTTCGAAGGACTCCTGGTTGACCGCGATGATCCAGCGATCGTGCTCGAAGTGCGCGGGGTTCGGTATCCCCTCCAGCGCAGGCTTCACGGCGGGAACCTGTTCCTGTGACAGAGCCTCGTTGGCCGCACCGACGACAAAGGCTGCGCGACCGTGCGGCGATAGCTTGCCCCAATCCTTCGTCAGCTTGTCCGCGGCGCTCTTGTAATCACCGAGGGCGCCCTTCGAAAGCATCGCGCCCTCGGGATTCGGCGCTCCGGGATCGCCCTTGCCCGCGATTCTGCTCTCGGTGATCGGTTCGCGCGGGGCGTGGTCCTTCGAGTCGTGGAACGTGGCAGCGACCTCTTTGAACGCCTGGATCGCCGCCTTGAAGTCCTCGACGGTCGCCTGCTTCTTCGCTGGCGACGGCTTGGCGGTGGCACTGGCGGATGCGGTCGCGTCGAGCTTCGCGTCGACCGCCGGCGTTCCTTCCTCGTCGTCGAGCTTCGGTTTGTCGGCGGAGGCCTCCGCGCCGTCGGCTGCACCGGGCGCGCCGGCCGAAGCGGCGTGCTCGCCGGTGGCGACGTGCGCTTTGTCATCGGCGCCGCCGCCCGTGTCCTTCGCGCCTGCCGCGTCCTGCTTCGGATCGTTCGCGCCGCCCGCCTGCTTCGCCACCAGCTTCGCGGCTTCCAGCGTCTTCGGGCCCACCAACCCGTCCGCCAGCAGGTTGTTCACCTGCCAGTGCTTCTGCTGCCACGCGCGCACCGCCGCCCACGCCACGCCGCCGTCGCCGCCCGCGCACTCGCCGCCGGTCAACGCGTTGAACTCGTGCACCCACGCCGCGTGGCGCGCGTGATAGCCGTCCGCCTTCTTCGCGCGCGCCTGCGCCTTGCCCGCCAACCCCGCACCCGCGGCGGCGCCGCCGCCGGCGTCCTTCTCGGCGGCCGCGCCCGGCTCCGCCGCGATCGCCGGCTCCGCCTCGAGCGCCTGCTTGGCCCGCTGCAGCTGATCCTTCACGCCCTGATTATCGCCGATCGCACCCAAAAGTTGCGTGCCCCGACGCACACCCGCGCGCGGTCCCGCGCCTAGTCGTCGTCGTCGTCGGGCACGAACTTCACGACCGGCTTCTTCCCCCACGGCGGCTCCGCATCCCGCCCGCGCATCGCCTTCCACAAGATCCGCCCCAACGGCGCCGTATCCGGCCGCGAGAAGTCGATCCGCTTCGACTCCTCCGCCAGCGGCGCATCCTGCGGGTTCACGTCGTTCGGGATCTTGCGCGGAATATAGGTGTACGGCTCCATGTCCGGCTTGGTCGAGAACAGGTCGTACATCGCCGGCGCGTTGCCGTCGCGCTGATTGATCGGATCCACGCCGAGGAGCAGCGTCATCGTGTGCCACAGCGCCGGCACGTCGTAGTGCACGCTCGACGTGTACCCGCGCTTGACCCACGGCGAGATCACCACGCCCGGCGAGCGATGCAGCTCGACGTGATCGCCGCCGTCCTGCGGATCGTCCTCGATCACGAACACGATCGACGACGCCCAATAATTCGAGTGCGACAGCGCGTCGATGAAGCGCCCGGTCGCCTCGTCGTTGTCGGCCACCATCGACTGCGGCGTCGGCTTGCCCGGCGACGTGCCGTTGGTGTGATCGTTCGGCAGCGAGATGTACGAGAACGGCTCGAGCTGGAACGTCTTGTCGTGCAGGTTGTCGATGACGTACTGCACCTTGTCGACGTCGAGGATGTCGGTGTTGAAGAACACGCCGGGGTAGCCGACGTCGTAGACGTGGATGGCGCCAGAGGTGTTCGTGATCTCGCCGTAGTTGTGGTAGGCGACGCCCGCCTCGTCGAGATGCTCCCACGCCGTCTTCGTCGCCGGCATGCCGAGGTGCTCGAGCGAGTCCGACGCGGAGAACGCGCCGAGCGGCCGCGTCGCGCGCCCCCACGTGGTCAGCCAGCCCTTCTCGACGTAGTCGTTGGCCATGTTCGCCGTCGTCCACTCGTGGCCCTGCAGCGACTGCTCGGCGAGCGAGTAGAAGTTGTCGAGGTTGGCGAAGCGCGTGGCGAGCGCGTGCAGGTTGGGCGTGATGTCGCCGCCGAAGATGGCGAGATCGGCGCGCCCGTTGGAGCCGGCCAGATCGCCGAGCACGGCGTCGTAGGTCTTGTTCTCGCGCACGATGAAGAACACGTGCTCGATCGGCGTCGGCGCGCCCTTCGCCGCCGGCAGCGGGAAGCTCTGCGGCATCCCCGTGCAGTCGAGCTTGACCTCGTAGCTCTTCGGGCGCGTCAGGTTGGCCTTCACCGTCGCGTCGCCCATCACGAGGTCCTGCTGCGACGGCATCGGCACCGTCTGCAGCGTGCCCTGCATGTAGTCGTTCTTCTCGGGCGCGTGATCGGTCGGGCCCGAGCCGAGACCCTTGGCCGACGCGATCAGGAGCGATCCGTCGCTGCGCACGGCGACCGCCGTCGGATACCAGGCCGCCGGGATGCGCCCGAGCGGCTGCATCGTCGAGAGCGTGAATGCCTGCACCGCGTTCTCGCCGGCGTTGGCGACGTAGAGCCGATCGTGCGCCGCGTCGGCGGCGAGCGCGTTCGGCGACGAGCCGAGCAGACCCGACGCGTCGAGCGCCGTCGGCGTGAGCGTCGACATGCGCGCCACCGGATCGATCGCCGCCACCGAGTCGCCGTCGGCGTCGGCGACGTAGACCTTGCCGTTGACCAGGATCGACTGCTCCGGCGACTTGTCGGTGTGGATGACGTTGCCGGCCGACGGCATCGCGCGGTTGCCGATGTCGACGGGGACCACGCCGTCCTGGAAGCTACCGACCGACGCGAAGATGCCGCCCCACAGCGACACGAACGCCGTGTGGTTGGCCTCGTCGAGCGCGACGTCGTAGGGCCCGGTGCCGAGCGGCATCGTGGTGCCGATCTCGGTGAACTGCGTCGGGCTCCCCGCCGTCAGGTCGACGACGGCCAGGGTCCCGTCGAGCTGGCAGGCGACGTAGAGCGTGTTGCCGTCGGCGGAGAGCGCCAGGCCCGACGGAAGCCGCGCCTGCGGCGAGGCGGCGCCGATGAACATGAGGTGGATCTCGCCCGACTTCGAGAGCTGCGGCGGCGACCCGGCGATGTCGTAGATCTCGATGACGTTGTAGTGCTTCGACTGATCGGGATCGCCGCCCGACAGCGGATCGTGCGCGCCGTCGGAGACGTAGAGCTTGGTGCCGTCCGACGACAGCGCCAGGCCGTAGAACAGCGCCGGCGCCTTGGCGTCGTCGCTCGAGCGCGGGTAGTCGACGTTCGACACCACGGCCGCGTCGTCGCCCGGCGCCTGCGTGTCGATGATGCGCAGGTGCTCGTCGCCGTAATCACCGTCGGTGACGACGACGTAGCGCTCGTTGTCCCCGGGCAGGACCCGCATCTGCAGCGGGAAGCCGCCGATGGTCAGGAGCGAGCCCGCGGGCGTGATCTTGCGCCCGTCGGGCAGGATGACGCTGCCGTCGCCGTTGCGCTGCGCCGGGACCAGCGCGTCGGCCGTCGGCGCCTCGGCGGTACAGTTGGCTTTGAAGGAGGGACCGCGGTCGCCGCATCCGCCCGCAGCGCCAATGATTACGAACATTACGGATATTAATAGGAGGCGGTGCTGCATGGCCGAACGGTAGCGGTCGGGCCACAGCTTGACAAGTGAACGCTTCGAGCGTAACCCGTGCCTCGCATGCAACACCCGTATGCCGCGTTCGTCGGTGCCGTCGAGAAGCCGGCGCGTTACCTCGGCGGGGAGTACCAGTCGGTCCGTAAGGACTGGGACGCCGTGGACGTGCGCGTCGCCCTGGCGTTCCCCGACGTCTACGACATCGGGATGTCGCATCTCGGGACCAAGATCCTCTATTCGCTCCTGAACAACCAGCCGCGCATCCTGTGCGAGCGCGCGTTTACGCCGTGGGTCGACATGGAGCGCGAGCTGCGCGCGCGCGACCTGCCGCTCGTCACACTCGAGAGCGCGCATCGGCTGGTCGAGTTCGACGTCGTCGGCATCTCGCTGCAGTACGAGATGACCTTCACCAACGTGCTGACGCTGCTCGACCTCGGCGGCATCCCGCTGCGCGCCAAGGAGCGCGGCGAGGACGCGCCGCTCGTCCTCGGCGGCGGCCCCGTCGCCACGCACGCCGAGCCGGTAGCGCCGTTCTTCGACGCCTTCTTGATCGGCGAGGCCGAGGAGGTCCTGCCCGACCTCCTGCTCGCCTGGGCGCGCATGAAGAAGAGCGGCGTGCCACGGCAGGAGCGCCTCATCCGCCTGGCCGCGCGCGGCGGCATCTACGTGCCGGCGCTCTACACGACGACGATCGATCCGCGCACCGAGCTCGAGGTCACCGACGGCGTCGTCGATCCGCGCGTGCCGCGCACCGTCGATCGCGTGTGGGTCAAGGACATCGACGCCTTCCCGTTTCCGTCGAACACGCCGGTGCCGTACGCCGAGGCGGTCTTCGATCGCGTGTCGGTCGAGATCGCGCGCGGCTGCACCGAAGGCTGCCGCTTCTGCCAGGCGGGCATGATCTACCGCCCGGTGCGCGAGCGCGATCCCGACGCCATCGTCAAGTCGGTCGTCGACGGCGTGAAGAACGGCGGCTACGACGAGACCTCGCTGACGGCGCTGTCGACCGCCGACGTCTCGTGCATCACGCCGCTGGTCAAGAAGGTGATGGCCGAGCTCAAGAAGGAGCAGACGACGCTGTCGGTCTCGTCGCTGCGCGCCTACGGCCTGAACGAAGAGCTGCTCGATGAGATGTCGAGCGTGCGCGCCACCGGCCTGACGTTCGCGCCCGAAGCGGGCACGCAGCGCATGCGCGACGTCATCAACAAGAACGTCACCGAGGCCGACATCGCGGCGTCGGCGGAGAAGATCTTCTCGCGCGGTTGGTCGCGCATGAAGTGCTACTTCATGATCGGCCTGCCGACGGAGCAGGACGAAGACGTCGCCGGCATCCCGCAGACCGGCGGCCGCCTCAAGCGCCTCGGCAGGAAGATCCGCAAGGACGCCGACGTCACCGTCTCGGTGAGCTCGCACGTGCCCAAGCCGCACACCCCGTTCCAGTGGTGCGCGATGGACTCCATCGACGAGCTGCACCGCAAGCAGCGCCTGCTGCGCGACGTGGCGCACGACGAGCGCGTGACGCTCAAGTATCACGAGGCGGGCATCAGCCACGTCGAGGGCATCCTGTCGCGCGGCGACCGGCGCCTGGCCGACGTGATCGAGCGCGTGTGGCGCGACGGCGGCCGCTTCGACGGTTGGGACGAGCAGTTCTCGCTCGCCCGCTGGAACAAGGCGCTCGACGGCGCCGGCGTGGTGCGCGAGCTCTACCTGTCGACGCGGCCCGTCGACGCGCGGCTGCCGTGGGACCACATCGACGTCGGCCTCGCCGAAGGCTTTCTGGCGTGGGAGTACCGGCGCGCGCTCAAGGATCGGACGAGCCCGCCGTGCGGCAAGCCCAAGGGCAGCCTCCTGCACGCGACGACGATCGAGGACGCCGAGGCCGACACGCGCAAGCTCGTCTGCTTCGACTGCGGCATCTCGTGCGACCTGTCGCAGATGAAGGAGGAGCGGCTGGTGGCGCTGCGCTCGCTCGGCGCGCACAAGCCGACCGAGCCGCGCGAGCCGCGGAAGCTGCCCGTCTTCAACGGCGATCGCGTGCGCGGGCGGACCGAGGCGCCGGCCGGCTTCGCGCAGGCCGAGGGCACGCGCTGGCGCATCCGCTTCGGCAAGATCGGGCGCGGCGCCTTCATCTCGCACCTGGACACCATGCGTGTGCTGATTCGCGTGTTCCGGCGCGCGCGCGTCGAGATGATCTATTCGAAGGGCTTCCACCCGAAGCCGCAGCTCGTGTTCGCGCCCGCGCTCGGGCTCGGCGTGGCCGCGCTCGGCGAATACTGCGACGTGAAGATCGACTTCGACGGCGAGGCCGACGTGCTCATCGCGCGCCTGCGCGCGGCGGCGCCCGAGGGGCTGCACATCGACGCCGTCGCCAAGCTGGGGCCCGAGGATCCGTCGGTGTCGCGGCTGCTCGATCGCTCCGACTGGGCGGCGTGGCTGCCGTCGGCGCCGGCGTCCTTGCGCACGGAGGATCTGGTGGTCACGCGCCAGCAGAAGCGCGTGACCAAGTCGATCGACGTGGCCAAGCACCTCGACGGCGTGCGCTTCGTCGACGGCGAGGAGGCCGCGCGCCTGCGCGCCGCGCTCGACTGGCCGGCGGGCGGCGCCATCCTCGGCTTCCGCCTGCGCATCGCGCCCGACGGCGGCGCCAAGCCGTCGGAGGTGATCGCCGCGCTCACCGGCGCCGCGCCGCCCGAGGGCACGCGTTACGCGCGCACGGCGCTGTGGTCGCAGCGCGACGTCGGGCTCGTCGATCCGATGGCGCTCGAGTCGCTACGCGCACCGCCAGTGGCCGCGATGCCAGCGACCGAAGGCGCCGTAGTGGCCGGGGACCCAGACGGCGGGGCAGTGGGCGGGACGGACGACGTACTCGGGGCGGCAGCCGCCGACGGCGACTCCCGCAATTAGCGCCAGCACGACGGCGCGCAACGTCCGCATCGCTACGTCCTCCTTCGCGAAGTCAGACGAGATGCGACCGGCGGCGGTTCCCGGCGCTACTGCACGACGCGGAGCTGCGTGCGCCGCGCGCCGTCGTCGGCGAAGGCGCGCTTCCACGCGGCGAAGCTGCCGCCCGCCTGGTGCGCCGCGAGCGCGCGCCGGCCGGCTTCGATGCCGCCCTGCGCCAGCACGTACTCGACCCACGCCCAGCGCGCAGAGGTCGGCCGCACGTCGACGGTGCCGCGCAGCCCCTTGCGCAGCCGCTCGAGCTTGACCTCGACCTCGCGGATCCCTGCGAAGTCGGTGCCGTCGAGCGGCGTGTTGCGCTTGGCCACGAACGGCGCCACCCCGAGCGCGAGCGGGATGATCTTCGACAGCTCGCGCCCGAAGCGCACCAGCTCGTCGATGTCGTCGTCGGTCTCGCCGGGCACGCCGACCATCTCGTAGAGCTTGAGGCCGCGCATGCCGTGCGCGCGCGCCAGCTCGGCGGCGCGCACGAGGTGCTTCTCCTTGGTCTTGCGCTGGATGACCTCGCGCATGCGCTCCGAGACGCCGTCCGACGCGGTGGTGAGCGTGCGATAGCCGCCGCGCGCGAGCAGACCGACGAACTCGTCGGTGAGGCGATCGGCGCGCAGCGACGAGATGCCGATCTGCCGCCCGCCGTCGACGAGGCGGCGCACGATCTCGGCGATCTTGGGATGATCGGTGACCGCCGCGCCGACGAGGCCGACGCGCTGCGCCTCGGCGGGGATGGCGTCGAGCACGACGTCGGGCGAGACCTTGCGCATGCCGCCGTTGGTCGAGCGGCGCATCACGCAGTAGGTGCAGCCGCGCGAGCAGCCGCGCTCGGGCTCGATGAGGAACATCGAGCGCAGCTCGGTGTTGGGCGTGATCACCGTCGAGCGCGCGGGCAGGAGCGCGTCGGCGGCCTTGGCCACCGGCGGCAGCTGCTCGCCGTGCAGCGACGGGACCCAGAAGCCGTCGAGCGTGGCCAGGTGCGCGAGCAGCTGCGCGCGATCGGCCTGCCCATCGATGGCGGCGCAGAGCGTGCCGACGAGCTCCTCGGCCTCGCCGACGATCACCACGTCGACGAAGGCGCCGAGCGGCAGCGGGTTCGAGAAGGTGAGCGGCCCGCCGGCGACGACGAGCGGATGCTGCGGCCCGCGCTCGGCCGCGTGCAGCGGCAGCCCGGCGAGCGCCAGGCAGTCGAACAGGCCGGTGACCTCGAGCTCGTAGGCGACGGAGAACGCGATCACGTCGGCGCCGCCGATCGGGGTCTCGCCCTCGTAGGTGACGAGCGGTAGCCGCGCGCGGCGCCAGGCCTCGACGTCGTCGGGTAGAAAGGCGCGCTCGGCGGCCCAGCCGTCGATGCGGTTCAGGATCCCGTAGATGGCCTGGAACCCGAGCGACGACATCGCCACGTGATAGGGCGACGGATAGACGAGCGCGACGCGGCGCGGCGCCTCACGGCGGATGGTGCCGATTTCCTCGTCCAGGCGGGCGCGGATGAGCGCGCGAGCTTCGTGAAACCCCTTCATCGCGACAAACGCGAACGTTTACCACGACGACGGCGCGTTGGCCACAGGAGCGCGACGCGGGAGGCTTGACGAGGCGACGGCGGACACACAGAATCCGGGCGTGCTCGCTGCTGCCTCCAGCGTCGCCGATCGGATTTCGATGGCCGAGGACGCCCTCGCCGAGGCCGGCGCGGAGGTGCTGCCCACGCGCTTCGGGCGCGTGATTCGCCAGGCCGCCTTCCCGCACGTCTACGACGCCAACCTGGTGCGTCGCGCGCGGCTGCGCGAGGATTCGCTCGACGAGGGGCTCGACGCCCTGCAGCAGCCGCTGCGCGCGGTCGGTGCGCGCCATCTGCAGCTGACGCTCGACGGCGCGGATGTGCCCGAGGCGTTGGCGCCTCTTTTGCGCCGGCGCGGCTTCGTGCGCGATCGGCTGCTGGCCATGACGCTCGACGGGCCGCTGCTCAAGCCGCGGGCGCCGGGCGTGATCCTGAAGCGGGTGCCGCACGAGGCGCCGTGGGACGCGTTCGCCTTCGCGATGGATCGGATGAACCGCGAGGAGGCGTGGTACGCGCCGTCGGTGTCGATGGAGATCGTGGGCTCGATGCGCGCCAAGAGCGAGCGTGGCGCGCTCGACGTGTTCGTGGCCGAGCGCGACCGGCGCGTGGTCGGCACCGTCGGGCTCGCCATCCACCGCGGCGTCGCCAGCATCTTCTCGGTCGGCACGCTGCCCGAGGCGCGGCGGCGCGGCGTGGGGCGCACGCTGGTGATCGATACCGTCGAGCGGGCGCAGGCGGCGGGGGCCGATCTGGTCTACCTGATCGCGCGCGCCGAAGATTCGCCGAAGGACATGTACCGCAAGCTCGGCTTCCACGCCGAGCTAGGGTTTGACGTCTGGCTCAGGCTCCCTCGGTAGCGAGGTTTCTTGGGGGCGGACGGCGGCGGGTGGAGTGTTGCCGCCCGGCGTCGGGAAACGGCACAGTCCGCCCGCCTTCGCGGGCGGTGCGCCTCCATCGGGCG
>Ga0134125_10008758_pt1 | contig 11416 bp, 14 predicted proteins | sample KB31751_FD_96464 | JGI IMG/M metagenome (GOLD analysis project Ga0134125, IMG submission 96464) | Terrestrial soil microbial communities with excess Nitrogen fertilizer from Kellogg Biological Station, Michigan, USA - KB3-175-1 | ecosystem: Environmental > Terrestrial > Soil > Unclassified ... | reverse complement strand
TCGCCGCCCTCGATGACGCCGCCGATCGGCACCCACAACGGCGCGTCCCAGAAGCCGCGCTGCGTGTCGGTGGTGACGTCGACCAGCACCGTGCGGACGGGGCGGGTGGGGATCGGATCGCTGCGCGAGTGGAACTCGTTGCGCTGTTGCTCCGCGGTGAGCGGCGTCGGCGGCACCGAGGCCGCGCCGGCCGCCATCGCCGACGGCCGCGGACGCGGCCGGCGCCCGAACATCAGACGATCCGCGGCGGGGCGGGTGCCGCCGCGATCGAGTCGGTGAGCGAGCGGTCGATGTCGTCGCGCCACCAGGTGAACCGGGCGGCGTCGTCGGCGTTGGTGAAGATCGCGAAGCGCTCGTCGGCGATGGCGTCGCACACCATGGGGCCCACCTCGTCGGCCGCGACCGCCGCGTCGACCATCTCCGGCGGAAAGTACGACCACTGGCCCGAGAACTCGTCGGGCACCCCGGAGAAGCGTGCGGTCTCACCGAGGTTGGTGTGGACAAGCCCGGGACACAGCACCGACACCCCGACGCCGAGCGGTCGCAGCGATCGAGCCAGTGCCTCCGAGAGGCCATAGGCCGCGAACTTGGAGGTGATGTAGGGCGCGGCGTCCCAGCTGTAGGCCCAGATCCCGGCCACCGACGCGGTGTTCACCACGTACCCGTGCCCGCGCTCGACCATGGCGGGCACGAACGCCCGCACGCCACGCACCAGGCCGAGGACGTTCACCTGGAGGATCCGCTCCCACTCGGCCATCTCCACCCGGTGCGGCGGCCCCAGCACCGCGATGCCCGCGTTGTTCATGAGCACGTCGACCGCGCCGAACGCATCGAACGCGGCGGATGCCAGGGCGTCGACGTCGACGTCGCGCGTGACGTCGCAGCGCACCGCGAGCGCGCGCCGCCCGAGCGCCTCGATCGCCGCCGCCGTCTCGGCCAACCGCTCGTCGTGGATGTCGGCCACGACGACGTCGGCCCCGCGGCGGGCCAGCTCGAGCGCGGTGGCGCGGCCGATGCCGCTCGCGCCGCCGGTCACGACCGCGGTGGTGCCCTCGACGTCCACGGCGCGGAGCCTACCGTCAGCCCGGCGCCGCCCCGCCGAGGGCGATGGCATCGCGCGAGCTGCCCGCAGTCGGGTCGAACGGCTCACTCGGCGCGGGCACGGTCAGGTGACGCCCGACGAGCAGCAACACCACACCGCCGACCACCGCGCAGCCACCCGCGACGACACCCAGGACCGAGACGCTGACCACACCGAGCGCCAGCGCCGCGAGGGGCGTCATCACGATGCTGGCCATCGGCTCCAGCGACTGGTTCAACGAGAGCACCCGGCCGTGGAACGCGACCGGCGCGTAGCGCTGCAGCAACGTGCGCGCGGGGACGTAGAAGAAGGCGGTGTCGACGCCCCACAGGAACACACCGACGAATGCCACAAGCAAGGACTCGGTGCCCAGGTACAGCGCCGCCGTCGCACCCGAGACGACCATCGCGATGGCGACGTACCGCGGCCGGGCGACGCGTTCGCCGACGACGGCCAGGACCAGGCCGGTGAGGACGAGACCGATCCCGAAGACGGTCTGGAGCAGCGCGAACGTCGCGTCGGACTCCCCGAGCACGTCGCGGACGTAGAGCGGCTCGAGCACGCCGAAGACCGCCCAGAGCAGGTAGACGGAGGTCGCCACCGCGAGGGTCCAGCGCAGGCCCTCGGAGCGCCGGGCCAACGAGAACCCGTCGCGCAGCTCCCGCCACGTCGAGGTGGCGTGCTCGTCGTGCACGCGTGGTACCGGTTCGACGCGGATCCGGAGCGCCACCAACGCGCCGACCAGGAAGGTGGCGGCGTCGGCGAGGAACGCGCCCTCGAGGCCCCACTTCGTGTTGACTGCGGCGGCGGTGAGCGGGCCCAGCACGATGGCGACGTCCTGCGCACCGCCGAGGAGGGCGTTGGCCGTCACGAGCTGCGTGTCGGGCACCAGCCGCGGAGGGATGGCGTCGAGCGACGCGGTGGCGAGCGCCTCGATCAGGCCGAGCGGCAGCGCGAGCAGGATGATCGTCGTGTAGCTGTCGGCGCGCGAGAGCGCGAGCGCGTCGATCACGCCGAGCAGGTTGGCGATGAGCAACGTGCGGCGCGGGCCCAGGCGGTCGATGGGCACACCGAGCAGCGGGCCGAGCAGCGCGCCCGGGACCGACAGCACCACGAAGAGCAGCGCGAGGTCGCCCGCGCCCACGTCGAACCGGAACGACGCGAAGCCCCAGATGGCGATGACCGCGATCCAGTTGCCCGTCTCGCTGACCGCCTGCCCGAAGAGGAGCAGCGCGAAGCCCCGTACCCGTAGCACGCGCATCACCGCACGCTAACGGTGCGCGTCGGTGCAAGCGCGGGCCATTCCGCGCCCCCCGCACCCGGTCAGCCCGGGTGCTCGACCCGGCCCCGCCACCACGCGATGGCCCGTTCGAGCTCGTCGGCGCCGAAGTCGGGCCACAGCGTGGGCGTGACGTACAGCTGCGCGCCCACCCCTTCCCCCAAGAGGAAGTTGGAGATCCGGGCCTCGCCGGAGGTGCGGCTCATGAGGTCGACGGGTGGGAGCTCGGGCGCGTAGAGGTGGCGGCCGACGGTGTGCGTGCTGACGACATCGGGCTGCGCGCGGGCGATGGCCTGCGCGGCCTCGACCAGCTCCTGGCGGCCGCCGTAGTCGAACGCCACCGTGAAGTTGAGCCCGGTGTTGTCGGCGGTGAGGCGGGTCGACTTCTCGATCTCGCGCCGCACGACCGCCGGGATCCGCGAGCCTGCGCCACGGTCGCGCCCGATCCAGCGGATCTTCACGTTGTTCTCGTGCATCTCGGCGCGCCGCCCGAAGATCTTCTTGTGGAGCCCGAGGATGAAGTCGACCTCGAGCCGGGGGCGGCGCCAGTTCTCGGTCGAGAACCCGTAGGCCGTCAGCCACCCGATGCCGATCGCGTCGGCGGCGCGCACGATCTCCGCCAGGCGCTCCTCGCCCTGGCTGTGCCCGACGGTGCGGGCGAGGCCCTGACGCTCGGCCCACCGGCCGTTGCCGTCCATGATGACGGCGACGTGGCGCGGGAGGAGCCCCGAGCTCATCGTGGTGCCGGCGCCGCGGCGTCGAGCACCCGCGTCGCGGCCTCGAGCAGTCGGTCGGTGACGTCGCCGAAGTAGTCCTCCCATCGCGACGCCGCGACCGCGTCGCGCACCGGCGTGGCGAGGGCCTGCAGGCGCGCCCGCACCTCGTCGACGGACACCACCAGGTCGGCGGCGGGCAGGGTCTGCAGCTCGTTGTCGGCGTCGAGCCCGGTCGGCTTGCCCATCGCATCGGCCTCGCCGCCGATGTCGTGCAGGTCGTCGACGTACTGGAACAGCCGCCCGTAGGCGTGGACGGCGTCGCGCACGCCGGCCGGGAGCGCACCCCCCACGGCCTCGTCGGCGAGGGCGAACGACGCGTCGAAGAGCGACACCGTCTTGCCGTCGACCACGTCCCAGTACCGGGCGGTCGTGACCCCGAGCGCTTCGAGCACCTGGCTGTCGGCGATGCGGCGCAGCGCGCCGCCGAGTGCGAGGCCGCCTGCGGGCGACACCGCGTCGGCGAGGTGCAGTGCCTCGGCGTACACGCCGTCCGCGGTCCAGAGCGCGACCGGCATCCCCAGCACGACGTGGACGGTCGGCGCGTGGCGGCGACGCGACGACTGGTCGACGATGTCGTCGTGCACCAGCGTTCCCAGGTGCAGGAGCTCGACCGCGGCCCCGCCCTGCACCGCCGCCGGACGGTCGCCGCCGGCGGCCAGGGACAGGATCATCCGCGCCCGATGCCGCGAGCCGGACGCCGCGATCGGGGCGAGCGCATCGGCGACGGGCTCGCCGAACGTGTGGACCACCCGCTGGATCAGGCGGTCGACGTCGGCCAGCAGCGAACCCTCGTCCGACACGGCGCGCGACGTTAGTCAGTCGGTCGTGAACACCCCGCCCGAGCGCTCCGCTTGACCGCGCCGCGCCGACCCACCGAGACTCGGTCGGTGATGGACGTCCGCATCCACGACCTGCTGGTGCGCGCGGCGCTGGTGTCGCCGTCCGGCATCGGCGCGACCATGGGCGACGAAGCCCGGACCTTCGCCGAGCTCGACGCGGGATCGAACCGCGCCGCGCACCGGTTGATGGGCGAAGGCGTGCAGCCCGGCGACCGGGTGGCGTGGTGGGGTCCGAGCGCGCTCGACGCGCTGGAGCTCGGCTACGGGATCAGCAAGGCCGGTGCGACGTTGTCGCCGGTCAACCCGCACTTCACCGAGCCGGAGGCGGTGGCCGCGCTCGAGACGCTGGCGCCGCGCCTGGTGGTGGCGCACCCCGACGTCGCCGATGCCGCGCACGCGGCCGCCGACCCGCTCGGCGTCCCGATCCTCGTCATGCACCACGGCTGGGCGGATGGCGCGGCGACCGCGAGCCCGCCCCGGGTCGGCACGAGCGAGGACCCGAGCGTCGTGTTCCTGACGTCCGGGTCCACCGGGGTGTCGAAGGGCGCCATGATCTCGCACCGCGCCGCGTGGCTGCGCGCGGTGCAGCGCGACAGCGAGACCGGCGCGACGCAACGCCGCGGCGCGGTCGTGATGTTCGGGCTGTTCCACATGTCCGGCTGGTCGATGATCGAGGGTGCGTGGGCGATCGACCGGCCGGTGCACCTGGTGACCCGGGCCGAACCGGCAGCACTGCTCGGCGCGGTGGAACGGTGGCGCGCCACCGGGCTCTACTGCATCCCGAGCGTGTGGGAACGGGTGCTCGCCGACGACGGCACGTACGACACGTCGTCACTGGTGGAGGCGAACACGGGGACGTCGCTGGTGAGCCTCGACCTCCTCCACGCGCTCAAGGCCCGCTTCCCCGGCTCGTGGACGTCGATCGCGTACGGCTCGACCGAGATCGGACGCGGCGCGACGCTGCTCGATCCCGACCTCTTCACGCACCCGGGCAGCGTCGGGCAACCGCCGCCGATGACGCTGGCCGACCTGTCGCCGGACGGCGAGCTGTGGTTGCGGGGCCCGACGATGTTCTCGGGTTACCTCGACCGCCCCGACGCCACCGCCGAGGCGATCGACGAGCAGGGCTGGTTCCACACCGGCGACCTCGCCACGCGCGACGCCGACGGCTTCCTCACCATCACCGGCCGGCGATCGGAATCGATCCGATCGGGCGGCGAATGGGTGACGCCCTTGGAGGTCGAGGCCGCGGTCGGCACCCACCCTGCGGTGGCGGAGGTGGCGGTGGTCGGGCTCCCCGATGCCAGCTGGGGCGAGTTGGTGTGCGCGGCGATCGTCGTGCGCCCCGGTGCGTCGCTCCCGACGGTCGCCGAGCTGCGTGCGCACGTCGCGGGAACCCTCGTCGGCCCGAAGCAGCCCCGAGTCGTCGTGGAGGTGGACGCGCTCCCCCGCACCGATGCCACCGGGCAGATCCGCCGGCGCCGGCTGCGCGACACGCTCGTCGCCGACGGCGTGGCCGCGCCAGGCGAACGGGTCAGCTGACCCCGACAGGAACGAGCGCGTCGCGCAGCTCGCGCTCCCAGTACCGGAAGAACCCATCCTGGTCGGGTCCGATCTGGTGGAAGTACAAGTGGTCGTACCCGGCGTCCGCGTACTGCTGCACGCTCTGCCGGAGTTGACCGGCGACGTCGGGGCCGCACGGCACCGACTGGGTGGCATCATCCTCGGTCACGATCTGCGTCGCCTGCTCGAAGTGCGTCCACGTCGGAAGATCCTGCGACAGCTGCCCGGGCACCGCCGAGTTCGGCCAGGTCTCGAGCACGATCCGGCGCGCCGCGTCAGCACTCTCGTTCCAGCAGAGGTTGAGCTGCGCGTAGCGGGGGCCGGAGCCGCCGGCCCGTTCGAAGGCGGCGAGGAGGTCGCGTTCCGGGGCATTCCCCCAGTACCCGTCGCCGATCCTCCCCGCCAGCTCGGCCGCCTCGGCACCGAAGCCGGAGACGACGATCGGGACCGCGCTCTCGGGCGGATCGAACACGCGCGCGTTGTCGACCTCGTAGTGCACGCCGCGGTGCTCGACCGTCGCTCCGGTCAGCAGCTCACGGATCACCGCGACCGCCTCCTCGAGCATCTCCCGCCGCACCGCCGGGGGCGGCCACCGCAGCCCGACCACATGCTCGTTGAGGGCTTCGCCGGTGCCGACGCCGAAGAAGAACCGGCCCTCGAACAGCAACGACGTGGTGGCGACCGCCTGCGCGATCACGGCCGGATGGACGCGCATGATCGGGCACGTCACGCCGGTGCCGACCCGCAGGCGGTCGGTCGTCGCCGCGATCCCGCCGAGCACGCTCCACACGAACGGGCTGTGCCCCTGCGCGCTCACCCACGGGTGGTAGTGGTCGGAGATGGAGGCGAACTCGAAGCCGACGTCCTCGGCGCGTCGGGCATTGGCGACGAGCGCTCCGGGCGGGTGCTCCTCGCTCGACAGCGTGTAGCCGAAGGTCGTCACGGTCTCAGGACTTCTTCGCCGCGGCCTTGCCGCCCTTGCGCCCGGCCGCCTTGTGCTGCGCAGTCGTGCCCCCCTGCTTGGCGTTGCCGCCCTTCCCCGACTTCTTCCCGCCGTGCTTCGACGCGTCGGGTGAGTTCGCGATCTTGGCCGCACGCGCCTTCGACATGCCCTTCTTCTTGAGCGCTTCGTACTGCTTCTCGTTCTTGACGCTCGCTCGTTTCGTCGGCATGGGCGAGCAGTACCCGTCCGTCCGCGGCCCGCAAACCGGGCGGTTGCGCGCGCGGTTCGGCGGGTACACGGCAGTCCGTGCGACGCGCCGTCATCGCCGGTTTGGTCGTGATCGTCGGTGTCGCGCTGCTGATCGGGCTCCACCCGATCTCTCCCGCGCGCACGCTCGACGACTACGAGCACAAGGCCAAGGACACGGCGCAGAGTGTCCTCTCGTCGATCGAGACCGCGCGCCTCGCCGCTCGCGTCGGCACCCGCGGCGACGCCTTCGGCCCCTACGTGTCGGTGATGCTCTCGGAGTCCGACACGGCGGTCACGAAGGCGCAGGGCGTGTTCGACAGCGTGCAGCCCCCGGATCGGCACGCCGACGCCATCCGGACCCGACTCGGCGTCCTGCTCAACCGGGCGAGCGATGGGGTGGCCCGTCTGCGCATCACCGCCCGCCGCGGCCAGCTCGACCGGCTCGAACGCCAGGCCCGGCCGCTCGAGCACCTGGCCACGCGGTTGCAGCGGTTCATCGAGGATCCGGGGCAGGTCGGGACGGGGGCGGCGTGAAGAAGGTGTTCGGCGTCACCCTCGGCATCCTCACCGCGATGGGCGGCTTCGTCGACATCGGCGACCTGGTGGCGAACTCGGCGACCGGGGCGCGGTACGGCATGTCGCTGGCGTGGGCGGTGGTCCTCGGCGTCGTGGGCATCATCGTGTTCGCCGAGATGGCCGGGCGGGTCGCCAGCGTCACCCAGCGGGCGGTGTTCGACCTCGTACGGGAACGGCTCGGCGCACGCGCCGGGCTCGTCAACCTCGGCGCGTCGTTCTTCATCACCGTGCTCACCTTGATCGCCGAGGTGGCCGGCGTGGCGCTGTCGTTCCAGCTGGTCTCCGACGTCAACTACCTGCTCTTCATCCCGCTGGTGGGTTTCGCGGTGTGGCTCGTGATCTGGCGGGTGAAGTTCACGACCCTCGAGACGGTGTTCGGCCTCATGGGTCTGGCGATGATCGTGACGATCGTCGCCATCGTGCAGCTGCACCCGGACTGGTCGTCGCTCTGGCACCACGCGTCACACCCGAGTGTCCCTCCGGGAGAAGGTCGCCCGACGTACTTCTATTTCGCGATCGCGTTGTTCGGCGCGGCGATGACGCCGTACGAGGTGTTCTTCTTCTCGTCGGGCGCGGTCGAGGAGAAGTGGACCCGCTCCGATCTCGTGTTGAACAAGGCCAACGTGTACCTCGGGTTCCCGCTCGGCGGGCTGCTGTCACTCAGCCTGATGGCGGGGGCGGCGGTGGTGTTCCACCCGCTGGGCGTCGGGGTCGACTTCCTCTCGCAGGTGGCGCTGCCCACGAGCCTCGCGTTGGGCAAGGTCGGGCTCGCGTTCGTGATCGTCGGGTTCGTGGCCTGCACCTTCGGCGCCGCGCTCGAGACCGCGCTGTCGTGCGGCTACACGATGTCGCAGTACTTCGGTTGGCAATGGGGCAAGCTCGTGCGCCCGCGTGAGGCGGCCCGGTTCCACCTGGTCGTGGTGTCCTCGATCGTCGTGGCCATCGTCGTGGGCGTGACCGCGATCGACCCCATCAAGGTCACCGAGTACTCGATCGTGCTCTCCGCCGCCGCGCTCCCGCTCACGTACTTCCCGATCCTGGTCGTCGCCAACGACGCGAACTACATGGGCGACGACGTGAACGGTCCGGTGCGGAACGCCATCGCCACGTTCTACATGGTGTTGCTCACGGTGGTCGCGGCGGCGACCATTCCACTGATGATCGCCACGAAGGCAGGATCGTGAACGGGCCCGGTGGCGAGCCGGCGGGCCGGCAGGTGTGGGCGGTGCTCGAGCTGCTCGACCGCCAGCTGGTCGACCGCGACGGGCGTCTCGCCGGCAAGATCGACGACGTCGACTTCGTGGTCGACGACGATCCCGACGCGCTGCCGCGGGTCGATGCCCTGCTCTCGGGGCTCGGTGCCCTCGCCAACCAGATCGGCGGAGACTTCGGCCGGTGGTTGGCCTCGATCGAGCGGCGGCTCGCGGCGCGGCGGGACCGGGCGCCGTCGCGCATCGCGTGGAGCGACGTGAAGTCGATCGGCTCGTCCGTCGAGCTGGCGGCCGACCGCGACGACCTCGACAGCAACCGTGGCGAGCGCTGGGTGCGCGACGTCATCATCGACAAGGTCCCGGGAGCCGGTCATGAAGCTGAGTGAGCTCCTCGGGGTCACCGTGGTCACCACCGACGGCGAGGAGTTGGGCCGGGTGCACGACGCCTTGCTGGTGCAGGACGGCCCGGTCGGCGCGCAGGGATTCGCGGGGCTGCGGCTCCACGCGCTCGCGGTCGGGACCCGATCCTTCGGGACCAAGCTCGGCTACACGCAGGGCACGGTGAAGGGCCCGTGGTTGCTGCGGGCGATGTTCCGTCGACCGCCCACATTGGTGCCGTGGCTGGCGATCGTGCACCGCAGCGCCGAGCGCATCGTCGTCGACCGGGGCAGGATCGACGAGTCGAGGTGAGCAGCGTGCGGAGCGCCGGATCCGGGTAGGACACCGCGATGTCGGTGAACCGCATCCATGTCTCGACCCCGCCCGAGACGGTCTTCACCGTCCTCGACGACCCGTGCGCCTACCCTCGCTGGGTCGTCGGCACCCGCCGGATCCGGGCGGTCGACCGCGGCTGGCCCGAGCAGGGCACCCGGTTCCACCACGCGGTGGGGACCACGGCCGGCGAGGTCAAGGACTCGAGCAAGATCCTGGAACGCGACCCGCCTCGACGCATGAAGCTCGAGGTGAGGTTCCGGCCGGCGGGCGTCGCCGTCGTCGACATCCAGGTACGGCCCGACGGCGAGGGCAGTGAGATCGCGATCGAGGAGACTCCGACCGACGGGCCGCTGGCCCGACTCCCACGGGTCGTCACGGAGCCCGTGCTCAGCCTGCGGAACGCGCTGTCGCTCTGGCGGCTGCGGCGCGAGCTCGAGGATCGGGCGTGACCCGCGCCCGGAACCACTCCGCGTCGGCGACCGCGGCGCCGTGGAAGTCGTTGTTGAAGTAGCAGTACGCGTCGACGCCCTGCTCCGCCCACGCCGCCACCCGGTCGGCGGCGCGCCACAGCCGGCGACCGCCGTAGCGACCGACGTACTTCTCGTGCAACGCGTTCGGGCCGTGGAACCGCACGTAGGTCCAGTCGGTGGTGCGGATCCAGGGGTGGTGCTCGAGCAGGTCGTGGATGCAGAGCGCGGCGCGGTGACGTTCGAGCACCGCGAACACGTCGTCGTGCAGCCAGGTCGGGTCGCGGACCTCGACCGCCCAGCGCACCGTGCGCGGCGCGACCGAGAGGAACTCGTCGAGCCGTTCCGGGTTGCGCCGCCAGCGGGGCGGGAGCTGCACCAGGGTCGGTCCCATCGCGGCCCCGAGCCGGAGGGCGCGGTCGAGGTGGTTGGGCAACCAGGTCGCCGCGTCGCGCAGCTTCATGCGGTGCGAACCGAACTGGCCGAGCTTGAGCGCGTACACGAACCCGGCCGGCGCCTGCGCCGCCCACTGCTCGACCGTGGTCGCCGGCGGCAGCCGGTAGAAGGTGGTGTTGAGCTCCACGGTGTCGAAGCGCTCGGCGTACGCGCCGAACCAGTCGCGGGACGGCAGCTCCTTCGGGTACACGATGCCGCGCCAGTCCCCGTACACCCAGCCCGAGCACCCGACGCGGACCTCACCGGGCGTGCGGCTCATCTCACCCCGGCGTGGCGCGCCGCCTCCTCGAGGTCGTGCACGAGCTCGGCGAAGGCGGCGTCGCGTTCGCCGTCGCGCATCCGCAGCACGGCGGACGGGTGCATGGTGACGAGTGCGTCGTAGGCGAGCCGGTCGCCCGCGGGGATCAGGACCCCGCGGTCACGCGTGACGCGCACCTGCGGCCCGAGCGCGGCCTGCGCCGCGGTCGCGCCGAGCAGCACCACGACGTCGGGATCGATCGCGTCTACCTCGCCCCGCCACCACGCCGCGCACGCGCGCACCTCCTCGGCATTCGGCTTCTGGTGCAACCGCACCTTGCCCTGCCGCTTCCACTTGAAGTGCTTCACCGCGTTCGTCAGGTACACCTGCCGTCGCGCGATCCCCGCGGCCTCGAGCGCGCGGTCGAGCACGCCACCTGCCGGGCCGACGAACGGCCGGCCGTCGAGGTCCTCCTTGTCGCCGGGCTGCTCGCCGATCAGCACCAGGCGGGCCGCGGGATCGCCCTCGCCGAACACGACCTGGGTGGCGTGCTCGTACAGGTCGCAGCGGGTGCAGTCGCGCGCCTCGGCGCGCAGGACGGTGAGGCTCGTCCCCACGATGTCACTCGGCGGGTGCGGGCATGGGACCCTCGGCGAGCGCTCGGGCCACCGCGACGAGGTTGGCCGCCGCGGTGCGCCCGGTCCGTTCCGACCAGTCGTGCTCGTGATCGGTCTCGAGGTACGACGGTCCGGGCCGCGGGCCCATGTTCCAGTAGGTCCACGCCTGCCCCGGCACGGTGTACCCGATGTCGATGAGCGACCGCGCGACCTCGGCGATCACGTGGTGCGCGCCGTCCTCGTGCCCGGTGGCGACGATGCCGCCGACCCGGTTGTACGCGAACGGGCGGCCCTGCTCGTCGGTCTCGGCGATCAGCGCGTCCATCCGCTCCAGCACGCGCTCGGCGATGCTCGACGGCTGACTGCGCCACGTCGGCGTGGCGATCACCAGGATCTCGGCGTTGCGG
>Ga0134125_10008757_pt1 | contig 11416 bp, 12 predicted proteins | sample KB31751_FD_96464 | JGI IMG/M metagenome (GOLD analysis project Ga0134125, IMG submission 96464) | Terrestrial soil microbial communities with excess Nitrogen fertilizer from Kellogg Biological Station, Michigan, USA - KB3-175-1 | ecosystem: Environmental > Terrestrial > Soil > Unclassified ... | reverse complement strand
GGCTCAACGAGCTGGTCACGATGCAGATGCGCGGGTTCGCCCGCTCCTGCGTCGGCCGCACTTTCGACGTGCTGCTGGACAAGAAGGGCCGGATGCCTGGCCAGCTGGGTGGCCGCTCTCCATATCTGCAGGCGGTCCACCTCGAGGCGCCGGAGCATCTGATCGGCACGGTGCAGCCGGTCCGTATCGTGGCCGCCGGAAATAACTCAATTGAAGGCAAGATTGTCACACACGCGGAACTCAAACCTGCTAGCGTAATTGAGTCCCGAGCCGTCCCCGCGTGAGCGCGGGGCAAGGAGAAAATCGAGTTTGAACAGGCACTTGTCCGCGACGACCGACAACGCCCTTTCCTCGCAGCTTGAACTGGCCTTCGAAGACAACCGCCTCGCGGCACAGCTCTACGGCGATTTCGACCAGAACCTGGCTCTCATCGAACAACGGCTTTCCGTCACCGCGACGCCCCGTGGCAATCATCTGATGCTGAAGGGCTCGGCGAGCGCCGTCGACCAGGCGCGCCGGGTGCTCGACTCGCTCTATGCGAGCCTCGAGGAAGGCCGGAGCGTCGAGATCGCGAGCGTCGACAGCCTCATCCGCATGGTGCAGCAGGAAGACAACCAGCTCACCCTGCCGACCCTCGAAAAGAAGGGCCGCGTGCGCATGGCGCAGATCGCGACGCGCAAGGCAACCATCGTTGCCCGCACGCCGGCGCAGGATGCCTATATGCGTGCCATGGAGCGCGCCGAGCTGGTGTTCGGCATCGGCCCCGCCGGTACCGGCAAGACCTATCTGGCGGTGGCACACGCGGCGACGCTGCTCGAGCGTGGCGACATCAACCGCATCATCCTGTCGCGTCCGGCGGTCGAAGCCGGCGAGCGCCTCGGCTTTTTGCCCGGCGACATGAAGGAGAAGGTCGACCCCTATCTCCGGCCGCTCTACGACGCGCTCTACGACATGATGCGCCCCGAGCATGTGGAACGCTGTATTACATCGGGCGTCATCGAAGTCGCCCCGCTCGCCTTCATGCGCGGCCGCACGCTGGCCAACGCCGTGGTCATCCTCGACGAGGCGCAAAACACCACCTCGATGCAGATGAAGATGTTTTTGACCCGCCTGGGCGAGAACTCCAAGATGATCGTCACCGGCGATCCGAGCCAGATCGACCTGCCGCGCGGCGAGAAGTCCGGCCTCGTCGAAGCCGTCAACCTGCTCGAGGGCATCGAGGGCGTCCACATCTCGCGCTTCAACGACAAGGACGTCGTCCGGCACGCCCTGGTCGGCCGTATCGTGCGCGCCTACGATCAGGCGTCGGCGAACAAGACACAGGCGTGAATGGCATGCGGCAAGGCCCCCTCACCCTGAGGGCTGTGCCCTCCGACCTCTCTCCCCAGGGAGAGGTGGTGCATAGACGGGATTTCGCCGCGTCCCCACCTCTCCTTTTGGGGGAGAGGTCGCCGCGCAGCGGCGGGTGAGGGGGCCTTTCTTGCCACCCGCTCTCACCATCGACATCGCCCGCAACACCGAAGGCTGGCCCGACAATCTCGATGCACGTGCCGACGAAGCCGTGCGCGCCGCACTGAAGGCCAGCAAGGCCCGCCTCACGGGTCCCGCCGAGCTCTCGATCGTATTGACCGGCGACGCCGAGCAGCGCGTCCTCAACCGCGACTGGCGCGGTATCGACAAATCCACCAACGTGCTGAGCTTTCCGCAGATCGAGCCGTTCGGGCCGGTTTCCGGGCTCATCGGCGACATCATCCTCGCCCGCGAAACGCTGGCGCGCGAGGCCGATGAGCAAGGCGTGAGTTTCGAGGATCATTTCACCCACCTGGTGGTGCATGGCTTTCTGCACCTTCTGGGCTATGATCACATCAAGGACGACGAGGCCCTTGTCATGGAGGGGCTCGAAACCCAGATTCTCGCTTCCCTCGGGGTGGCGGACCCCTATGCCCAAGACTGAGCGATGAGCGACAGCAGCACCACCGCGCGGCCCGAACCGGGTGAGCGCCCCAAGGCGGAACCTCCGTCGACCACCGCCCCCGTGACGCCGCGGGGGCCTTCGCTGCTTGCGCGCCTGATCTCGATGTTCGTGCGCGCCCCTTCGCTGCGCGACGATCTCGAGGTCGCGCTCGAGCATGAAGCGTCCGGTGAGACGCAAGACTTTTCGATCCCCGAACGCACCATCCTGCAGAACGTGCTGCAGCTCGGCGACAAGCACGTCGAGGACGTCATGGTGCCGCGTGCCGACATCGAGGCCATCGATATCGAGTGCACGCTGGGCGACATGATCGCCCGCTTCCGCAAGGTCGGGCACTCGCGCATCCCGGTATACGCCGAGACCATCGACAACATTTCGGGCTTCATCCACGTCAAGGACGCGCTGCGCCGCATCACCGCCGAGGTCAACGATCCGGACAAGAAGGACACTCCGATCCGCCTGGTGACGCCGACGTTGAAATCGAAGCTCGGCAAGCTCGACATCATGCGCCAGGTGCTGTTCGTGCCGCCGCTGATGCCGGTGGGCGATCTGCTGCAGCAGATGCAGTTGAAGCGCGTGCACATGGCCATCGTCATCGACGAGTATGGCGGCACCGATGGGGTCGTCACCATCGAGGACCTGCTCGAGGCCGTGGTCGGCGAGATCGAGGACGAGCACGATACCGAAGACGGCCCGCTCATCCGCAAGATCAATTCCAACATCTTCATCGCCGCGGCCCGCGCCGAGCTGGGCGAGGTCGAGGGCGTCATCGGTCCCGATTTCGATCCGGGCGAGCACGGCGACGACGTCGACACCATCGGCGGGCTGGTGTTCGCGCTCGCCGGCCACGTGCCGATGAAGGGCGAGATCATCGGCGGCATCAAGAACTTCGATTTCGAGGTACTGCAGGCCGACTCGCGCCAGGTGCGCCGCATCAAGATCCGGCGCCTGAAGCAGCGCGCGCCGCGCACCGCCGCCGAGACCAAGGCCAAGGCGGAGAGCGGCAAACGCAAGCCGAAAGCCGATGGCCGGACATCCGGCGACGACGAGGCGACCGGCTAGCCTGTCCGCCTCCGGTGAGGGCCGGATTTATCCGCCGTTCAGCCACCGGGCCGCGTTGATCCCGTGGAATCGCTGGGGTTAGGTGCGCGATGCTCAACGCCCCCGCTGATTCGGCCTGCGCCCGATGACCCGCCTCGCCGAATGGACGATGCTGTCGCATGGCTGGCGGCGGTTCCTGCTGATGCTGGTGGCCGGCGCGGTGGCGGCCCTGTCGATCCCGCCGCTGTTCGTGCTGCCGGCGCTGTTCGTGACCTTTCCGCTCTGGGTCTGGGCCCTCGACGGCGCCGAGCGCCGCCCCGGCCTCGGCCGCATCTTCGGGCCGGCCTTCTGGATCGGCTTCGCCTTCGGCTGGGGCTATTTCACCGTCGCCTTCCATTGGCTCGGCGCCGCCTTCCTGCTCGAGGGCGGCTGGTACCTCGTCCCCATGCCCTTCGCGATCCTCGCGCTCGCCGCGCTGATCGCCCTGTTCTGGGGCCTCGCCTCGGCGCTGGCACACCTCTGCTGGAGCCACGGCGTCTGGCGCATCGTGACCCTCGCCGCGTTCCTCAGCGCCGCCGAATATGCCCGCGGCACGCTGTTCTCGGGCTTCCCGTTCGACCTGCTCGGCTACGCCCTGACCGCAACGACCGAGATGATGCAGTCCGCTTCGATCGTCGGCGTCTACGGCCTCACCGCGCTCGCCGCACTGCTGGCGATGACGCCGGCGCTGATCTGGCCGGCGGATGGGCGGGCCATCGCCCCGCGGCTGGTGCCGTTCGTCCTCGCCATCGCGGTGATCGCGGCGATGCTCGGCTGGGGTCACGTGCGGCTGCAGTCGACCCCGGTCACGGCGCGCACCGACATGAAGGTGCGCATGGTGCAGCCGGTGATCACCGAGCATTCCGACTGGGCCGCCGCCAATCCGCCCGACATCGTCAGCCGCCTGATCGATCTGAGCTCGGCCAAGACGGGGCCGAGCGATCCGGGCCTTGCCGACAAGACGCAGGTGATCTGGCCGGAATCGGTCTTCCCGTTCTTCATGAGCCAGTATCCGGAAGGCCTGGCGCGCATCGCCCGCATGCTGCCCGACAAGACCATGCTGCTGACCGGCGCGCCGCGCGAACCGGACCGGGATCCGGCCAATCCCGACGACACCAACCCGGGTTACAATTCGCTGCTCGCCATCGACACCAATGGCGAGATCGTGGCGAGCTACGACAAGTCGCACCTCGTGCCGTTCGGCGAGTATTTGCCCTTTCAGAACTTCTGGAAGCTCTTCGGCATCCGCCAGTTCGTTCCCGGCACCAACGGCTGGGCGCCGGGCAATGGCAAGCGGCTGATGAGCCCGCCAGGGATGCCGAGCTTCATTGCGCTGATCTGCTACGAGGCGATCTTTTCGGGCGATCTCGGCGCCGACCCGGCTGAGGCGCAGTTCCTGCTCAACATCTCCAACGACGAGTGGTTCGATGGCTCGATCGGGCCCGCCCAGCATGCGCACCACGCGCTGCTGCGTGCCGTCGAAACCGGCCTGCCGCTGCTGCGCGTCACCAATTCGGGCGTGACGTTCGCCGCCGACCCGCTCGGCCGCATCACCGCGAGCCTCGCTCCCTACGAGCCGGGCGTCCTCGACGTGGTCCCGGCCAACAAGATCGCCGAGACCGTCTTCGACCGCTTCGGCAATTGGCCGTTCCTGATCGTGGTGTTGCTGGGGATCGTCCTCGCCGTGCTGACCCGGACGCGCAAGCCGAGGCCGCTGTAACGCCACGGCATCCGCATGGATTTTGCGTGACACCGCGCTGCGACATATCAAGCTTTCTTTATATCCCCATTGACCGGACAACCGTCCGGTGACACATACACCCCCGAACTGCGCGATTTTTCGCGTTTTGGGTCAATTTTTCGGGGTTTCGGCCGTGCGGTCCTCTTATCTCTTCACCTCTGAATCGGTCTCGGAAGGTCATCCGGACAAGGTCTGCGACCGCATCTCCGACGAGATCGTCGACCTGGTCTTCAAGGAAGCCAAGAAGACCGGCATGGACCCCAGCCAGGTCCGCATCGCCTGCGAAACGCTGGCGACCACCAACCGCGTCGTCATCGCCGGCGAGGTTCGCGTCCCCGAAACGCTGCTCAAGCACGGCAAGGACGGCCAGATCCTGCGCGACGCCTCGGGCGCCCCGATCGTCAATCCGGCCAAGTTCAAGTCGACCGCCCGCAAGGCGATCCGCGCCATCGGCTATGAGCAGGATGGCTTCCACTGGAAGAAGGCGCGCATCGACGTGCTGCTGCACGGCCAGTCGGCCGATATCGCGCAGGGCGTCGACGAGAAGGGCAACAAGGACGTCGGCGCCGGTGACCAGGGCATCATGTTCGGCTATGCCAGCCGCGAGACCCCGGAGCTGCTGCCCGCGCCGATCTATTACGCCCACAAGATTCTCGAAGTGCTCGCCCAAGCCCGCAAGGCGGGCGAGGGCAGTGCCAAAAAACTCGGCCCCGATGCCAAGAGCCAGGTGACCGTGAAGTACGAGAACGGCAAGCCCGTCGGCGTCACCCAGATCGTCGTCTCGACGCAGCACGTCGACGCCTCGCTGTCGAGCGACGACGTCCGCAAGATCGTCGAGCCCTATGTACGCAAGGCGCTGCCCGAGGGCTGGATCGGCAAGGAGACCGTCTGGCACGTCAACCCGACCGGCAAGTTCGTCGTCGGCGGCCCCGACGGCGATGCCGGCCTGACCGGCCGCAAGATCATCGTCGACACCTACGGCGGGGCAGCCCCGCATGGCGGCGGTGCCTTCTCGGGCAAGGACCCGACCAAGGTCGACCGTTCGGCCGCCTATGCCGCGCGTTACCTTGCCAAGAACGTCGTTGCAGCCGGCCTCGCCGATCGCGCCACGATCCAGCTCAGCTACGCCATCGGCGTCGCCAAGCCGCTCTCGATCTATGTCGATCTGCACGGCACCGGCAAGGTCGAAGAGGACAAGCTCGAGGCCGTGCTCGGCAACGTCTTCGACCTCTCCCCGCGCGGCATCCGCAACCACCTGCAGCTCAACAAGCCGATCTATGCCAAGACCTCGGCCTACGGCCACTTCGGCCGCAAACCCGGTCGCGACGGCTCGTTCAGTTGGGAAAAGACCGACCTCGTGCCGGCGCTCAAGGCGGCCGTGAAGGCGGCGTGACAGAGCGGCAGGTTTGCGTCCGCCCGCCCCAAGGCATATCTTCCGGAGGTTGAAATCCTCCGGAGTCCTTGAGAATGACTGACGAGGACGCGCAATTGCTTAGCCGCATCGTATCAACGCCCGGGGTGCTGGGTGGCAAACCGCGCATTGATGGCACACGCGTCGGGGTTTCGCACATCTTGGACGCCCTTGCGGCCGGCGACACCGCCGACGAGATCGTCGAAGCCCTGCCGTGGGTAACGCACGAGGATATCCGGGCGGCCCTGTTTTACGCTGCCCGTCAGGCTGAGCAGGGCGTGCAAGCTGCGGAGTGATGGAGTTCCTGCTGGATGCCCAGCTCTCGAGGCAGTTGGTGGTGCGCCTTGTCGGGCGTGGCCATCGAGCCACCCACGTCTTCGATCACCTCGATCCGCAAGCCGATGATCGGGCCGTTGCCGAAGTTGCAAACCGTTTGGGAGCTTCCGTGGTCAGCAAGGACGCCGACTTCGCGCATCTGGCCAGCCGAGGGCTTCTGCTCCACACACTGGTCTGGCTCAGGGTGCCCAACCTGAACAACGAACGCCTGTGGCTGAGGGTTGAAGCAGCGCTGCCCGCAATCGAGTCTGCGGTGCGTGACCGCAAGCCCATCGTCGAAGTGCTTTAGGCGTGACCGACAAGCTCCGTCATCCCCTCACGGTCAACGGCGAGCCGCGGGCGTTCTTCGGCCGCCGGTCCGGCAAGCGCCTGCACAAGGGGCAGGACCGGCTGTTTCGCGACAAGCTGCCGGCCCTCGAGATCAAGCTGCCCTCCGGGCCGCTCGATCCGAGAACGCTGTTCCAGATGCCGGCGATGCGGATTGAGCTCGAGATCGGCTATGGCGGCGGCGAGCACCTGGCGCGCCTCGCACGCAGCCATCGCGACACCGGCTTCGTCGGTTGCGAGGTGTTCTCGGGTGGTGTCGCCAAGATGCTCGAGGCGATCGATCAGAACGATCTCGGCAATGTCCGCCTCTTCACCGACGATGCTCTGAAGCTGCTGGTCAAGCTGCCCGATGCGAGCCTTGACGCCGCTTATCTGCTCTATCCCGATCCGTGGCCGAAGACGCGGCACCACAAGCGCCGATTCGTTTCGCCGACGACGCTGGCCGAGCTCGCGCGCGTTTTGAAGCCGGGCGCGATCTTCCGCTTCGCCACCGATATCGAGGACTACGCCAACTGGACACTCGCGCACATCCTGCGCGAGCCGCGCTTCCGCTTCCTCGGTGCAAGTCCGGGCGAATGGCACACGCCCTATCCCGGGTGGGAGCCGACGCGCTACGAGGAGAAGGCGCGGCTCGAGGGTCGGCACGTCAGCTTTTATTTTCAATTCGAACGACTCGCCTGAACGGAAATATTCCCGTCACGTTCGCGTTTTTGCCCTCTGGACATCTGCGCTTCGGATTCCGACATCACCCCGCACGGAGGGAGGCTGCGTTGCCCAAGAGGAAACGCACCAGCCGGAGTATATTTCATGGGGACAAAGCGTCCGCCACTCGACAGCGCCGTCCTTGAGGAGTTGCTGACCCAGCGTCACAGCAAATGGAACTTGACCATCGTCCTGCACCTGAGAAGCGAGACCAAGCGGTTTTCAGAATTGCAGCGCGAGATCGGCGCGATCTCGCAGAAGGCGTTGACCGCCAGCCTGCGTGCGCTCGAGCGCGATGGCTTCGTGTCGCGCACCAGCTACGCCACGATTCCGCCGCGTGTCGACTACGCACTGACGGCGCTCGGCATGGAAGCGCTGAAGGCGTTCGAGGCCTTCGAGAAGTTTGCCAGCGTGCATTGGCAGAGCGTCATCGAGGCGCGCCGCGATTTCGATGCGCGGCTTGCCGCCTCGCCGGGGCTGCCGCTGGGCAGCCCTCTCCGCAGCTAAAAGAGCCGGCGGATCGTCCGCCGGCTCTTTTTTCAGTCCTGAGGCTTACTGCGCGACCGGCTGCAGCGTGTCCTTGTCGAAGAACCGGTAGGTCGTGTGCCCGTCGGGCGCGATCACCGTGGCGCGGATCACCGAGCCGGTGACGACGTCGGCGGCGATGGCGTTCACGCCGTCATAGCGCAGCTGCTGGATGTAGGCCGCATCGTCGAACACCTTGCTGTTGTCGGCGAGCGCCGGGCCGGCGATGGCGCCGAGGGCGAGGGCGGCGGTGAGGGCGAGGGCGGAAAGCTTCGATAGTTTGGTCATTTCATTGTCCCTTTCGTTCGTTGGACCACGCTCAGATCGACGCCCGACGGCTCACTTCCAACCCCGCAAGGCAGCTATGCGCGGGCTTGAAATTGTGCAATGAATAGAGAGCGTTACACCCAGGACGGTGAGGGCTTCCGGGGAAACCAGGTGGCTTCCGGGAGGGTCGGTTTCCGGAACGAAACCATCTGCGCCGCCTGCGGTTGGAGGCGATATTTCGCACAAACCGAAGTGGATGATATGCCGTTTAAACAGCGTTAGATCGGCAATGGAGGCCCAATAAATGCCCAGCGTCAAAATTGTCTCGATCGCCGATGTCACCCACAATGTCCGGCGCTACACCCTCGAAAGACCCGCGGGCTTTACGTTCCAGCCCGGCCAGGCGACCGAGGTGTCGCTCGACGAGGAGGGCTGGCGGGACAAGAAGCACCCCTTCACCTTCACGTCGCTGACCGACGACCCGAACCTCGAATTCACCATCAAGAGCTACTTTCAGACCGGGGGCGACGGTGTCACCGAGCGGCTCTATGGCTATGTGCCCGGCCGCTCGCTGGTGCTGCGCGACGTCTGGGGGACCATCACCTACAAGGGCCCCGGCACCTTCATCGCCGGCGGGGCAGGAGTGACGCCGTTCATCGCCATCCTGCGCGACCTGCACCGGAAGCGGAAGCTCGAAGGCCACACGCTGATCGTTTCGAACCGGACCGACGCCGACATCATCCTGCGCGACGAATTCGAGGCCATGCACGGTCTCAAGGTGCTCTGGACGGTGACAGACGATCCGGAGTCGAGCCTGCTGCACGAGCGGATCGACGCAAAGTTCCTCAAAGCCCACGTCGGCAAGTTCGACCAGAACTTCTACCTCTGCGGCCCCGACCCAATGGTCAAGGAACTGCGCGGCATCCTCACGAACCTCGGCGCCAACGTCGAGAACGTGACCTGGGAGAAGTAGCGCCGGACCCGGCAGTCGGAGCGACGCCCTTGCGCTGTCGTCCCGGCGGCGCTATATGACAGTCAACATCGTTGCTCTCTTATCGAGAGTGGGTGCCGTGACCGGCCCCCGCTCTTTTTGTTTTACCCCGGCGAGTCACGAGCCTCTACGCGAGTGGCCGCCAACGCCAAGACCCGGCGAGTCACGAGCCGTTACGCGAGTGGCCGCAATCAAAGACCCGGCGAGTCACGAGCCTCTACGCGAGTGGCCGCCAATGCAAAGATCTCAATGCCTTTCGATCTGAACGAAAAACGCTATCTCCGCGAGACCGGGCTCGAACAGCGCATCGCGCACATCGTCGAGCCCGTCGCCAACGACCTCGGCTATGCGCTGGTCCGCGTGAAGGTCACGCAGGAGAACGGCTGCACGCTGCAGATCATGGCCGAGGACGCGGCCGGCCGCTTCACCATCACCGATTGCGAACGGCTTTCCAAAGACCTCTCGCCGGTGCTCGACGTCGAGGATCCGATCGACCGCGAATATCACCTCGAGGTGAGCTCGCCCGGCATCGACCGGCCGTTGGTGCGGGCCCGCGACTACCGGACCCATATCGGCCACGAGGCCAAGGTGGAGCTTGCCGACGCCCTCGACGGCCGTAAGCGCTTCCGCGGCGAGATCGCGGCCGTTACCGACGACACCGTGACTATTCGCCTGCCCGACGTGCCCAAGGACACCGACCCCGACCACGTGCTGCCGCTGAGCGCCATCGCCGAAGCCAAGCTGGTGATGACCGACAAGCTCCTGAACATGGCGCAGGCCGACCAGGAGAGCAACCCGATCGACGACGATGCCGACGTCGAAACCGTAGAACTTAATTCTGAAGACCTCACCGAGGAGATCGACTAGATGGCCGTTAGCGCAAACCGACTCGAGCTGCTGCAGATCGCAGACGCCGTCGCGCGTGAAAAATCCATCGACCGCATGATCGTCATCCAGTCGATGCAGGATGCGATCGAGAAGGCGGCCAAGACCCGCTATGGCGCCGAGACCGACGTGCGCGCCGAGATCAATCCGCGCACCGGCGAGCTCAGGCTCACCCGCCTGCGCGAAGTCGTCGAGGATGTCGAAGAGCCGGCCCGCCAGATCACGCTGCCCGAAGCCCAGGCGCGCAATGCCGCCGCCAAGCTCGGCGATTTCGTCGGCGAACCGCTGCCGCCCATCGAGTTCGGCCGCATCGCCGCGCAGTCGGCCAAGCAGGTGATCGTGCAGAAGGTGCGCGATGCCGAGCGCGACCGCATGTACGAGGAATACATCAACCGCGTCGGCGAGATCGTCAACGGCACCGTCAAGCGCGTCGAATACGGCAACGTCATCGTCGACCTCGGCCGCGGCGAAGCCATCATCCGCCGCGATGAGCTGATCCCGCGCGAGATGTACCGCTACGGCGACCGGGTCCGCGCCTACATCTACGACGTGCGCCGCGAACAGCGCGGCCCGCAGATCTTCTTGAGCCGCACCCATCCGCAGTTCATGGCCAAGCTGTTCATGCAGGAAGTGCCGGAAATCTACGATGGCATCATCACCATCCGCTCGATTGCCCGCGATCCGGGCAGCCGCGCCAAGATCGCCGTGACCAGCAACGACTCGTCCATCGATCCGGTCGGCGCCTGCGTCGGCATGCGCGGCAGCCGCGTGCAGGCGGTGGTCGGCGAATTGCAGGGCGAAAAGATCGACATCATCCCCTGGACCGAGAACATCGCCGACCTGGTCGTGTCGGCGCTGCAGCCGGCCGACGTCGCCAAGGTCGTGCTCGACGAGCAGGCCGAAAAGATCGAAGTCGTGGTCCCCGACGAGCAGCTTTCGCTCGCCATCGGCCGCCGCGGCCAGAACGTGCGGCTCGCCAGCCAGCTCATCGGCTGGGACATCGACATTTTGACCGAGCAGGAAGAGTCCGAGCGCCGGCAGAAGGAATTCACCGAACGGTCGGCTTTGTTCATGCAGGCCCTTGATGTCGACGAGATGGTTGCCCAACTACTGGCTTCGGAAGGCTTCTCTTCCGTCGAGCAGCTCGCCTATATCGATGTCGGCGAAATCGCCTCCATC
>Ga0134125_10008756_pt1 | contig 11416 bp, 7 predicted proteins | sample KB31751_FD_96464 | JGI IMG/M metagenome (GOLD analysis project Ga0134125, IMG submission 96464) | Terrestrial soil microbial communities with excess Nitrogen fertilizer from Kellogg Biological Station, Michigan, USA - KB3-175-1 | ecosystem: Environmental > Terrestrial > Soil > Unclassified ... | reverse complement strand
GAACCGGTTGTCGAAGAGCGGCCAGATCATGATCGCCGCCCACACCGTGAGCAGGCACGTGAGAATCGAGCCGCCCACCAGCATGGAGAGGCCGGTGATCTTGTTCACCACCCAGACCAGGATGGAATAGAACGGAAAGAACGCCCAGTTGTTGGCGTCGCCCTTGTCGAAACCCGACGGCCGGCCTTCGTAGCCGTTGAGCGCCAGCCGCTCATAGGCGTTGCAGTCGTAGACGCACAGGGCCCGGAGGTAGTCGTTGAAGCCCCAGTGCCCGGTGGTCCGCACGTAGACGGCGTAGCGCAGGCCAAGGCCAATCAGCATCAGATAGAACGGCAGCAGCACATAGCCGGGAATCCGCCACGTCCATCGGTGCGCGGCGGCTTTTTCTCGAGCGAAGGTTTCATCCATCGGCGCGGCAGTCCACGAGTCCCACGGGGGCCGAAGCCCTTTTAGCGCATAGAAACGCCCGAACCCAACAACTTAGCTGGCCTCGGGCGGTTCCGTGCACCTTGCACAACAATTGGGCGGGACACGCAACCAAAATGCGGCCTCGCGTCTTTGTGACTCACCGAACTGCGTCACGGAGTTTCCACAAAAATGAACGGCATCATCTATCTCGTCGGCCTTGTCGTCGTGATCCTGGCCATCCTGTCCTTCTTCGGGCTGCGCTGAGGAGGCGAACCCATGACGATCGAACGCGATGTGGTCATCGCCACCGGCCCAGCCGCCGGCGGCATCCAAGAACATCATTCCTATCTCGACTGGCCCGCGATCATCGGCGGCATCATCCTCGCTTCGGCGATCTCCCTGCTGCTGCTGACTTTCGGCTCGGCCGTGGGGCTGAGCTTTGCCAACTTCCACACCTACAACGGTGTGTCGCCGGTGTGGGTCGGCATCGCCGCGGCGAGCTGGCTGCTCTGGGTGCAGATTTCGAGCTTCATGTGCGGCGGCTACCTCACCGGCCGCATGCGCCGGCGTTTCCACGATGCCACCGAGCATGAGAGCGACGTGCGCGACGGCGCCCACGGGTTGCTGGTCTGGGCCGGCGCGCTGGTCGTCGGCGGCATCATCGCGGTGAGCGGCGTCGGCGCCGCGGCGAGCGCCATCGGCAATATCGTCGGCACTGCCACCAACGCGGCATCGAACGTCGCGCAGGGTGCGGCCGCCAACCCGCAGGCGGCGAATGCCGCGAGCGCGCTCGATCCGACCGGCTATTTCGTCGACGAACTCTATCGGCTGCCGCCCGGCGCCGCGGCCCCGCAGGGCAACAATGCCGGCGAGGTCCGTGCCGAGACCGGCCGCATCCTCGCGGCCAGCGCCACCAGCGGCGTTTCAGCCGACGACAAGGCCTATCTCGGCCAACTCGTCGCGCAGCAGACCGGCCTGCCGGCCGACCAGGCCAATGCCCGCGTCGACCAGGTGCTGAAGGCCATCGACGATGCCAAGGCGAAGGCCGCCGATGCCGCCGAGACGGCGCGCAAGACCGCCGTGCTCGCGGCCTTCCTCACCGCCGCCTCGCTGCTCGTCTCCGCTGTGGGCGCCTATTGGGCGGCCATGAAGGGTGGCCGGCACCGCGACGAAGGCACCCAGTTTGCCGACGTGTTCGGCCGCTACTGATCAGGAGGACAAGCAGATGTTTCGTGCACTCGGACTTTGGCTCTTGGGCGTGCCGATCTGGCTGATCATCATCATCTTGCTGTTCGTGCACCGCTAAAGCGTTTCCAGGAAAAGTGGCACCGGCTTTCCGGTGCGGAAACGCGGAAAAACAAGAGTGCAGCCGCAGCAGATGCGAAAGGCGGGTCCCCAGACCCGCCTTTTCTTTTGGCTCAGCCCGCCGACCGCACCATCGGCGCGAACGGCATGGTGTCGTCCTCGCCGTCGAGCAGCTTGCGCACCTGGGCGGCCGGCATCGGCCGGGCAATGAGGAAGCCTTGCGCTTCGGTGTAGCCGGCGGCGTGCACGTTGCGCAACTGCGCCGGCGTTTCGATGCCCTCGGCCGTGGTGACGATGCCCATGCCATGGCCGATCTCGGCGATGGCGCGCACGATGGTCTGCGCGCCCTTGGCGTTGTCGATGGCGCGCACGAAGGCGCCGTCGATCTTGATCTTGTCGAACGGGTAGCTGAGCAGATAGCTCAACGCCGAAAAGCCGGTGCCGAAATCGTCGAGCGCGATCTTCACCCCGAGCGCGTGGAGCTGCCGCAGCGCGTCGAGGTTGGCGGCGCTGTTGTCGAAGAACACCGATTCAGTAATCTCGATCTCGACTCGCTCCGGCGCGAGGCCACCCGAGCCGAGGGCGTTCATGATGGTGGCGACCACATTGCCGCGCTGGAACTGCACCGAGCTCACATTGATGGCGACGCGCACGTCGCGCGGCCATCTGGCGGCTTCGGCGATGGCCTCGCGCAGCACCCATTCGCCGATCGGCACGATGAGGCCGGTCTCTTCCGCCACGGGGATGAAGCGCGAAGGTGGGATCAGGCCGTCCTCGGCGTGATGCCAGCGCAGCAGCGCCTCGAAGCCGCATAGCGCCTGACGCTTGAGGTTGAGGATGGGCTGGTAGTTGATTTCGAACTCGCCGCGCTCGAGCGCCAGCGCGAGGTCGCGTTCGAGCCGGCGGCGGTCGCGCAGCGCCCGGTCCATGTCCGGCTCGAAGAACCGATAGCTGCCGCGCCGTTCGGCCTTGGCGGCGTAGAGTGCCAGATCGGCGTTCTTGAGCAGGTCGTCCGGCGTCACGCCGTCGCCGGGCGCGACCGCGACGCCGACCGAGAAGGCGAGCTCGACATCCTGCCCCTCGATGCTGAACGGCCGTCTGCCGGCCTCGGTGATCGCCACCGCGAGCATATGCGCGTCGCGGGCGACGCTCCCCACGTCCATGACCACCGCGAACTCATCGCCGCCCATGCGCGCAGCCATGCCCCGGCTGCCGGTCGCGACCTCGAGGCGGTGCGCCACCTCCTTGAGCAGCGCGTCACCGGCGGCGTGGCCGAGCGTGTCGTTGACCGACTTGAAGCCGTCGAGATCGATGAGCAGGAGCGCGAAACTGCCGAGTCCGTCGATCTCGGCGACGCATTCGGCGAGCCGCTGCTGCAGCATGTGCCGGTTGCTGAGGCCCGTCAGCGCGTCGTGGTAGGCGCGATGCGCCAGCTCGTCCTGCAGCCGGGTGAATTCAGTGATGTCCTTGTGCGTCGCAACCCAGCCGCCATCGGGCAGCGGTACATGGTTGATCGACACCATTTCGCCGGTGTTGAGCCGGTGGATGTCGATGAACGGCGCCCGCCGGTCCACCCGTCTCAGGCGCTCCTGCGCGTAGCGCTCCGGATCCTCGCCGACAAATGTATTGGCGGCGATGCGGGCCTTGACGATGTCCGCAAGCGGCGTTCCCGGCCGGCCGAAGCGCCGGCTGAGATGGTAGAGATCGAGGAAGTAACTGTTGCAGTAGACCAGACGGCTGTCGCGATCGAAAATCGAGATGGCGTAGCCGGTACTGTCGAGCGCCGCGGCCATCCGGCGCTTCTGGAGCCGCATCGTCCGGCGCAGCTCCTTGAGGTCATGCGCGCGCCTGGCGAGCTCCACCGTGAGCCGCGATTCGAGCGCCGCCAGCGCCTCGGCATGCGCCTTGTCGGACTGCGCCAGCTCATGCCGTGACGCGTCATAGGCGGCAGCCACGAGCTCGAACAGGCGGTCGAGGTCGAGTTCCCCGTCCGCTCCCCGGGCCTCGTTGAGCTGCCCGGCGAGACGCGCGTCGACTGCCTCTGCGGGCATCCGTTTCCTTTCGGGAGGGCCGGAAATCCGGCCATTTTCTTGCCGCACAGGCTAGTCCCGACGCCGTAAACATAGGGTTAGTTTGGGGGTGTGTTTCGGTGCGATCGCGCCCCGGTCAGGGCAGCAGCCCGGCATAGAAACCAGGCGTCGATCCAGGGATTTCGAGCGCGTCGAGCCGCTTGGTGTAGAACTCGACGGGACCCGGATCGCCGATGATCGCGTAGGCGTAGCCAGCGCCGGCCATGGCCTGGAGTGTCGCCATCAGCAGCGCTTCGCCGAGGCCCTGGCCGCGTTCGGCTTCGTCGACGCCGGTGGGACCGAAAAACCCCTTCGCGGTGCCGTCATAGCAGGCAAAGCCGAGGATCTGCTGGGTGCGGACCGCGATGAACACGGTCGGCGGCTGCTGGCTCAGCCCCACCGCCGCCTCCGATCGCCAGTGCCGGCCGAAACGGCTGCCGATCCATTCGAGGATGGTGTCGCGCTCGGGCGGCAGCGCGCGGCGCACGATGACGCCGGCGGGTAATGTCGTCGCCGGCGCCGGCAGATCGTAGAGGCGGACCAGCAGGTCGGACATCAGCCGCGGTCCCACCGGCCGTAGAGATTGGGCATCAGGCCGACGGCGCCGGCGAACCGAGCCCAGGATTTGTTCGCCGGCGCGGTCCAGCCGGTTTCGGCAATCGCCGACAGGCGCGGGAACACCAGCCGGTCGAACACCGCACGGTCGCCCATCGGTTCCGACCAGATGCAGGCCTGGACGCCGGTGAACTTCGCCTTCTCGCTGTCGCTCCAGTTGGCGACCGGATCGAAGGCGTAGGTCTGTTCGGGCGAAGAAGAGCCGGCCCAGCCGGCGCCCGGCTCGTGCCAGTCCGGGCTGTTGGCCATGTCCAGATAGTAGGCCTGCCCCGGCGCCACGACGACCTCGTAGCCATCGGCCGCCAGCTTCTGGCTGCCTTCGACATTGACCCAGCCGACGAGGTAGCAGTTCGCCTTGTCGATGCCGCCACCATGCGCCGCCTCTTCCCAGGCGCCGGTGATCCTGCCCTGGCTCGTGAGGAAGGCCTGCATGTGCTTGAGCAGCTTCGCCTGTAGCGGCGGCGCGCCGGTCGCGCCCAGTTCGGCACGCAGCACATTGGCGAGCGGTGAGGTCTCCCAGGCGGCGGCCGGCACTTCGTCGGCGCCCAGGTGGAAGCGCGGGCCGGGAAACAACTCGAGCATTTCGCCCAGGATCGTTTCGAGCGCCGGATAGACCGCCTCGACCGCCGGGTTGAGGCAGTTGTTGGGGAAATGCTGGATCGAGCCATAGAGCCCGTTTTCGCCGGGGTCCTGCAGCTCGGGCAGGGCCAGCAGCATGGCATAGCAATGGCCCGGCATGTCGATCTCGGGGATCACTTCAATGCCGAAGCGGCCCGCGCGCGCCACCAGCGCCTTCACGTCGGCCTTTGAATAGAAGCCGCCCGACTTCTCCGGTCCGCTGCCGAGCAGCGGCGGCAGCGGCAGGCCGAGGCCACGCCACGCGCCGATCTCGGTGAGCCGCGGATAGGCATCGATCTCGACGCGCCAGGCTTCGTCGTCGCTCAGGTGCCAGTGGAAGACGTTGAGCTTGTTCCACGCCAGCACCGCGAGGAAGCGCGAAATCTCCTCGACCCCGTAGAAGCGGCGCGCGACGTCGAGGTGGCAGCCACGGAAGCGGTTGGCCGGGGCATCCTCGATCGAGCCGCCAGTCGGGAAGCTGTAGGACGACCGTTCGAGCCGCGCGCCGCGAGCCATCTGGCCCAATGTTATGAGACCATACAAAAAGCCGGTCGCTGTTGCCGCTTCGAGCTTTGCGCCGTGCGAGTAAAAGCCGATGCGGTAGGCCTCGGGTCCGAGCGCCGCGTCTTCGCTGAGCATGACACCCAAACCATCCTCGCGCTGGTCGCGGACGAGCCCCTCGCCCGGAAACAGCAGGCCGACCAGTTCGGTGAAGGCGATCTTGGCCGCGAGCGCCGGGCCGAAGCCGCTGGCCGCGATGGTGAGCCCCTGCGGTGGACTGCGCCGGCCCGTCACGGCGACCCTGTCAGGCCAGGGGACGACGGAGATCGGCGCTGCCGGCGGCGCGCCGAGGGGCATGGTGCCACGAACATAGGGCGCCGAATTCTCGCGCGCCGGTGGCGTGGTCACCGCGGGGACGGCGCGGCCGTCGCCGAAGACCACGAACCCCGCGGCCGGGCCGTCCGTCCAGTGCCGCAGCGGGAAGGCGAGGCCGTCGATATCGGTCTCCCACGTCGCGCCGGCCGCCAGAATGAACCCCGCCGGTGGCGCGATCTCGTGGTAGCCGCTGAGCCGCGTGACAATTCGGCCATTGCTGATTCGGGCATCGTCCATGGCGCGGATCTGGCCGGAAAAGCCGACGCGAAAACCCTCGACCGGCGCCTTGGTCCGATTGGTCAGGCTGAGCCGCAGCGTCCCGTTGCCGTCCCCGGGCAGGTAGGTGCTACCCAGCAGGAAGCCATCATGCCAATCTGCTACCATTCAGATACCACTCCCCTTTGCGCGGCATGCTTAGTCGACGCGGCCCCGGGCGGCAACCGGCATCACCTCGATCGACCCGTCGGCGTGCACCAGGTTCACGTTGTCGAACAGGTTGCTGACCACGCAGCAATGGTTGGGAATGATGCGCACCCGGTCGCCGATGCGCGGCCAGTCGGACGGCTCGGGCAGCGCGATGATGCCGTGCTCCTCGGAGAGTGAGGCGATGGCGATGTCCTCGTGGCCCATGAGGCAGCCGTAGCCGACCTGCCCGAAGAGGTCGCTCGACAGCGACTTCGAGCCGGCATCGACGATCGCGCGGGTCGAGGTCGGCCGCGACACCACGGTGGCGAGCACCGTGAGGGCACAGTCCTCCCACCTGGCGGCGCCGAAGGCGACCTGGCTGCGATCGAAATAGATGTAAGTGCCGGGCCGCCGCTCGGTCACGACTCGATCGCCCACCTGCCACATGTCCGGCGAGTTGCCGGCGGTCACAACCGGCACATCTATGCCCGCTGTTTCGAGCATCGCTTTGGCCTCGCCGAGCCAGCGCTCGGCTACCGCCGTTTGACCGCGTGGCGGATAGGTCATGAGGCCGCCGAAGCGCAGACCCGGCGACGCTTTGATCTGCCGGGCGAGCGCCAGCGCCTGCGCCGGCGACTGCACGCCGCAGCGGCCTCCGCCGGTGTCGCATTCGACCAGCACCGTCAGCGGCCGAGCCGCCGAGTTGGCGAAGGCGGCCGCGTAACCCGACACCGTATCGGGGCTGTCGGCCGTGACCGCGATCGTGATGCGGTCGTTCAACGCCTTGAGCCGGTTCAGTTTTTTCTCGCCGATGAGGTTGTAGGGCAGGAAGATGTCGGCAAGCCCAGCGTCCGCCATCACCTCCGCCTCGCCCAGCTTCTGCACCGTGATCCCATGCGCGCCGAGCTCCACCTGACGCTGCGCGAAGCGTGGAATCTTGTGCGTCTTGGTGTGCGGCCTGAGTGCGTAGCCATTGGCATCGGCATGCGCCTGCGCGCGCTTGAGATTGGCCTCCACGCGGGCCAGGTCGATGACGATGGCGGGCGTGTCGAGATCGTCGATGGTCGTCATGAATCCGGCCTCCAACCGGCATGCTTATCCCCGGTGCTTTGGGGGGCGTAAAATAGCGGCAGGTCAATGGATGAGGACAATGATGTCGACGACTGCCCGCCTCTCGCTTCCCTACATCGCCCCCCAGCAGGCGCAAAAGCAAGTCACCTACAATGCCGCCATGGCGCTGCTCGACCAGCTGGTGCAGCCCACGGTGAAAAGCCGCACCACCGCCGCGCCGCCGGGCAGCCCGGCCGAGGGCGACACATACATCGTCGCACCGGCGGCGACCGGCGACTGGGCCGGCAAAGACGGCCGCTTCGCCGCCTGGCTTGGCGGCGCCTGGAGCTTTGCGACGCCGGTGGAGGGGTGGCTCGCCTATGTGGTCGATACCGGTGAGCTCGCCGTGTTCACTTCGGGCGCCTGGGCGAGCTTCGTGACCAATGGTGGCGCCGCGCTCGCCAAGCTCGGCATCAATATCGCCGCGGACCTCACCAACCGGCTCGCGGTCGCTGCCGATGCGAGCCTGTTCACCCATGCCGGCGCGAGCCATCGGCTGGCGATCAGCAAGGCGACGGCGACCGACACCGCGAGCCTCCTGCTCGAGGACGATCTGTCGGCCCGCGCCGAGATCGGGCTTGCGGGTGACGACGCGCTGCATCTCAAGGTGTCGCCCAACGGCAGCACCTGGATCGAGGCGCTCAACATCGCCCAGACCTCGGGGCTGGTGAGCCTGCCGGTCGGCCAGCTGGCTTTCCCGGCGACGCAGAACCCGTCGTCCGACGCCAACACGCTCGACGATTATGAGGAGGGCACCTGGACCCCGGTGCTCAATTTCGGCGGCGCGGCGACCGGCATCGCCTATGGCACGCCGACCGCCGGGCGCTACACCAAGATCGGCCGGCTCGTGCATGCGTCGGCCGCCATCACGCTCACCAGCAAGGGGAGCGCGACCGGCAATGCGCAGGTCGTGTCGTTGCCCTTCGTCGCGGTCAACGACCAAGTCTTCGCCTGCGGTGCGGTCGGCTGGGCCAACGGCCTCGCCAGCGTCACGGGCGCGCTGCAGACGATGGTTCAACCCAACAGCAGCAAGTTCAACCTCTATCAGTCGGTCAGCGGCGCCTCGACGCTGCTCACCAACGCCAACTTCTCCAACACCACGAGCTTTTACGTCAGCGTGACCTACGAGACGGCCTGAGCGGCGACGGGGCTTTTCATGGGCGAGGCGAGAGGCTAGGCCTGTCGCCTCCCTTTGGTTCATCTGCGAGCTTTGAAATGTCCGACGCCATCGATCCCCAGAAACTCGACAAGCTCGCAGAGGTCGCCATCAAGGTCGGCCTCGGCCTCGAGCCGGGCCAGGACCTCTATATGACGTCGCCGACCAGTGCGCTGCCGCTGGCGCGCCGTATCGCCGCCGCGGCCTACAAGGCCGGCGCCGGCCTGGTGACGACGATCTTCTCCGACGAGGAGATGACGCTGGCGCGCTACAAATATGCCTCCGACGAGAGCTTCGACCGCGCCGCCGGCTGGCTCTACGACGGCGTCGCGAAAGCCTTCGACAACAACACCGCGCGCCTCGCCATCGCCGGCGACAACCCGATGATGCTGGCGGGGCAGGATCCCGACAAGGTCGGCCGTGCCAACCGCGCCATGAGCAAGGCCTATAAGCCGGCCCAAGAAAAGATCGTCACCTTCGACATCAACTGGACCATCGTTCCATATCCCGGGACCGCCTGGGCCAGGCAGGTGTTCCCGGACCAGGGCGACGACGCGGCGACCAAAAAGCTCGCCGACGCCATCTTCGCCGCAACCCGCATCGACCGGCCCGACCCGGTCGCCGCCTGGGCCGAGCACAACGCCAGGCTGCTCGAGCGGCAGACCTGGCTGACCGGCAAGAACTTCCTCTCGCTCAAATATCGTGGGCCCGGTACCGACCTCGAGATCGGGCTCGCCGAAGGCCATGCCTGGAAGGGTGGCGCCAGCAAGGCGCGCAACGGCATTACCTGCAACCCGAACATTCCGTCCGAAGAAGTGTTCACCACCCCGCACCGGCTCCGCGTCGAGGGCCGCGTCCGCTCCACCAAGCCGCTCAGCCACAACGGCACCCTGATCGAGAATATCGAGGTGCGTTTCGAAGGCGGCAAGATCGTCGAGGCGCGTGCGAGCCGCGGCGAGGACGTGCTGCTCAAGGCCATGGACACCGACGAGGGCGGCCGCCGCATCGGCGAAGTGGCGTTGGTGCCGCACAGCTCGCCGATTTCGGCCAGTGGTATCCTGTTCTACAACACGCTGTTCGACGAAAACGCCGCAAGCCACATCGCGCTCGGCCAGTGCTACAGCAAGTGCTTCGTCGATGGCGACACCATCACCGCCGACGAGGTCAAGGCGCGCGGCGGCAATTCGAGCTTCATCCATATCGACTGGATGATCGGCTCGGCCGAGATCGACGTCGACGGCATCGGCCAGGACGGCTCCGTCACCCCGGTGATGCGCAAGGGAGAGTGGGCGTAGGTCGATCGCGCACGCGCGCACACAGACCGCGGCAGCCGAAAAGCGCGGTGTTGCCTTTGTTGCAACGTTGCAATAAACCGGTCGCCGGGTCGCTCCGGGACAGGCATTTCCGTCGTTTCAGGCGGTCCGGCGGCGGCCAGACGAGGATGTAGCAGATCATGGCTTTGACGATTTCCCAGCGGCTCGAGCGGCTCAAGGTGCGCAGCGAAGAGCTCAGATACTGGCGCGCCCGCGAGGGGGTGACGGTGAGCGGCTGGACCGTCGACGGGGCGCCGATCGAGATCGGCGGCGCCTGGCCGAGCCGCGAGGGCGTGCGCAAATTCGCCGCCACCGCCGAGGTGCCGGCGCACTGGCCGCTGGAGGAAACCCGGCTCCATCTCGACCTCGGCGGCGAGAGCCTGGTGACGCTGAGCTATCCCAATCGCGACGCCGTGCAGTTCGGCGTCGACCCCTACCATCGCGAGCTGCCGGTCCGGCATCGCCAGATCGCCATTGCCGCCGAGAGCACGGCGCGCGAGCTGTTCGGCGAGCCGGTCCGCGCGCCGCGACTCAACCGCGCCGTGCTGCAATGGATCGACCAGCCGGTGCACAAGCTCTATCTGCTGCTCAGGCAGGTGCAGGAGGCGATCGGCGTCCTCGGCAACCATCACGTCGTGCCGCACCTGCTCGACGCGGCGGAAGCCTGCCAGCGCAGCCTCGACTGGCCCTCGGCCACCGAGGACTACATCACCCGCGTCGCGCCGTCGCCGCAGCAGCTGCGCATCTGGGAATATCCCAAGGTGAGCGATCCCGCGGCGGCCCTCGACCAGGGCCAGCGGGCGAGCGTCACGCAGGCCTTCGAGACGCTCACCGCCGAGCTGCGCCGGCTGCAGCAGCAGTTCCCGCCCGAGGGCAACATCCTGCTCACCGGCCACGCCCATATCGACCTCGCCTGGCTCTGGCCTTATGCCGAGACGCGCCGCAAGATGCGCCGCACCTTCTCCACCGCGCTCAGCCTGATGGAGAGCTCGGACGATTTCCGCTTCAACCAGTCGACCGCGCAGTATTACGCGCAGGTGGAGCAGGACGACCCGGCACTGTTCAAGGCCATCAAGGCGCGCGTCGCCACGGGCCAGTGGGAGACCATCGGCGGCATGTGGGTCGAGCCCGACACCAACATGCCCACCGGCGAGTCGCTGGCGCGCCAGGTGCTCTACGGCCAGCGCTATTTCGAGCGCACCTTCGGCAAGCGCCACACCGTGTGCTGGCTGCCCGACTGCTTCGGTTTCTCCGGCGCGCTGCCGCAGATTTTGAAGCAGGGCGGCATCGACAATTTCTTTACCATCAAGGTCAACTGGTCCGAGACGAACCACATTCCAGCCGACCTGTTCTGGTGGGAGGGCATCGACGGCAGTCGCGTGCTGACGCACACCTTCGACAATCCGCTCAGCGGCTACAACGGCGACGTGCGGCCCGACGGCACACTGCCCACCTGGAACAATTTCCGCGGCAAGGTGCACCACGACACCACGCTGCTCGCCGTCGGCTATGGCGACGGCGGTGGCGGCACGACGCCCGAG
>Ga0134125_10008755_pt1 | contig 11417 bp, 5 predicted proteins | sample KB31751_FD_96464 | JGI IMG/M metagenome (GOLD analysis project Ga0134125, IMG submission 96464) | Terrestrial soil microbial communities with excess Nitrogen fertilizer from Kellogg Biological Station, Michigan, USA - KB3-175-1 | ecosystem: Environmental > Terrestrial > Soil > Unclassified ... | reverse complement strand
TGAATTTCGACATGCCCGACGTCAACCATACGTTTTTGCGTGGTCATCGCATCATGGTGCAGGTGGCCAGCTCATGGTTTCCACTCACCGACCTGAATCCGCAACGCTTTGAGGATATTGCCACCGCCGCGCCGGGAGATTTTACGCAAGCCAACGAGCGCGTTTACCACAGCCCGCAGGCAGCTTCCGGTATTGTTGTGCATGTTCGGCCCGCGAAGTAGAAAGCCAAAGAATCTAGTTGCCAAATATGCGACGTCTCGTTAATTTCCTCTCAAGCGGAAGCTGGCGAGAAAGCGAGCTAAAATCGATGCGGAAACACGAGGACTCAACATGTGGGCGATTACAGGATGCTGTTTTACACGTGCATCGTTGATGCTGGCCGTTCTGTCAGCATCCGTCACTATAGCGGTCCCGCTTTTCGCGCAGTCCGGTCCGTCAAGCTCTCTCCCTAAGAACGCTGTGGTGATAGAACGGGCCCGTGTCGCTTCCACGATCCACCCGAACCGAGAATTGCTGCTTTGGATGATCGCTCCGGTAAAGCATGACCGCGGAGCATTGTCAGAAGAAGCGTATACGTGCCCGGAGATGACCCTTGGGAGCTATTACAGCGGTAAAACGAGACTGTCGCTTCTGGATACGCAGTCGGGAAAGGTGATCAACACGATCAAACTGAGGAGCGCCGTCACCGACGACGTTGACGAGTTCAACATTCCCTATCGCATTATCAGCGGCTCATACTATCTCGTCCCAGGTGTCCCGAAAGACAGTGAGGGAAAGCCCACCCTGCTCAAATTGCGAGACCTGAATGGCGATGGAATCGCCGCAGAGACTGCTTTTTATGAGGCGGAAGCTTGCATGGGCCTGCCAACCACCTTAATGGGCTACAGCGTGGCACAGGATAAAGTCATACAGTATCCGGCCGAAATCGAAGTAACAAACTTCGAGCAAAAAGTTACAGGTAATAGACTTGGCCCAAAGCGGAGAAAAGGCAAGCCCAAGGTGGAGACTCAAGTCTGGATTGACTATCTTTTCTCCAAGAAACCGGTTCAGCCGCGGCACTGGAAATACAGAATTGACTACAGCGGCAGGGGCGGCTGCGACGAGTCTTACGATCTCCGGTACGATCCAGTGCGAGAGACATTTGTCGGCACGCTGACAGAATTGTGTATGCCCGATTAACGGGTGCCCCATTCATGACGGCGTTGTCGTCTTGAGCGGGTAAGGACTCCTGTGCCTAACCCACCCCACCACTTCACAACCTACGTTAACGGATCGGTTTACGTCCCGTCTGGTCCCTGGGTTGAATGGATTTGTCAGCCAAGCGAAAAGGGGTACGCCACCGTCATGAATGCCCCTATTTCCGGCCTCGCCGCCTAAATCCAAAAGCCTCGTCCTAAGCCGGGCTATCCTCTCAGCCGACGGCGGAGTGTTCCCGAGATGCCTAACAAGCCGGTCGCCAGCAGCACCAGGCTTCCGGGCTCCGGTACAGCGGCGGGCGAAGCGACACTGGTGTACGTGGATAAGTCGGTAGCTGTGGTTGTCCCGTCGAAGTTCACATCCACCGTAGCGGCGACGCCAAAAGTTGTGTCCGAGGTGAGGGCTGGGACCGTGCCATTTGTGTCTGAAAACATGCTGAAGGCAAAGGTGCTGCCAGAGGTGGACAACCCGTCGGGCGAACTCAGCGCCGGACCGTAAAGACTCACCTGGAATGACAGTGTCGTGCCATAGGTGAAGCCGTCGAAGTAGTCGTTGTAACCTCCTCCGTTGTCAAAAGTCAGCGTCCCGGGCAAGGCTCCGCTCACATCGCCGGTGAGCGAAGGAGTGCCTGCAAGCGTGCCGTCGCTGGTGAAGCCAAGTATCTGGAGTGAGGCGGCCTGCGTTGTCAAAGGTCCTGGATTGAATTGAAAATCCAGCGATCCCGCTGTGCCCGTGATGGACGAAGTATCGACCGTCACGGTGTAGGTGACCGGGTCAGCCTTGGCAATAGAGGCGACGAAGAATAACGATGCGATGACGAGTGAGAATTTTCCGAGCATGTTGGATAGTTCCTTTTTTTGAACTACGGGTGTGAAACTACTGGTGTGAAGTGGATGGTGGCGTTCGAGGGGTTCTGGAACTGGACGTTGACCACGACCGACTGGCCGGGCGCGAGGCTGGCCGGGGAAGAAACCGTGATGTATGGGGTTCCGGCGAGCGTTCCCGTGGCATTGACCAGCGTCACGTTTGCGGTCAAACCAGTAAACAGAATCTGGAACGGTCCACTGACACTGCCGCTGCCGGTGTTCTTGAGCGTTACCGTTCCCGTATAGGTCTGAGATACCCGGCTATAGACGAGTCCGGAAGCGGTAACGGCGATCGTATCTTGCGGAGCCTGTGCCACCGTTACCTGCGCGGTGGCCGTGTCCGCGATCAGGGGGAACGCTCCTGTGGCATCTGCGAAGAAGCCGCTGGGATTGAAGAAGGAGGCGGTAGCAGTGATGGTGCCGGAGGTTGGGAACACCACCGATGCCGTGGCCACGCCGCTGGCATTGGTCACCGCCGTCGTTGGGTTGGGCGCGCCCGTGCCAGCGAAAGAGAAGCTCACCGTCTGACCGGCCACCGGAACTCCGCCGGGAACGGTCGTCAGGGTCGCGCTCAGCGTTACGGCGCTACCCGCGGTGCCGCTTGCCGGCGCCAGCCCCAGCGATGTCCGCTGGTAGACCGTCACCGATGCGCTCGACGATGTCGCAGCCTGTAGCCCGCCAGTGCTCGCAAACTGTGCTGAGATGCTGTACACGCCGCTCACCGGGGGCGTGAAGTTCGCCGACGCCAGCCCATTGACATCCGTCGTCCCACTCACCGTCGTCACTGCGCCACCTGGGGCCGTGAATGTAAAGGTGATCGGAACACCGGCCACCGCGCCGGCGGGTGCGGTGACCCTGGTCAGGGTCGTGCTCACAGTCAGAGAGTTGCCGACAAAAGCAGCTATCGGCGCGTTCAAGGCCGACAGGCTCGTCGTGGCAGATGTCACCGTTACCGGCGCGGTGGCAGTGTCAGGGACGAGGTTTCCGTTGGAATCCGTGAAGAAGCCGCTGACATTGGAGAAGGACGCCGTAGCCGTGAACGAGCCGGCCGTCGGGAACACCACCGATACCGTAGCCACACCAGTAGCAGCGGTCACCGCCGTCTGCTGACTGGGCGCGCCAGTCCCGCTGAACGTGAAGGTCATCGTCTGACCGGCCAGCGGAACTCCAGCAGGAAGGGCTGTCAGGGTCGCGTTCAGTGTCTGTGCGCTGCCTGCGGGGCCGCTTGCCGACGCCAGCACCAGCGATGTCCGCTGATAGACGGTCACCGATGCGCTCGACGATGTCGCAGCCTGTAGCCCGCCAGTGCCCGCAAACTGTGCTGAGACGCTGTACACGCCGCTCACCGGGGGCGTAAAGGTCGCCGACGCCAGTCCATTGGCATCCGTCGTCCCACTCAACGTCGTCACTGCGCCACCCGGCGCGGTGAGTGTGAAGATGATCGGAACACCGGACACCGCACCGGCGGGTGCGCTGACCCTGGTCAGCGTCGTACTCACCGTCAGAGAGTTGCCGACAAAGACAACCGACGGCGCGTTCAAGGCCGATAGGCCGGTGGTGGCAATCGCCACCGTTACCGGCGCGCTGGCCGTGTCGGGGACGAGTCTTCCGCCGGAATCCGCGAAGAAGCCGCTGACATTGGAGAAGGACGCCGTAGCCGTGAACGAGCCGGCCGTCGGGAACACCACCGACACCGTGGCCACACCGCTGGCATTGGTCACCGCCGTAGTTGAGCTGACCACCCCACCGAAGTCGAAGTTCACCGTCTGACCGGCCAGCGGAACTCCGCCTGGAAAGGTCGTCAGGGTCGCGTTCAGCGTTACTGCGCTACCTGCGGTGCCGCTTGCCGACGCCAGCCCCAGCGATGTCCGCTGGTAAACCGTCATTGATGCGCTCGGCGATGCCGCAGCTTGTAGCCCGCCAGTGCCCGCAAACTGCGCTGAGACGCTGTACACGCCGCTCACCGGGGGCGTGAAGGTTGCCGACGCCTGCCCATTGGCAGCCGTCGTCCCATTGAGCGTCGTTATTGAACCACCTGGAGCCGTGAGTGTGAAGGTGATGAGCTGACCGGCCAACGGGCCGGCGGGTGCGCTAACCCGGGTCAGCGTTGTGCTCACCGTGAGCGTGTTTCCGAGAGAGACGGCCGACGGCGCGTTCAAGGCCGACAGGCTGGTCGTGACGAGCGACACCATGACCTGCGCGTTGGCTGCGTCTGCGATGAGGTTTCCGCTCGAATCCACGAACGCGAAGAAGCTGAAGGGATCGAAGAAGGTTGCCGTAACCGTGAAGAAGCCGGCAGCCGGGAACACGACCGATGCCGTGGCCACGCCATTCGTATTGGTCGCCGCCGTGGTTGGGCTGGGCGCGCCCGTCCCAGCGAAGGAGAAGGTGACCGTCTGATTGGCCAGCGGGAGTCCGGCGGGAAAGGTTGTCAGGGCCGCGCTCAACGTTACTGGACTGCCGGCAGTGCCGCTCGCCGAAGACATCGCCAGCGATGTCAGCTGATAGACCGTCACCGTTGCGCTCGTCGCTGTCGCAGCCTGTAGCGACTCATTGCCAGCGAAAAATGCCGAGACACTGTACACCCCGCGCGTTGTGGGCGTAAAGGTCGCAGACGTAAGACCATCTACAACACCCACCGGCGCATTTATCGTCGTCGTCGTGTGGTCTGGCGCCGTGAGTATGAAGGTGACCACGCCGGACAACGGGCCTGCGGGGCCGCTGGTCCGGGTCACCCTTGTGCTCACCGTGAGCGAGTTGCCGACGAACGCCGTCGAGGGCGCGGCCAAGGCAGACAGGCTCGTCGGGGCGGGGTTCACCGTCACCGACGTATTGCAGGAAACGGCCACGCCATGCGGATCGGTGGCTGTCACCTTGACCGGATGCACACCGGGGTTCCCAAACATTTGTTGCCACTGTACGGTCGCCGGGTTTGGATAGGCGGTGACATTGCTGTTTAGGTGCACGGTCGTTCCATCGACATCCCAAAAAACATTGAGCAGGTCATGGTTGATGTCAAAGACCGTTGCGGTCAACGTCCCGTTATCGCCGTACGAGAGGGCGAGCGGTGCGCCGCAACTGATGGTGGGCAGCGTTGCTACGACAATCGTGTTGGAGGCAGTTGCCTGCTGCAAGTTGTGGTCCGTTACGGTGTATGTGACAACATACGTGCCGTTCTGTCCCGAGCCTGGCGTCCAGTTGAAATTGCTGTTCGTTGGAGGAGTTACTGCGGCGTTGAGACCCGTAGCGGTTGCGCCACTGGGAATGCCGCTGGCGTTGATGGTAACCTTTGCGTTCGCGTTGCTGCTACTGGCCGTTGCGGCGAACGCTACGGGTGTGCCAATCGCCACCGTCTGCATGCCGGCGGGACTAAGTGTGATTGTGGGCAATGCGCCCACCGGATTGACGAACTTCATCATCAAGTCAACGGGAGTTTCTGTGATCAGAGTTCCGGTTGTTATGTCATGGGCCTCCACCATGATCTGCGTGGTCCAGAGATCGCCAGCAGCAGGTGTTCCGTACCCGCAGTTGCCGCCCGTCACTGATCCTGCAATCAAAGTCGTGTTCCAGGTCAACTGGCCCGCGGAGCTAACGGTGAAGCCCGGAGGCGCCGGGTTGGTATAGGCGACGCTGGAGGGGCAAGGTACCGATGTCGTGCCAGGGCCATATTGCTCTGCAAGCGTAGCCAGGCGGTAGACGAGGGTGGCATTCGGGTCGATGTCGTTAACCAAGGTCGCGATATTAAATGTTGTGGTGGACAGCAGCGGAACAGCCAAAATGGCCGGCGTCGCGGCAGTCGGAGCCCCATTCGTATAGTTCCGGACGATCGTGGAGATGTATTCGTTCTGATCGTGTCCGACCTTCAGCGTGTTGATCCGACAGCACGCCAAAAAAGACGCGGTCACAGGCTGGGCGGATATGGCATAGGTATGGCTGAAAACAAACGTCGCCGAGAAGTAATCTTCTGCCTGATTGATGGACGTCACAGTGCCTGTGAGATCGACAGTATTGCCGTCTCCGAAACTAAATGAGCCTCCGGTCTGAATGGTCAGGTCCACGCTGGAATTCAGAGCAGGGCATGTCCCCGCTTCCTGACCGGGAGTGCCGCAGGTGCCTGCGCTGCCTGGGTAGGACCATCTGGACGACATGATAAGAGTGAACTGCACGGTGTAGCTGGTCGCCGTGGAGTTCGTTACCCTCCACGTCACGGTGCCACCACGCAGATGCGTGTGCGTGGCGCAGGCGGGGGTCGCAAGACCGAGCAGAGCAACCAGAGAGCACGCGAACACCACGTAGCGGCGGAATATGGAAAGGATTTTCATTGGTCGGCTCGCTTAGAAGGTCAGGGACATGTTTGCGGTTGAGGTGCTCCGGTCATCGACGTGGATCGCGTTCACTACGCCGGAGCCTTTGGTGACGCCTGCAAATTGCAGGCTGCCCGCAACGATGGAGAGCTGCAACAAGTCGATCTCGCTGACCAGGCCGTTGGCCATGATGACCGACCCGCTCGAAATCGTTCCATGCAGCATGCCCTTCTGGATCAACTGCTCCCCCTGGGCGGAATCAGGGTCGGTAGAGTTCGGGTCTGGCTGCGCATTGGGGTGGAGCGGTGCTGTGTAGGACACGTTCATTGCCCATTCGCCGGACACCGTTCCATCGGGAGCCACCGTGAGAACCAGAGTGAGCACACCCGGCAGGTCCCCTGAACCCTGCAGCACGATCACCGTATGCCCCTGGCTATCGACCGATTGCATCGCGAGACCCGATGTGGTGTTGTATGTGGCCGGCGCGGTCTGTGCGAAAGCCACGGCCGCGGGCGCAGCAATTGTCACCGCTGCAGCGAGTGCGAGAGCGTAAACGCGTGCCAGGGCTAGGGGGTTCTTCATGGAGACTCCTTCGGACCATCTTTTTAACATTCGAATTGGCAACCGTCTTACCAACGTGAATCGGTACGGTTTGAGATCGGTTGTATTTGTGAACCTGATAGTTGATCTGCAGTTGAAATCAACTGACTTGAAGAGCTGTGACGGAGGGGGCCTCTAAGTGTGGGACACGAACATACAAAAGCCACCGAGAGTTGTCCCGCGCGAAGTGCGGTAGACGCAAAGTAACCGGTCACGCAAGCCCGACTGTGAACGACTTCCCGGAAGATTGTGGGTACAGGATCCCAGGGGGAAGGAAGGTGACTCAATGTTTCATGCCCGACATACACCGTCAATCGGATAACGAGAAATAACTAAAATCTTTAGTCACCACCCGCGAACCGAAAGTAACTATGAGCAACAACTAGTTGGAGCGAATTGATCGCGCTGACTACCGTTAGTAGCTGTAGTCGAGCCGCTGCGTATAGTGGCCACTTACGACACCTTTCTGCATCAATGGCTCGTCTGCAGCGTACGCCGACACACCAGCGTCGGGTGCCGGCGCATCAACATCACCAGAGCGCGTCGAATGTACAAAGTGAGCAGCGGAATTGCGATCGCAGCCGCCACTCCCCACTCAATCAGCGCATGCCACTCTCACTGCCAGATGAGAAACCGGGTACGTACCGACAGGTAGTGCCCCTGATACATCGAACCAACCGACCAGAACCCTCAGTTCTCCCGCATCATGGATGCAATCTGCACCCGCGATGCTCGCCGTGCCGGAAGCAGCGTTGCCGCCATGCCTGCAACCGCAACCACTGCTATTGCCCCTAACAGCGTTATGGGATCGGCTGACGATACGCCGAACAGCAGGAACTGCAGCCAGTGGCCGAGCACGATGCTCAGTGCCGTTCCGATCGCAACACCGATCAGCGTCAGGCGCATGCCATCTGTAATCACCAGAGTGAAGATCTGCCGGACGCTGCAGCCGAGCGCCATGCGAATGGCCATCTCGCCGGCGCGTTGGGCCGTGGAGTAGGCCATCACACCGTACACTCCAACCGCTGCAATCAGCAGCGCGATGCCCGCGAAGATGATCAGAAGGATCGCGCGGAACTGTGGCTGCGAGAAGTTCTTCGCCACGTTCTCTTCCATGGTGCGGATGCGGACCACCGGCTGGTCGGGATTGATTTTGTGCACCGTCTCGCGCAGGCCGGGGATGAGAAGGTTGGGGTCGGCGCCGGTGCGCAGGACAACCGACATCATTTGTACCGGAAGCACCTCGTTCGCCTGACGATAGGGGACGTACATCTCGGTGGCCGTATCGGTCACCAGCGACTGCTTCACGTTGCCGACGACGCCCACCACCGTCATCCAGGGCGTGGTTTGGTCGGGCACGGCACCGATCTGCATCTTCTTGCCAAGCGGCGATGCGTCGCCGAAGTAGGTTTTGGCCATCGCCTGGTTGATGACGACCACCGGAAGCGCGCCTTCGCGGTCAGAGTCTTCGATCCAGCGGCCGGCGAGCAGCGGAATCTGTAGCGCCTGAAAGTAGTCTGCGCTGGCCACGCGGTAGTTCGCGATGATGTACTCCGATGCGTTGTGCGGCGGCCTGCCCTGAATGTTGAAGTGGATCGCGCTTCCCTGCCCGCTTACCGGCAGAAACGATGCAGCAGCCGCGTACTTTACTCCAGGAAGCGTACGCAACTCGCGCAACGTGTTTTCGTAGAAGTTCGTGTTGCGGTGCGCGTCGGTTGGCTTCGCTCCGTTGGGCGGAACGGGAAGATCGGCGACGAGAAGATGATCGTCAGAGAAGCCAAGGTCCACAGCGGAAAGGCGGTTCAGGCTCCTGACAAAAAGCCCGGCGCCAATCATCAGCAGCAGTGCGAGCGAGATCTCCGACACGACCAGCGTATTGCGCAGCAGCCTGGCGCGCTTGCCGCTTCCGGCCCGCTCCGTTTCGTTCAACACCGTGCGCAGGTCTCTCAATCGGATGTTGCCTGCCGGCGCCACGCCGAAGAAGACTCCCGCGCAGATCGAGAGCACTACCGTAAACAGCAGAACGCGTGCGTCGATGCGGACGTCCGCGCCCGCCGGCAACACACCTCCGGCAGCGTGCAGCAACGACGGCATCAGCAGGTACGCGAGGGCAACTCCGATGACCGCGCCGGTCAGCGAAAGCACCAGGCCTTCGACGATCAACTGCTGAACGATCTTCCAGTCTGAAGCGCCAAGAGATATGCGAATCGCAATCTCGCGCCGCCTGGCGATGGCGCGCGTCAGCATCAGGTTGGCGATGTTGCCGCACGCGATCAGCAGCACAAAGATGACCGCTCCCAGCAGCATGATCAGCGCCGGGCGCACCTGGCTTACCAACTGGGTCTGCATTTGGTTCACCACCGCATCGATGGCGATGTTGTCGTACGAGTCCTGCGCGTAGATGCGTTTGGCAATGGCGCTCATCTCCGCCTGCGCCTGGCTTACCGAGACCCCAGGCTTCAGGCGCGCAATAGCGTTGATGCCGGGATGCCAGGAGCGGTCGTTGGGCAACTGGCTGGCCCACGGCCCCATCGCCAGCACGAAGTCCGGCGCCTGCTGCAGCACCTCGAAGCCCTGCGGGAGTATGCCGATGACCGTATACGTCGCACGGTTGAGCGTGATGGTTTGCCCGATCACGCTGGTCGAGCCACCGAACCTGCGTTGCCACAAACCGTAGCCCAGCAGCACCACAGCAGGAGACGCCGGCTGATCGTCCGCCTCCGTGATGGGCCTGCCGGCGACCGTGCTCACGCCCAGCAGGTGCAGCAGGTTTCCGCTGATCATCTGCCCGGGAATCTGCTCCGGCGTGCCGCTGCCGGTGATCGCCATCGTCGTCACACGCGTTGCGCCGAACTCTTCAAACGAACTGCTCTGCGACTTCCAGTCTTTAAAGTTCAACCATGTAACGCTGAGCAGGGGAAAGTTGGTTGCGCGCTCCGACACGATCACCAGGCGGTCTGGATTGGGAAACGGAAGCGGACGCAGCAGCACGCTGTTGAACACGCTGAAGATTGCCGTGTTGCATCCGATGCCGAGGGCGAGCGTCGCTATGGCAACCGCGGCAAATACTTTGGCTCTGCGCAACTGCCGCAATGAGAATTTGAAATCTCCGGCCAGGCTCAAGTTGTGCCTCCGTTGTTGTGTATTTAGGTCGTAATCAAAGTGTAATGGCGTTCTTCGTGCATAACCCTAAGTTTGTGGTGAACGGCTATGCAAACGCGAGGGACCAACAACGTCGGACCTTCCGGCGAACTGTAGCCTTAGTTGCAAGGACACTGCGTCCCCGGGAAAAGGGATCGTCCAAACGAAGCCGTCGGTGCCGGGCAGCGCGCCTTCGGCTATATGTTGAACCGGACACAGCAAAACGAACAAAGGAAAACGCAATGAGCGCAAAGGACGCAAAGGGTACGCCACGGCGGCCGTGGCGAAACGCTGCGCTCCTGGCGTTTTCCTTTGCCTGCGCTCGCAACGCGCACTTTTATAAACGCCGGCCTAACCATGCGCGCACCGGAGCGGACCCTTTCAGGAATTTGGAGCTGACTGGTCCTGGGTTCGCGCGGTGAATGTTTACCTTTCCGCCAAGCGCATACAGTAAAATTCCCCAAGCCAAATTTTCCTGAAGTCCCTCCCTATGAAAGGATGTCGTATGGACATCGCACCGGTACTGATCGACGGAGAGTGGCGCTCAGCGCAAGCCATTTTCACTTTTCAAGCCAGCAATCCTGCCACAGGCGAAGCATTGCCGCTGGAGTTCCCCATCAGCGAGTGGGAGTGGGCCGACTGCGACGCCACGCTGAACGCCGCCGCAGCCGCGGCTGAAGAGCTGCGCTCCCTCCCGCCCAGCCGCCTTGCCGACTTCCTCGAAGCCTACGCCGCGAACCTGGAAGCCAACGCCGACGCGCTCGTTCAGACCGCCGTATCGGAAACCGGTCTGCCCGCCGCGCCGCGCCTCAAAGACGTCGAGCTGCCGCGCACCACCAACCAGCTTCGCCAGGCCGCAGCCGCAGCGCGCGAGGGCTCGTGGCGCCGCGCTACGCTCGACCTCAAGAACAATATCCGTTCCTGCTACGCGCCTATCGGCCCTGTTGTCGTCTTCGGGCCCAACAACTTTCCCTTCGCCTTCAACGGCGTCAGCGGCGGAGACTTCGCCGCCGCCATCGCTGCCGGCAACCCGGTGATCGCCAAGGCCCATCCGCTGCATCCGCACACGTCTCTGCTGCTCGCGCAACAGGCCCTGAAGGCCGTGGAAGAAACCGGACTGCATCGCGCCACCGTGCAGATGCTCTACCACCTCAGCAACCAGGACGCTCTCAAGCTGGTCAGCGACCCGCGCATCGGCGCTGTTGGGTTTACGGGAAGCCGCAATGCCGGCATGCACCTCAAGCGCGCCGCCGAAGGCGCGGGTAAGCCCATCTACCTGGAGATGTCGAGCGTCAACCCGGTCGTCTTT
>Ga0134125_10008754_pt1 | contig 11418 bp, 9 predicted proteins | sample KB31751_FD_96464 | JGI IMG/M metagenome (GOLD analysis project Ga0134125, IMG submission 96464) | Terrestrial soil microbial communities with excess Nitrogen fertilizer from Kellogg Biological Station, Michigan, USA - KB3-175-1 | ecosystem: Environmental > Terrestrial > Soil > Unclassified ... | reverse complement strand
GACAGCGGCCGTGCCGGCGCGCCGTTCGCGGCCGCGTATTTCCGCACGAAATACTCGGCGAGTTCGAGCACGTCGGCCGGACGCTCGCGCAACGGCGGAACTTTCAGGTTCACGACGTTGAGACGGAACAGCAGGTCCTCGCGAAAGGTGCCTTCGCGCACCGCTTCGGCGAGGTTACGGTTTGACGTGGCAATGATGCGGATGTCGATTGCCACCGGCCGGGCGCCACCGACGCGGTCGATGACCCGCTCCTGGACGGCGCGCAAGAGCTTTGCTTGCAGCCGCACGTCCATCTCGGAAATTTCGTCGAGCAGCAGCGTCGAGCCGTTGGCCTCTTCGAACTTGCCGATGCGGCGAGCCACGGCGCCGGTGAACGCGCCCTTTTCGTGCCCGAACAGCTCTGATTCCAAGAGCTGTTCCGGCACCGCGGCACAGTTCACGCAGATCAGCGGCTTCTTGGCGCGTGTGGAGCGGGAATGCACATAACGGGCGAGCACTTCCTTGCCGGTTCCCGAATCGCCGGTGATCAGCACGGACGCCTCGCTCGGCGCCACCTGTTGGGCGAGCTTGACCACGCGCGCCATGGCATCGTCGCGATAAATCAGTTCGCGGCTGTCGTCGGCGACGGCCGCGAGCACGGCAGCGATCAGTTCCGCATCGGGCGGCAGCGGGATGTATTCCTTGGCGCCGGCCTGGATGGCGGCGACGGCGGCGCGAGCGTCGGTGGCGGTGCCGCACGCGACGATCGGCGCATGGATGTGCTCGGCTTCGAGCCCGCGGACCAACTCGCGGATATCGATGGCGACGTCGACCATGAGCAAATCGGCGCCGCGGCCGGCGCGCAGGACGGCGAGCGCCTGGGCGTTGCCGGCGGCGTGCGTGACGGTGGCGCCCTTGTCCATCGCCAGCTTGGTCGCTGTCGTCAACTGGCCGTTGAGTGTGCCGATGATCAATAGACGCATGAAAAGTCTCCCCGGTGCCCCTGTGCCCCCAACATTTGCTTAGCGCTCCGCCCTGATGATTTCCGTCATCGTCACGCCGAGCTTTTCTTCCACCAGCACCACTTCACCACGCGCGACCAGGCGGTTGTTGACGTAGATATCGATCGCTTCGCCGACCTTGCGGTCCAGTTCGAGCACCGTGCCGGGACCGAGCTTGAGCAGGTTGCCAATCTCCATGCGGGCGCGGCCCAGCACTGCGGAGACCTGCACCGGAACGTCGAACACCGCTTCCAGATCTGACGCGATGCGCGTCGTCGGTCCATCGGCCTCGATCGCCGCCGGCGGCTCGACCGCGTTCACGCTTTCCAGATCGGGCAGCGCGACCTTGTCATCGTCGCTCATTTGACCTCCTCACCGTTCTTTGTGTTGGCAAAGCTGCGGCGGGCGGACAGATAGCCCGTAACCGCCTTGCTGATTTCGGCCTCGGCTGCGGCGTTGTCGCGATTGACGCCGCCGTCCGCCCACTCGATGCGGCAATCGCCAGGCGCGATGTCGCTTTCGGCGAGCACGACCAGGCGGCCTTCGAAGCCGCGCGACCGCACGATTTCATCGAGCTTTTCCTGCGTGGTGGAATACAGCGCGTCGTTGACACGCACGGCGATGTGCGGTGTCGCGACCAGCTGACGGAAGCAGTTGGCCGCCAGCGCGGCGATTTCGGCGAACGGTTCCTGCGCCATCAGCGCCGGCGCGAGCTTGCGCCCGACCGCGACGGCGACCTCGACGGCTTCGCATTCGAGTCGCGTCTCGATCGCCTTGAGGGAGGAATTACCGGCGGCGATTCCGTCAGCGATGCGCTCCAGCGCCGCGGCGATACGGCGATCGGATTCCACCTTGGCGTCGGATTGGGCGGCTGCATAGCCGCGCTCGTGCGCGGCGTGCTCGGCTTCGGCGACCTTGAGCGTGTGCTCGTCGAGCGCGATCGTCTGCCTGCGTTCGGCGGCGCCGCGCGCAAAGTCGACATCGAACAGAAATTTTGTCGGCGCGCCCATCGTGTCCTCAGTAAATCAACTCTTCTTCGCCGCGGCTCTTGGAGATGACGATTTCGCCCTTGGCGGCGAGATCCTTGGCGAGATTGACCAAGAGGGCCTGGGCTTCGTCGACTTCGCGCAGCCGCACCGGGCCCATCGCCTGCATGTCGTCGGTCAGCATCTTGGCGGCGCGCGTCGACATGTTGGACAGGAAGAACTGCCGCACCGGCTCGGCCGCGCCCTTGAGGGCGATCGCGAGCTTGTCCTTCTCGACGTGGCGCATCAGCGTCTGCGACGATGCGGTATCGAGCTTGGTCAGGTCGTCGAACGTGAACATCAGCGTCTTGATGCGCTCGGCGGCATCGCGGTTTTCTTCTTCCAGCGCCGTCAGGAAGCGCGTCTCCGTCTGACGATCGAAATTGTTGAAGATTTCCGCCATCACCTCGTGGGCGTCGCGCCGGCGCGTCTGCGACAGGTTCGACATGAATTCGGTCCGCAGCGTCTGTTCGACGCGCTCCAGGACCTCCTTCTGCACCGCCTCCATGCGCAGCATGCGGTTGATCACGTCGAGCGCGAGCTCTTCCGGCAGGATCGCCAGCACCTTGGCGGCGTGCTCCGGCCCGATCTTTGACAGAACGACCGCGACGGTTTGCGGATATTCGTTCTTCAGGTAGTTGGCGAGCACCTCTTCCTGAACGTTGGAGAGCTTCTCCCACATGTTGCGGCCGGCGGGACCGCGGATTTCGTCCATGATGTTGCCGACCCGCTCCGGCGGCAGGTATTGCTGCAGCAGGCGCTCGGTCGCGTCGTAATTGCCCATCAGGGCGCCCGACGCCGACATCCGCGAGACGAATTCGAGCAGCAGTTCCTCGACCAGTTCGGCGTCGATGGTGCCGATCGTCGACATGACGATGGAAATCTGCCGCAGCTCGTCGTCGTCGAGCATGCTCCAGATCTTGGAGCCGTGCTGCTCGCCGAGCGCCAGCATCAGGATTGCGACGCGTTCCGGTCCGGTCAGCCGGCGCTTGGGCGGTGGGCCGGCCCCATGGCCGGCGAGACTCGCCAGCGCGCTCGTGATCTCACGATGGGCGGCGTCTTCGGGCTTGGGCGCGTGGGGCGACGGCATGGCGGTGCTCAAGCGGTGGCGCTCTCATGCAGCCATTGGCGGATGATTGAGACGGTCTCGCGCGGGTTCTTGTCGGCAATCTCACCGACCTTCTGCACCGATTGGGCGTGGACCTGGCCCTGCACCTGGGCGAGGTCGATCATCTTGGAGGTTTCGCTCGGCGCGGCGCTGAATGTCGGTAGATTAATCGGGGTGCCCGCGCCTGCAGTCGCCTCCGCGGCCGCCTCATTCGGCGCGGCGTTCGCCAGCAGCATCGGGCCGGCGGCCTCCATCGGAGCGAGGATGCGCCGCACCAGCGGCCGCACGACCAGCAGCAGGACGGCGAACCCGAGCAGGCCCATCACCACCATTTCGATGGCCCGCATGATGTCGTCCTTGGAGAAATGCAGCGCGGACAGCCATCCGGTCTGCTCCACGATCGGCTGCGCCGGCGGTTCGGCAAAGCGCAGATTGGCGACTTCGACCTGGTCGCCGCGCTTCTGGTCGAAACCGATCGCCGAGCGTACCAGCGCGGCGATCTGATCGATCTCTTCCTTGCTGCGCGGCTTATAGACGATGTTGCCCTTGTCGTCCTTGCTGTAGCTGCCATCGACCACGACGGCGACTGAAATGCGTTTGACCCGGCCGCCCTCGGTGACTTGGGTCTTGGTGGTCTTGGAAATCTCGTAGTTGACGGTTTCCTCGGTCTTTTTGCTCTGCTCGCGGGGCTGCCCGTTGGCTTCCTGCTGAGTCGGATTCTGCTGAGCCTGGGGTATCTGGTTGCCGACCGTCACTTCGTTGTTGTTCGGGGTGGTGGCTGAGGATTCCTCACGTGTCTGGCTCGACCGCACCACACGGCCATCGGGGTCGTATTTGTCCGAGGTCTCGGTGATGCGGTTGAAATCGAAATCGGCGTTGACCTGAACCCGGGCGTGCCCTGGGCCGACCAGCGAATTGACGATGCCCTCGACCTGCTTGCGCAGCCGGTTTTCCAGCGCGACCTGCCGTTCGTCGACGACCGTGCTGCCGGTGGGGTCGTCATCGGCGCCATCGGCCAAAAGGCTGCCGGTTTCATCGACGACGGAGATGCGCTGCGGACGCAGGCCGTTGACGGCGGTGGCGACGAGATGGCGGATGGCGCGCACCTGCCCCGGCTCGAGCGTGCCGCGGACCCGCAAGACGATGGAGGCGGACGGCTCGACCTTGTCGCGCGAAAACAGCGGGCGTTCCGGAATCACCAGGTGAACGCGCGCGTCCTGAACGCTGTCGAGCGTGCGGATGGTGCGTTCGAGCTCGCCTTCGAGCGCGCGCACCGCGTTGATGTTCTGCACGAAGCTCGTGGTGCCGAGCGCATCCGACTTGTCGAAGATCTCGTAGCCGATGCCGCCGCCCTTCGGCAGCCCGTTCTGGGCGAGCTCCATTCGCAGCTTGGCGACACGATCCTTCGGCACCAGAATCTCGTTGCCGTTGTTGCGCAGCTCATACGCAACTCCTTCGCGATCGAGCTGTTTTATGATCCCGGCGGAGTCGTCGAGCGTCAGGTTGGTGAACAGCGGCATCATCTCCGGCGCAGTCACGCGCAGGATAAGGAATGTGAAGAAGCCGACCAGCGCCAGCGTGACCGCCCCCATGGCGGCAATGCGCGAGGCGCCGATGGTCTTGGCGAACTCCAGCAGATTTTGCACCAGGCTTCACCCCAAGCGACGCTATGCGCTCGGCAAGATTTGCCCGGTGGATGGTTAGCGCCCGGTTAATATCGTGGCCGGCTGTGGCCAGAACGCTCCCAAATTGTTGCCGCGCCCGGTTTCTGTGCCGTGCGGCGCGGTCTCATGGCCGTGCGAATCGAAGCGCCGCCCATCCCGGCGGCGTTGACGACTCGTTAGGACCGATTAAGCCGGAGTTACTGGCGATACTGCTGGATGCGGGTCGTGCGCAGACCGGCGAGTCCGTGCTGATCGATCGAGTACTGCCAGGAGAGGAATTCTTCGACCGTCAGCGTATAGCGGCTGCAGGCCTCTTCCAGCGAAAGCAATCCGCCGCGCACCGCCGCCACGACTTCGGCCTTGCGGCGAATGACCCAGCGTTTCGTTCCGGGTGCCGGCAAGTCAGCAATGGTCAGCGGGGAACCGTCCGGCCCGATGACATACTTGACCCTCGGGCGATGGGGTTCGGTCATAATCACTCTCACACACTCGACAACGCTACACACGCAGACATTACGCGGGGCGGCTTAAAATTTGGCTAAGCCTAACGCGGACGGAGCAATTGGCCGCCAGAGCGCGCGCAACGGCGGATTCCAGCTCTGCGGCTTAAAGCTCCGGCGACCGCGGAAGCGGAGCCTGCCGCGCTCCAATCGTCAGTGCATCTTCGGAAAAGGCGGTCGCCGGCTTTCCGAAGAAAGTACGATCAAGCCTATAAGCTAAAGCGACTGGAGGAGATTGGTGATTGTGGTGTTCAGGTTGCCGATCGTGGTGTTGAGACTGCTCAGGCCGCTCGTCACGCTGCTGTTGCCGTTGCCGACCGATTGAATCGAACTGATCGGGTAGTTTTGTCCGTTGACGGTGAGCGTCGGCGGAGTCTGGCTCATGTTCACCGCGCTGACGGTGCCTTGCACCTGGCTCGTAACGGTGATCGCCTGGCCGCTGGCCCCGGTGCCGGTGACCGCGATGGTGTAGGAGCCGTCCGGCCATTTCACCTTGTTATTCCCCAGGCCGTTCCAGCTGTAGGATTGGGTTCCGGCATTGAGAGTCGTGGTGCCCGTAAAGGCGGTCTGGCCCGATGAGTTGGTAATCGTGATAGCGGCGGTGCCAGGCGCGGACGCGTTCAGCGTCCACGACGCCGGATTGCTCGTGGCATTCGACAGGTTGGCGGTGTTGCCGGTCAGCGTGACGTTCGAGCCGACAAGCTGCAAGGCCTGGGTTGCCGCCGTGGTCTGCTGCAGCGAGATCAGTGTCTGCATGTTGGTGTTCATGTCGACCTGCTGCTGGACCGACGCGAACTCGACAAGCTGCTGGGTGAATTGATTGGTATCGAGCGGACTGAGCGGATCCTGATGTTGCAGCTGTGTGGTCAGAAGCTGCAGGAACTCGTTAAAATTCCCCGCAATCTGCTGCGATCCGGCGGCCCCCGCGGCCTGCGCGGTGGCGGCGGACGAATTGGTGGCCGGGGTCGTTACAGGGGTGGTCGTGGTCATGGTTTGCCCTCACGCCAATGCGTTCATACGCGGATATCGAGTCCGCCGCGGAGATTCCAACGGGAGTAGAGCCGCGTGGTATCGATCGCGGGGAGTTTTGGATCCGGGATGACAAGCTGCGGCGCGCGTGGCTGCCCGCTATTACCGCCGCCGTTCTGCCCGGCGAAGGATTGATCGCGCAGCGTGAACTGCAGGCCATTGTTGGTGGTGGTCAAACCGGCCTGTTCGAGCGCGCGCTGCAGCTGCGGCTGCTGGCTCTGCAAAAGTTGCAGCGTATCGGGGCGGTCGACCGTGACATGGGAGGTGACCTGGCCGTTGCGGTCGACGTCAAGGCGCACGTCGATGCGGCCGAGCTCCGGCGGATCGAGCCGGATATCGAACTGGTTGGAGCCGGCGCGCGAGCGCGCGGCGATTTCGACCGCAAGGCCCGCGATGGGAACGGCGGCCGCAAGCGGTGTGGGCATGCCTGCGGGCGTCGGGCTCGTATTCGCCGTCTGGACAGCGAGGTTTGGCACGGCATTCGACGCGGCGGCATTGGCGGCCGCTCCGATCTGCTGCGCGCCTGCGCCCGAACCCGCCGCAGCGCCGATGTCGTTGCTCACCTGTCCGGCGTGGCCGCCACCGCCTTGCGTGCTGCCGGCCGCGATGGCGAAAGCCGCTGCCGGCACGCCGGCCGGTTGCGGTTGGCCTTGCGGCTGCGGCGCGGTGTCGTTGGTCGATGGTGCGTTCGCCGGACCGCCGGACGATGTATTGTTCGTGGTCTGGCTCGCGGCCGTTTGGCTGGCCGATGCGGAGGCAACTTTCGTTTTGGCGGAATCTGTTTGCGGGGCCGATCCGGCGTTGGAGGTCGCGGGTGATGCGCCGGTCGCCGCATCCTTGACGGCTTGCGCGGCTGAATTCGCCGCGCCGGCGGCGCTGACGGCCGCCTTGCCGCGCGCGTTGCCTTGCGGATCGATTGCGGCGCGCGCGTTAGCAGATGCAGGCGTGTCCGTTACGGTAGCGATCACCAGCGCCGCCGCGACCGGTTGCGGCGCGTTGGTGGCGGCCGGCTGTGCCGTCGCGGGTTGTTGCTGATCTGCCTGCTGTTGCGCCTGATCGGCGCCGGCCGCTGGGGTGCCGTCGGCCGGATCGCTGGCGCCGGGGTCTTTGCCGGATCCGTCGCCGATCTTGCCGGATTGGTCCGACGCCGTCTTGTCGCCGGGAACCGGCGTGCCGTTCGCGCCGGTTCGATTGAGCGCATTGGCGACCTCGGCCGCGAGCGCCTGGAGATCGGCAGTCGAATCCTGTTGCGTCGTTGGATCGTTCGGATTTGGAGCTTGCGCGGCTCCGGCGGGCTGGGCACTTGCGGGGTCGTCTTCGGCGCCGGCCGTTGTCGCGGGAGCGCCCGCCGCCGGCTGAGTTTGCGCTTGTGCGGCGGCAGCGGCGCGCTCCAACGCAGTCTTCAATTTCCGGCCGGCCGTCGTTCCTGTGTTCGCGCCGCTACTGGCCGATCCGCTGCCGTGGCCGCGGGCTGTTGTGCTTGGGGCCGAAGCGCCTCGATCGTCCGTCACGGATGCGATCGCATGGCTGCCGCCGCTTGCCGGGGAACTGGTGGCCGTGGTGGTCGATGTGCTCGCCGCGGGTGGCGGAGTAGGTGGCGCGCTGGCCTGCTGGGTTTGTTCGGCATCGAGAAGATCGGCAAAGGGTTGCGAATCCGCCTGTTGACCGCCCGTGCTCGCCGGCGGCCGCGACGTCGGCACTGCAGACTTGGCACTGACATCTGCTGACGCGATACTCGGCGCACTCGACACAGCGGCAACTCCCGGGACGGCGACCCGGCGATCGGCTTGCAACCCCCGGGCCAGCAGCGTCGGCTCCGGTATATCGTTCAATTTCAGTGGGTTACCCGCTAGAGCCGGCGTTGCGCGAGGCCCAAAATGCGCCGGGCCCGGCAATTAATGCCGCGTAGTGGGTGCGGCGCCGGCGCTTGCTGCCGGTTAACGCGCTTGCGCGTGTGGCCGTGGGAGGTTGACGTGGCGGAGCTAGAGCGCGCCACATATAGTAAGTGTAAGAGCGATGGCTCGGAGCCCGTGACGGTGCGCTGCCGGCGGTTCCAGCCATGTTCAGGGAGCTTGCGCGCGGCGGAATGCAGAACGATCTCGATATCGAAGGCCGCCCGTCCGACACGCGCGTTGTCGTCGCCATGTCGGGCGGTGTCGATTCGTCAGTCACCGCGGCATTGCTGGCGGACGCGGGCTACGACGTGGTCGGCATCACGCTGCAACTCTACGATCATGGCGCGGCCACGCACCGCAAGGGCGCGTGCTGCGCCGGCCGCGATATCCATGACGCGCGCGCCGTGGCCGAGCGCATCGGCATTCCGCATTACGTGCTCGACTACGAGAGCCGCTTCAAGGAAGCGGTGATCGACCGCTTCGCCGAGAGCTACGTCGCCGGCGAGACGCCGGTGCCGTGCGTCGAGTGCAATCAGTCGATCAAGTTTCGCGATCTTCTGCAAACCGCGCGCGAGCTGGGCGCCAAGGTCTTGGCGACCGGGCACTATGTCGCCTCGCGGGCGCTGCCCGGCGCCGGCCGCGCGCTGTTCCGCGCGCGCGAGACCGAGCGCGACCAGAGTTATTTCCTGTTCGCCACCACGCCCGCGCAGCTCGACCTGCTGCGGTTTCCGCTCGGCGACCGCACCAAGGCGGAGACGCGAGAACTGGCGCGCCGCTTCGGGCTATCGGTCGCCGACAAGCAGGACAGCCAGGATATCTGCTTCGTGCCGACCGGCCATTACGCGCAGGTCATCGAACGGTTGCGGCCGGGCGCGGCGGGCCCCGGCGAGATCGTCGATCTCAGCGGCCGCGTGCTCGGCCATCACGACGGCATCATTCATTTCACGGTCGGCCAGCGCCGCGGCCTCGGCATCGCCACCGGCTCGCCGCTCTACGTGGTGCGGCTCGACGCCGCCGCACGCCGCGTCGTGGTCGGCCCGCGCGAGGCGCTGCGCACGAGCCGCATCCGGCTGCGCGACATCAACTGGCTCGGCGACGGCACGCTCGACGAGGCGCTGGCGAGCCGCCCCGAAGTGTTCGTCAGGGTCCGTTCGACGCGGGCGCCGCAGCCGGCGTGGCTGCGTTCCGGCACGGACGGCATCGAGGTCGAACTGATCGCCGGCGAAGACGGCGTGTCGCCCGGCCAGGCCTGCGCGTTCTACGACGCCGGCGAAGGTCAGGCCCGCGTGCTCGGCGGCGGCATCATCTCCGGCACTCTCGCCACCGCAGAGTCGCTCCGCACCAACGCGGCGGCAACGGCCACTCTCGCCGCCGCGCGCTGATCCGTCGCAGAGCTTTGGTGTTAAAGCGCTAGAAAATACGGTCGCTATGGCGGGCCAACTCGACAACGCGGCGATCGAAAAAGCCTATGCGCGCTGGGCGCCGTTCTACGACCTCGTGTTCGGGGCGATTTTCGAGCGTGGCCGCAAGGCGGCGATCGCCGCGGCCGAGCGCATCGGCGGCCGCATCCTGGAAGTCGGCGTCGGCACCGGCCTGTCGCTGCCCGAATACCGCTGGACCAATCGCGTGACCGGCGTCGATCTGTCGGTGCCGATGCTGCGCAAGGCCAAGGCACGCGCGCGCGAGCACAGGCTGACGAATGTCGAAGGCCTCGCCGTGATGGACGCGCAGCACCTCGGTTTTCAGGACGGCGCGTTCGACGTGGTGGTGGCGCTCTACGTCATCACCGTGGTGCCGGACCCGGAGGCGACGCTCGACGAGTTCGCCCGCGTGCTGCGGCCGGGCGGCGAGATCATTCTGCTCAATCATCTCGGCGCCGAGGAGGGCGCGCGCGCCACGCTGGAGCACGCCTTAGCGCCGCTCGCGCAGCGGCTCGGCTGGCAGCCGGATTTTCCCTACGAGCGGCTGGTCGCCTGGGCGGCGCGCCGCGACGGCGTGCGCCTGATCGACCGCCGCCCCATGCCGCCGCTCGGGCATTTTTCGCTGATCCGGTTTGGGAAGGGGTAGGCCGGCGCGCGGTGAGGTGCTCATGGATCGCGCGCAACCCCGCGATCAACTGAGCGATGAACGTGGAGCGCGAGCAGTTTATGTCGCCAACCCAGCGAAACAGCGAACGTTAGATTTCCGAACGGTCACGCTATTTCTCTGAGAAGTAACGATATGAATACAGCATCTTAAATAAGTACTCGACCGTATTCGGAGTTATTTTCCCTTCAGCTGCGAGTTCTCGGATTGAATTTCCAATAAGATTGGCGCTCAGCCGCGCCTGTCCCTCAGTCCAGCGGAAAGACATGCTGCCAGCGGAGACACGATACATCAAAGCGGCTTCCGGTAGTGCCTCCGCTTTAAAACCAAGAAGCGAAAATTTGAGCCAGAAATCCCAGTCGTCCGCCTCTCCGTGAACAAGGTCCGGACGGAAGCCAATCTGCTTGGCAACAGCTGTACGGATGAGAGCAGTCATCCGGAAGTCGTTCGTCGCAAAATGCATCGGAGTGTATAGTAAAAAATCGCATATCAACTCATGACTCAGGCCAAAGTTTTGGCGCCAGGGAATGACGGCATCGAGTGCCTCTTCGCTGGCATAAAACATCTCCAGCGACTTCGAAAGAAAGTCGGGCTTTATCCGGTCGTCTGCATCCAGAAAAAAGCAAAACGAGCAAGACGCCGCGGCTAGCAGCCGATTTCTTCCACCTATCAGTCCGATCGGATCTCCGTTGATTAGTTTAATTGGCGGCAACGTGCCAAGCTTCGAATAAATGTCTAATGACACGGGATCGGCGGAGCCGTCATTGTAGACCAAGATTTCCGCAACAGACGCTTCCTGAGAAAGGATAGACTCTATCGCTTCGAGAAGGACGGGACCGTCGTTGTACGTCGACAATAATGCCGATACGTCTCTATGACACGATCCCCCATTTGAGAATCTTGCGACGCGCTTCGGTTTAGACCGGTTGGTCAATTCCTCTACAATCTGGGCGTACCGATCGGCGAAGCCAGAGGGGGCTGTCAACGCTCGTGCATACGACTGAACTTCCAGAACTTCAGATTCGCCAATTTCCCCGTCGGCACGCCGCGCCTCGTTAGGTCGAGTATCCCAGTCCTTTGGCAAAAGCATACGCAAGGCTGGCGGATATAGCTCCGCAGCGGCCCCTCGCCT
>Ga0134125_10008752_pt1 | contig 11419 bp, 7 predicted proteins | sample KB31751_FD_96464 | JGI IMG/M metagenome (GOLD analysis project Ga0134125, IMG submission 96464) | Terrestrial soil microbial communities with excess Nitrogen fertilizer from Kellogg Biological Station, Michigan, USA - KB3-175-1 | ecosystem: Environmental > Terrestrial > Soil > Unclassified ... | reverse complement strand
CGCGGTTGAGTCTGCCGTCATAGTCAAACCGAAGAGGAAGTCATTCCAGACCGTGATGAACGAAAGGATCGCGGTGGTAAAGACCCCTGGTGCGGCCAATGGGAGGATAATGCGCCACAAGGTTCCCAGGCGACTGCATCCATCCATTCTGGCAGCCTCTTCAAGATCCGGAGGCAATTCACGGAAAAACGACGTTAAGAAGTACACCGTGACGGGCAAGGAAATGACCAGGTAAGGGATGATCAGCGCGACATACGTATTATAGACGTTGATCGTATTGGTAAAAAATACAAAGAGTGGCCCCACGAGGGCAATGAGCGGGAACATTTGGACCGAGAGGATAATTGCCAGTACACCTGCTTTCCCCCTGAATTTGGTGCGCGCGATCGCATACGCGCAGATCGACCCGAAGATCAAAGCCAGAATGGTCGTCAAAATCGCAACGATTGTGCTGTTCAACAGGTCTTTCGCAAAAGCGGGCTGAACGCTTAGAAAAGCTTGAGAATAGTTCTTCGTAGTGAATGATTGGGGGAAGAGCGTGGGCGGCGACGCGTTGATCTCTGAATCAACCTTTATCGAGGTGATCGCTGTCCAGTAGAAGGGGCCAAGGGCTATGATTAGCACAACTACGAGGGCAATATAGCGACCAATTACTCCCCAGTTTATTTGTCGTTTTGGTGTTGTTGTGTCCACCCTTGTCTGTGCTGAAGGGACAGCAAGCGCTTGTTTTGCCATGATATACCTTCCCTTTCCTTGGACGTGAACTAGTTCTGGCTGATACGGCTCAATGAGACCGTCACGATACCTACGACGGCACAGATAATAAAGAGAATGACCGCAGCTGCAACTCCCGGAGCAAAGTCGAAGGTCGTCCCCACAAACATATTGGCATAGGAGTAAAGAGCCATTGTCTGTATCTCGCGACCGCCACCTGTGAGTATGTAGAACAGGTCAAATGCGCGCAGAGCGTCCAGGAGACGGAACAGCAGTGCAATAAAAAGCGCGCTCCTAAGCAAGGGAAAAGTGATCAACCAGAATTGCTGCCAGCGATTGCTGCCATCCACGCCGGCGGCCTCATAGAGCTCGCTGGGAATGACTTGCAGACCAGCGAGCAGCAGAAGCGCCATAAAGGGCGTTGTTTTCCAGACATCGATCATGACTGCCGCAAGTACCACTCCATTCGTCGTCCGCAACAAGGAGTCTCCTGGCGCCAGGAGATGCAAGGATTGGAACAGGTCCGTCAGGACACCGTTTTGGGCGTTCAACATCAATGTCCAGATTTGCGCAGAGACGATGGTCGGAAATGCAAAGGGAATAAGAATGGCCGTGCGAACCAGACCCCGACCAGGAAATGCCTTGTTCATCAGTAAAGCGACGCCAAAGCCTACGATCGTCTCCAGAGCTACGCTCGCTACACTGAAGACGATCGTTACGCCGACTGAACTGCGGAATGCTGGATCACCGATAACCTGGATATAGTTGCGTAAGCCAACAAACGTCGAGCCAGTCGGGATTAATGGATTATTCAGGAGGCTGAGGCGTACCGAATCTATGATTGGATAGGCAGCCACCAGCGCTATAATGATGATGGTGGGGGCCACCAAAAAATAAGGAAACACTCCACTGCCCAGATCTAAGCGCTGACGCAGGGTTAGCTTATGGGCAGGTAGAGCTTCCGCTCGTATCGTCGTCGACATGACGCTTTTCCCCTTCCTTCATACATATTTGTGTTACTTCCAAATGACAGGATATCAACACGTAACTCGCCTTCGGATTCAGGCCATGAGACAACCGATGGAAAGGTTGTCTCATGGCTTCACTGCACTGTTACCAATCTCCGAAACGTTACTTGTTTACGAGCGCTTGCAGTTGAGACTGGAGAGTGCTGAGTGCGGCAGCAGGAGTGGCCTGCTTGGTGAGTGCCTGGTGTACGTTGACCTGAATCATATTCGAAAGGTCAGTATAGACCGGTGAAACTGGGCGCGGCAGCGAATTTTGCAGGATTGGCTGCAATTTTGTGAAGAGCGGCTGCTTCGCCCGCACATCAGCATCGTCGTAGACACTCTTGAGGGCAGGCGTAAACGAGCCTTGAATCGCTAACTGCTTCTGCGCGTCTGTGCCGAGCACATACTGCATAAAACTCCACGCTGCATCTGGATTCTTGGAGAAGGCATTGATTGCCATATTCCAGCCACCGACACAGGAATGCCCGGTGGTATTGCTTCCGCCATAGGGGATGGAATGGATATCAAACTTGCCGACGACCTTTGAACCGCTGGCATTGCCTAGAGAGTACGCGTAAGGCCAGTTTCGCATGAAGGTGGCATCACCATTCTGGAAGGCCTGGCGGCAGGCTTCCTCAGCATACGTGGTGATAGCAATAGGCGAGATCGTGCCGACCCAGCTGGCCATCTCTGTGAGCGCCTGTACCCCCTCGGGGCTGTTGACGGTCACACTCTTAGAATTGTTGGCATCAAGCACTGAGCCGCCATAACCAGCCAGCACCTCGACAAAGTCGCACACCAACGCCTCGCCCTGTATTCCCTGCCACGCATAGCCGATCTTGGTCTTGGACAGGCTGCTCTTGGCCATGCTCGTCAGGTCGTTAAAGGTGCTTGGGGGGGTTGAGATGATGTCCGTGCGGTAGTAGAGGATGCCCAGGTCTGTACGCATCGGCGCCGCCACGACCTGGCCATTGTAGGTACAGGACTTAATTGGACCTGGAAGATAGTTTGCACGGTCGCTCGCGGACCACCTGCTCGTAAGATCCAAAGTCCAGCCATTGGAGGAGAATTGGGCCGGCCAGACAACGTCTATGTTAAATACATCAAATGTTGCACTCCGCGCCCGCAGTGTATTATCGTACAGGGTTATGAGGGTAGAGGTATCGGATGGACCGTTGTGCCAGACAACATGGACATTATCCTTGTTGGTCTTGTTGTACTTGTCTACAATTGCTGGATACGTACCCGAGTTATCATTTTCAGTCTGCCAGACAATGGTTGTCGGACCACTGCCACCGCCACTGCTCCCACCACAGGCTTCGAGGAGTGAACCTGCTACACTGCTGGTCAAACCAATTGCAACTGCACGTTGCAGGAACGTGCGACGATTCATGCGCCCAGAGCGTATTTTGACAATTAGATCGTCGAGGGCTTCACGCTGTTCAGGAACCATGTCTACAATCTCCTTCGGAATTAATGATGACACTGCGCTGGTCAACGAACGTAGAAGGAATGAGTCCAGGTTGTGGTGGACTATCCCTAATAAAACACGAGGAAATTAGTCACACCTACCTCTTGAAGGAGGGCATGCAATACCGCTGCCAGCGATGACAACGCGTACGCTGTACCTCCCTGAACATATTGTGGTGTAGAGATTTGGAACCGGTTCAATTTATTGTTTCAACTATAACACAGAAATATGCCTTTGTAAAGGGGAAAACCCTAGCGCCCAGGGCTTTGGAGAAGCTTTACAGGCATGCCGGCATATGGTATGCTTACAGCTATATGGATGACCAGAGACAGGAAAAGGCTCCAACTATCCAGGACGTCGCGCGGCACGCCGATGTCGCTGTCGGAACCGTTTCACGCGTCATCAATGGGAGTCCGGGGGTGAAGCCAGCGACCCGCCAACGCGTGTTGGACGCCATTGGGGAACTGGACTACAGCCCGAATCTCATCGCCCGCAGCATGACTTCCAGGCGTACCGGTTCCGTTGGTGTCATTGTGCCATTCTTCACTCGCCCTTTCTTTAGCGAAGTGCTGCGAGGTGTGGAAGTGGCGATTATCCAGGCAGGGCGCGAGTTCATGCTGTACAATGTGCAATCCAATGAGCAATGTGAGTCCTACTTTCGCACGCTGCCCAAACAACGCAAGGTAGACGGTCTCCTGGTGATCTCTCTCTATCCCGACGATGCGACTGCCGCAGGTTTCAGGCGCGCTGGCATGCCGGTGGTATTGATAGACGCCTACCATCCGTTGCTTACTTCACTGGCGATGAACAATGTCGAGGGTGCATACCAGGCAGTCAAATGCTTGATCGAGCATGGTCATCGCCGCATCGGCTTTATTAATGGGATTACTGAGGGCGACTTCCGCTTTAACCCGGGGAATGATCGTTTCGTCGGACTGCGTCGTGCCCTTAGCGAGGCGGGTGTACTGTTTGAACCAGATCTCGTGCTTACCGCCGAATGGGATCGGCAGGGAGGCAGACAAGCAGCATTGCAACTGCTGACGCGCCCAAACCGTCCAACGGCCATCTTTGCCGCCAGTGATATTCAGGCCGTTGGTGTGCTGGAGGCAGCCAGGGCCCTTAATATGTCGGTGCCTGCTGATCTCTCAGTGATTGGCTTCGATGGCATCGAGCTGGCGGAAATCATGGAACTGAGTACCGTCCAACAGCCAATGCAGCATATGGGGGAGCTAGGGGCGCAGAAACTGATTGCGCAGATCGAGGGTACTGCAGACGCCGGATCTCGCCCCGAACAGATTCGCTTGCAACCCAGACTGGTACTGCGTCGTACGATCACGACGCCTCCATCTATGAGTGAAGTAATGCCTGCTGAAAAAGTATGAGAAGGAGTGATTGTGATATTCAACCCCTCCCCTTGGTGGCAACACGGGATTATCTACCAGATCTATCCGCGCAGTTTCAAAGATAGCAACGGCGACGGCGTGGGTGATTTACAGGGAATCATCAGCCAGCTCGACTATTTGACGTGGCTGGGGGTGGATGCTTTCTGGCTTTCGCCGTTCTACCCCTCCCCCATGGCCGACTTTGGCTACGACATTACTGACTATTGCAATGTTGATCCCATCTTTGGTGACCTGGAGACCTGTGATACGCTTATCGAGCGGGCACATCAGCGTGATCTCAAGGTCATCATTGATTTTGTCCCCAACCATACCTCTGACATGCATCCCTGGTTTCTTACGTCTCGGAGTTCGAGCCACAATCCCAAGCGGGATTGGTATATATGGGCCGACCCCGGGCCCGATGGCTCCCCCCCCAACAATTGGTTGAGCGTGATGGGTGGACCAGCCTGGGAGTGGGACGGCTCTACCGCTCAGTATTATCTGCACACGTTTCTCAAAAAGCAACCGGACCTCAACTGGCGAAACCCGGCAGTCAAAGCTGCCATGTTTGATGTCATCCGCTTCTGGCTGGATCGGGGGATAGACGGGTTCCGCGTGGATGCCGCCCATTATATCCTCAAGGACCCCGACCTGCGCGATAATCCACTCAATCCCTCTGCGCAACGAGTTTTGCACAAGCCGATGGGTGACTACGATTCGCAACTGCATCTCTATGATAATGGGCATAACGATGTGCATACCGTCTATCGCGAACTACGCAACATGCTCGATCGCTACAGCACAACACAACCGCGTCTACTCCTGGGCGAGATACATATCTTTGACCGGCAGGTGTGGGCCAACTACTACGGGGTTGACCTCGATGAATTGCACATGCCTTTCAATTTTGATTTACTCGGCACAACATGGAACGCCCAGGCCATTCGTCAGTCGGTCGAGGCGCTCGAGACGCATCTGCCGCCTGGAGCCTGGCCCAATTATGTGCTTGGCAATCACGATGAGCCGCGCATCATCAATCGCGTGGGGCCTGCGCTGGCTCGTCTTGCCATGCTACTCCTGCTCACCCTGCGTGGCACCCCAACACTCTATTATGGTGATGAGATCGGCATGCACAATGGGGATATCCCACCAGACCAGGTCTGTGACCCAATGGAGAAGAATATGCCCGGACTTGGTCTTGGACGGGACCCCGAACGTACACCGATGCAGTGGGATAGTAGCCCGAACGCTGGTTTCTGTTCACCCAGCATCCAACCCTGGCTGCCTATTCCCGCCGATTACCAGCAGATCAACGTCGCTGTTGAGCGAGAAGACCCTCACTCCCTGCTGATTCTCACGCGCCGCCTGATCGAGCTACGCCGCTCGCAGCCGGCACTTTCGATTGGCAACTATCGCGCCATCGATGGCGTACCTGATGACTGTTTCGTCTACCTACGCCAGTCGGGCGACCAGCACTACCTCATTGCACTGAACTTTTCGAGCCAGGAACAGATCGTGAAGGTGCCAGAGATGGGCAAGGGCCGCATCCTCCTCTCGACCTACCTGGACCGCGATGAACCAGTCGATCTGGCATTCCTGCGGTTGCGCAGCGAAGAAGGATGTGTTCTCAAGGTCGAGAATATTTAACGACAAAGGGGCTGACACATCCTCAAGACTTTGTAAGGAGAGAAGAAGACCTGCCAGATACCCTGCTGGACAGGTCTTCTTCTCATCCTTTTAAAGCAGTCCGATAAAATCAAGGATTCTCCGCCACGAACCTCTCGATTTCACGAAGTTCCGAAGCGGTCAGGCGAAATTCGGCGGCTCCAATGATCCCATCGACCTGGCTGGGGTTCCTTGCTCCCACAATTGCCGCGGTCACCGCCGGATGGGCCAATGTCCAGGCGATGGCCACCTCACCCGATGACCTCCCATGCATATAGGCGATCTCGCTCAGTTTCTCAACCAGCGCCAGGTTGCGCGATAATTGCGGTTCCTGGAACTCAGGGGCACGCTTACGCCAGTCGTCTTCAGGCAGCTTCTTTATGCGTTCTCGGGTCATTGTGCCAGTCAGCAAGCCGGACATCATAGGGGAATAGACAATGACCCCAATGTTATGTTCCTGGCAGAACGGAAGAATGTCTCGCTCGATGTCTCGCTTGATCAGTGAATACGGCGCCTGTAGCGAACTGATAGGAGCAATCTTCATAACACGCTGCATCTGGCTGACGTCGAAGTTGGATACACCTATATAGCGCACCTTGCCTTCCTGCTTCAGCTTCGCCATGGCTTCCCATCCCTCTTCGATATCCCGGTCCGGGTCAGGCCAGTGCATCTGGTACAGGTCAATGACATCTGTCTGCAAACGGTACAGACTGGCCTCGCACTCGCGGCGGATCGATTGAGCCTTCAAATTGCCGCTAATTTCGCCGTTATCATCCCAGACTCGGGAACACTTTGTGAAAACATAAGGACGCTCTGAACGACTCTTCAAAACTCGTCCCACGATTTCTTCTGAGTGACCAAGACCATAAACGGCGGCCGTATCAATCCAGTTGATGCCGAGGTCCAGCGCCCGGTTGATAGCAGCAATCGATTGCTCGTCATCCTGCGGTCCCCAACCAAATTGATAGCCACCTCCGCCAATTGCCCAGGCCCCAAAGCCAATAGGCGTTATTTGCATATCTGTATTTCCAAGTTGTCGTGTCTTCATTTTGTTTGTTCCTTTCCCACAGTAAAGACGGTGTCGCTCACTTCTTTTACACGTTAACAGCACAGTACAGGATACATTCTAGCAGCACAGGCCCTCTTGTATGTCATGGAACCCCCAGCTTTGGAAACCCCTGTGTTTCAGCCAGGGGTTCTTGACTGTTAGCCAGCAACATTGACACCGTCTTTTGCTTACAGGTACAATAATGTAGCCACACAACTACGTAGGCTGGCTATTTCCCTACGCTTTATACACAAAAAGATGAGGCACATACGAATGAAGATGTACGTCTGTATCAAACAGATTCCTGATCCTAACACCGTTGTTAGCAAGCTCGACCCGAATACCAGGCGACTCGTATGCAGCGGCGTCTCGCTCGTTCTTGACCCGGGTGACGAAGTAACTATCTCCGCCGCCATCAAATTGAGAGACGCTCTCGGGAATAGCGAATTGACCGCTGTCTCCATGGGGCCAGCAAGCGCACAGGAGGCGATGCGCCGCTCACTTGCCATGGGCGTTGACAGGGCTATCCTGGTCACTGACCCCGCGCTGGCCGGCTCTGATGCCCTTAGCACTGCGCGCGTGCTGGCAGCAGTGCTCAAGAAAGAAGAGGCCGACCTGATCTTCTGCTCTACCGAGAGCACCGATGGTTATACCGGTATGGTTCCTGGTGGCATTGCGGAATTCCTGGGCATCCCTCAACTTACCTTCGCTCGCGAGATCAACATCGAGGGTCAAAAAGCGATTATCAAACGCGTCACACAGACTGGATACCAGACTGTTGAAAGTCCACTCCCCGCTGTAGTCACTATCGCCAGTGGCTCATTTGAGGCCATTTATCCTACGATGAAGGGCATTATGGGTGCTAAAAAGAAGCCCTTTAGCCAGCTGGCCCTTAGCGACCTGGGCATTGATGCTTCCGAGGTTGGCGAGGCAGGCGCACACGAACGTATTATAACTATAGGAAAGGTCGAGGCACGTGCAGCCGGGCAGGTGATTAAAGACGAAGGTAACGGCGCTTCAGCTATCGCTGACTTTTTGCAGCGCTATCAGTTGCTTTAGGAGGAGATGAGATCGTATGCCAAACACTATTTGGGTGCTGGTTGAATTAGAAAACGGTAAGCCTGCCCGTTCTTCCCTGGAAGTACTGAGCAAGGCAGCGCAACTGGGACGCGCCGAGGCTATTGTCCTTGGCTCAGGCGCTGCGGAAGTTGCTCCTACGCTTGGTGAATATGGGGCCGAGAAGGTCTATATTCATGACGACCCAACTTATGATGATTATCTGACGCTGCCCGCGGTCGATACCATCAGCGAGTTGCTGAAGCAACATCAGCCGACACTTTTGCTGCTTGCCACCACCTATGATTTGCGGGATATTGCAGCCCGGCTGGATGTACGCCACAACATGGGCCTGATTACCGATGCCACCGATCTACAATTTGATGGAGATACTGTCCAGGTAACGGTTCCCTGGGGCGGGGAGAACGTGGTTACGGCTACCTTCCCCAAATCGGGCACGGGTATCGTGCTGACACGCCCCAAGGCTTTTTCGGTGGAGCGACAGGAGGGCAAAACCGCCGATGTCGAGACATTGAATGTTGCCATCAACGCTGAGTCACAGAAGATCAAGATTCTGGAACGTATCGAAGTGCAGAGTGAAGGCCCGGCGCTGGAAGATGCCAGTGTGATCGTCAGTGGTGGTCGCGGTCTTGGAAAGCCCGAGAATTTCCACCTGGTCGAGGATCTGGCGGCCGCTTTAGGTGGCGCTGCCGGTGCAACGCGCGCCATTGTCGATGCCGGCTGGGTACCTTATAGTTACCAGGTTGGTCAGACAGGTAAGACGGTAAAGCCGACGCTCTACTTTGCCTGTGGTATCAGCGGCGCTATTCAGCACCTGGCGGGTATGAAAGGCTCCAAATTTATTGTGGCCATTAACAGGGATGAGCACGCCCCCATTTTCTCCATCGCTGACTTCGGCGTCATTGGCGATACATTGACTATTCTGCCGCAGTTAACGGAAGAGGTGAAGCGGCGCAAGGCACAATAGCCCGATCTCGATTAGTGGTAATTGGAAACGGAGGTTCATATTATGACTCCCCCTGTAATATCACCAACCGGGGGATGGATCGGCACAATCCTCTTCGTGCTTGTGGCTATAGCTGGCGTTGGCCTCTTTGCCACCCGAGCCGGAGAACTCGTTGCGCTACTCGTAAAGGCGCGGCGCGAGGACCGAACTGACCATATCGATGATCGCATTGGAAACTTTTTCCTCGTCGTGCTTGGACAGACTGGCGTGTTACGCGATCCAATCCCCGGCATTGCCCACTTCTTTACGTTCTGGGGCTTTATCATCATTCAGTTCGGTCTGCTCAATCTGATGCTTGGGGCCTTCAATGTCACGCTGCCTTTCTTTGGAGATAGCCACGTATTCGCGTCTTTACTGGATATTTTCATTATCCTGGTCGCAGTCGCCCTGATCGTGTTTGCTATTCGTAGGGGTATAGTGCGCCCCAGGCAGCTTAGCAGTTTTCTGCATGGCCCTTGGGATGGCTTCATTATCCTTGGCCTGATCCTGGCAATACTTGTCACCCTGGCACTTGTCGAGGGCTTCGAGTACGCGGCAAGCAACGGAGCCGCATGGACCCTCATAGGAACGTGGATTGGTCCATCGTTTAGTGGATTCGGAACACGTAACAACATCATCCTGTTCCGCATGTTCTGGTGGATACACATTGGTTTCTTCTTCGGCTTCCTGATCTACCTGCCGCGTTCCAAGCACCTGCACCTGATGGCGACACCTTTCAACGTTTTCTTTCGCAATTATGCTCCCAAGGGTGCTCTGCCACTCCTGGAGAACATCGAGGAACGAGAGGACTACGGTGTCTCGAAGGCCGAACAATTTACCTGGAAGCAGTTACTTGACGGCTATGCCTGTACCGAATGCGGACGCTGCAATACGGTATGTCCCGCGACCAACACCGGTAAGCCCCTTTTCCCCAAGGAGATCATCCTGGGGGTGAAGGAAGCCCTCTTTGTCAATAGCAAAGAAATTCTGGGTGAAAATACGCTGTGGAGCAAACTGGGCGTGGCCGGTGTGCCTGCCGATGAGACGGTTAAAGAGAAAGAAGCCCACCACGAGCCGATGGTTGGCGGCATCATTAGCAATGATGCACTATGGGCCTGTACGACCTGCCGGGCCTGCATGGAGATATGCCCTGTCTCCATCGAACACGTGCCGAAGATTGTGGATATGCGCCGCCACCTGGTGATGGAGGAGAGCGATTTCCCGACCGAGGTAACGCCACTCTTCAACAACATCGAGCGCAATGCTAATCCATGGGAAATCAGCAACGATAAGCGTGCGGACTGGGCAGTTGGTCTTGACGTGCCCTTGATGGCGGAGAATCCCGATGCCGACGTGTTGTACTGGGTCGGCTGCATGGGTTCTTTTGATAAGCGCAACCAGCGGGTGGCTACCGCCGTGGTGAAAATCCTCAAGGCCGCAGGTGTAAACTTCGCCATTCTCGGTCCTGAGGAGTCGTGTACGGGCGATCCGGCGCGGCGTATTGGTAACGAGTACCTATGGCAGATGATGGCGCAGCAAAACATCGAGACGTTGAATGGCTATGGCTTCAGCATTGTCGAAAACCAGGGCAATGGGCATACTCCAGGCAATGAAGTGGCAGGTCCGGCTCCCAAACATCGCACAATTATCACTGCCTGCCCACACTGCTTCAATACAATCAAGAACGAGTACCCACAGCTCGGCGGTGACTATGAGGTGGTACATCACACCGTCTTCATAGATAAGTTGTTGAGTGATGAGAAAATTAAGCTGCCCGAGGGCTTCGATCAGCGCAAGCTGACGTATCATGACCCATGCTACATCGGACGCTACAACGACATCTACGATGAGCCACGCCGCGTCCTCACCGTCCTCAACTCCAATGGCATCACAGAGATGCAGCGCAATCGCAATAAGAGCTTTTGCTGCGGCGGCGGTGGTGGCCGTGCCTGGATGGAGGAGAGGATCGGCAAACGCGTCAACCAAACGCGTGTGAACGAGGCTCTGAATACGGGGGCCGATGTATTGGCTGCCGCCTGTCCGTTCTGCATTACAATGTTCGACGAT
>Ga0134125_10008751_pt1 | contig 11419 bp, 9 predicted proteins | sample KB31751_FD_96464 | JGI IMG/M metagenome (GOLD analysis project Ga0134125, IMG submission 96464) | Terrestrial soil microbial communities with excess Nitrogen fertilizer from Kellogg Biological Station, Michigan, USA - KB3-175-1 | ecosystem: Environmental > Terrestrial > Soil > Unclassified ... | reverse complement strand
GCGGCGGTCGTCGCCAGGTCGAAGAAGTGCAGCGCCAGCCGCTGGTCCGGCGCACCGCGCTCGAAGGCCTTGTTCTCGACGTCCGGCCGCCAGAACGCGGCTGCCGCCGAGGGCGCCGCGAACAGCGCCAGGAGCAGCAGCAGCGGGCTGACCCAGGCCAGCAGCGCCAGCGTGAACGCCAGCCGCAGCAGCCACGCCAGCGTCGTGAACAGCGACATGTACATGTGGTCGAGCACGAACACCTGGTTGCGCAGCATCGAGAGCCGATCGAGGTATTCGGGCCGCTCCTGGTGGGCGACCGACACGATCGACGCCTGCAGGCGCGCCACGTGGGTTTCGAGCGCGATCGTCACCTTGTCGCGGAAGCGGCGCTGCACGCGCGTCGAGATGGTTTGCAGGACCCAGGTCCCGGCGGCGCTGACCGCCATGCCGATGGCTGCGCCCAGCGCCAGCGGCGTGCGGTGCTGGACGACGCCGGCGCCCAGCAGCGCGAGCCACACCGCGGTCAGTGCGTTCGGCAGCGACGCCAGTTGCGACATCACGAGCGACAGCGCCATCAGGCCGCGCTCGTAGCGGAAGCCCAGCTTGCAGAGCCGCCACATCGAACCCAGCATCGGCGGCAGCGGCTCGATGGCGCCCGCCGCGGGCGGACTGTCAGGCGAGGGCTTCATAGGCGCGCCCCTCCTCGTCGGCTTCCTGGAAGCGCTGCGCCTGCAGGTCGAACATCGTGCGATAGCGGCCGCCCAGCGCCATCAGCTCGTCGTGCGATCCGAGCTCCGCCACCCGCCCGTGCTCGACCACGCAGATCCGGTCGGCCTGGCGGACGGTCGAGAAGCGGTGCGAGATCAGGATCGTCGTGCACTGGCGCGTCGCGGCGAGCAGCCGGCCGAAGATCTCGGCCTCGCCGCGCACGTCGAGCTGCGCGGTCGGCTCGTCGAGCAGCACCAGCCCGGCGCCGCGCCGCACCGCCATGAGCGCGCGGGCGAGCGCCACGCGCTGCCACTGTCCGCCCGAGAGGTCGGCGCCGCCGGCGTAGCCCTTGGCCAGCATGGTTTCGAGCGACGCCAGCTCGCCCGCGCCGGCGGCCGCCAGCGCCTCGCGCACCGCGCCGTCGTCCGGCGCGGCCTCGCCGATCCGCCAGGGCGCTACGTTGCTGCGCAGCGTCGCCTCGAAGCGGATGAAGTCCTGGAAAACCACCGTGACGCACGATCGCCACGCCTCCACGTCGAAGTCGCGCAGGTCGACGCCGTCGACCTCGATCACGCCGCCTTGCGGGTCGTAAAGCCGGCACAGCAGCTTCGCGAGGGTCGTCTTGCCGGCCCCGTTCTGCCCGACGATGGCGAGCGACGAGCCGGCCGGGATGGTCAGGTCGAAGCGCTCGAGCACCGGCGCGCCGCCCGGATAGGCGAAGCTCACGTCGCGAAACCGGATCTCGCGCGCGGGCAGGCCGCGGGCCTTGCGCGCGCCCGCGCCCAACGCGCCGGCGCGCGCCGCCGCGCCTTGCAGGCGCAGCACCGCCGCCACCGGCGCGGCCGCGCCGTCCAGGGCCCAGTTGAGGCCGCCGAAGGCGATCGCCGAGACGCCGACGGCGCTCTGCAGGAAGGTTACCGCCTGTCCGAGCCCGATCCGGTGCGCCAGCGCGGCCTCGGCGATGAACCAGAAGACCACGAGGTTGGCGCCGGCGACGATGAGGATGCTGCCGGCGAGCGGGCGCTGGCGCATGCGGGTGGCCGCATACTGCAGCTCGTGCAGCCGCGTTCGCCTCGCCACGAAGCGGTCGAGCGTCCAGGGCGCCAGGCCGAACAGGCGCAGCTCTTTGGCGGCGGGCGGGTCGACGGCCAGGCGATAGGCGTAGTCGGCGTCGCGCTGCGCCGCCTGCACCTCCGGGGTGTTGCGGTCGCGCCAGACGCCGCTCTCGCGCAGCAGGTAGTGGGTGGAGATCCAGGCGGCCGCCAGCAGCGCGCCGGCCCACCACTGCCAGACCGCGACGATCACCGCAGAGGCGACGCCGGTCACCAGCGTGATGAGGCCGCTGGCGATGAAGTCCATCGACACCGACAGCGGCGGCCCGGTCATCCCGCGGTCGAACTCGCGCGCCACCGTCAGGTCGGTGGCCAGCGACGGGTCTTCCAGATGGCCGATGCCGCGCGGGCCGACGCAAGCGTCGGTCAGCCGGTCGAACAGCCAGGACGAGGTTCGGTACCCCAGGTTGGTGCTGATCGCCTGGTGGATCGGGCTCAGCACCTGCAGCGAGAGGAAGACCCCGCCCGCGAACGCCAGCGGCCACGCCAGCGCCGCATGCGCCCGGACCGCGCCGACCAGGACGCCCATGGCGATGGCGAAGGCGGCCGGCAGCAGGCCCAGCAACAAGAGGCACGTCCACCAGGCGGCGGCCAAGCCGGGGCTGGCCTTGGTCACCGCGACGAAGAACTGCCACTCCTTGCGCTTGGCGATCGAGAGGTCCGTCTCCCGCATCCTCCGTCCGAAGCTCGCTTCGAGCTTGCAGCCGGCGACGCTCATTTCCAAGCGTTCTCGCCGCGCCGCCGCTGCCGCACTTCAGGCGTGGCCGCGCTCGGCCTTGTCAGCAGCGCCATCTCTGGGCGCCGCGGCGGTCGCGCTCAGGCGCCGCCCCAGTGGCGGACGCGGCCGATGTCGACGTGCACGAAGTCGCTGGCCGGGTAGTAGCCGACGCCGCCCAGCCGCAGGCCCATTGCCGCATCGCGCAAGGAGGCCAGCTCGACGCCCGGCAGGTGGATGTCGATCGCCTGGCCGACCATGTGCAGACTGTGGGTCGCCACCTCGGCCGACCGCTCGTGCAGCATCTCGTTGGTGGCCGGCGAGCGGTAGCCGCAGATCACGTCGAAGCGCTCGGAGCGGCCGAGCCTGGCCTGCAGCGCGGCGAGCAGGTCGAGCAGCTTCGGCTCGATCACGTGCGTCTGGCCCGTGCGCCAGTCGCGCAGCACGTGGTTCACCTCCACGAGCGCGTCCGGCACATAGGCGCCGTCCTCCCAGTAGGCGACGTCGAGCGTCTCGCCGGTGTGCAGGTGCTTGAAGCCGAGCTTGCGGGCGCCGGTCGCGTCGACCGCGGCGAGGGCAGGGATGGCGGCGCCGGCGGTGGCGGCGCCGACCGCCAGCGCCAGGCCAGTCCGCAGAAGTCCGCGGCGCGCAAGCTGCACGTTGCTCACCCTATCTCGACAAACCCTTCTCCCAACATCTTGAAAAGAGGGGCTTTTGCGAATCGAGGCAAGCTCTCAGGGCCCAGCTTCGTTCGCGTTTGCGTGATCGCGGAACCATTCGCAGAATTGCGTCACGCCTTCGCTGAGGGGAGTCGAGGGTCGGTAGCCGGTCAGCGCCTCCAGCAGCGCCGACGACGCGAAGGTCAGCGGCACGTCGCCCGCCTGCATCGGCAGCTGCCGCCGCTCGGCCTTCTTGCCGAGCGCCTGCTCGATGGCGGCGATCAGGTCGTCGAGGCGCAGCGGCTCGCCGCGGCCGATGTTCACCACCCGCCAGGGCGCGACGGGGCTCAGCGAGTCCATCGGGCCGACCGGCTCGCCCTTTGCCGGCGGGCGCGCCATCAGCCGCACGATCGCCTCGACCAGGTCGCCCACGTAGGTGAAGTCGCGCCAGATGTCGGTCCCGTAGACCTCGATCGGCCGCCCGGCCTCGATCGCGTCGGCAAAGATCCAGGGCGACATGTCCGGCCGCCCCCAGGGGCCGTAGACGGTGAAGAAGCGGAACGCGGTCGTCGGCGTGTCCCAAAGGTGCGCGTAGCTGTGGCTCATCAGCTCGCCGGCCTTCTTGGTGGCGGCATAGAGCGTCAGCGGATGGTCGGCGCGGTCGGTCTCGGCGAACGGCTGCTTCTCGGCCGCGCCGTAGACCGAGCTGGTGGAGGCGTAGAGCAGGTGCCGCGGCCGCGCCGCCCGCGCCAGCTCCAGCACGTTGAACGCGCCCATCAGGTTGGCGTCGGCGTAGGCGCGCGGGTTCTCGCGGCTGTAGCGGACGCCCGCCTGGCCGGCGAGGTGGACGATCACCTCCGGCCGCGCCCGCTCGAACGCCGCCTTCATGCCGGCCATGTCCTCCAGCATCAGGCGCTCGAACGTGAAGGCGGGCGAGGGCGTCAGCTGCGCCAGCCGCGCGTCCTTCAGGCCGATGTCGTAGTAGCGGGTCATGCCGTCGACGCCCGCCACATGGTGGCCGTCCGCCAGCAGCCGTCGGCAGAGATGGAAGCCGATGAAGCCGGCCGCGCCGGTGACGAGAATCCGCATCGGCCGAGGCTGTTGCGCCGCGCGGCGGCTTGAGTCCAGCGGCGGGGGCCGAAACACCCTCACCTCACGTCGCCCTGGCCTGCAGCCGCGGCCCGTGCAAGCGTGGGCGGACGACCAAGCGCAGAAAGAGGAGGGTGGAGATGGCGGTCCAGGGCCTCGCCGCGATCGTGGGCACGGCGCAGTACAGGCCGCAGCGGCGCCAGGACGCGCCGCGGGCGTTCCCGCTCGACCAGGTGGCCGAGCTCGGCGGCATGGCGATGGCCGACGCCGGGCTGGCGCCCCAGCAGATCGACGGGCTCGCGGTCGCCAGCGTCGGCTTCTCCGAGGTGCGCATGTTCGTGCCGGCGATGGTCGGCGAATATCTCGGGCTGAAGCTGAACTACGGCGAGGTGGTCGACCTCGGCGGCGCCTCGGCGGTCGGCATGGCGTGGCGGGCGGCCGCCGCCATCGAGATGGGACTGTGCAACGCGGTGCTCTGCGTGCTGCAGGCGAGGGCAGGGCCGCCCGATCCGACCGCGCAGGGCCCGACCGGCGTCGGGCGGCGCGCGCTCGGCGCCACCAGCGGCCTCTACGGCGCGCCCGAGGCCGAGTTCGACGTGCCCTACGGCCACGTGGCGCAGAACACCGGCTACGCGATGATCGCCCAGCGCTACGGCGCGGTCTACGGCTACGACCCGCGCGCGATGGCCAAGATCGCCGCCGACCAGCGCGCCAACGCCCAGGCCAATCCCGAGGCGATCTTCTACGGCCAGCCGATCACCGTCGACGACGTGCTGGAAAGCCGCATGATTGCCGATCCGCTGCACCTCCTGGAAATCGTCATGCCCTGCATGGGCGGCGCGGCCTTCGTCGTCGCCCGCAAGGACATCGGGCGCTCCAACGCCCACCGGCCGGCGGTGATCCGCGGCTTCGGCGAGCACATCCAGTGCAAGTCGCCGAGCTACGCCGAGGACATGATCGTAACCCCGATCGGGCCGGCCTCGCGCAAGGCCTTCGCGCTCGCCGGCCGCAAGCCGGCCGACATCGACATGGCCGAGGTCTACGACTGCTACACGATCACCGTGCTGCTCACCCTCGAGGACGCCGGCTTCTGCGAGAAGGGGACCGGCGCCCGGTTCGTCGCCTCCCACGACCTCACCTACAAGGGCGACTTCCCGCTCAACACGCACGGCGGCCAGCTGAGCTTCGGCCAGGCCGGCATGGCGGGCGGCGCCTCGCAGCTGGTCGAAGCGGTGCAGCAGATCCAGGGCCGCTGCGGCGAGCGGCAGGTGGGGCGCCACGACCTCGCCTACGTCTCCGGCACCGGCGGCGTGATGAGCGAACAGGCGGCGTTGATCCTCGAAGGAGCGGCCTGATGACCGACAAGCCGCTGCCGCACGCGACGCCGAAGACCCAGCCCTTCTGGGATGCGCTGAAGGCGCACCGCATCGACATCCAGCAGTGCGACGACTGCCACGCTTACGTGTTCTTCCCGCGCCTGCACTGCCCGCGCTGCTTTTCGCGCAATCTCTCGTGGAAGACCGTGTCCGGCGAGGGCGAGCTCCACACCTTCACCATCAGCCGACTGCCGACGCTGCCCGAGCTCGCCGACGAGCTGCCCCAGAAGCTCGCCGTCGTTCAGCTCGACGAGGGCCCGCACATCAACACCACGCTGGTCGGCGTGGCGGAGGACGAGATCAAGGTCGGCATGCGCGTGAAGCCCGTGTTCGACGACATCGTCCCCGGCGAAGTCACCCTGCTGCGCTACACGGCGGTGTAGCGCGTGGGGTATCGCTAGGGTAGCGCCCCCTCGCGCGCCGCGGCTGGTTGAGGCGCGGCGGCGCGTGGCGGCGCCTCGAGCGGATCCTCGGCGAGGCTCGCCTCCACGGCGTCCCAGAGCGCCGCGACCTCGGCGGCCGCCGGCGAGGCGCCCAGCTCCTCGACCGAGCGGCCGCTCGCCATCGAGGTCTGGAAGGCGGTCCTGGCGTGGATCACGGCCGCGGCGACCGGCAGGTGGGTGATGCGCAGCGCCTCGAGCGCCTTGGCGACCGAGGCGTGCTCCTGGCCGGCGCGCGCCGGCGGCGCCTGGTTGATGAGGATCAGCGAGCGCACGCCGATCGTCCGCGCCTCGCTGAACGTCCTGACCGCCGCGGCGATGTCGAAGAAGGTCGGGCGCGCCACCAGCAGCGCCAGGTCGGCCAGCGCCATCGCCTCCGAGAGCGTGGGCCCCGCACCGCCGGGCGTGTCGATCACCAGCCGCTCGGCGCTCTGCGACTGCGCCCTGGCGTGGATCGTCGCCAGGCCGAGCTTCAGCGCATCCGCGTGCAGCGGTCCGGCGCCCTCCCGCCCGAGCAGCGCCTCGGTGGCCGAGCGCTGCGGATCGGCGTCGGCCAGCACGGCCCTGAGCCCCCGCACGTGGGCCGCCAGCGCCAGGTGGACGGCGAGCGTCGACTTGCCGGCCCCGCCCTTGCGCGCCGCGACGACGATGGTGCGCAGCCGCGGGCGCGGTCGGTCGGGCGCCGCCGGCGTCGGGGCGACGGCGTCGCGGCCGCCCTGCGCGGTCCATGGATCGCGCCGCCGCATGTGGCAGCGGCGGCAGGTCTGCCAGCCTGGCGCCCGCCGGCTGTCGCCCCAGACGTGCCCCTGGGCCAGGCACACCGACATTTCGATGAGCTTCACGACAGTCTCGCCCCCAGCGCGCCAATTACGCCTCAGGTGTCCCTGACCGCAAAGCAATTCCCCGCCGAAGCGGCGGGCTCCCCGCCATCGCGCCCGCCCCGAAGCTGCTCTGAGAGCGGCGTTGCGGCGCCTGTTGCGACCGCGGCGCTTCGGCTAGATCACGCGTCGATGGGTATTCGCGACCAGGCCGCACGCGCCGCCAAGTGGGTGGTCAACAGCCGCCCGGTGCTGGCGCGGCGCTTTCCGGACCTCTCGCCGGAGACGCTGGAGATCTACCAGCGCGTGAAGCGCTCCACGATGACGACGCCGGAGCGCATCGCCGCGCTCTGCGATGCGGTGCGCTACGTGGACGCCAATCGGGTGCCGGGCGCCATCGTCGAATGCGGCGTCTACCGCGGCGGCAGCGCCATGGCCGCCGCGCTCGCCTGCACGACCGGCCGCGAGATCTGGCTCTACGACACCTTCGAGGGCATGAGTGCGCCGACCGCCGCCGACGCCCGCGCCAGCGATGGGCGCCCGGCCGCCGAGCTGCTGGGCGGCGCCGCCAAGGGCGAGCTGATCTGGTGCTATTCCAGCGAGGCCGAGGTCGCCGCCAACATGCGCGCCACCGGCTACCCCGAGCGCCTGGTGCGGCTGGTGAAGGGCAAGGTCGAGGACACCATCCCCGGCGCCATGCCCGACCGGATTGCGGTGCTGAGGCTGGACACCGACTGGTACGAATCCACCCGCCACGAGCTCCAGCACCTCTACCCGCGCCTCGCGCCCGGCGGCGTGCTGATCGTCGACGACTACGGCTACTGGGCCGGCGCCCGCAAGGCGGTCGACGAGTACTTCGCCGGCGCGCTGCTGCTCGGCCGCATCGACGCCACCGGCCGCATCGCCGTGAAGCCGCACGCCTGAGGGCGCGCGGGCCGCGCCCCGAACCCGCAGCCCGGACCGCACGTTTGCCCCGGCATGGAGCGGCAGGCGCGCGCCAGTCTCGCGTTGCAGGCGGCGCTGATGGCGACAGCGGCCTGCGTCGACGCGATCGGCTTCCTGCGGCTCGGGCGGATCTTCGTCTCGTTCATGAGCGGCGACAGCACCAAGCTGGTCATCGCCGCCAGCCAGGCCGACTGGACCTACGCCGCCGCGCTCGGCGCCATCGTCGCGCTCTTCGTCGCCGGCGCGTTCGTCGGGCGCATCGTCGTGCGCCTGGCGCATGCGCGGGCGCGGCCGGCGGTGCTCGGCCTGGAGGCCCTGCTGCTGGCCGCGGCTGCCGCGCTGGGATCGGCGCGGCTGGCGGTGGCGATGATGACGCTTGCCATGGGGCTGCAAAACGCCGCCGGCCTCAGGCGCGGCGGCGAGCGCGAGTTGCCGCTGACCTACGTCACCGGCCTGCTGGTCGATTTCGCCGAACGGCTTGCCGACGCCGTCTGGGCGCCGCATGCTCGCAGCCGTTGGGGCTGGGCGCCGTCGCTCGCGGTATGGCTCAGCCTGCTGGCCGGCGCGGCGATCGGCGCGGGCGCATATGGCATGCTGGCGATGCGGGCGCTAGTTTTCCCCGCCGTTGCCGCGGCCGGGCTGGCGCTGATCACGCTGCCGGCTTGGCCGCGGCCGACGAAGCCCTGAGCGCCCCGGTCGGGGGTCGGGCCCCGCGGCTGTTCTCTTGGAAAAATCAGCGTCGACGAGGAGAGGTCAGATGCCTGTTGCAGAGCGTGTGTTTGGTCACCTTCATCCTTGGCTGGCCGGTCTTGAACCGGACGGCGAGGCGGCGTTCTGGGCGCGCGTCGCCGCGGCGCGCGCCCCTTTGATCGAGCCCGACTCCAGCTCGCCCGACCACAGCTTGGTGACCTACGTCTTCCGCGACCCCGACGCCCGGCATGTCGTGGTGCAGCCGGGGTTCGGGGCCATTCCGGACAACGTGATGGCGCCAATCCCCGGCACGGCGGTCTGGCATGCCACCTATCGCTACCGCAACGACGTGCGCGCCACCTACAGCTTCGCGCCCGACCTGCCGCTGATGTCCGTCGACGTGGCTGACGAGGCGAAGATGGCGGAGTTCAGGGCGTTCGTGCGCGAGCACCCGCAGCCGATCGCCGACCCGAATGCGCGCGAGACCTACGCCAGCCGCGCCGGCGACGGCGCGCCCGACAACATCGCCTCGATCCTGTCGCTGCCAGGCGCTCCGGACCAGTCGATCATCGCCAAGCGCCCGGGCATCGCCCGCGGCTGGATCGGTCGCCATCAGCTGAAGAGCGAGGTGATGGGCAACGAGCGGCGCGTGTGGGTCTACACGCCTCCGGGCTATGCGCCGAACGAGCGCGTCTATCCGGTGCTCGTCGCCTTCGACGGCGGCGCGGCGCTCAGCCTGATGCCGACCCAGCGGGTGCTCGACAACCTCATGGCGGACGGCCGCATCGCGCCCCTGGTCGCCGTCTTCGTCGACAACCCGACCGACGCCTCGCGCGCCGTCGAGTTGCCTTGCAACGAGCACTTCGCGCGGTTCATCGAGACCGAGCTGATCCCCTGGGCGCGAGACCGCTATGCCCTGTCGCGCGAAGCCGGCGACGGGTACGTGACCGGCGTCAGCTACGGCGGCTTGGCGTCGATGTGGCTCGGCTACCGGCTACCGCACCTCTTCGGCAACGTCATCAGCCAGGCGGCGTCGCTGTGGTGGGGGCCCGGCTTCGATGGCGAGAAGCCGATGCCGCTGCAGCGCTATGCGCCGGAGTGGCTGATCGACCAGTATGCCGCCTCGCCGCGTCTGCCGGTGCGGTTCTGGATGGAGATCGGCCTGATGGAGCCGCACGACCGCATGATCGCGACCAACCGGCGGATGGCCGCCTTGCTGCGCGAGAAGGGGGCCGAGGTGACCTACGGCGAGTACGCCGCCGGCCACGACTATGCGCACTGGCGCGTCACCATCGCCGACGCGCTCGCGGCCATGCTGCCGGCGACCGGGAATTAAGTCCGCGCCGCTTGTCACGCCGCGGCCGCGGCCGCGAGCTCGCGCGCGTCTCCATGCCAGGCTTTGCGGGCCGCGGCGAGGTCCGCGGCGGCGGCCGGGTCGCGCAACGCCTGCTCGGCACGAGCGCGGACGGCGAGGCTCACCGGATCGAGCCGCCAGGTCTTCAGCGCCGCGTCCGCCTCGCGCTCGGCGCCGGCCGCGTCGCCCTTGGCCAGCAGCGCGGCGGCGAGGCTGCGGCGCACCGGATACCACCAGGCGGGTGGGTCGACGCTTTCGGCAAGCCGCGTCTCCTGCAGGACCGCCGCCTGGCGGAACGCGGCGATCGCCTCGTCCGGCCGGTGCTGCATCAGCGTCGCGTCGCCGATCAGCGTCAGCCGCGCGATGGCGAGCACCGTTGCATTGCGCCCGGTTGGCGAAACCGCGGAGCCCGCCGCCCCGGCCAGCGCCGCCCCGACCAGCGACGCCTCGGCGCGCGCGTCGGCCGGGCGGCCGAGGCGCAAGGCGGCTTCGCCGCGCGCATAGTGGCGCATGGCTTCGAGGAACGGCCGGCCGGCGACCGTGTCCGGCGCGGCCAGCACGCTGGCCGGGGCTCCGAACCGGCCGAGCGCCGCATAGACGTCGCCCCCGGCCATTTCGGCGCGCGCGTCGTAGGTCGCCGGCGACGGAAAATCGCGATTGAAGGCGGCCACGAACGTCAGCGCGGCAGCCGCATCGCCGGCCATCATGGCGCCGCCCAGCCCGAAGGCGATGTCGTGGAAGTGGTAGGTGAGCGCGCCCAGCGGCGTCGGGAAATCGGTCTTCTCGGCGTACTCGCGGTCGACCCGCAGCGCGGCGAGGTTGGCCTGGGCGGCGTCCTCGTAGCGGCCGACCCGGTAGTAGGTGTGGGAGGGCATGTGGACCATGTGGCTCGCCATCGGCGCGAGCTGCGCGAGGCGGTCGGCATAGGGCTCGGCGAGCTCCGGCGCGCCGGCGTCCTCGGTCGCGTGGACGTAGAAATGGATCAGCCCCGAGTGCGCCGGGTGGCTCGGCAGCAGCGGCGCCAGCGCCCGCATGGCGATCGTCGGCCCGGACGGATCACCGTGCCCCTCCATGATCAGCCACGCCTCGGCGTCGAAGATGGCCGTCTCGACGTCGTCGGGGTCGGCTCGATGCAGCGCATCCATTGCATGGGCGAAGGCGAGGTCGCCGGCTTCGCGGGTCGGCGCGGCGTAGCGGGCGACCAGCGCCGCCTCCAGCGCCCGCATCCGGGCCGGCGCGTTCGCCGCGGCGAGCGACTGGGCGGCCCTGGCCTGCGCCAGCAACGCCGGGATCTGGTCCTGCGGCGGGCCGAAGTTGATGTTCGGCCCGCGCGCCCAGGCCTCGCCCCAGACGCAGAGCGAACAGGCCGGGTCGATGGCGTGCGCGCGGTCGAACGCGAGCGCCGCGTCGGCGTGCTCGAACGAGCGGGCGAGCGTCAGGCCGTAGTCGAACCAGCGCTGCGCCTCGGCGCTCCTGGTGTCGGCGGCCATGTGGTCGTCGCCCATGCCGGCGACCATGACGAGGCGATGCG
>Ga0134125_10008750_pt1 | contig 11420 bp, 7 predicted proteins | sample KB31751_FD_96464 | JGI IMG/M metagenome (GOLD analysis project Ga0134125, IMG submission 96464) | Terrestrial soil microbial communities with excess Nitrogen fertilizer from Kellogg Biological Station, Michigan, USA - KB3-175-1 | ecosystem: Environmental > Terrestrial > Soil > Unclassified ... | reverse complement strand
GATCCGCCGCTGTTGCTGAAAATCGAGGAGTTGACTCCCACGACCTCGCCGAGCGCGTTGGTGAGCGGGCCGCCGGAGTTCCCCGGGTTGATGGCCGCGTCGGTCTGGATCATGTCGTGGATCGTGACGCCGCCGATGCCCTGCACCACGCGGCCCAGCGCCGAGATGATTCCCTTCGTCAGCGAGTGGTCGAGGCCGAACGGGTTGCCGATCGCCAGCACCTGCTGGCCGACCTGCAGCTTGTCCGACGCGCCGACGTCGATCGGCGTGAGCTTCTCGCGCTTCTCCGCGATCTGGAGGACCGCGATGTCCTTGTTCGCGTCCGTGCCGATCAGCTTCGCCTGGACCTGGGTCTGGTCGTCGAACGTGACGAGGAACGCGTCGCCGCCCTGCACGACGTGGAAGTTCGTGACGATGTGGCCTTCCTTGTCCCAGACGTAGCCCGAGCCGGCGCCCTGCGGTACGGCGAACTCGTCCTGGTACTGGTTCTGCTCCAGCGCTACGTTGGTCACGAACACCACCGACGGGGCGGCCTCGCGGAACACGTTGACCGTGTTCTGCTCCTCCGGCAGGAGCGCGGCGGCGGGGGCCGCGGCGAGGGCGGCCAGCACGGCGGGGATCAGGAGGCGGGTCATCATTTCCGGATTTTATATAATTCCCATCGAGTGACAGCCCCCCTCCCGCGCTTCAAGCCGGAGCAGCACGACCAGGACCGCGACCCGCCCCGCTGCCCGGGCTGCGGCGGCCACGCGTCCGTCCTCCATCCGTCGGCCGAGCCGGGCTTCTCGCTGCTGCGCTGCTCCGACTGCGGGCTCGGGCGCACCTGGCCGCCGGAGAGCGCCGAGAAGATCGGCTCCTGGTACCCCGAGCTGTACTACGGCAAGGAGAACGTGCGCTTCAACCCGCTCTTCGAGCGGCTCATCCGCTGGTTCCGCCGGCGCCGCGCGCGCGTCCTGCACAACCGCGTGCCCCGCGGCCCCGTGCTCGACGTCGGCTGCGGCCGCGGCCTGATGCTCTCGTACCTGCGCGAGCTCGGCTACGAGCCCCACGGCGTCGAGTTCTCCGAGACCGCCGCCTGGCACGCGCGGAACGTCCTCAAGATCCCCGTCGCCGTCGAGGACTTCGTCAAGGCGCCGCACGAGCGCGAGCGCTACAACGCGATCATCTTCTGGCACTCGCTCGAGCACTTTTCCAACCCCGTCGCGGCCGTCGCGCGCGCCCACGAGGCGCTCAAGCCCGGCGGACTGCTCGTCGTCGCCGTGCCCAACTACGACAGCTGGCAGGCGCGCGCGTTCGGCCGCTGGTGGTTCCACCTCGACGTGCCGCGCCACTACTACCACTTCGGCGCGCGCTCGCTGGAGGCGATCCTGGCGCGCCACCGCTTCCGCGTGGTCCAGCTCGACCATTTCAGCTCCGAGCAGAACCCCTACGGCATCCTGCAGAGCCTCTACAACGCGCTCGGCTTCCTCTTCAACCTGCTCTATTCCCTGCTCAAGGACAAGACCGCGCGCCGCGACACGTTTACGACCCATCCGTTCCAGACGCTGGGCGTCTCCCTTCTGATGCCGCTGTTCCTGCCGCTGTCGGTGTCGCTGTTCCTCCTCGAGTCCGTGCTGCGCTCCGGCGGCACGATCGAGGTCTACGCGTTCAAGGAATGACCTCCGAGCTCGGCCGCCGCGCGCGCCTCGCCGCGGCCGTGTGCGTTCTCTCCCTCGCCGCCCACGCCAAGGGCCTGACCGCCCCGCTGCTCGACTATCACTTTCACCGCCAGGTCAATACCGCCGCGATCGCGCGCAACTATTGGCGCGAGGACCGGCCCCTGCTGCGCCCGCGCATCGACTGGGCGGGCCCCGGGGACCAGCTCGCCGCGACCGAGCTGCCCGTCGAAATGTGGCTGCACGGCAAGCTCTGGCCGCTGTTCGGCCTCGGCGAGACGTGGGGCCGGATCCTCTCCGTCCTGGCGTCCGCGCTGACCGCGCTGATGCTGTTCCTGCTCTTCGAGCGCGAGCTCGGCACCGAGGCCGGCTTCTGCGGCGCCGCGCTGTTCACGGTCATGCCCGTGGAGATCTACTTCGGGCGCACCGTCCAGCCCGAGGCCGCCGCCCTGCTGTTCTTCGTCGCGGCGCTGTACTTCTGGGACCGCGCGCTCGAGCCCGGGCGCTCCCGGGGCGCCTGGCTCGCCGCGACGCTCTCGGCGTTCCTGTCGATCGGCCTCAAGCTCCCCTACGCGCACATCTTCATCCCTCTGCTCGCGCTGTCTTGGCGCCGCCTCGGCCGCGCCGCCCTGACCGACGCGCGCACCTGGGCCGCGGGCCTCGCCGCGACGGGCGGGGTCCTCGCCTGGTACGTCTACGCCTCTCGCGGCGTCTACGTCGTCCCGACCCATGCGAAAGAGTTCACGATCCTGCTCGGCTACGATCATCTGCCGCACATCTTCACCTTCTTGATCGTCTCGCGCTTCCCGGAGCTGATCGCGACCTACGCCGGGCTGGCCTTCTTCTTCTTCGGCGCGCGCGTGGTCCTGGTCCGGCGCCGCGACGCCTTTTGGCTGGCCTGGCTGGGCGGGACTTTCGTCCATCTGCTCGCGCTCGGCATGTACGGCCAAGTGCACGAGTACACCTGCCTGCCCCTCGCCGCGGGCGCCGCGGGCCTCATGGGTCTGGGGCTCAAGATTCTCGTCGATAAAGCGCGCGCCGCCGCGCCCGAACGCCGCGCCTGGGCGGCGGCCGGCGTCGCCCTGCTCGTCGCCGCCGTCCCCGTGCACGCCGCCTTCCGCATCGGCCACTGGTACCGCCAGGGCTTCGAGTACGTCGGCCGCGCGGGCGAGGCCGCGGCCGCGGTGCGCCGCCCCGGAGACCTTTTCCTCACCAACTGCATGGCGCCGTCGCTGCTGCTGTACTACATGGACCGCCGCGGCTGGTCCGAGGAGTTCTCGACGTACCCCGACGACCTGCACGCGATGATGGAGCGCTACCGGAAGCTGGGCGCGCGCTACCTCGCGTCGGAGAAGAAAGGCCTGTTCGGCGAGCCGGACGGGCCGCTGTGGAAGGAGTTCCGCGGGCGCGGCGCCCCGCTGTGGGACGACGGCTCGCTCGTGATCTTCCCTCTCCCGCCCGAGAACGATGGGGTCAGGCCTTCACTTATTTCACTTATTCCACGCAGGCCCGGGAAATAAGGCGATAGGTCGCACGTACAGGCGGATAAGTTGAATAAGTGAAGGCCTGACCCCAGATCAGGGGATGGTCAGGCGGCCGCCCTTGATCGTCAGGCCGGGCAGGTCGATGGAGAACGGCGTCTCGGGGTTGGGCTCGAGGGAGATATTGAGCTCCTTGATCGGTCGGAACAGCGCGGCGGGCAGCGGCATCCCCAGGTAAGAGGCCGACAGCACCGAGACCTTGAGCCGGCGGCCAGGCTTGTCGAGCTCGAGCGCCGCTTCCGCGGAGACGGGCCGGCCCTGGTAGGCGCCCGAGATCTTGACCGTCCCGTCGAGCGTCACGTCGGAGACCGAGAGGCCGGGCACGCGCTTCTCGAGGAACTTCTTGAGGTCGCCGGCCTCGATGGACAGGCTCTTCACCGCGATCCGGTCCAAGCGCATGGCGCGCATCTCGGTCCAGTCGGACACCGGGACGTCGTACTGGTTCACGACCGAGAAGTTCTTCAGGTCGGCGGCGACGCCGGTCACCTTGAGCCCGCGGATCGAGATCTGATTGATGCCGAGGCTCACGTCGGGCCAGGCGGAGACGTCCCGGTTCCACGGCCCGAAGTCGATCGTCATGCCGGCGCCGGAGATGTCTCCGACGCCGAACCCGTCGTAGACGTCGTGATCCTTGACCAGCGGCGCGCGGCGGCCGCGCCTCTGGCGGTAGAGCACGGCGGAACTGCCGTCGGGCAGGGGCCACCGGGCGAGCTCCTCGTAGCCGCGGCTGAACCAGCCGTCCGGCGCCTCGATGGTCGCCGCCGCCCTCTCCAGGCCGCCGATGACGGCCGCGGGCCCGAGATTGCCGGACTTCAGCAACACGAACTCGGACAGCTCGCACAGCCGCGCGTTGACGCCGCGCATGTTCGCGTGCTGCAGATTCAAGCGGCGCTGGACCCAATGGAAGGTCGGCGGGTTGAAGTAGGCGTCGTTGGCGACGAGGGTGACGTTCGTGATCGGCCGGCTCGCGTCGCGCTCGGCCTCGATCTTGGTCAGGATCTCGTCGATGTGCCAGTTCTCGGCCATCGGCGGCTTGTTCTCGAGGAAGGTCAGCGGCATGAGCGGCATCGGGATCTGCAGAGGGCCGACGGCGCCGAAGAAGAAGTTGATCATGACGGCGAATTGGATCGCGGCGACGGTCCACGTCAGCCCGCGCGGCCAGGTGCCGGCGATGAACAGGCCGAGCGGCGCCAGGCCGGGCAGGAGGAAGCGCATCTGGCGGTTGGGCACGATCGTCCAGAACACGAAGGAGAACACGACCCAGTAGGCGAGCACCCAGCCGTATTCGCGCCTCCGGGAGAACTGAGGCGCGAGAATACTGATATATCCCAGCAGCCACAGCGGCGGGCCGAGCGAGGCGCAGCTGGCCTTGATGTAGGTCGCCCAGGCGCCGTCCTTCCAGAACGCGATCGAGGCGTCGGACGTGGCCTGGAACAGGCGCGAGGGCAGCAGCGCGATGTGCGACCAGTACCACGGCGTGAACAGGGCCAGGGAAAGGACCGCGGCCGCGAGGGTCTGCCAGCGCGCGTTGCGGTCGCCGAGGGCGCGCGCCGCGATGATGTAGGCGGGCAGCATGTAGCTGAAATAGGTCCACTTGTGCATCATGCCCGCGGCGAAGACCGCGCCGAAGGCCAGCGACGGCGCCCAGGAGGTGAAGCCCTCGCTGGCGATCAGCGCCCAATAGCCCGCGGCGACCCAGGCCACGACGGCCAGGTCCACGAGCTGGGTGGACACGAGGTCTTGGACGCCGGGCGCCGAGCAGAAGATCACCGTCGCGGCGAGCGCGCGCGCGTCGGGCAGGAACTTCCAGCTGATGCCGAACAGCGAGATCGCCAGCAGCGCCATGTAGAACCAGTTCAGCCACAGGGCGGCGTGCGCGGGATCGGACGAGTCGAACGCCCCGCGGAGCAGGAGATGGTAGGCCGGCGGGAACGGGGGCATGCCGGGCTTGGGCGCCAGGAACCAGGCGTCGCCCCAGCGGCCGGCGCCGAGCGCCTCCTTGTAGTCGAGGGCGATCTCCATGTGCGTGGCCTGATCCCAAGAGGGAGGCCGGGTGTCCACGCGGATGAAATGCCGCAGCAGGAGGGCTTGGACCGCCAGGAAGGCCGCGAGCCCCAAAAGGCTCAAGACCAGGACTTTGCGCGAGGGACGCGTCGGTGGCGCAAAGACGTTCATTTCGCGGGTTCAATCCTAGTATATTTTTGTAGAATCCCGCCCAATGAAAGCGGCCATCCTCATCGGCGGACAAGGCACGCGGCTGAGGCCGTTCACCCTCGAGTCGCCCAAGCCCCTTTTGCCCGTTTTGAACAGGCCTTTCCTTGAATATCAATTCAGCGTCCTGCGCCGGCACGGCGTGCGCGAGGCCGTCCTGTGCACGTCCTACCGGGCCGAGGACTTCCGCCGGGCGTTCGGCAACGGCCGCCGGCTGGGCCTCAAGCTCAGCTACGTGCGCGAGACGATCCCGCTGGGCACGGGCGGGGCGCTCAAGAACGCCGAAAAGCACCTGAAGGGCGGCACGGCGCTGATCCTCAACGGCGACGTGCTCAACGCCTTCGACATCGGCGCGTTCCTGCGCTTCCACCGCGCGCGCCGCGCCGAGATCTCGATCGCCCTCACGCGGGTCAAGGACCCGACTTTGTACGGCCTCGTCCTCACCGACGAGAAGGGCTACGTGCGGCGATTTTTAGAAAAGCCTTCTTGGGATGAGGTCGAGACCAACACGATCAACGCCGGCGCCTACCTGTTCGAGCCGTCCGTCTTCGCGCATCTCCCCCCGGGCAAGGTCTACTCGCTCGAGCGAGGACTCTTCCCCGAAAGGCTGGCGCTGGGCGCCAAGCTCGGCGGCTGGGTCACGCCCGGCTACTGGATCGACATCGGCACGGTCAGCAAGTACCTGCAGGTGCACCTCGACATCATCGAAGGCCGCACGCCATTTAAGCCAGGCGCCGGCATGCGTTCTTTGAAAGGTCTCGGAGGCGCCGCGCGCGTGCTGGCCGACGCGAAGACGTCGGTGGCACCGTTCGCGCGCTTCTCGGGCGCGGTGAGCCTGGGCCGCGGGGTGAAGGTCGGGCGCGGGGCCTCCCTCAACAACTGCGTGGTCCTCGACGGCGCCGCGATCGGCGACGGGGCGCGGCTCGACCGCTGCGTGGTCGGCGCCGGCGCGATCGTGGGCACGCACGCGATCCTCGGACCCGGCGCGGCGCTCGCGGGAGGGTCGCGCGTCGGCGACTACAGCCAGCTTTGAAGTTCAAGACGATCACCGTCGACAAGCCTTGGGGCCACGAGCTGATCTTCGCGCTCGCGCCCAAGAAGTACGCGGGAAAAATCCTCGTCATCGAAAAGGGCAAGCGCCTGAGCCTGCAGTACCACCGCCGCAAGCACGAGAGCCTGTACGTGCTCAAGGGCAAGCTCACGCTCCGCTTGGGCAAGAAGACGCTGACGGCCGGGCCCGGCGCCGCGTTCACGGTGGTCCCGGGGACCATCCACCGCTTCGAGTCGCATCACGGACGCGTCGCGCTCCTCGAGGTCTCCACGACCGAGCTCGACGACGTGGTCCGCCTTCAAGACGATTACGGACGCATCGGGAGAAAATAATGGATCCCATCAAGTTCGGCACCGACGGCTGGCGCGGCGTCATCGCGCGCGACTTCACGTTCGAGAACGTCCGGCGCGTGGCGCAGGCCATCGCTGACTACGTGAAGGAAGACCAAGCCAAGAACGCGCGCAAGAAGACGCCGCTCTCCGGCCCGATCGTGATCGGCTTCGACAAGCGCTTCCAGTCCGACATGTTCGCGCGCGAGATCGCGAAGGTCCTCGAGGCCAACCACCTCAACCCGACCTTGATGGCCGAGAGCCTGCCCACGCCGGCGGTCTCCTTCATGACCTCCAAGCTCGGCGGCGCGGGCGTGATGGTGACGGCCAGCCACAACCCGCCGTCCTACAACGGAGTAAAAATCAAGATCGACGGACGGGCCGCTTTAGAAAACGTCACTCAAGGCGTGGAGTCCTGGATCGACCGCACGGCGCCCACGCGCGCGGCCGAGATCAAGACCAAGTCCTTCCGCGACCAGTACCTCGGCTACCTCAAGAGCCGCGTGGACATGGGCAAGATCAAGTCCAAGCTCAAGAAGCCGATCGTCGTCGACTACATGCACGGCGCGGCCTCGGGCCTGATGGCCGACCTCCTGCCGTCCAAGCATCTCGTGGAAATCCGCTCCGCGCACGATCCGCTCTTCGGCGGGGTGCACCCGGAGCCGATCGAGCAGTACCTCGGGGCGCTGTCGGAGGCGGTCAAGAAGAACAAGGCGATGATCGGCCTGGCGCTCGACGGCGACGCGGACCGCTTCGGTCTCGTCGACGAGAACGGCCGCTACCTGACGCCCTGCCAGGTCTTCCCGATGCTGTGCCTCTATCTGATCGAGCACAAGAAGTTCTCGGGCAAGATCGTGCAGTCGGTCTCGCTGGGCTATCTCGTCGAGCGCATCTGCAAGGAGAAGAACATCCCCTTCGAGCAGCTGCCGGTCGGCTTCAAGCACGTGGCCGAGCGGCTGGCGATGGGCGAGGCCGTGATCGCCGGAGAGGAGTCGGGCGGCTACGCCTGGAAGGGCGCGATCGCCGAGCGCGACGGGATGCTCACCGCGGCGCTGTTCCTCGAGATGTGCACGTCCCTCAACAAGACGCCGTCGGAGCTCTGGAAGGAAGTCGAGAAGCGCTACGGCGCGTCCTTCTACAAGCGCATCGACTACCGCATCCACCGGCCGATCGCGGACAAGGCGCTGTGGACGACCAAGCTCATCAAGAAGCTGCCCAAGAAGCTGCTCAACACGCCGATCAAGGACCTGATCCAGACGGACGGTCTCAAGATCGTCCTGGAAGACGGGCACTGGCTGCTGATGCGGCCGTCGGGCACCGAGCCGCTGATGCGCGTCTACGCCGAGAGCGACAAGGCGGAGCGCACGCAGGGGCTGCTCGACGCGGCCAAGAAGTGGGTGGCTCCGAGTCTCGGGGCGCACTAGACCGGAGGCGACTATGATTCCCAAGAGGGCGATGCTGTTGGCGGCGGGCGCGGGCACGCGCCTGCGTCCTCTGACGTACGAGACGCCCAAGCCGATGGTCCCGGTCGTCAACCGCCCCGTGATCCACCACGTCCTCGACAACCTGCTCAAGCACGGCGTCGAGGAGGTCATGGTCAACGTGCACTCGATGCCCGAGCAGGTGCGCGGCTATTGCGGCGACGGCTCGCGCTGGAGCCTCAAGCTCAGCTACTCGCACGAAGTGAAGCTGATGGGCACGGCGGGCGCGATCAAGAAGGTCGAGGGCTTTTTTAAAGATGGGCCTTTCTTCGTCATGTCGGGCGACGGCCTTTCCGACATCGACCTCACCGCGATGTACGCCTTCCACCGCAAGCGCGGCTCCTTCGCCACGATGGCGACCAAGCGCGTCGACGCGCGCTTCGAGTACGGCGTGACGATGACCGACGGCGCGCAGAAGATCAAGGGCTTCCTCGAGAAGCCGTCGTGGGGCGACGTGTTCTCCAACAAGGTCAACACGGGCATCTACCTCTTCGAGCCCGAGGTTCTCAAGCTGATGCCGAAGAACCGCCCCTACGACTTCGGCCACGAGCTCTGGCCCAAGCTCCTCAAGATGAAGAAGCCCATCTACGCCTACGAGACCGACTCGTACTGGTGCGACGTCGGCAACCTGCCCGAGTACCGCCGCTGCCAGATCGACGTGCTCGACCGCAAGGCGAAGGTCAACATCCCGGGCGTGGAGCTGCGCAAGGGCGTGTGGGTGCAGGAAGGCACGGTCGTGGATCCGAAGGCCAAGCTGATCCCGCCGGTCGTCATCGGCAAGGGCGGCCGCGTCGCGGCCGGCGCCGTCGTGGGCCCCTACTCCGTGATCGGCGACCGCGCGCAGATCGGCTCCGGCGCCAAGCTCGAGCGCTGCATCCTCTTCGACAACGTCACCGTCGGCGAGAGCGTCAGCCTCAACAACTGCATCATCGGCCCCAACGGACACGTGAAGGAGAACATCTCCGTGTTCGAGGCGGCGGTGCTCAACATCCGACAGTAGCCGCTCGGGCCGCTGAGTTATTCACAGGATTCTCCCCGGGGAGAATCAATGGAGCATGCATGAGCGAAGCGGAAAGAAAACCCCCGCCACATCTTCTTTCTGTTCTACTCGTGATCATGTCTGCTATAAATCTTGTGGTCGCTTATAAACTCTGGGGACCTAATTCTTCCAACCTCGAAAGCACGGCGGTTTCCTATTCCTCTTCGTCTATTTTGTCATTGGTTTCGGATGCTGCCTGTCAGTTGTCTCGCTTGGCGTACTCGCCTGGCGACAGAAAGCTTTTACCGATAACTTGACGCGAGTAGGATTGCTGTTTGGATCGGGATCAACAGCGCATTATTTGTTTGTACTCGCCCGGTGGCTAACGATAGGCAGACTCTGACCACAGCACAGGAGTCTCCCCGGGGAGACTCCTGTGAATAAGTTCAAAAAAAGAGAGCGGGGGGCTCGCCGAAGCGAGCCCCCCGCCTTACTTCAACCGTCAGTCGCCTGACGGTCCCTGGATCTTAGTACTGAACCTTCGGCCCCTTGCCCTGGTTGATCCAGCCGTCGGAGCTGAGCTTGCTCTGAGCGCGCCGGAAGCTCCAGATCACGTAGTACTTGCCCGAGCCCTGCGCGGGCACCGGGATCGCGGCCTGCAGCTCGTCCTTCTGCACGACGATGCGCAGCGGATCGCGCGAGCCGCGCTCGGAGACGACCTTGTCCGAGCAGAACCAGCCGTTGCAGTCCTTCTTGACCTGATAGACGATGTCCAGCGGCTCGCCCTCGTAGAAGGCGGAGCGCCGGTCGAGGATGCTGAGCTGGAGCGTGCCGCCCGCCTTCTCGAGACGCGCGATCACCTTGTCCGCCTCGGGCTGGCGCTTGACGCGCTCGCCCGCGACGAACTCGATGGAGGCCCGGCCCGTCTGCTGATTGAGGATGGGGCCGTTGACGGAGTAGCGGAACGCGCCGTACGACGCGTCGTAGCCCACGCGGGAGCCGTCGAACGTCACGTAAAGCGTCTCCTTCTCCCACGGCAGCAGCTTCTGGCCCTGGTCGTTGAAGCGCACGTCGATCGTCGCGTTCGCCGAGCGGTGATCATAGCGGTCCACGAAGCGCCCGTACTGCACGCGCCAGTCCAGGCAGCGGCTGGAGTCGTTCGGGTCGCAGTTGAAGCCGACGTAGCGCCAGTACACGCGGTACACCGGGCGGTTGGACTTGCTGTCGAGCTGAGCGGTATAGCCCGTGCCCTGAGTCCCGACCTCGGAGCCGCCGCGCTCCACGCGCGCCCGGTCCGTGCCGTAGTCCGACCAATCGCCGTTGGACTCGATCGCCATGCCCCACGAGTTGCGGTACAGGTACCAGCCGCTGACGACCTCGCTGTCATAGAGGCGCGGGTCACCCACCGGCGGGAACGAGGACGGCGAGCCGTCCGGGCGCGGCCGGTAGTTCGGCGGGAGCGGCGTGCGGCCGCCGCCGTTGCCGGAGCCGTCGTCGCCCGGGCAGTCGACGCCGGGAGTGCAGTTCGGGTGATGCTGAGGCGGCGCGTCCGGGCAATCCACGCCGGGCGTGCAGTCCGGCTGACGCGGCTGCGGCCGCTGGCGCGGCTCCTCGGGGCAGTCCACGCCGGGCGTGCACTGGAGCTGGACCTTGAGCAGGCTCGCGCCGGGAACGGAGACGGACGGGACCGACGCGACGGAGTCGCGCAGGCCAGCCTCGCGGCCATCGAAGCCCGAAGCCGAGGCCACGGGCGAGAACTGCCCGTCCTGGCCCCGCTCGAGCCGGACGCCCGCGAGCATGCGGCTCACGCGCTCGCCGGCGACGTCCTGCCCCTTCTCCGAGGCGATGAACGCCGCGGCCGAGCGGATCGCCGACGAGTCGTCGGTGCCCGCGGCGACCTTGACCGCCTCGAACGACGGCTTGCCCTTCACGATCTTGTAGGAGACCGTCACGACCTCGCGCGAGAAGTCGACCGCCGGAGCCTCGTCCTGCTTGGTCGTCTCGCACCAGAACTTCTTCCAGGCCGCCGCGTCGCGAAGCACGAGCTTGGCGTCTTTCGCCTCGTCGACCGCCGGTCCCGTCACGCACGTCCACGCCTTGGCCGCCGCGTCCTTGACGGTCGCGCAGCCCTGGGGCGCCGCCGCGGCCGGGACGGAGGCCGCGACCAGCGCCG
>Ga0134125_10008749_pt1 | contig 11421 bp, 12 predicted proteins | sample KB31751_FD_96464 | JGI IMG/M metagenome (GOLD analysis project Ga0134125, IMG submission 96464) | Terrestrial soil microbial communities with excess Nitrogen fertilizer from Kellogg Biological Station, Michigan, USA - KB3-175-1 | ecosystem: Environmental > Terrestrial > Soil > Unclassified ... | reverse complement strand
CGGACTTGTTCCGGCCATCCATGGGTTTTCTCCAGTCCATGGATGCCCGGGACAAGCCCGGGCATGACGATGATGGGGTTAGTGCTTTTGGAGAGTCGAAAGCGGACTGCGGGTAGCTGATAGCTGATAGCTGATAGCTGATAGCTGTCAGCCTCAATACACATCCAGCACATATCTCTCTTCCTTCGCCAGCTTCGCGAGATAGGCCTTCGCCGCACCAGTGCCCATGCCGCTTTGGCGCGCGATGATCGCGCTGAGCGCGGCGGCGACATCCTTGCCCATTGTCGCGCTGCCGCAGACATAGATGTGTGCGCCTTCCTCGATCCAGGCGCAGAGTTCTTTCGCGCGCTCGCGCATGCGCTGCTGCACATAGATGCGCTCGTCCTGGTCACGCGAGAAAGCGAGATCGAGCTCGGTCAGGAAGCCGCTGCGGTGGAAATTCGCGATCTCGTCCTCGTAGAGAAAATCGCTGGCGCGATGCTGGTCGCCGAAGAACAGCCAGTTGCGGCCCTTGGCCCCGATAATCCGCCGCTCTTGCAGGAAGGCGCGGAACGGCGCGATGCCGGTGCCCGGCCCGATCATGATCATCGGCGCGTTGTTGTCCTTAGGCAGGCGGAAGCCGTGCGATTTCTGCACGAAGACCGGCACGCTGGCGCCGCTCGCCGCGCGCTCGGCCAGAAAGGTCGAGGCAACGCCTTTGCGTGCACGATCGCGTAGACGATAGCGCACGGCCGCGACCGTCAGATGCACCGCACCCGGCGTCGCCTTGGGCGAGGAGGAGATCGAATAGAGCCGCGGCTGCAGCACGCCGAGCGCACTGATCAATTCCTGCAGCGGCGGCCGCGCCGAGGGAAAGGTCTGCAGTAGCTCGAGCAGATCGGCATTCTCCGGCCCGGCGCCGGGATAGCCTTCGGCCAGCGCCTGCAGCCGCTGCGATTCGGCGATGTTGATCGCGCGCGAGGCAAGCACTTCGACCGCTTCGTCGCTCGGCCGCCCGATCTCGCAGGCCTGCATCAGCGCATCGAAGAGACCGCGTGTCACGCCGTCCGGTCCCGCGACTTCGCTGTCCGCTTTCGCGCCGAGGCAATCGATGATCGCCCGCACCGTGTCGGGACAATTCATCGGCCGTACGCCGAGCGCATCGCCAGGCTCGTAAGCGAGGCCAGTATCGGTAATCTCGAGGACGACCTGCCGCGTATCCTTGGCGGAGGGCGCGCGATTGAGCGGCGATGCGGAATCGAGCCGTGCGATCGCGGATTTTTGTCCGGCGGGTGAGACAGGGGTCGCGGTTGCGACGGGTGCGGCGACACTTGCCGGCACAGGCGCGGCGGCGGGAGCAGCGTCGGCCAGCTCCAGTACCTCTTTCACCATGCGCGCGGTTTCCTTGCCGCCGGGTACGCAGCGGTTGAGCGCTTTCTCGCTGCCGCTCGCGATCGCTTCCGCGTAACTCTTGCAGAGATAGCCGCACTGGCCGCAATCCTGCTGCGCCATCGCCGCCATCAGGCGCTGCGGCAGTTTCCGGCCTTCGGCGAGCTTCATCCGCTCCTCGAGCGGCATCGCCATATCGTGCCAGGGATGATCGTCTTCCGTCGGCGCAGGCGGCGGCGGTGCAGCCACGGTCGTTTCCACTAGCGGCGCTGCCCCACTCGACGCTGTCGCGCCGTAGTATGCCGCGAGCCAGCCATTGAGCCAGGCGCGCTGCGTCGCGCTGAAGGGCGCGGTCTCGGGAATGAGCGGTGCGATCGGTGCGATATGGGTCATGTCACGCGGCCATTTCCGGTTGCGGGACGCCAAGCGCCTTCAGTTCCTCGACCGAATGGCGCGCGGCGAAATCGTGGAAGGATTCATCGGCTCGGCGCTGCGCGAGATAGGCGCGCAGCAGCGCCTCGACACGCGCCGGCATCTCCGCCATCGGCACGGCGGGGAAAATCTCGCGGCCGATCTTTTGCTCCGGCCCCGCGCCGCCGCCGACCAGGATCGAATAGCCTTCGATCATGTCGTCGCCGATTTTCATGCCGAGCAGGCCGATATCGCTGACCTTGTGCTGGGCGCAGGAATGCGGGCAGCCGGTCAAATGGATGCTGACCGGGCGGTCGAGCGCCACATGCCGCTCCAAATGATCGGCGAGTTGGAGAGCTTGGCCCTTGGTGTTCGTCGCCGCGAATTTGCAGCCGGTATTGCCGGTGCATGCGATCAGCGCGCCGCGGATCGCGCTGGCCTTGCTGCCGAGACCGAGCGCGGCGAGCGCCGCTTCGACCTCGGCGAGGCGCTCGTTCGGCACATCGGAGAGAATGAGATTCTGCCACACGGTCAGCCGCAACGTCGCGCCGGTAAAGCGCGAAGCGAGCTCGCCGAGACCTTTCATCTGCGCCGCGCTGAGCCGCCCGACCGGCACGGCGATGCCGACATAGGAAAGCCCGTCCTGGCGCTGTTTATGCACGCCGATATGGCCGTGCTTTGCGGGCCGCAGGCGCGGCGCGCAGGCGGTCAGCGGCAGCCGCGTGAAGGGCTTGCCGCCGTGCTCCTTTTCGACGGCTTCGATGAATTTCTCCACGCCCCAAGCATCGAGCAGATATTTCATCCGTGCGCGCTTGCGGTCGGTGCGGTCGCCCTCGGCGATGAAGACGCGCACCACGGCGACCGCCGCAGCAAGACACTCTTCCGGCTTCAACAGGATCCCGGTATCGCGCGCGAAATCGTCATGGCCGGTGATGCCGCCGAGCGCCATGCGGAAATAGACGCCTTCGGGCCCGCTGTTCGTCGATGTTGGCGCGCCCGCCGGCACTTTGACCGCCGCGAAGCCGATATCGTTGGTGTCTTCGAGCACAGACACGGCGCCGCCACCATCGAAAGCGATGTTGAATTTGCGCGGCAGGCCGTAGAGCTCGCGATGATGGAGAATGTAGTGGTGCAGCTCGCGCGTCAGTGGGCGCGTGTCGATCAACTCTTGCGGATCGATGCCGGCGGTGGGGCTGCCGGTGATGTTGCGGATATTGTCAGCGCCGGCGCCGCGCGAGGTGAGGCCAAGGTCCTGAAGCCCTTCGAGCATCTCGACGATGTCTTGCGGCTTGATCTCGCGGATCTGGAGATTGGCGCGCGTCGTGATGTCGGCATAGCCGCCGCCCCAGCGCTCGGCGAGCGCGGCGAGACCGATCATCTGATGCGGCTGCAGCACGCCGTTCGGGATGCGCAGCCGGCACATGAATGAATCCTGCGCCGGCGCGACATAGAAGAGACCGAAGAATTTATGGCGGAAAACGTCGATGCCCTTTGGGAAGCGGCCCGCAGCGGCCCCGGCGCGCAACTCGTCCCACATATCGAGTGGATGCGCTTTGCGCTTCGCCTCTTCTTCGGGCACCAGCTTCTTGCCGGCAGCGATGAAGCGATCCTGCGCCGCGCGATGGATGTCACTTTGAGCCGCGACGCTCGCGACCGCGGCGGATGGCGGCGCGCCGCCGCCGTGGCGCGCGGCAATGCCGCTCAAAAACCCGTCGAGATACTGTTTCTGTTCGTCGGTGAAGTCTGAATCGGTCATGTGCCCACCCCTGTCAAAGGGGCTGTTAGCAAGTGCAATGCCAACTTGGGTTCCAACTATAATATTGATTTTGCTTACATATTTTTCGAGCGTCAGCTAGGCCATTACACATCTGCTCGCGAGGAATCACTAAAATCCGCATTCTGCCTATATTTTACGCACATGCTGCTTTGCACAATTTTCCTGCAGCCTGCCGCCGGTAACAGCATCGGCGGCGTCGAACATCTTCGAATCGCTCAGGAATCCGCGTCTTTCGCGTGGCACATCTTTTGCGGATGGCGATGCAGCCACTCGCAAAGGAGCTTCCCGCGATGTTTCTTGATACCGTCGATGCTCTCGCTAACACCGCCGCTGCAAAAGCCGCTTTTCTGAAGCGCCGCCCCGGCGGATTTTTCGTCAGCGCGATGATGGCCGGCGCTTTCATCGGCCTCGGCATCATCCTGATCTTCTCGCTCGGCTCGGATGTCGATCCGGCCTATCGCTCGATCGTCATGGGCGCGACGTTCGGCGTGGCGTTGACGCTCGTCGTCTTCGCCGGCGCCGATCTCTTCACCGGCCACACCATGTTCATGACCCATGGCGTACTGCGCAAAAAGGCGAGTATCGGCGATCTCGCCGCTTGCTGGAGCATGTCGTGGATCGGCAATCTCGCCGGCTGCATCGTCCTGGCGCTGATCTTCATCTGGGGCGGTGGTGGCGCGCTGCTGCATTCGAAAAGCCAGTGGCTGATGAGTGTCGCGGTCGCGAAGGAGAGCGCTTCCGTGCTCTCGCTCGTCGCCCGCGCGACGCTCTGCAACTGGCTCGTCTGCCTCGCGATCTGGATGGCAGCGCGGACCAGCAACGATGCGGCGAAATGCATCGTCATCTGGTGGTGCCTCTTCGCCTTCATCGGCAGCGGCTATGAGCATTCGGTCGCGAATATGACGCTGCTGCTGATCGCGCTACTCGGCGAGCATCCCGCGACCGTCACCTGGGCCGGCCTCGCCTACAACCTTTTCTGGGTCACGATCGGCAATATCATCGCCGGCGCCGGTATCATGGGCATCGGCTACTGGTACATGTCGCGCCCTGCCCCCGAGACGTTGCCGGCCGCGGTTCCGGTCGCCGAAGCGGCGGAATAGCGCGGCTGCCTAAGCGCCAAGCTGTAAGCCCTTCGCCGGAAGCGCTATGTTGCGCTTCCAGCTTAGAGCTTACGGCTTACGCGCTTTATGGAATTCAATCCGCTCAATCCCCTCGCCGCGATCGACACCTGGATCTTCGATCTGGATAACACGCTTTATCCCGGCACTTGCGAACTTTATCGCGAGATCGAGCAGCGCATGGCGGCTTTCATCATGGAGGAGCTGAAGCTCGATCATGACGGCGCGCACGCGCTGCGCCGCCGCTTCCTCGATCGCCATGGCACGACGCTTCGCGGCTTGATGCTCGAATACGGCTTGGCGCCGGAGCGTTTCCTCGACTACGTACATGAGATCGATCTCTCCGCCGTCGAAGAAGATGTCGAGCTTGGCGAGGCGATCGCCAATCTGCCCGGCCGCAAGCTGATCTTCACCAACGGCACCAAGCGCCATGCCGAGCGCGTGTTGGGCCGGCTCGGGCTCGGTGCGCATTTCGCCGCGATCCACGACATCGTCGCTTGCGCTTACGCGCCGAAACCCGATCCCGCGGCCTATGCGGCCTTCGTGACCAAATACGAAATCGATCCGACCCGCGCGGCGATGATCGAGGATATGGCGCGCAATTTGCCGCCGGCGGCGGCGCTCGGCATGACGACGATCTGGGTCAAAGGCGGGCCGCATTCCGAGGATGACGGCCATACCGAGCATATCCACTTCATCATCGAGCCCAATCGCCTCGCGCCCTTCCTGCGCGCGATGATGGGTCGCTTCATTCCGGCAGGGGAATGAACTCCGTCTCGCCGGGGACTTTGGCGAAACGCCCGGCTTTCCAATCGGCCTTGGCCTGATCGATCCGCGCCTCGGAGCTCGATACCAGATTCCACCAGATGTGCCTCTCGCCATCGAGCTTGGCGCCGCCGAGCACGACGAGCCGCGTCGGTTCCGCGGCGGTGACCGACGTCGCAACGCCGTGATTCAGCACCAGAAGCTGATGCTCGTCGAAGCGCTGGCCGTCGAGATCGAGCGCGCCCGAGACGATATAGAGGCCGCGCTCCTCATGATCGGCCGGCAGATCGAGCCGTGCGCCCAAATCGAGCTCGACATCGGCATAAAAAATTTCCGATAGCGTCTTCACCGGCGAGCGCGCGCCGAAGACCTCGCCGATCATGACGCGGATCTTCTGCCCCGCGCGCGCCACCTCGGGCAGCACCGACGCGGGATAGTGCGTGAAATCGGGCGGCGCTTCCTCCTGCACTTGCGGTAGTCCAACCCAGAGCTGCAGCCCATGCAGCCGCGAGCCCGCCGGCCGCAGCTCCGGCGGCGTGCGCTCGGAATGGACGATGCCGCGGCCGGCGGTCATCCAATTGATCGCGCCGGGGCGGATCGGCTGCACGCTGCCGAGACTGTCGCGATGCATGATCTCGCCCTCGAAAAGATAGGTCACGGTGGCGAGGCCGATATGTGGATGCGGCCGGACATCGAGGCCCGTGCCCTTCGCGAAGACGGTCGGGCCCATATGATCGAAAAAGACGAACGGCCCGAGAGCGCGGCGCTTGGCAAAGGGCAGCACCCGCCGCACCTGAAACCCGTCGCCGAGATCGCGGGTGCGTGGCTGGATCGTCATTTCGAGTGCCGCGCTCGACGAAGCGGCGGCTTGCGGCTCGGGAGTGGGAAGAACGCTCATACTGGTCTCCTTACCGTGGAGATGGTGACGCGGCGCGCGGTTGACAGCAACCATCGCCTTTCGCATGGTCCGGCCCATGACCAGCACACAAAGCGCCAATCAACTCGAAACCGCGATCGACGCCGCCTGGGAGGCGCGCGATCAGGTCAATTCCGCAACTAAAGGCCCGGTCCGCGAAGCGGTCGAAGCGGCGCTCGCGCTGCTCGATTCCGGCAAGGCGCGCGTCGCCGAGAAGATCGACGGCCGCTGGCAAGTCCATCAGTGGCTGAAGAAAGCCGTGCTGCTGTCCTTCCGCCTCAACGACAATGCCGAGATCGCCGGCGCGCCGGGCAGCTCCGCCTGGTGGGACAAAATCCCGGTGAAGGCGCAGGGCTGGGACGCCAAGCGCTTTAAAGAAGCCGGCTTCCGCTCGGTTCCCGGCAGTGTCGTGCGCCATTCGGCCTATATCGCGCCGAACGTCATCATGATGCCGTCCTTCATCAATGTCGGCGCCTATGTCGACAGCGGCACGATGGTCGATACCTGGGCGACGGTCGGCTCTTGCGCGCAGATCGGCAAGAATTGTCATCTCTCCGGCGGCGTCGGTATCGGCGGCGTGCTCGAGCCGCTGCAGGCCGAGCCGGTGATCATCGAGGATAATTGCTTCATCGGCGCACGCAGCGAAGTCGCCGAAGGCGTCATCGTCGAGCAAGGGGCAGTGCTGTCGATGGGTTGTTTCGTCGGCGCCTCGACCAAGATCATCGATCGCGCCACCGGCGAGACTTTCGTCGGCCGCGTGCCCGCCTTCTCGGTCGTCGTGCCCGGCACCTTGCCGGGCAAGAAGCTGCCAAGTGGCGAGCCGGGGCCCGATCTTTATTGCTGCGTCGTCGTCAAGCGCGTCGACGCGCAGACGCGCTCCAAGACTTCGATCAACGAGCTGCTGCGCGACTGATTGCCGATGTCGATCGATCCGGTCGAATTGGCGGCGGCACTGATCAAGCGGCCTTCGGTCACGCCGAAAGACGAAGGCGCGATCGGCGTTCTTACCAAGACGCTCGAGCCGCTCGGCTTCACCTGCCACACCGTCGAATTCACCGAGGAAGGCACGGCGCCGATCCTCAACCTCTATGCGCGCAAGGGCACGGGCGGGCGCAATTTCTGCTTCGCCGGCCATACCGATGTCGTGCCGCCGGGCGATCTCAAATCCTGGTCGGTCGATCCCTTCGGCGGCGAGGTGCTGAACGGCGCGCTTTATGGCCGCGGCGCCAACGACATGAAGACGGCGATCGCCTGCTTCGCCGCCGCCGCCGAGCAATTCCTCGCCGCGCGTCCCGATTTCGACGGCTCGATCAGTTTCCTCATCACCGGCGACGAAGAAGCCGCGGCGATCAACGGCACGCGGAAACTCTTGGAGTGGGTCGCGGGACAAGGCGAGAAGCTCGATGCCTGCGTCGTCGGCGAGCCGACCAGCGCCAAGCAACTCGGCGACATGGTGAAGATCGGCCGGCGCGGCAGCATGAACGGCTTCCTCACCGTCACCGGCATCCAGGGCCACACCGCCAATCCGCACCTCGCCGACAACGCCGCGCATCGCTTGCTCAAGATGCTGTCGGCGCTACTCGCCGAGCCGATCGATCGCGGCAATGAGCGCTTCCCGCCAACCGATCTGCAAATCTCGACCATCGATATCGGCAATCCGACGACGAATGTGATTCCCGGTGTCGCGAAGGCGACCTTCAATATCCGCTTCAACGATCAGTGGACGAGCGCGAAGCTGACCGAATGGCTGAAGCAAAAGCTCGATGCCGCCGGCGGGCGCTACAAGCTCGACATCCAGGTCAGTGGCGAGAGCTTCCTGACGCCGCCCGGCGAGGTCAGCACGATTCTGACACGCGCGATCGGCGAGGTGACGGGTTTGACGCCCGATCTCTCGACCACGGGCGGGACATCCGATGCGCGCTTCATCTGTCGCTATTGCCCGGTCGCCGAATTCGGCCTCGTCGGCCTCACCATGCACAAAGTCGATGAGCGCGTGACCGTCGCAGATATCACCGCGCTGACGAAGATTTATCGCTCCGTCCTCGAACATTATTTCGCGAAAAGCTAATGCCGCGTGGCGCCGAGCTCTGGCAAGCGCTTTACGGCGCGTGGCGTCTCGCGCGGCTCGATCGCCATGCGCTCCATTATTTCGATTTGAGCCATCGCGGCACCTGGCGCTCTTTCTGGGCGGCCGCGTATTGCTATCCGTTCTTCCTATTCGAGCGCTGGCTCGAGCTGCCGGTTGAGAACGTCGCGAATTCGAGCCTCGGCCATATCTTTCTCGTCGAGAGCATCGCCTATGTGGTCGGCTGGACCGCGTTTCCGCTCGCCGCGCTCGCGCTCTGCCGCTGGCTTGGGCGCGAAGAGCGCGGCTTCGACTTCATCACCGCCTACAACTGGTCGATCATTCTGCAGACTGCGCTCTTCGTGATGATCGGTCTGCTCTCGCTCATCGTGCCCGACAGCACGGCTGTCGCATTGCAGCGCATGGGGCTCATCGCGGCGCTGATCTACGAGTGGTTCATCGCGCTGGTCGCGATCGGCGGCGGCGGTTGGATCGCCGGGCTGATCGTGATCCTCGACATCGTGCTCGGCCTCTTTATTCAGCTCACGGCGCTCAGCCTCTACTGAGAGGCCGGCGGGCAGCGACGGCTTTTACGCGAAACTTGATCTGGCTCAAAGTCGCGGCGCGAGTGAATTGCTATGGCTCGCGGTGTGAGGGAGTCGCTTCAGGAACTTGCTCGCCTGCTTGCCCAATACCGCCGTCGGCTCGACCGCGGCGACAATCTCCATCCTGCCGAATTGCTGCGCGCTTTGATCGCCGAGATCGAAAGCCCCGGTGATCGCGAGCCGCCGAAGGACATGCGCGCCGGCCGCGGCTGCTAGTTCTCAGCCCTCGCGACTCTTCCTCTCTTTCGCCTCCGCCCGCTGCGCGAGACGATCGAATTGCTCCGCCATTTTCATCTGCTCGGCCCGGGCATCCGGATCGCGCGTTCGCGTGGCGAGTTCGCGCAGCTTGGTCGCCCGCTCGCGATACCAAGCCGCGGTCCCCTCCGTGGCCATGAAGATGCTTCCCCGATTCTCATTCCCAAGGTTATTGTTATACTCGACTAACAATTTGGCAATTCTATGTCGGACGCCCCTGGCCCGCAGGCAGCAGCGGTCGGCAAGACCCTAAGCGCGGTGACCGGAAGCCGAAAGCGTTCCTCGGCCTCATCGATAAGCTTTTCCAACATCTCGCGAATATCGGCATCGGTCTGCGCCGCGAGCAGGATGCGATAGCGCTCGAGGCGGTAGCGGTCCGTCTGGGGATCGTAGGGGGTGGGGCTCTTTGTCACGCACCCATGGTTACCTGCCGGAAGCGGCCGGGGTCACCTTAGGGCGAGAGCGTAGGTAGTCATACCTAAACGATCGTAAATGTTGCCAAATAATCTTTACTTTAAAAACCGCAGATTTCTGCGGTCGAAATCCGATTAGTCAACAGAATTAAAATGATTAAACTCCCGATATTTCACGAAATGAGCGATTTTCTTAATGAAAAATTAAGCTCTCTAAAGCTAATAATAGTTGGATGCGGGGGTATGGCACAATTTGCGCAATTCTCGTGACGCTGCTCTATGCGAGCGTCGCACGGGCAGCCGACTCGTCCCCGGGCCAATCCTCCCTCACCCAGATCAGCGACCTCAGCTCCTCCGGCGATCGTATCCGCGCCGTGGTCAGCGGGTTGCGCCAAACCCTCGCCGATAACGGCCTGTCGCAGGCCCTGACCCGCGCCAGCGATTGGGTGAAAGAGCTCGAAGTAAGCTGGACCGCCCATCTCAACGGCCATATCGCCGGCGGCATCAGTACCGACACCGATATGGAAGAGGCCGCCGCGACAGCCGCGGCCGCCACAAAGCACGTCGCTTTCGCCTCGCGCCCGGCAACCCTCAATCTCGGCCTGATCTCTTTCGGCACCGGCAGCACCGACGACCAGGTTTGGGCCATCGGCCATGCGCAGCCCCTGACCTCGCTCACCGTGGGCGGCAGCACCGGGCATGATGGCAACACCGCCAGTGAGCGTGCGCTCGCTAGCCATGACATCGAACTTGGCCTGCGCGTGCCGATGATGCCGTGGAACGCCACCATTGCCGGCGATCATTATTGGTGGGGCGTGCGCAGCTTCGGCTCGCAAGTCGAAGGCACGCGCGTCTCGCTGAAGCTCAGCCCGATGCAGAATGTCGAGATCGAAGGCGGCCGCGTCTCCGATACGCGTGGCAGCGGCGGCTTTATCGGCGTGCTCTACCGCATGCCGCTCGATCAGCCGAAGTAAGCTATCAGCCGTCAGCTCTCAGCTGTCGGGTAAACCACTTCGACCAGATACAACCCCTCCGGCGGCGCTGTCGGTCCGCCGGCGCGGCGGTCGCGCGCTTCGAGCGCTTCGCCGATGCGCTGCGCGCGCCATTTGCCGGCACCGACCAGTTTCAGCGAGCCGACCATGTTGCGCACCTGGTGATGCAGGAAAGAGCGCGCCCGCGCTTCGATCTGCACCTCGTCACCGACGCGCGTCACGTCGAGCATATCGAGCGTCTTCACCGGTGATTTCGCCTGACATTCGCTATCGCGGAAGCTGGTGAAATCATGCTTGCCCAAGAGCAGCGTCGCGCCCTCGCGCATCGCCTCGACATCGAGCGGCGGGCCGACATGCCAGACGCGGCCACGCTCGATCGACGCGGGTGCGCGGCGATTGAGGATGCGATAGCGATAAATACGGCCGCGCGCGGACCGTCGCGCATCGAAATTGTCGGCGACACGCTCGACGGCGATGATCGACACGGCGTGCGGCTTCACATGCTGGTTGAGCGCATTGCGGATGACATCGGTCGGCGCTTCCTTCGGCAGATCGAGATGCGCCGCTTGCGCCAGCGCATGGACGCCGGCATCGGTCCGCCCCGCGCCATGCACCCTGAGCTGCTTGCCGCAGAAGCGCTCGGCCGCGATCTCCAAAATCTCCTGCACCGAAAGCCCGTTGGCCTGGCGCTGCCAGCCGACAAGGCCGGTGCCGTCATATTCAAGAATGAGCTTGT
>Ga0134125_10008748_pt1 | contig 11421 bp, 8 predicted proteins | sample KB31751_FD_96464 | JGI IMG/M metagenome (GOLD analysis project Ga0134125, IMG submission 96464) | Terrestrial soil microbial communities with excess Nitrogen fertilizer from Kellogg Biological Station, Michigan, USA - KB3-175-1 | ecosystem: Environmental > Terrestrial > Soil > Unclassified ... | reverse complement strand
TGTAGAACGTACTTTTCCGTTAAAAAGCACATAATCCGGATTTTCTGCAAGCGCTTTTGTTTCATCGAAATCCTGTAGGCCGGGAGCGTTATATTTTCCTTTTGTATAAAAATCACCTTGCATTAAATAGTATTCTCTGTCCACTTTTGGCAAGCCTCCTTGAGGCTCTACCAATATCAAACCATACATTCCATTGGCAATATGCAAAGGAACCGGACCTGTTGCGCAATGATACACAAACAAGCCCGGATGTAAAGCGCGGAATTGAAAATGGGTTGATTGTCCGGGAGCAGTTGCAGTAGCATCAGCGCCGCCGCCCGGACCGATTACTGCGTGAAGATCAATGCTGTGAGACATTTTGCTGTCAGGAGCATTTTTTAAAGTAAAATCCACAAGATCTCCTTGTCTTACTCTGATAAAATTTCCGGGTACCTGTCCACCAAATGTCCAGAAAGTATATTCGGAACTATCAGAAATAGGCATCACTTTTTCGATGGTTTCCAATGTCACCATCACTTTTTTTGGTGAAGTGTAGGTTAATGGTTTTGGAACATTTGGTGCAGTGGTCAATTCTGCCGTAACAGTTCCGGTAAGCGTGGTGTCAATCTTACTTTCGTCTGCGTTATTTCCCTGATTCGTTTTGCAGGAAAACATAAAAAAAGTAAAAGACAGCAGAAGCAGCGCCGGAAGAATTGCTTTTTTCAGATGGGGTTCTTTTTTTGAAATTTGTATCATGGTTTTTAGGTTTATGTATTATATTTTATTACTTCAAATACTTCTTAAAATTGCTCGGCAAATGTCCGTTCGAATTACATCTTAAAATGTAATCGACCTCATTGCAAAATATGACGTTGCTCATATTTATCAAAAGGTTCCCGAGACTGCTACAACAATAATGCCTTTGTTAAAAAAATCAAAACGACAAATTCGCGCTATTCCTGGTTTACGCAGGGACTTGTAGGTTTACCGGGATTTATTAAAAGAACCAGTTTGGAGTTAATATAGCTTTTTTATTTGGATTTATAAATTAAGACATCGGGATTGATATTTATCGAAAGCCAAACCCAGTTCTGTACTGGCTTCATAGTTTGACCTGGTAAGATATTTTTTACATACTTCATAGAAGTATTTGTAAACATCTGTGAATAGCCTCCTAATAGATTAACGTCCTTCATTGCAGCGTATTTAAAAGAAAGGTCAACTTCATTTCCTAAGTATGAACCGGCTTTTTTACCGGAATAATCAATTACTGTGGCAGCTGATTCAAAGTGATGAAACGCAAGTTGCCAGTTTAATTTATCAGGAGAATTCACATTCACATTCAAATAAGAATCCCAAAGACCTACGTTATGGTGGCCACTTGAAACGTAGAAATAATCCATAGTTCCATAAAATTTATGATGCGTCCCATAAAGTGGATTGAAAAAGGAAATATTTCGTGAAGTAGAATTCATATCCTTTCCGCTTAAGAAGTCACTTCCGATTCCTGCACTGAATTTTTTTGTAAAATTATAATCCACTTTCCCGGAAACCATCCATGCATTTGTTTTCATGGATGAAGCATTTTTTTGTGCATTATTTCCTGTTTGATAATAGTACGTTCCCGTAAAATTTACTTTTTCTTTTTTGTAAAAAAGATTTCCACCAAATGTTTGCAAATGAGAAAGAGAAGAATCAATCCTGTTTTGAAACGCAAGATTCATGGCCAAGGCAGATACAGAAAAAGCATCAGTAAATTTATATTTCATCCATAAAAATTCCATCGATTTATAAGGCTGGCTGATGGAATTATCAAAAAAATCGCCCGTAACTTTTTCAGTATTCTGATTATATGCTGCTGCAAGATTTGCAGTAAGTTTATTTTTTTCAAATGCAAGCAAAGCAGCGTCGTGCTTGCGTGCGGCGTTGTTCCAATCCAATGCTCCCAATATTCTTTCGTCATCATAAGAAAAAACCTGGCGACCGATTTTCACGCTCCAAGCCGGATCGAAATAAAGTTGAGCCCACGCTTCATAAAGTGAAACATCGTTTGCAGTGGCTTGTACCTGGGCGTCATTACCCCATACGGTTACTACTTGTGTACTAAGGCCAATTTTCAACTTATTATTTTTTGCATAAGTAAAACCAATCCTGCTTCTTTGGGCTACAAAAGTTGCTGGTTTTTGTCCATCCAGGATCGGTGTAAATAATCCGTTTCTTATTTCTGCACGAGGCCGCAGTTGAATATTTATTTTTAATTCTTCGTTTTCATTTTGTGCAAATAACTGTTGATTGCAGAAAGTGAATATGGCTAAAAATAAAAAGCTTCCCATCAATTTTTGCCGGTTCAATATAATTTTCATCTGATTCTGATTTTTAAAAAATGCGCTACAAAATTCGGTTGCATTTTTTTTGCCTTTTCTAACGTGAATCAGAAAAAAAGATGAGTTGCATCATAATGAATGCATTCCGCTGTATTCAGGATAAGCTGGTAATGCCGGAAAATATGTCTAATGTTAGATCACGTGATGGTGACCATCGATTAATAGCAGTCAGTTATTGCAATTTATCTTTAAAAAAATCAATCGTCCGTTGCCAGGCAAGTTCAGCGGCCGCTTTATCATAACGAGGCGTGGTATCGTTATGAAATCCGTGATTCACATTCGGATAAATATAGGCAGTATATTGTTTGTGATGGGCTTTTAGCGCAGCTTCATATGCCGGCCAGCCATCAGTAATGCGGGTGTCGAGGCCTGCGTATTGGAGTAGCAGGGGCGCCTGTATTTTAGGTACATCTTCCGCCGCAGGCTGGCTTCCATAAAATGGAACTGCGGCTGCAAGATCAGGAAGATCAACAGCCATCATATTGGCAATCCATCCGCCGAAGCAAAAGCCGACGACACCAACTTTGCCATTACAATCTTTATTGTTTTTAAGGTAGTAAAATGCGGATATAAAATCTTCCAGCATTTTATTTTTATCCAGCTTGCTTTGCATTTCACGTCCTTTATCATCATCACCCGGATAGCCTCCGAGCGGAGTCAATGCATCTGGTGCAATGGTAATAAAACCTGCAATGGCGGCTCTTCTAGCCACGTCTTCAATGTAGGGATTTAATCCGCGGTTTTCATGAACTACCACAATGCCTCCCACCTTTTTTTGCAAATCAGCCGGTTTAGACAGCAGCGCTTTTATCCGACCGCCACCTTTAGGAGAATCATAATAAATGTATTCAGAAGTAATGCGCGGATCATCTTTCTTTACCTGTAAACTGTTCTTATAATCGGGCATCAGAAAACTCATGAGAGAAGGAACGGTTAGCCCTCCCACTGCATATAAAGATAGCTTCTGCATAAACTCACGCCTGTTAACGCGGTTGTGCGCATAATCATCATACAGGTCAAACACTTCTTGTTTGATGTCTTCTTTTTTAATCTGGCTCATGATAATTGATTTGATGGGAAGGGGTTTAAAAACAAAAGTGAAACTATAAATAAAAATATCGATTTTTTTTCAAAATGGACTCAAGTTTCTAGGTTCCGCTTTATTGTTCATTCATTGATTGCAAACGCTACATAAGCATCGCTCGTTTTTTTGCCAAGCTTTCCGCCACCGCATGCTATTACTAAATATTGTTTTCCATTAACTTCATAAACCGACGGAGTCGCAAATCCAGCTGCCGGCAAATCAGCTTCCCATAAAAGCTTTCCGGTTCTTTTATTGAACGCCCGAATCTTTGCATCGCTGGTAGCGGCGATAAACAGAAGACCTCCGGCGGTAACGACAGGGCCGCCATAATTTTCCGTGCCGCTATGAATTCCTTTTGCTTTTAATTCGGGATAATCGCCAAGCGTATCTTTCCACAACAAATTTCCGGTGTTTAAATCAATTGCATTCAAAGTTCCCCATGGCGGCTTTACGGCAGGATAACCTTCTTTGGTTAAAAATTTATTGTAGCCAGTAGATGAATAAGGAAGATCAATCCAACTGTCTTTAACTTTTTGCGCAGCAACAAACTTTTGTTGTTGCTCTTGCTTGTCATCCAAAATAAAAGATGCCAGCGCATTCATCTCTTCCTTATCCAATTGATTAAAAGCCGGCATCATTCTTCTTCCCGAAGAAACCAGTTGTTCAAACTGCTGTTGATTGTATTTTTTGCTGATACCGATTAGCACAGGATAATTGGGACTTCCCTCTCTTTCCGGGCCGTGGCAATTCATACAATAGTTCTTATAGAAACGCCTTCCCGCCTCTAAGTTGGTTTCGCCTTTTTTCGATATGTATTTTACATTCACCATCGTTAATACCCATGGCATTTCGCTGGCGTTTACGTACAAAATTCCCGTGTACGGATCGTAAGCCGGACCGCCCCATTCACCGCCACCGTCGAAGCCCGGAAAGATCACCGTTCCTTCTTTCGAAGGAGGATTAAACATGTTGCCGGTATGGTAACGGGCGAGCCGGTTTTTAATGTCCGCATAAGAAGAATCGGAAACCAGGTTATTTAAATCTTTGTCGGTTAACAATTGCCGCACAAAGGGTTTTGGAAAAGAAGGAATGGGTTGGGTCGAAGATAATTTTTCGCCGGTAAGTTGGCTCTCATTGGGCACAGGCGTTTCATGGATCGGATAAATAGATTCACCGGTTTTCCTGTTAAACAAAAAAATAAATCCCGATTTGGTAGTTTGGGCAATCGCGTCAATTGTTTTTTCATCTTTTTTCAAAGAAACAAGTACGGGCGCTGCTGGCAAATCTCTATCCCAAACATCGTGATGTACGGTTTGAAAATGCCAGATCCTTTTGCCGGTTGCCGCATCCAAGGCAAGAACACAATTGGCAAAGAGATCATTTCCTGTTCGTCTTCCTCCATAAAAATCATAAGAAGCAGATCCAAGTGGAGCAAAAAGAATTCCGTTCTTTTCATCCAGGCTAAATCCAGACCAGGCGTTTACGCCGCCGATATGTTTCCAGGCGTCTTTGTCATCCCACGAATGATATCCAAATTCTCCAGGCTGCGGAATGGTGTGAAATATCCACCGCAACTTTCCTGTATGCACATCGTAAGCCCGGATAAAGCCCGGCGCTGCGTCAGCTTCTTCAGAAACGCGGCAACCGATAATGATCATGTCTTTGTAAATAATTCCAGGTGAAGTCATCGCTACATAAAGTTTTGAAGCATCTCTTCCCAAATCTGCGTGCAAATCAATTTTGCCATTTTCGCCAAATGATTTTACCGGAATGCCTGTTTTTGCATCAATGCAATAGAGTTGCGAATTGGCTGAATAAAATATCCGCTGGCTGTCATTGTTGTCAGAATAAAAAGTAACGCCACGGCAAACATTCATCCCAAAGTTTCGCTCCTTTTTTACCGTTGAATCATTCATGGGATCAAAAACCCATTTTTCTTTTCCTGTCGCCGCATCGAGTGCAAAGAGTTTTAGTTTCGGAGAAACGGCAAAAAGTGTGGAATCAATAATAATTGGATTTACCTGGATTTGCGTCATGCTATCAGCATCGCCGGTATGATACGTCCACGCAACTTTTAACTGCGTAACATTATTGGTATCAATTTGATTTAAAGAAGAATAATGATTCGCTTCTTTATTTCCTCGGTAAACCTGCCATGCGGAGTAATCAGTGGTAGGTTTTTGATTGCAGGAAAAAAATATTAAAACGGTGGAAGCAAAGCCTGTAAAGAATTTCAACAGCCGGAGGCAAACATTTTTCAACATGGATGAGGTATAAATTTTATTTTGTTTATATCGTTTCAAGAAAATGTGTTACCCGCTTTTTCATTGGTGCTCCGTTGCAGAAATGCATTAATAATTGTAAGAAAACGGGGATTTCAAGGGTAACAGAGAATTCATAAACCTCAAGCCAAATTAAAGTAAATTTGTTGGGTTGCAAATTATTTTGAGCAAAGGTTGCATTATTCAAACAAATCCGGTTTCGCAATAAACAATACTTTTGCTGTCTCTCATAAATTAAACATATTTTGAAAAAGACAGCTATTATAACAGGCGCTGCTGGCAATCTCGGAAAAGCGGTAGTAACAAAATTTATTGACGAAGATTATACTGTTATCGGAACAGTTCATAAAAAATCAGCAGCGAATGATTCGGTAAATCAACCGTTTGAAGAAGTAGCGATTGATTTGTTGAATGAAGCAAGCTGTCAAAACTTTGTACAGGATGTGGTTGAAAAACAGGGTAAAATAGACGTTGCAGTTTTGACAGCCGGTGGTTTCACAATGGGAAATGTTGAATCCACAACGACGCAAGATATTTACAAACAATATCAGTTGAATTTTGAAACCACTTATAATGTAGCTCGATTTATATTTATAAAGATGATGCAACAAAACAGCGGACGCATTTTTTTAATTGGTTCACGGCAGGGGTTAGAAGCATCTAAAGGAAAAGGAGCGATTGCATATACGTTATCCAAGTCACTTATTTTTCGTTTGGCCGAAATACTGAATGCGGAAGCAAAGGGAAAAGATGTGGTTACGGCTGTAATTGTACCGAGCACCATTGACACACCGGAAAACAGAAAATCAATGCCAGAAGCCGACTTTAGCAACTGGGTAAAGCCTTCAGAAATCGCTGATACCATTTTTTTCTATTCAAAAGAGGAGGCAAATGCTATAAGAGAGCCGGTGATTAAAATTTTCAATAAATCTTAAGAATTTTCAAAAGTATTATCCGCATAGAGCAGAAAAATAAAACGATGGTCTGAAGTACAAACCATCGTTAAATATAAATTCCATTTATTTCTTCGTTCGTTGAAGCGCAGCACAAAGAAATGTGTAACTACTAAGCTACCTTCAACATACTTAATTTGCTAATGCTGAATTTGCGCTGCGCGTATTCCAATGTTACCGTAAATGTTTTTACTTTCTGAGAAGGAAGTTCATACATCGCGTCAGTAAGAATGCTTTCACAAATGCTTCTTAAGCCGCGTGCACCGAGCTTGTATTCCATCGCTTTTTCTACCATAAAGTCATAGACTTCATCTTCGATTACCAGGTTAATTCCCTCAAGGTCAAACAATTTTTTATATTGCTTGATAAGAGAATTTTTTGGTTCTGTAAGAATATTTCTCAAAGTCGACGCGTCGAGCGGATTCAGATAAGTGACTACCGGAAGCCTGCCGAGCAGTTCAGGAATAAGTCCAAAAGATTTAAGGTCCTGTGCATTGACAAACTGCAACAGGTTTTTACGCTGGTATTCCTGCAAATCTTTATTTACACTAAATCCGATTGCATTCGTATTGATCCTTCGTCCTATTAACCGATCAACGCCATCAAATGCGCCGCCACAGATAAAGAGAATGTTGCTGGTATTTATTTTGATTAGTTTCTGCTCAGGATGTTTGCGTCCGCCTTGTGGTGGCACCAGCACTTCGGTTCCTTCCAGTAATTTGAGCAATCCCTGCTGCACACCTTCGCCGCTTACATCCCGCGTGATACTGGGGTTGTCGCTTTTACGGGCGATTTTATCAATTTCATCAATATAAACAATTCCTTTTTGTGCCGCGTTTACGTCAAAATTGCATACCTGTAACAAACGGCTTAAAATGCTTTCCACATCTTCTCCTACATATCCTGCTTCTGTAAAAACAGTTGCATCTACGATTGCAAAAGGAACATTTAAAATACGGGCAATCGTTTTTGCCAATAAGGTTTTACCGGTTCCGGTTTCGCCCACCATGATGATGTTGCTTTTTTCGATCTCAACATCATTGTCTATCTTTTGATTTAGTCGTTTGTAATGATTATAAACCGCTACTGCAAGCACTTTCTTTGCATCGTCCTGACCGATTACGTATTCATCCAGGAACTTCTTTAGCTCCATTGGTTTCTTCACAGATAGTTTATAGTTAGAAACAGATGCATTTTCCTGCGGCACAATTTCCTGCATGATAATTTCCTGTGCATGCTCAATGCAGTTTTCACATATGTGCCCTTCTTGTCCCGCTATCAGGATTTTTACTTCATCACGGCTTCTTCCGCAAAATGAGCAATGTAACGTTTGTTGTTTTGCCATTGGGTTTACAGATATTTTTTGCAAATTAGCTTTTTTCTTAAAAAGTAAATGCTAATTTTTATCATTTATAAGACAATAAAAACTGTCAAAATGATGCTTTACAGTTTTTTTAAAATTTGATCTACGATGCCGTATTTTTTACTTTCTTCTGCGTCCATCCAGTAATCCCGGTCAAAATCTTTCATCACTTTTTCATACGATTGGCCGCAGTTTTCTGCAAGAATTTTAGCACCCAGTTGCTTTGCTTTTAAAATTTGAACGGCCATAATTTCAAGGTCAGCACTGGTTCCCTGTCCGCCGCCACTCGGCTGATGGATCATCACTTCGCCATGTGGGTAAATATAACGCTTGCCCTTTGCTCCGCCACTCAACAAAATACTTCCCATGCTCGCTGCCATTCCCATACAAACAGTGCTAACGGGCGATGAAATCATTTGCATCGTATCGTAAATAACCATTCCACTGGTAATCACTCCACCCGGGCTGTTGATATAAAAAGTAATTTCTTTTCCCGGATCTATTGCTTCCAGGTACAAAAGCCGGTTGGTGATTTCCTTGGCACTTTTATCATGAACTTCTCCCCATAAAAATACTTTCCTCTGTTCCAGGAATTTTTTATCAAACATCATTCCACCCATTATTTTTTCCATTGGATTTTCAGGTACCGGCACTTCGGGCTCTTCTTCTTCCGCTTTAATAGACATTAAATTATTTTTATAAAAATTCATATTTTCTATTTTTAAGTAAAACTTATTTTTTTTGTTTCCTTGAATTTGTAATTAATACTTCGTCAATTAATCCATATTCTTTGGCTGCATCGGCTGTCATCCAGTAATCGCGGTTGCTGTCAGTAGCAATTTTTTCTACGCTTTGGCCGGTATGGTTGCTGAGAATTTCATAGAGTTCCTGCTTTATTTTCCTCACTTCGTTCACCGTAATCTCTACATCTGATGCCTGCCCCATAGCGCCCGCACTTGGCTGATGCATCATAATCCGCGAATGTTTTAATGCGCTTCTTTTTCCGGGTGCGCCTGCTGCCATTAATACGGCTGACATACTTGCCGCCATGCCGGTACAAATAGTAGCGATATCCGGATTTACAAATTGCATTGTATCATATAATCCCAATCCGGCATAAACGCCACCACCGGGAGAATTGATATAAAGTTGCACATCCCTGGTACGATCGGTGCTTTCCAAAAACAGTAATTGAGCGGTGATAATATTTGCAACTTCGTCATTTACCGGGTACCCGAGAAAGATAATGCGGTCCATCATTAAACGGCTGTAAACGTCCATTACCGCTACATTCATAGGTCGTTCTTCAATAATGTTTGGCGTAAGATTGGTTACATTGTGTTTGATATATCCCTGCAGGGTATTGCTGCTGATGCCTCTGTGTTTGACGGCAAATTTTTCAAATTCTTTTCCTGTATTCATACATTAAATTTATTGTAAAAACATTTTACAAGCGGTGAAGTTCCAAATATTATGCTAACAAAAAAAATAAGACAGAAGGGCAGGATCTTTTAGTTTATTGTTGCTGAACAGTTTAGCAGAAAAGAACCTGAGATTTGAAATTTTCTTAGTTATTCAGCCAGTTCACACGGGAAGGTAACATCACTATGTGACAGAAATTCATATGATGAGTAGATGAGATGATTACCTCACTAATCCAGCAGCTTGTACGAACCGGATTTGAAGGTTTTAAATTTGAAGTCAGTGAAAATCGAGCTATGCACAAGCTCCAACTTAAACCGAAATTAATGATGGTGATGATGCTCCTGCATCTTCATAAATTCTTCTGAAGAAATTTCTTTTTCGTCCGGAGTTACCTGCGTTTCAAGCCAGTTGAACAATTTTTCAGTGATTAATCTTCTGTAGGAAGCGTCCATTTGTTTTTCGTCCTTCATCATGCGATCAACATAACTCTCGAGCCAGCTGGTATCTTCGCCAACATTCATCTGGCCAAAATAACCCATGATCTCTTTTCTCATGTTGTTTCTTAATTCTTCTTCCGTGATCTCGAGTTGATTGTCACTTATGATTTTGTCGCTGATCAACGTCCATTTCAGCTGGCTTTCAAATTTTGGATATTCTGCTTCTACTTCTTCCAGAGTCTTCTGCTTTTCTGTTCCCGTTTCCAGCCAGTGTTTTAAAAACGAAACAGGAAATTCCATCGGAGTTTCGATTAAAATATGGTATAGCTGATCCTGTAATTGATTGTGGCTGGCAGCGTCCCATTGTTTTTGAATTTCTTCTTCTAATGTTTTTCGAAAATCTTCCTCTGTTTTTAAATCTTTTCCCGGAAAAACCTGGTTAAAAAATTCTTCATTCAGTTCTTTCTTTTCTACCAATCCGATTTTGGTAATGGTCATTTTGAAATACTTATCCAAAGAAGAAGGGTCGTCTTTATCCAAAGCCAAATCTGATAATATCCACTCCCTTTCTTTTTCAGGAAAAGCGTCTTTCAGTTGAAGAACCAATGAATCGTTTACTTTTTTATCCTGAAGTTTTTGCTGATAATCTTCAGAAAAATATTTTAATAAGATCGAATCGTCTTTTGAAATGCCACCTTCAACTACATTTCCTTCGGAATCGCTTTCTTCAAACAAAACATTCAACACATTTTCCGGCGAAGAAACGGTTTCGGCATCTTTGAGATCGCCGTTTTTAGTAAGCAATTTTTCCACTTCTTCATTTAGCATCTCAGGAGTGGTTTTCACTTTATAAAGAGTAGTTTTAGCAGTGGAAAGCGCATCGAGAGAGACCTGAGGTTTCAAACCTATTTCAAACGGAAAATCATACTCTGCCGGATGATTCATGTCCAGTTTGCGCAGATCATTTTCCATTGGTAACGGCTGCGCAAAGATTTCCGGTTTATCATTTTCCAAATAATTTTTCAATTCTTTTTCAACAGATTTAATTACTTCATCGTAGAAAATTGAAGCACCGTACATTTTTTTAACCATGCCGGCCGGCACCATTCCCTTTCTGAACCCTGGAATGTTGGCCTTTTTACTGTAATCTTTTATTGCTTTTTCAAATGAAGGAAGATAATCTTCTTTAGAAACTTTAACCGTCAATTTATCGTGGAGATTACCGATATTTTCTTTAGTTACACTTGCCATTACTTAAATTTTAAAAACCGTTTCAGAAACGGTTTATGCTTTTCTTTTTTAAAAGAAACCTGTTGAAGAAAGTGCGCATGGAGGGACTCGAACCCCCACACCTTGCGGCATCAGATCCTAAGTCTGACGTGTCTACCAATTTCACCACATGCGCTTTTTGGGGCGGCAAAAGTAAATTATTTTTTGATAAAATGAATATTTAGGAAGAGTTAAGGGAAAAATTGTTGTTTTTCAGAAAAACCTCTGACAATATCGGTACTGTT
>Ga0134125_10008747_pt1 | contig 11422 bp, 6 predicted proteins | sample KB31751_FD_96464 | JGI IMG/M metagenome (GOLD analysis project Ga0134125, IMG submission 96464) | Terrestrial soil microbial communities with excess Nitrogen fertilizer from Kellogg Biological Station, Michigan, USA - KB3-175-1 | ecosystem: Environmental > Terrestrial > Soil > Unclassified ... | reverse complement strand
CCGGAACTGGGGAAGAACGACGCGCCGCGATGGCTCAGGCTTTCGCGCGGCAGCAGCCACACCCGCCCGCCGTCATGCAGATGTTCCATTGCGGTCTGATCGAGGCTGTCGGTAATGAGTAAGTCAGCCGGCTTCATCTCCTTGCTATCCGATCCAATCCATGGATAAACGCGCCGCAAACCGGCCCATTTGATATCTGAGATAACGCCCGTTGCCGCCGGCGTGCTGTGTACGCGCGGATAGGCCCAGAAATTCCAGCGGTTTTGATATGTCCCGTGCTGGGACTGGAGCGTCAACACCAGTTCCAGCTTCCTAGCGGCATGCAGACTCGAAGCATTCAGAACGATTTCCGCGATCTTCGCAACGTCTGCATCGGCTACCGAGATGTCACGAACGTCACCGCCACCGATTTGCTTGTTTCCATCCTGCAATGACCAGGACAGCGTCGCGCCTTCGATTGCTCCCGGGCCGAAGTTGGATACCTTGATGGCAACATGCTTTGGCTCGTCTGTCCACATGGCGCGGTCATTGACGCCGGCGCCGATCATTAGTAACACCGGAGCGTTTAATTCACGCCCCTGCTCAGGCGTAATTCCTTTCGGCTTCCAAAAATAGTCGAACCAGCCCTCCTCCCACGAATCGCCTTCGCCTGTGCCGCCGGGATAATCGACGATCAGCCAGTAGTCGTAACCGGTCACATCTTTGTTTTCGCGTACCCGCTCAATCTGATATTTACGGCCAAGTTGCTGTAGCCGCTGTGAGTTGCGGAGGTACTTGTTATAGACATCCTGCAGAGAATTCTTCTCCACCCAGGATTGTTTCGCCTTGAGCCAATCGGGGATCAGCACACCCGTGAACTTGTCAATCAAGCCGATGTCCGGCAATGAGCAGTAATAATCTCCGAACTCGTGGCGTATGGTCGGACGGTCCGGAGCCGTGCCTCCTGGGAGACTGACCATGTCCGTCGGACGCAGATCGAAACCATCGTTCGAGAGAATGAGTGTCGAAGGCGCCAGTTGCTTCGCCATCGTATAGAACTGGGCGATCGCTTCGACGAAGGTCTTCCGTTCCTCGTCGTTCTTCAGCCAGTGGAGATTGAATTCATTTCCGAATGCGAGGCTTAGAAAAGACGGATGATTTCGATAGGCCAGCAACACGCTTTGTAGTTCATTACGCAGATAGTCCTGATGAGCAAAGAAAAATTGCGTGTACGCGGCTGGCAATTCAGCCATGATGAGCATCCCCACTTCATCGGCCGCCTCGAAAAGCTCCTGTGGCGGAACCATGGAGTGATAGCGAACGGCGTTGAAGCCGAAGCTCTTGGCGAGCGAAAGCCTCTGTACGTAGACGGCGCGGGAGGCCGGGGGAAATCCGGTCAACACCTCAACGTCGTCGTCGCCATAACCACGTAGATAAATTGGCTGGCCGTTCAGCAACAGCCGGTTTCCGCGCGTTTCGATGGTGCGAAACCCGAACCGTTCCTCCGAGCGGTCGATCTGTTTCCCGCCTCGCCGGATTTCGACGGAAGCCGTAATCAGTTCCGGATGTTCGGGTGACCAGAGCGGGGCATCGGGCATCTCCAACTGGACCGTTGCTTCCTGGACTTTATCGGTTGTCAGTTCGATTGGTTCGCTGGATTTCGATACGCCGTGTGCGGACACGTGGACTGTGACGGGAGCACTCCTCGGCCCGGCGGTTTTAAGCTGTACTGCTACCGTGAGCAGGTGTTTTGCGACATGGCTGCTGATTTGAGTAGACTCGATCCATGTGCGGCCTGTGCTCTCAAGGTACACGCTGCCGTAAAATCCGCCCCAGTTGCCGATATAGTTCAGCATGCCGGTTGGCAGAAGCGGCTGCTGTTTATCGGGAGACTCATCGACCTTGTTTGGAGGATTGTCGATCCGGAACACAATGTTGTTCGCGCCGCCGGGATGGACTGCGTTGGTGATGTCAAAGGAAAATGGTGCGCTGAAGCCCTCATGTGCGCCGACTTTTGTTCCGTTGACGAACAAGGTAGCGCTTCGATGCGCCCCGCCAACGCGCAACCACACGATTCGGTTTGCCCATGAAGCCGGTATGCTGACTGATTTCCGATACCAGGCCGTTCCGGCATAGTCATGCCGTAGGTTACCGGATGGCTCGCCGAATCCCTGCGCCTGCCACGCTCCCGGTACGGTGATCGTGTCCGGGAAAGTGCCGCTGGCCGTATACCAGCGGTCAGAGATGCCTACATTCTGCGGGTCGAGCCGGAATTGCCATTGTCCGTTGAGATCGATTTGCGGCCGGGTCTGCGCCACGAGTAGGCTCGGCGGCACGAATGCGGCTATTGCCAGACAGATGCGGAGTTTTGCATGCGCCAATGCCATCTTTATTTAATAGTCGATTGCATCAGCGTTGTTCACAACGGTTTCCGGGCAGAAGAGGGGCGCCGATTTCCGATTAGCTGGAAACTGCGAGAGCAAAAGCGGTCTACAACCGTTTCCACGGTGGCTACCTTACGTATAATTCCCGCCATGGGTGAGTGGTTCCTCATCGAGAATCCACCCGGTTTAGAAAAGTCCCAGCAACAGGAAATTCATGAGAGCAATTTTAAGCGCGTTGGCGATAGCGGCACTCTGCGTGAGCGTTGCCGGAGCCGAGCAGCGCGTTCGGGTTCGAATGACGTGGGGAGAAGAAGCGCCCCGGGCGGACCGGTATTACGTAAAGCTGATTCCTGAAACTCCAGGCTTGCAAGTCACGACTGCAGGCGGCATTTCCCTGGAGTCGGGTGAGCAGAACCGCGATGGCGTCTGGCAAACGCAAGCCGGCGCCGGAGATGTCGACGGAATCGACTTCACCCTGACGGCGCCCGATGCACAAGACGCGACACTCCAAAACATGGAGGTCATTTGGGCGGATCTCATCGCAAACAGCGATGCCGATACCGCGCGGCGCCTGGGACAGGATGCGGCGATACACCCGCAATCTCCACGATTAACCGTTCAAATGGACCAGGCCGGCACGCGCGGATTTACGGTTACGCTCGATCAATTACGGACGGCGAAGGCGCTCTGGATTCCTTCTCTGCACGTCTATCTCGCCACGGGCGGCGATCCGCTTAGCTTCGCCGCGCATAAACAGCAGTTAGCGCCCTGGGCAGGTAAACGCATTCTGGATCAAGTAGCCCGCGAGCCGGAGGCCACGTACAAGGAGTATACGAACCGTTGGGAAGATATGGGCGATCCCACATACGTGAATCCGCGCCCGCGCGGCCCTGGTCACATCGTGTGCCTGACATGGGATAGCGCCATTCCGAAGTTCGGAATCGACCGGGGCGCGGGCGTATGGAACGACTATGGGAACCCGGACCATTTTCGATTCTGGTTCAACTTCGGCGACATCGCGCAGGGCATCATTCATACGTGGAAGGGGCAGCATCTTCACGACGGTCTTCCGGTGATCACGACGAATTTTGAAAAGGATGGCGTCCGGTACGAAGTGGAACAGTTCGCGTATCCGCTCGACGGGCCGCCAAAGCAACGCCGTGGCGATATCGACATGCTGTTGATGCAGCAGGTCCGCGTGACAAATCTCGAAGCTCGTGCGCGCCGCATTCCGGTCACGTTCAGTCATCTTCGCGAGTTGCCGTCGGATATCGATGCGAAGATTTACGCCGACCGCCGTGGCGATACGGTCCTCTTCCGCGACCGGGCCTACAACCGAGTACTCTTCGCCGTCAGCGGTTTTTCAGGCGACCTCGACTGGAATGGCGTCCACGACGAAGAAAGCAAACGCCAAATGAAGCGCGTCGATGGGACGGTGTTTCTGGACCTTCCGGCACACGGAACCAGCGAGGTTGTCGTGAAACTTGCTTCGCCAATGGTTAGCGCGGAGGATGCCGCAAAGCTCCAAGCCATCGATTACCAGAAAGCCCGCCGGCAGACGCTCGACTTTTGGTCGAATTATGTGGCTCGTGGCGCGCATTTTGACGTGCCCGAGAAGGCGGTAAACGATTTGTTTCGCGCGAGCCTGTGGCACGCCCTACGATTGCCGCGCCGGCACGGCGGTTCGGGACCAGATGTCAAAATCGACCTCCCCTATTCGAACTTCGCCTACAGCCAGACCGGGACACCATGGCCCATCAATCAATCCGTGTATGTCGACTATATGCTGTACGACCTGCGCGGTTATCATTCGATCTCGGACGAAGAGTTATTAGCACAGTTCCACAACAATCAGGAAGCGGACGGGCACATCAACGGAGTTTCAAACTGGGGCGCGTACACGCCGGGCATGCTCTATGCGGTCGCACAGAATTATCTGCTCTCGCATGACCGCGCAGCGCTCGATCGGCTGATGCCGTATAGCCTTAAGGCGCTCGATTACTGTATGCGGCAGATTCACGAGGCGAATTTGCAATCCGGCGATAACCGCGGGCTCGTTACCGCGCCGCTCAACGACCTCACGGGTACAGGCGTGTGGGCCTTCAACCAGGCTTATATGTACGCCGGTCTCGATCTGTTCGGCCGTGTTCTAGAAGAAGTCGGAAATCCGCGCGGCGCGGAATGCCGCAATGCCGCTTCGCAACTTAGAGACGCCGCCGCTCGGGGTTTCCGGGCGGCGAGCATGCGTTCTCCTCTCGTTGAACTACGCGATCACACATGGGAACCCTACGTTCCCTCCGAGGCGAATACCTACAGGCGCATGTTGGACGAGTGGTATCCGGCGGATGTGGACACCGGCGCTGTGCATATGATTCGCCTGAAGGCCATAAAAGCCGATGGTCAGCTTGCGGGCTGGCTCCTTAACGACCACGAAGACAATCTGTACTTGAAAGGCTGGGGAATCGCGAACGAACCGGTGTATAACCAGCAGGCAACGGCATACCTGCTGCGCGACGATCCGAAAGCGGTGATTCGCGCATTCTATAGCTATATGGCCAGCGGCTTCAGCCATTCGGTTTTTGAGCCTGTTGAACACCGCTGGACGCACGGCCAGTACTTCGGCCCTCCCTCCACCGACGGCGCGTGGTTTGAACTGTATCGGAATATGTTGATTCACGAGCGCGATGATGGCGCTCTGATCCTCGGCATGGCGACTCCGAGAGCGTGGCTCGCCGATGGCAGGAAGATCGACGTGGAGCGCGCTCCCACTTACTACGGCGATTTGTCCATGACAATCGTAAGTCACGCCGCCACTGGGCATATCGACGCATCGGTGACAATGCCCATTAACGGCCGGCTACGCGAACTTCTGGTCCGCTTACGTCATCCCCAGGACAAAACGATTCGCAGGGTCTTGGTGAACGGCAAGAACTGGACCGACTTCGACACGCGCAAGGAATGGGTTCGAATCGCAAATCCGGGCGAGGCTCACTATGAGATCCGCGCCTCTTACTGAAGGAATCCAATAGGCTGGAATTCCAGGCCGATTGTGATTTCCGAGTGATTGACCCTGCGCCTTGGCGCCCCAAGAATGTAGGTAACTCAGGAGAATCGACTTTATGTTGAAGAGTGCGCGTTTGCTCGTTTGTATGTTGCTCTTACTTGCGGGAGGCTCCCAGCTTTTTGCTCAGGTGAGTACACAGGGCTCAATTTTAGGAACCGTCATCGATTCCAGCGGCGCTGTTGTACCTGGCGCTCAGATTACGGTCACAAACCTTGATAACGGACTGACAAAGAAGGACGTAACGAACGCGTCCGGCAATTTCGAAATTCTTGCCTTGCCCATTGGCACTTATTCCGTATCGATTGAGGCGCAAGGCTTCAAGACCTGGACACTCACTAAAACGGAAGTTACGGTTGGCGAGCGCAGCCGGATTTCCCCAACGCTTGAGATTGGGAATGTGAGCGAGCAGGTTTCGGTCGAATCGTCAGGCGGGTTATTGCAAACGGAATCGAGCGACGTTCAGACGGTGGTGCAGATGGGACAAATCCGGGAACTGCCTCTGAGTCAGCGGAATCCAGTCTCGCTCGTGCGCCTGGCTCCGGGTATGCGCTATCTCGGATCCGGCGGTCCTGAGCGCGGTTCTACCGTGCAGGGCATGGGCACACGTGACAATCAGACCGAGTTTCAGCTTGACGGCCTTAATTCAAATGCAGCGATGGACGAAGGCGGCATGGCGATTCCAAACGTAGACACCATCGCGGAATTCAGCGTCGAGACGAACGCCTTCAGTGCGGAGAGCGGACGCGATCCGGTTCAGGTGATCCTCGTCACGAAGTCGGGTTCCAATGCGTTTCATGGCGCAGCCTGGGAGTTCCTGCAAAATGACGCGCTGAACGCGCGCAACGCCTATGCCCTCACGGTTCCAAAACTCCGGCGCAATCAATACGGCGCCGCTGTCGGTGGCCCTATTATTCACGACAAAACATTCTTTTTCACGAGCTTCCAAGGCACCCCGATTCGCAGCTCGACGATCTATAACTCGACAGTTCCTTCGCAGGCGATGCTGAAGGGCGATTTCTCCGCGTTATCAAAGCCGATTATCAATCCCGTTACGCATCAGCAGTTCCAGGGAAACATCATTCCACAGGATCAGTTCTCGTCGGCTGCGAAGTACTTCTTCCCCTACCTATTGACTCCGAATTCGTCCGATGGCCGTTTCCGGGCAGTCGCGCCGAATGCCGACACCACCTATGAGGGCCTGCTGCGAATCGATCATCAGATTACTCCAAATCAGCGTATCTATGGCCGCTGGGTGGTGAACAACAACGACACAAACACGCCCGACTACGAACCTTCCGTGCTGCAATACAATACAACGCGGCAGAATAGCGTGGGCGTGAACTACACCTATGCGATGAAGCCAACGTTACTATTGACGTTAAGCGGCGGCTTCCTGAAATCGGATAACCGGTTCACTTCGCCAAACGCCGGCATTGAGAATTTGACGGCGGACGCGGGCATTCAGGGCATTCCAACAGCAGGGCGCGAAGCCTATGTGGGCTTGCCGAATGTAAACATCACCGGCTATACGGGCTTCAGTACGCCGTGGGGCGTACCCGGCCACCTTTGGAGCAGTGTAAGAAACGGCAAAGCCAGCCTGAACTGGATTTACGGCGCTCACTCGTTTAGCTTCGGATATGAATACGACGATCGCTCCGTTTACGGAAACCACGGGTCACACTCGCCTCGCGGCAGCTTCGATTTCAACGGTCAATACACCGGTAACGGCTTCGCCGATTATCTCCTTGGGTTGACGTCGGGAACCCGCCGGAACTATCCGCTCTACACATTCGGGCTGGTGCATTCTCCTTACTCGGCGGGGTTTGCGCAGGACTATTGGAAGATCCGGCCCAACCTCACGCTTTCGCTCGGCGTGCGCTATGAATATTGGCACTCGAAGGATCTGGAGCATGGAAATGGCAGCACATTCGATCCGAAGATCGGGAAAGTGATCGCCGGCGTGAATAGCGACGGCGAGGTCGATCTCACGGCGCAGCCGGTTGCTCCTTACCTTGCCGCGGCGACCGAAGGGCTTTGGGTTCCGGCGAACCAGGTTGGCGTTCCAAGTAGTCTGTTCAAGGCAAATGGCCATCTTTCGCCTCGCCTGGGGCTCACCTGGCGGCCTCTCGCCAGCAGTGATTTCGTTTTCCGCGCGGGTTACGGCACTTACTACAACGGCTTTACCGGCAATCGCTCGGCTTCCTCGATTGTTGGTCTGCCGTACTGGACTTGGGAATCTTTGTCGTTCGGGCCGCAGACGCTACAACCTTGGGAGACTGCCTGGCCAGTCGATCCGCAGAACTTTATTCAGCCTTCGGTTGGCGAGGCGCCGGCCTGGAACATCGACGAAGCACGTACGCAGCAGTGGAACATTTCCGTTCAGAAAGGGCTGTGGCTGAATTCAGCTCTGACGCTTTCCTATGTTGGATCGCATATGAGCAACCAAGTTGTCATGCAGCCATTCAACGAAGTTGCGCCTGGGGATTATCCGGATTTGCAGGCGGCCAAACCGTATCCGGCATTCGGACAAATCAACGTGCTTGAGAACCTCGCGACATCGAATTACAACGGCTTGCAGGTGAAGTGGGAACGCCGTTTCGCGCAGGGACTTTCGTTCATGACGTCCTATGCGTTCAGCAAAAACCTGAGCGACAATATGCCGCAGTACGAAACCGATCTACTCACGCCGTTTGCGCCCAATGGTTACAATCGCGGCCGCTCTGCGTGGGACCGTACGCACATTCTGACGGCGAACGCAGTGTATGAACTGCCGTTCGGCCGCGGCCGCGCGCACATGGCGAATGTGAACCGCGCTGTCGATCTTGTGCTCGGCGGCTGGCAACTGAGCGGAATTTATAGCTTCACGTCTGGCGCGCCCTTGAGCATCTCCGCCCCGGGCGCCACGCTCGGCAATGGTTGGGACACACGTGCGAGTTTGATGGGAGACCCGGGAATCTCCGATCCAAGCGCCGCCAGGTGGTTCAATACGGCTGCGTTTGCGGCGCCGGCGGAATACCAATGGGGTAACTCGGGCATCGGCATCCTGGATGGCCCGGCAAACCACACCATGGACTTAGGTCTCATGAAGAATTTCTTTTTTACGGAATCGAAGTATCTGCAATTGCGCTTTGAAGGATATAACGCTCTGAATCATGTTAATCTGAACTCGCCCGGAACCACATTGGGGACCGGCAATTTTGGTCAGGTCACCAGTTCCGGTTCCGCAAGGACGGTGCAAATCGGTTTGAAGTTTTTGTTCTAAAGGGTGCATCGCGCAGACCGGCGGATGCCAGCACTCCACCGGTCTGCGCGCCTCGAAGCATGAATCCGGGTTATCTATACACAATCGCCGGTCTGCTCAGTTTCAGCGCTCTTGGCGTATTCCATAAACTGGCGGACGTGAAGGGATGCCGGCCTAGCGCAATCAACGCACTGCTGTATGCCTGGTCCACTCTTTTCAGTTTTCTGATTATGATGATCTTCCAGCATGCTCGCCCAGGGGCCCCTGCTTCGGTGATATCGATTGCGATACCATTCGGCATTTCGGCGTCCATCGCGATCCTCGCATTACAGGCGGGAATCCGGCACGGGAACATTTCAACCAGTTGGTTAGCCATCAATCTGTCTTCGGGAATTCCTACGGTCGCATCGATTCTTATCTATCATGAGGCCGTTAATGCGCGGAAGGCGGTTGCTCTCGTATTGATTGTGCTTTCAATGGTCCTTCTATGGATCGATAGAAGCAAGCAGGAGCGTCGCCGCTCTTCGGCCGAGTCCATCACCGATGCGGCGTGTTATGAAAAGGAGCCGCAGTGAAGCGTAATGCCCAGGTTTGGATGAGGCTTATGTTGATCGCTTTCGTCGCGAACGGACTGGGCCCGTTCGGATTGAAAGTGCTGACCGAGCGTAACTTGTCGGCTTATCAGCCGCAATACCTGTTTTATTGGTACCTCGGGGGATTGTTCTTCGCTCTTCTGGCGCTTCTCGGCAGCTCGTTGCGGGTGAATCGGAAAGAAGTCGCGCTCGGCGCCTTCATGGGCCTCGCCAGCTTTTGCGGCCAGGCGTTTACAGGGCTTGCGCTCTCTCACAATATGCCCGGCTACATCGCCTTTCCACTGACAACAGGAGGATCTCTGTTCCTGGTAGCAACGGCCGGCATTCTGCTCTTCAAAGAAAAGGTCGGTCCCTATGGGATCGCAGGTTTAACGCTGGGCATCATTGCCCTGGTAACGCTGAGCGCCGCATAAAAAGGCGCGGGAGGTAAATGGATTTGTCTTTAAACGCTGGAGGGTCCAGTCAGAGAGTGAATGGCAGACCGATGGCGGCTGCCGACGTGGAGTTGTTCTCTCACATCGAGCGGACGCTGTACACGGCGGTGCTCTCCGACGCTCTCGATGAAATGGGCATACGGGACCGCGCCATGCGCGAACACCTTCGCCCCTTATCGCCGGACCTGGTCTTTGCCGGCTGGGCGCGAACGGTGAGCTGCATGGATTTGCACTACGTCCATGAAGATTCGTACAGCTTGGAAATAGAGGCCTTGGACAGCGTGCTGCCGGGCGAAGTGTTGGTGGTCTCCACCGGGGAATCAAAACGAAATGCGCCGTGGGGTGAACTTCTTTCCACGGCGGCGATGGCGCGAGGTGGACGCGGAGCTGTAATCGATGGGCTTGTCCGCGATGTTAGGAAGATCGTCAAGCTCGGCTTTCCCGTGTTCGCGGCGGGCATTAAGCCTGTCGATTCGCGGGGGCGCGGCATTGTTGTAGATTACAACGTTCCGGTGGAGTGCGGCGGCGTTATCGTGTCGCCGGGCGACCTGATTGTCGCCGATTTTGACGGTGTCCTCGCAATTCAGGCCCGGGTGGTCGACGACGTGGTCCGTCTGGCGACAGATAAGGTGTCGCGGGAAAACAGCACTCGCGAGGAGTTGATGAAAGGCGCATACCTGCGCGACGTATACAACAAATATGGGGTGCTCTAAAGCGCGATGATTGTCGACGTACACACGCACGTGTGGGAGTGCCCGTGTCACATCGGTGAAAAGTTTATCGCGGACGCGCGAAGAACCGCGGGCGAAAGTTACAAGGACATCAGCGTCGATCTCGACAAGCACTGGGAAGCGATGCAGGCTGTGGACCGTGCCGTCGTGCTGGGATTTCGCGCCCGGCACGTCGGCGTGCTTGTCCCGAACGAGTATGTCGCCGGGTATGTCGCGCTTCATCCCGAACGGTTGATCGGCTTCTGCTCTGTCGATCCGCAGGACCCCGATGCTATCGAGCAACTGGACGACGCCGTCCAGCGATTGAAGCTGCGCGGGCTGAAAATGGGACCGATTTACCAGAATGTTGCTCCTACGGATTCGCGATTCCGGCGGATTATGGGCCGAGCGGAGGAACTCGGAATTCCGGTTCTCATTCACCAGGGCGCAACGTTTTGCGAGAACGTATCGCTTGAAATTGCGAATCCGCTGCAGCTACAGCCGCTCGCCTTGGAATTCCCACGCTTGCGAATGGTGATCGCGCATCTCGGCCATCCCTGGATCGATGAGACGTTGGTGCTCATCCGCAAAAACCCGAACGTATATAGCGATATCTCGGCGCTGTATTACCGTCCCTGGCAGTTTTACAACGCGCTTGTATCCGCGATGGAGTACGGGGTCCTCGACCGCTTGCTTCTCGGTTCCGATTATCCGTTTACAACGCCGGAGGCGACCATGGCGGCGTTACGGCAGGTGAACTCAATCACCGAGGGCACGAAACTGCCACGCATTTCGGAAGCAAAAATTGAAGCGATGATTCATCGCGACACGTTAGACTTACTCGGAATCGGATGAAATACCTATCTGTCCTCCTCTCGGCTGCGCTGGTCACAGCGGCGGCTGCGCAAACACGCACGGCTAACGTCCAAGTGTCGTTCACGGAAAAAGCCGGTACGTTCGACATGCGGCGAATTTCGCTCGGACAGGGCGGCTTGTCCGAAGAGACCATCTGGGGTG
>Ga0134125_10008746_pt1 | contig 11423 bp, 10 predicted proteins | sample KB31751_FD_96464 | JGI IMG/M metagenome (GOLD analysis project Ga0134125, IMG submission 96464) | Terrestrial soil microbial communities with excess Nitrogen fertilizer from Kellogg Biological Station, Michigan, USA - KB3-175-1 | ecosystem: Environmental > Terrestrial > Soil > Unclassified ... | reverse complement strand
GCTGCGCGCCGGCGGATCGCAGTTCGGCTGGGGCTTCCAGCTTCAGTCGCCGAGCTTCGTGGCCATTCTCGCCTCGCTCATCTTTTTCTTCGCGCTCTCGCTGGCGGGCCAGTTCGAGCTCGGCCTGTCTCTCATGAGCACCGGCGACTCTCTCGCGCGCAAGCAAGGCTACGCCGGCAGCTTCTTCACCGGAGTCCTCGCCACGGTCGTCGCCACGCCCTGCACCGCTCCACTGATGGGAGCGGCCATCGGCTTCGCTCTCGCGCAATCTGCCGTTGTGGCTTTCGGAGTCTTCACCGCCCTCGCACTCGGCCTCGCGCTGCCGTACCTCGTTTTGAGCTGGCAGCCGGCGCTGACTCGCATGCTGCCCCGCCCAGGCGCGTGGATGGAAACCCTCAAGCAACTCACCGCCGTGCCTCTGTTTGCCACGGTAATCTGGCTTGCCTGGGTTTATGGTTCGCTCTACGCGCCCAATGGGACCGACCGCGAGGCGTGGCTGCTGGCCTGCTTCCTGATGCTCGCCATCGCCGGATGGGCATTGGGCAAATGGCCTGCGAAGTTCGGATCAACCGTTGCGGCTGTCGTCCTGATCGCTATCGGCCTGACGATGGCGCTACGCACTCCGAAAAAGGAAGCCGAACTCTGGACGCCCTACACCACAGCCAGCCTTGAAGCTGCCCGCGCCTCCGGCCATCCTGTGTTCGTCGACTTCACCGCCGCCTGGTGCCTTAGCTGCAAGGTCAACGAGGCCGCAGTGCTGCAATCGGACGAAGTGAAGGCAAAGTTCGCCTCTGCGAACGTCGTGCTGCTGAAGGCCGACTGGACGCAGCATGACGACTTCATCTCGGGTCAACTTGCTGCGGTCGGTCGCAGCGGCGTACCAACCTACGTTATTTATCCGGCCGGCAAAACCTCAAATCCCGATGTTCTGCCGGAATTGCTGACCAAGAGCATCGTGCTGGACGCGCTGGACAAGGACCTGAAGCTCGGGACGAAGTAGAATTTGCTGGCTAACAGAAGTTATGACAGTTGATACCGCTAGCAACGAACCGAAGAGGATGCTCAGCAGCAACGACTCCACATGCTATGGCTTTCGCCGGGGACGCTTATCCTGGGATTCGTCATATGGCACTGAAGCCTCTGGAAGCAGGCCGCGATGAGCGATAAGCCAAATATCGATGTAGACCAGAAGAGACAAGCATGGTTCCAATTGCTGTGGCTCTCGCCCTGGATCATCATCCTGTTCTTTAGCCTCTGGCATATCTTCACGCAGCGTCACGCACACCAACTTGCGCGAGCCAATTGGATTCAGGACCGGATCGCCCTTGCAACTGCCTTCGCGGCCGTAAGAAGCGATGATCGCAGTGTCGTCCAGCGTTCCGATCCCTCAGTCGTTGCCATTGAGCTCGGCCCCAATCCCGCTCCCTCGGGAGCTGACCTGGGCGCGGCGCAGGATAGTCTCGCACGCCTGGACGACGACCTCCGCGAACTCGCGGGAGCGGCAGACGAAACCAGCAAGCGCGCTTTTCTCAAAGCCGTCCGCGACTGTATCCCTCAGCCCCCCTCCAATGTGCTGGACGATGCGTCGCGGCCATCCGAACAATGCCTGAAGCTCATCCGCAATCAAGATAAGTAGAAGCCGTCAACTCCGGAGCTTATTCGGCAAGCTTAGTTGCGCCGTGTCTCCAGAATTTTTCATTCTGTGGGCCGACAGGACCACAATGGGTGTATAGTTTTCAACACTTCGTCATGGCTGCTGTTGGGCCGACGCTGTTCTTTCCGGTCAGGAAATCGTCCACTTCGCCCGCTGGCTTCAAGGGTGAAGTTGTGACGCCGTGGCAAAGGCCAAACGGGCTCTGCACATACCCTTCAAAATTCAACGGGACCGAAACCATCCTTCAAGGAGGACTAATGTCATGAAGACGTTCCTTTCACGTGCCCATGCCCATTGGGCGACCTGCGTGTTTCTCGGCCTTGTGCTGACTTCGCCGTTACATGCAAATTTCATTAAACCAGGCTCGGTTCCGGTTCCGCCCGGGCCACCACCACCGACACCACCCACCTTCGTTGAGACGTATTCCTACACACCTCCGGGTGGCGCAGCGATTAATTTCACCGTTACTGTGACCGCGGGAGAATCGGCGTCAGACAAAGCGGACGCAATTGCAGCCGCAATTAACGACCCCACGGGGCCGGTCAAAGGCGCCGCAAGCGTTGACGTGCTTCTCACCGGTCCGGAGGTAAATTCCGGCGGGGTCATCGCGGTGGTAACAAACAAGTCAGGCGAAACGGACAGAATCTTTGCGCTGGGACCGACGTTTCCGGGGTCGTACGTTACGGTAGCGTACGGCGGGGCGTTGGCGGGAACGACCTACGGTGGCTTCGCGACATCAACCTTCGATGCTTCGTTCGGGTATGACGGCCTTCTGGACCAGTCGAGCGTCGCGTACGATACCCTTGCCAATCAAACAGTGGATGGCGTGTTACAGGCGACGTATGACAACCTGCGAGCTGGTCTGATCCCCTCTCTGCAAAGTGATTTGACGCTCGATCTGTCGACCGGCACGATTACTTTTGCTTTGCCAACCGGAGTTACCAATCCATTTGTTGTGGGCAGTTCATCGGATCAAAGCCTCTATTACGCGGAGTCACTGATTACGACGCCAGAACCATCTACGCTCTCTCTCCTGGGCAGTGGCGTCTTATGCATGATCGTTTTGCGCTTGATGTGGAACATAAGGGGAATGAAGAGCTCGCTCGGCTAGAAGCATTCTTTGGTTACATCGGGCCGAGGTTCGGAGAAGGCCGTTCTATCAAGGAACGGTCTTCTCCAGATCCACGCCGGCAACCTACTCGTCGCCACGCCTCAGCTTCGCAATCTCGTCCATCCGCTGTGCCAACAGCCGTTCTCGCCCTTCATTCGTCGGCTGGTAGTAACGCCGGTCCCGCAGGTTCTCCGGCAAACACTCCATCTCCGCAACTTTGCTTTCGACATCGTGCGCATACTGGTAGCCCTTGCCATAATCAAGCGACTTCATCAGCTTCGTCGGCGCATTGCGCAGATGCAGCGGAACAGGCTGCGCAGGCATCGACTCGATGTCCGCTCGCACCGCACCGTAGGCCGTGTACACCGCGTTCGACTTCGGCGCCAGCGCCAGATACACGACCGCCTGCGCGAGCGCCAGTTCACCCTCAGGAGAGCCGAGAAAGTGCATGGCATCGCGCGCCGAAAGGCAAAGATTCAGCGCCTCAGGAGCAGCCAGGCCGATGTCCTCGACCGCCATCCTCACCACACGGCGAGCGATGTACATCGGGTCTTCGCCGGCTACGAGCATGCGCCCGAGCCAGTACAGCGCAGCGTCTGCGTCGGAGTTGCGCACGCTCTTGTGCAGCGCGGAGATGATGTCGTAGTGCTGCTCGCCCTTTTTGTCATAGAGCAGGATGCGCTGTTGCAAAGCCTCAGCCGCAATCGCTTTGGTCAGCACACTCTCACCGCGTCCTTCCGCAAGCCGCGCCGCAGACTCAAGCGCATTGAGCGAATTCCGCGCATCGCCGCTGGAGTACGAAGCAATCGCCTCCAGCGCACCTTCTTCCAGGCTGAGGTTCAACTTCCCAAGCCCACGCTCGCTGTCCGTCAAAGCCCTTTCGAGCAGCGCCACGATCTCATCCTGCCCCAGCGCGAGCAGCGTATACACGCGGCAGCGTGAGAGCAGCGCCGCATTGATTTCGAAGGAAGGATTCTCTGTCGTCGCGCCGATCAGCCGGATCGTCCCACGCTCGACATAGGGCAGAAAGGCATCCTGCTGCGCCTTGTTGAAGCGATGGATCTCGTCGATGAACAGGATCGTCCGCGAGCCGAAACCCGCGGCCTTTTCCGCATCGACCATCACCTGCTTGATCTCCTTGATGCCGGACATCACCGCAGAAAATTCGATGAACGTCGATTGCGTCTGTTGGGCGATGATCTTCGCCAGGGTGGTTTTGCCCACTCCAGGCGGCCCCCAGAAGACGATAGAAGCGGCATCGTCACGCTCGATTTGCAGCCGAAGAGGTTTTCCCGGTCCAAGCAAATGCTGTTGTCCGAAGAATTCTTCCAGCGACCGCGGCCTCATCCGTTCGGCCAGCGGAGCATTGCGGCGAATGGTCTCGTCGACGCCGCGAAAGTCAGGCGCAAACAGGCTCATGCCGTTCCCTCGGCTCGGCGTGCGAGGTTCTGCCGTAGAGCCTCATACATCAGCGTTGAGCCCGCAATCGCCGCGTTCAGCGACTCGACCGCACACGGAATATGCACCCGCGCATCGGCCAGCGCCAGTGCTTCAGCCGACAAACCACCGCCCTCGCTGCCGATCATGAGAGCGCAAGGCACGCTGAGGGAGGTCTCGACAAGCGATGTCGCACCCTGCGAGTTCGCGACCGCGGCGAAGAGCTTATAGCCAAGCGGGCGCAGCGTCCCTTTCACCTGCTCCAGCGGCATGCGCGTCACCGGAATGCGGAACACGGAACCCGCGGAGGCGCGAACCGCCTTCGGGTTCCAGCAGTTGACCGTCTTGTATGTGACAAAGATTTGCTGCACGCCGAACGCCTCCGCGGACCGGATGAGAGTGCCAAGATTTCCGGGATCCTGCAGTGATTCGACCACCAGCACCGCACTCTGAGTATCAAGAGCCGCAGATTTAATCTCGGGAATAGCGATCGTCGCTGCGATCCCCTGCGGGGAAGGCGTATCGGTCGCGAAGATGCTCGCGCTCAGAATCGCCCAGTAGTTCGCTTCAAGCCCTTGAAGTGCAGGCTGCTGCAGGATGCTTTCGTTCCCCTCCCGCACATACACTGTATCGAAGCGCACGCCCGAGCGGATGGCCTCGCCGATAAGGTTTTCCCCCTCGATACCGAGCAGATCACCGGGCTCGGAGGCGTGGCCGCGGAAGGCGGCGCGCAGGGCCTTCACGCGCGCGTTATTGCTGCTGGTAATTGTCGGTGGAAACTTCATCGGCTCTTGAAGTTTACTCGCCCGGCGAGCGACGTGCTATAAGCGATGAAGCAGCTTGAGGGCTTCCCCGTACCGCATGAACGCCGAAATCCTTCGTATCGATCCCGACGAGCCCGAACCCGCGCTGATCGACCGTGTGGTCGAGTGCCTGAACTCCGGCCAGGTCGCCGCGCTTCCCACGGACACGTTCTACGGCCTCGCTGTAGACCCGGTGAACCTGCGCGCAGTGGACCGCATCTACGAACTGAAGACACGCGCACGGCATAAACCGCTCTCGCTATTGATCGCAGACGTTTCGCAGGCCTACGAGCTCGCGCGCGGCATCGACAACGCCTTCGACCGCCTTGCCGAACGCTTCTGGCCTGGCCCACTGACCATCATCGTGCGCGCCGGCAGCAAACTCCCACTGCGCGTCACCGCGAACACAGGCAACGTCGCTCTGCGCGTCCCCGAAACGGCCATTTGCCGCGCTGTTGTGCAAAAACTCGGCCTGCCGATTACCGCGACTTCCGCCAACCTGAGCGGCGCGGCGGAGTGCACCTACGCGAAGTCGGTACTGGAGCAGTTCGGCGACAAGATCCCCATGATCGTCGACGGCGGCCCCACCACCCGCTCGACCGCCACAACCATCGTCGACCTCAGCGGCGGACCAAACTCGTGGATGATTATCCGCGAAGGCGCGGTTCCGACGCACGAAATCGCCCTGGCCCTGCAACCTTAGCCGGCAAAAGAACGTACTTGGTGTTCGCTCGAATCTCGCGGCATACTAGAGCATCACATCGGACGCGGAAGATGAGCAGCGAAACGACTCCTGACCAGACCGAAGAGGTAGTGCCCAAGCGTCCTCGCAAACGCCATCTCTGGCTGCGTGTTGCCGGCATTCTGCTGATCGTATCGATCGCCTGGTTTGGCTGGGTCTACAGCCAGATCCAGGCAGTCGCAAACCGCGACGACGCCAGCCCCGCGGACGCCATCGCCGTATTCGGAGCCGCCGAATATATGGGACGGCCTTCCCCCGTACTCCACGCGCGCCTTGATAAAGCCGTTTCCCTCTACCAGAAGCAGATTGCGCCGATCATCATCACGCTCGGCGGAGGCTCCGATAAAGACTCCGGCAAGACGGAGGGCGGCGTAGGGCGCGATTATCTGCTCGCAAACGGCGTGCCTTACAACAAGATCGTCGCCGAAACCTATTCCATCGATACCGAACAGCAGGTGCAGCGGCTCGCCGCCATTGCACAGCAGATGCACCTGAACCATATCGTCGTCGTCAGCGATGGCACTCACCTGTTTCGCATCGCTGCCCTGTGCCGCCGCGCGGGCCTGAATGTCTATACATCGCCGCGTCCGCGGTTGGGAAACATCGACGACTACGACTCCGCAAAACGCACGATGCACGAAGTGCTGAGTTATACGGCGCTACGCTTGAACCTGCACATCAGTTGGCTGCACCGCTGGCTGGAAGGCAAGAACGGTTAGTCATTAAAAGAAAACGCAAAGAGCGCAGAGGATGCAAATTGCTCGGCACGGGAGCCGTGGCGTAACCTTTGCGTCCTTCGCGTCCTCCGCGTTTTCTTTTCAACAAAGCTGCGGCTTGCCCCTTCAGATGAAGTCGAGACCTACGCAGGCTTGCGTGCGATGACAATGCGTAGCGGAGGGAAAGTCGCGACCACATTGCCCCAACGTCGCTCGACGGTGAGTCCCATATCTCTAAATTCTGCGACGTACTCGCCTGTCAGTTTGTAGTCGGAGATGAGAGCGATGCCACCGGGTTTCAAAACGCGCACGATCTCCTGCAGCGCCTTCTTCCTCGTGGGGCGGTCGTAGATATTGTGCAAGCAGAGGTTCGAGACAATTACGTCGAAGCTGGCATCGGCGAAGCTCATGGCCTGAGCTCCTTCGCTTATCAATGTGCAGCGGCCCGTCATATTTTCAAGAGCGATGTTGTGAAGTGTTGCCGCTTCCGAGTTGCCGCCCATATCGACGTTCGACCAGACGTCGATCCCCGTCGCCTGCCCGCCTGTGCTGAGCCGCTTCGCCGCCCCCACTAGCAGCAACCCACGACCGCAACCAACATCCAGAACACGCTCGTCGCCGCGCCAGGCTTGGAGCGCCAGCATCGTATCGCGATGCCAGTACTTTCCTACCTTCACGTAAAAGAGCATCAAAAACGCTTCAGCCAACACAAAGCCAGCCATCCACGCAAGGGAAACGTGCCACTCGATATTCACCGAACCAACATGAAGTATGCGAGGCGGAACAAAGGTCAGCAACAACGCAAGGCCGCCGAAGGCAAATAGATTGCGCAATACCTTCGGCGCGTCGATTCCGTAGTCGGGACGTTGCTTCGGCGATGTTGGCACAGACATTGTGGTGTTCTCCATGACGAAAGAATCGCATCACGGGGAAGACTACAACAGAAGCGGATGTCACCAATCGGCAATGACAACTGTCATCTGCCCTAATTAAGGTCGTCCGCTTCTGGAGCCCCGGGCATCCCACCATCACGGCGCATCTTCAAATAGCCGCGAATAAATGGCTCCAGATATCCGTCGAGCACCTTGTCCACATCGCCAACTTCGACGCGCGTGCGCAGGTCCTTTGCCATCCGATACGGCTGCAAAACATAGCTGCGAATCTGCGAGCCGAAGTTGATTTCCAGCTTCGAATCTTCCAGCTTACGGCTGATGGCTTTCTTCTTGTCGAGCTCGTATTCATACAGCCGCGAACGCAACATCTTCATCGCCTTTTCCTTATTTTTGTGTTGCGAACGCTCGTTCTGGCAGCCCGCCACAATGCCCGTCGGAAGATGCGTGATGCGGACGGCGGAGTCGGTCGTATTGACGTGCTGGCCGCCTTTTCCGCCGGAGCGATAGGTATCGATGCGCAGGTCGTCCGGCTTGATATCGATGACGATGGAGTCATCGATTTCCGGCGAAACAAACACGCTCGCAAAACTCGTGTGGCGACGCTTGGCCTGATCGAACGGCGAGATGCGGACGAGACGATGCACGCCGGTTTCGCCACCCAGAAGGCCGAAAGCGAAGTCGCCTGAAATGGTGAACGTGGCGGATTTGATACCCGCTTCGTCGCCATCCTGGATTTCATTGATCTCAGTTTTGAAGCCCTGACGTTCGGCCCAGCGCAGATACATGCGCATCAGCATCTCCGCCCAATCCTGCGATTCGGTGCCGCCGGCGCCGGGGTGGACAGTGACGATCGCATTCAGCGTGTCGTTTTCTTCCGAAAGCATGGTGCGCGATTCGAGAGCTTCGGAAAACTCGACCAGCGAATCGATCTCGCGCCGCAGGTCGGGCTCGACAGAGGTTTCCCCTTCGCGCAGAAGCTCCAGATAGGCTTCAATGTCGTCACTGCGGCGAGCCAGGTCTGCATCGTCCGCGAGTTGCAGTTCGAGCCGTTTGCGCTCACGCATCAGCGGCTGAGATTTTGCGCCGTCGGCCCACACACTCGGATCGGCGATCTTCTCTTCCAGTACAGCCAATTCTTTTTTCAGGCGAGGCGAGTCAAAGATACCCCCGCAAGGTGTTTACCTTTTCGCGGATCGGGGAGTATTCAAATTCAAGATCGTTCAACATTTAACTAGTGTACTTCCCTTCGCTGCCTGGGGCCGAATGCAAGCGCAGCGACGGTGAGCAGAGCACAGAGCCAGGCGAACCAGTCGCCATGGCGGGTGTAGAGAGTAATATCGCCGCGATAATCGAATGGAAACGCGAACGCAGCGCGAACGTGACGGGGCGTGGAGAAGACACCCCGGCCGTGAGGATCGATGGAAGTCGTGACACCCGTATTGGTATCACGCAGGATCCAGCGATGGTTCTCGATCGCACGCATTCTTTCCATGTCGAGGTGCTGCCAGGGAGCGCCCGTATCGCCATACCATCCGTCGTCGGAAATATTGACGAGTACGTCCGCGCCATTTTTCACGAACTCACGGACTTCGTCCCCGAAGATCGACTCGTAGCAGATAAAGATACCGACAGTGTGTCCATTCAAATGAAAGACAGTGTGCTGTGTTCCGGCCTCCGTGCGCCCGCTGCCGGCCGTAAGCTTTCCTGCGAAAAATAAGAGGTTTTTGTAGGGGACGTATTCGCCGAATGGGACTCGGTGGATCTTGTCGTAACGGCCAAAATAGTTCCCATCTTTGTCGAATACCGCCGCGGAACCGAACTCATGATAGCCGCCTTCCGCGCGGGGATCGAAATCAACCCCGACACTTCCTGAGATCACCGGTGTCTGGGTCTCACGTGCAAGAGCGCCTACTTCGGATCGAAATACGGGATCTTGTGTAAAGAAGTCTGCGGGGGCCTCTGGCCAGACAATGAAATCCGACTTTAGATCGGCAGGCACCGTGAGCCAATAAATATCCGAAGTGCCCTTGCGAACAGGAGTCCTGGGCGCCTTGCTCCACGCCGTAAATTGCCTGTATTTCTCCAGCGTTGGAAGCGTTTCCGCTTCTCTTCCCACGGCTCCAGGTACAAGATTTTCCTGTAGCAGCGTCGCTACATGCGTGCTCGCATCTGATGGCGGATGGTAAGCAGCGCCTGCCTGTAGCGCGGCTGCAAGCAACAGCCCCGCGAGCGCGAAGCTCCAACGGCGACGCTGGTTTTCGGCAAGCCACGCCGCCGCAAACAAGGCGCCGACCGCCGCGATAACGAAGCTTAGTAGCATTACTCCGCCAAAGGGAGCAAGCATGGTGAGAACCAGATTATCGACCTGAGCATAGCCCAGCAGGTCCCAGGGAAAGCCAGTGACGCGCGCTCGTGCGAGTTCGACCGCAACCCACACAAATGGCACAGCCAGCAAAGTATTGAAACGCCCTGTCCGTGCGTGCAGCAGGCCTATGATCCAGCCGAAGAGTGCGTGATAGAGCCCAAGGTACAGGCTGAACAAAATGAGTATGCCGAAAGCAACGAGCTTGGGCAGATCGCCGTAGAGGTACATCGTCTGATAAATCCAATAACAATTGGCGAGATACCAAAGGATGCCGCAGCAGTATCCAAGCAACGCGGTTTGTGCAGGGCGAAGCGCAACGCCGATACGGTCTTTTGCGAGCAGAGCAGCGATCAGAGGAGTTAAAGCGATCCAGCAAAAAGCCCTGCGCCAAATTGGGACGGGACCCGCTATGGCGAAAGGCAGCACCTGCAAAAGAGCGGACGCAACCGCAAGCAACCATAAGCGTGGCGAAATGGAACGCATCGCCGATAAGTTTAGCAGTTGGGTACTTCAGAAAATATTTCCCTGGTCGTCAGAGGCCTGGGCAAATGCACGCATCCCATATTCATTCGCCTGCTCTGCCTGGGCCATCGCAATACGACCCTGGGCCACGTCATAGATTGTGGTGGTTTGCTTCCAATTGCATCGTATGTGTATCGTCTGTATGTGGGCTATGCGAATTCGCTGAGTTTTTGAAATACACAATTGGTTTCATGGAGAAAATTATGGACGTACGTCGTATCATCGCCGACATCGATGCGGAGATTGCAAAGCTTGAGGGAGTCAAAGCTACTCTATCCGGCCTTTCTACAACAGCAGCGGTTTCGGCACCTGTAAAGACTGGCCGCCGCGGCCGTCCCAAGGGAAGCAAGAATGCAGTCAAGGCGGCGACCCCTGCGAAAGCAGCCAAGGCTGCGAAGTCCGGCAAGACGAAGCGGAAATTGAGCCCCGAAGGCCGTAAGCGGATTGCTGACGCCATGAAGCGCCGCTGGGCGGAGCGTCGCAAAGAAGCAGGAAAATAGTTCGAACAGGAAGACGTAAGGGCCGCTTCGGCGGCCCTTATTCCTTGTTAGGTGCAAGTAGCCCGCTTCGTTCCGTTGCCAGACAACTATCAACGAATAGCGATGACTTCACGTATGTTGTCTTTCCCTAAAAAGAAGCGGAAACTCGCATAGCCTTGCAGAAATTTTTCTATCTGCCTGGTTTGATACGTCTTCTGAAATGGAAAATTCCCTGACGCCAGCAGCAATAACTGCTCGCTATCCGTAAGTTGATAACGAGCGAACGGAGTCTGCGGATTAGGCGGGCTCCCGTGAAAAAACGCCAGCAAGCGCCCGCTCGGACGAAGCACCTCGTGCAGCCTTTCGAAGAGCGCGGGAACAAGTTCCGGTGGCAGATAATCTGCCGTGTCCCAGACCAGCACCACATCGAAATCACGTCCTGAAAAATTCAGGTTTGCCTCAACGAACCCTGCAACATCGAACTCCGGAGCGCCACCCTCTTCGAGCGGCTTGCGCCACTCGGGCCGCGCCGCGTCCTGCACCACATTGGCCATATACACACTGTGGCCCATGCTGGTGAGGTAGTTGATGTTGTGCGAAGAAGTCGCGCCAAAATCAAGGACGCGCAGGGATTCGTTCTGTTTCAAATACGCAAGGATGTCGCGCCATCCGCTCGAATTGCGCGGCGGCCGGTCGGCCAT
>Ga0134125_10008745_pt1 | contig 11425 bp, 14 predicted proteins | sample KB31751_FD_96464 | JGI IMG/M metagenome (GOLD analysis project Ga0134125, IMG submission 96464) | Terrestrial soil microbial communities with excess Nitrogen fertilizer from Kellogg Biological Station, Michigan, USA - KB3-175-1 | ecosystem: Environmental > Terrestrial > Soil > Unclassified ... | reverse complement strand
TACGACAGCGTTAGCGAGGCGCGCCGTTCGATCGGCTGCTACCTGGATTTTTACAATGGACGCCGCCCACATTACGCCCGATCACGCCTACTCCACCCCGCTGCCTCTCCGCTTGGCAGCCTAACCCTGGCAGAGATTCCACTTATCGACGCGGAAAATCTGTTTAGACAACCGGACCACTTCACCCGACATTTTGTCTATCGCGCCGCGCGTGATTTCGCTCGATACTACACCGAAACTATATAGCCGCTCAGGGCCTTACGTCATTGTGCGTGACGATCAGGTGCCGTAGAATGTTTTGTTAGCTGCCTTAATCCAGGCTTGCCGAAGCCCAGGCGACATTAAGTGATTGGCAGAGAAAAATGCCATCGGCGGGCGCTACCTTTCTCCAGACCCTCTTTTTGGTCCGTTTGTGAAGCCGATGTGTCGCCCGCATGCCGCGAGCGATGAACGTTCACTAGGATACAACAACATCAACAGAAAAGAGTGCACACATGTCGACCGACCAGATCTCTTTCTACGACGAATCTCTAAAGAAACAGATAGAGGGCTCCTTTGTTTCGGATGGCAAGGAAATCCGTGTCTCTTCTGTATATGGCATTAAGAGTTTCCCCTATAGCGATCTAGGCACGTGCATCGATTACAATGCACAGGTTTTGTCGGTGCAAAAGGTGTTGAGTGAGCTAGCGCGTGATCCGGGCAGCGGCAAGTTTAAGGACCTTCAACAGCAGAAGGGCGATCAGCAACGTCAAGGTGAAAGCTTCAGTGCATGGGGCCAGGGCGCTGTAGGCACCAATCCTTGATCGCGGGCGGGGTCTGACTAGACACCTCAGGCTCTGACCCATACACGGTTTTAGGGTGGTGCCTTCTTTTTTGGAGACCGCCCGGGCGCGCACTCGGCGTCGACGCTTCTCTTCACCTACAACAACTTCACCGACGAAATGATCGAGTAGGCTGGAATTTGTTGCAGCGCATATGTCGCAGCGAGGAACCTTTTGCGTCCTTCATGGCTCGTGCCATGAGCCGCAGCATTTTATGTCCGTCGTCGAAGAGCATTAGCGGCGCTGGATAATCTTCCTCGTTGATCCTCTCCTTTACTTCGGGGCTGGCGTGCAGATATTTTTTCTCCAATTCCGCCAGTGCGCCGACTCCAACTTGTTCCTCGCTCACGGGCACGGGAAGATTATCCGGGTCTTCGCCAAGCAACGACAGCACGCCGTGGAAATCGTCGGCGGAGATAGGAAACGATTCAGCCTGAAAACCCTTTAGAATTGGCCGCGAAAGGTTCGGCCTTTCGGCCCGCAACCGGGCCAACGTCAAGGGCTCCAAATAGGTTCTGAGGTAGCGAATACTCCCGACTGGAGGAAAGGGGGGAGTGCGTCATGCCCTCAAACATGAGTATCATTTGCATTAATTCTAGCACTGCGGTACGGCCTCATTGCGCTGATTCTTCCCCCAGCGTGTAACTTTGCGCCCTCGCTCACCGGCGAGGGCGCCTTTTGTCGTTTGCTTGGCACTTCCAGTGCCGCGCATGGCGGCTGGTCACGTTGCATTCAGAGCGTGCCATGCCAATCATCTCTTCCACACACGGTCATGCCTCGGACGCTCAAACGAGAGAGACCGTGTCGACCGGCTTCGTCGAGGCGTGCGAGACGCCAGGAATCAAGTATCGCGGCGATCGGTCGCCGAGCACATCAATGGCCTGTCGATGCATGGCGTTAACACCAATACCGCCTGGTGTCTCGTCACGGTGAAAGACTTCAAGGCAAATGCGGAGCGGGGGGCGTTCAGCGGTTGGAATTCGGGCAGAGGGCGCCGATTTGCAGTCTATTCCGGCTTGCTCTGATGTTTCGCCGGAGCTTCTTCGTCCGTGCGGTGGCGCACCCGACTGCCCCCATGCCCAATTCCAAGCGCCCCGGCAAGCATCACTCGCCTGGAAACGCGAGTTACCATGGTTCTTGTCTTTAATTATGTTAGCGCTGGTCCACACCGCTGCATATCAATAGGTCAGTTTGCCCATAAAAGATGCATCTGGGTAGCATCGTTTGCATGCCGCAAGCTTGCGTTGAGCGCGCCTAGGCTCCATATATAGCCCGCAGAATCGGCAGTGAGTGGCACTGAAGAAGATTGACGGAAGAGAGAAATGCGACTGACGCTTCATACTGACTACTCTTTACGCGTCCTGATCCATGCTGGAGTCGCGGACGGCAAATTGGTAACGATCAACGAGATTGCGAAAACCTTCGACATCTCAAAGCAGCATTTGATGAAGGTCGTAAACAATCTCAGCCAAAAGGGCTATCTAGACACGGTGCGCGGTCGTGGCGGCGGAATCCGTCTGAGTCGCCCGCCGCGCGATATTAAGGTCGGCGAAGTAGTGCGCGCGACCGAGGAGACGCTCGGAGTAATCGGTTGCCTAGAGCAGCGTGGTTATTGTCCGATCCAGCGCGTGTGCGAGTTACGCGGCGTATTTAACGAGGCGACTCAGGCGTTTCTAGCCGTCTTGGACGGATATACGCTGGCCGACCTGATCAAGCCGCGGAGAGCATTGTCGTCGTTGTTGCTGCTCGACCAGCATGCATCGCGCAGTGCAACCCTATCAGCAGGTATATAATAGACATCCACTCACCCCCTGCAAAGCGACGCCAATGTTCAAGGTGGATGTCATCTGGCGTTGCTCGCGTGGACACCAGTTGACTTATCCGTTGATCTAGAAGACGAATGCGTGCCTTGCCGATTTCCTACGGGGCTTCGGCGGGCTGCTATAAACTGTCCTTACCATGATCCTGCTGGGTCGGCGGCCACGTGAACCAATATGAATAGCTCAGTGCCAAAATCCGATGGTTCTTCCTTCCTCCTTTGCGAAGATGTGCGAGAGGAAGTCAATGACAAGCTCAGTATTATTGGCGTCTTTCCAAACAACGATATTGTCCTTCAAAAGGATGTTGTTGTTCCGTCTGTCATGGCAGTATTATTTGCTCGCGGGGGCGAGGGGTCTTGCGAGACGAGAGTTTCACTGATCGATCCCAAAGGTCAGACGGTGATTGAGAGTCCGAAAAAAACGGTCGTCCTTGAGAAAGACACCGCTTATCTCGCTGCGATTAGGGTCCTTGCTCCGGAATTGGTCGTTGGGCAATACACAATAAAATTCTTTTTCGACGCTTCAGCGATTGAGCGAACCTTTGAAGTGAAACGGCATAGGGATTGACGCCCGCTTTGTATCTGTGCGATGGCGGATCGGAGTTTTTTGGGTTTATCGACCGCATCATCACTGCGGGAACTAGCCCAGCGTCAGCCGTGCAATCGCCATGTATGCAACGAACGCGTTCGCACAGTTGAACAAACCATCCTGTACGCGTTGGATAGCTCGACGTATGTCAGGTGGCAGCGGATCTTCATCTCCATAATATATTTCGAGCACCTCATCGCATTCCTTTGAAGCTTCGGCCATCTCTTGAAAAATATCCTTTATGTTCGGGATTTCCGCCCGAACTTTCGCAGCTGTCATTATCCCCCTATACATGGAATCCAGCTCCGCCGCATGACTGTTCAACGCTTGAATGGTTTCTCTCCCGAAATCTTCATAGTTCATTATCTCCTCCTATTCGCATAGAAGCTCGACGGACCGGAAGTTGCGGCAGGTCGCCCCTCGATGGCGTGGGGGGTAAGCCGACATCCCAGGAGGTGATCGAAGAGGCGTGGCTGTCCCAGAGACCAGATCGGAACGTCGCAGTTCGCATCGCATTGTCGCCGCGCGAGCTGCTGCCTTCCTTTTCGACGGGGTTCGGTGTACCTTCCGAGAGAGCTGTCATGGAGATGTGCCGAAATCTCCGGGGCGGTCGGCAGCCGTTGTGCCGTCGGCGGGCAAATAGCAACTTTTGAAATTGCGCTCTCAATGCGCGTCATCGGTGTTCGCCATGGCGAGCGCTGACATTGAGACATAACAACGCAAACAGACAGGGGTGCACCCATGGCGGCGGACCAGATCTCCTTCTACGACGAATCTCTACAGAAACAAATTGAGGGCTTCTTCGTATCGGATGGCAGGGACATCCGAGTCTCTTCCATATATGGCCTTAGGAGTGTTCCCTATGCCGATCTTGGCGCGTGCATCGATTATAATGCACAGGTTTTGACAGTGAAAAAGCTACTGAGCGCGATGGCGCGTGATGCGGCGCAGGATGTGAAAAGCCATTAGGCTAAAGAAATAACAGGTTAGTGTGAGCCGTCGACCGTTGAGAAACCGTCGTCGCTTGTGCCGTCAGGGGCTATTACGGTGCCGGCATGACTCTCGCCTTGTAGCTACCAAAGGGCCTCGGCGTTGGGGCAACTGATGTCCGCCCATTCGCTGAGACCAGCATGCCGCCGTAGCGCCAGCGGTCGTCCCGCCAGCGGTTACGGCTCAATTGCTCATGCTGTGACGGCCTTTCTTTTGTTAAACGCGTTCGTTAGCCACACCGCCACGCATGAGCTACGAGACGCGCGAATTTGAGTCCGTGATGTCGGGCGGCCTGCGACTCATTGGCGGAAATGCCGATGGTCGCGCAAGAATGCACTGGCACAGCCATCACCAGCGCCTAATGGCAGATTAATAGATTTGGCCACTTCCGCTCCCTACGTTCTTACGGTGCCGACTGAAGATGCGCCCCTTTTGGGATGATCCCGCCGCGCAGCCTCCTCGGCCTGACGCTGCGTGTCCGACTTGTGCTGATCCTTGTCCTGATCGGCTTCCTGACGTTGATGGCTAGATTGCTGCCGATCGCTTTCCTTCTTGTGCTGCTCACCCACTGGACGTTCTCCTTGCACCGCATCGTGAGGACGGCCCAGCAACAACGAACGATACGGCTGATTGGTTTCCTGTATCGTGGCAAAAGCCGACATCCGGCATCAGACCAGGGCCCCGACCCTTACGGCCCGGTGCGTCAGTCTGGCCGGATCAGCTTCTGTGCCGCACAGAGCATTTTGTCCGATGGGGCAGGCTGTTGCCTAATAAACCGACGGAAAGTCTCGCAGCTTATCGGCGCCTTTGTCATGACCGCTCATGGGGGCGCAGCAGAGCAGGACCATCGTGAGAATTTTGCTAAACAATCGTCGTCAAAGAGGTCAATGAAAGTTCATTCGTGCAAGGAGGCACACTGTCGAGCTATCTCGCATCAGAAAGCTCCTCACGAATGGACGTCAAGGCAGGACCCAAGTGTCGAAAGGTGACGCAAACCGAGGCGCCCGCCAAATATCGAGGAATCCTATCAAGCGATTGGAGGTTCGCTGCGACAAATCGCTTTTAAGCACCAGCGCTGGGAGTGAAATACAACAACGCTGACAGAGAAGAGAGGAGCGCACCCGATGGCGAAACATCTGGCGACCGACCAAGTATCTTTCTACGACGAAACTCTGAAGAAAGAGATTGAGGGCTCCTACAGAACGGATGGCAAGTCAGTGCATGTCCGCTCCGTAAAATATGGCATCAAGAGTGCCCCCTATGGACATTTTGGCACTTTCATCGATCAGGATGGACAGCATCTGCTGGCGCAAAAACTACTGAGCGAGTTGGCGCGCGACGCGGGAAAGGACATAGGAAGCCACTAGGCTTAGGAAAGAACTAATTGGCGTGAGTTGGCCCTCTTCGGAAAGAGCGTTCTTGTGACAAGGAGGGGCCGCTCTATTGGCTGCGTGCGCCGGGCGGGCGCAGGCCTTCGCGCACATGGTAGCAGCGTCGCCTTTCTGAGCTGAGCTTTTGGAATTGCTAAAGGCTCAGAGCTCCAGCCGTGAGTCCGTAATTTCAAACCGGGCCCACCTGTTACTTTGCGACGAGTTGTCCTATTCCTTGCCATTGCCATCGCTCGGCAGTGGCGCGCGTCGCCGTTACTTGAGATTTCGGCAATTTGGCTGGATTAAAGGTGGGTGGGAGCGGTTCGCCAGAAACAAAGACTCATGTATACTAAGCTATGGCAAAAGGCTGGAAGATCAGCACTCTGAGGCCCGGCAGAGGCGCAAGTGGCGCAATGCGCCAGGAAGTATTCCTTGTCGCTATTCCCGACAAAGTCGAAGCCGTCCGAGCCGTCCAAGCGTGCCTTCCTGACGCAGAAGTTAAGATAGACTAGGAAGCTAGTCCGGATATCCTTGCGGAGTATCAAGTCAACGACGGCGAAATGTTCGTGCTGCCGGCGGGATCGTGACGGGAGTGTCGGAAGTGTTGTTTAAGAGGATTTCCGTAATGTTGGATTTTTGGCGACACGGGCGGTCCAAGTTGCTTCGCCGCGTCGAGCGTCAGAGGCCACGCATGGCGTGCCGCAGGCGCGGGGCTTGACACCGAAGTGCGGACTAAGGGATCATCGGTGCTGTCGTTCTTGTCATCTCGCCGTTCCTGAAAAGCGTTCGCCGAACTGGCCCATGGCTAGATGGCCTCGATGCTGGTGAGGATCGCCTTGCGGTCCTTGGCCTAGTCAGATTATTTGGAATGCCGCACGGTGCAATTTTTCGCACGCAGAGGGGACGAGCCGGCCCATGATAAACAGCCCCTCCCAAGAGGCTCGATTGAATGCGATTCGCGCGGAGCGACGATTTATCATTGAGAAAATCTGGCAGGGCGAGCGGAGTATTGAGCGACTCCAAGAACGGCTTAAACAGCTCGACGCGTTCCTGTTGGAAAATTCAACCGCGCGGCTGGCGGCCGCTTCATTGAGGCCGATCCGGGTGGCGCGTCGGGCCAAGGGCCCGCAGCGTTCCGCTTAGCGACCTGCCGGGGACGTTTAGCGCTTGCCGCGCTCGTAACGGCTACGGTGTACTGCGCGGCGCTTCGTAGCCTTCTGGAACTAAACCAACACCAGCGCTTCTCGTGGCGAGGAGTATGGTACAACATGGCACTCAGTCAACCGCCGGCCTCTAACCATTGTCGCGCAAGCTCACGCCAGCAACTCGCTGCCTCCCAGTGAATCCGCTGGAATTCCGGGTCATGCTCGCGCTCGGATCGGTCATCGCATAGGTTGGCATTGTCGATGCATTTCTGCGCCATTTCATGGCTCTTTGCCTTGCTCACACGCGGAAGGGTCATTAGGAAATCTAGCACGACCAATGCTGTTCCGCAGCGCGGCACCTTGCCGCCAAGGGCATCATTCAGACTCTAAGACCAAAGGGGTATATTGGGGCCTTCGAAAGCGGCCTCAATTTTTGAGCGGTGGCCTTCATGGCTCTATCCGATGTCATCCTTGCGGCGACGCTGAACAATCAGGCCGAACTCTACAAAGAGGAGGGCCGCTACGCCGATGCCGAGCCGCTCTACAAGCGGGTACTAGCGCTCACCGAGAAAGCGCGCGGGCCCGATCATCCCTCGGTCGCGCTGGCACTGAACGATCTCGCCGACCTATACAAAGAACAGGGTCGTTACCTGGATGCCGAGCCGCTCTGCAAGCAGGCGCTTGCGACATGGAATAAAGCCCTGGGGCCCGATCACCCCGATGTGGCGCAAGCGTTGAACAGTCTGGCCGGCCTTTACCTAGCTCAGGGTCGCTATGCCGACGCCGAGCTACTCTACAAACGCGCGCTGATGATCTTTGAAAAAGCGCTCGGGCCCGATTACCCGTCTGTCGCTTCGGCGTTGGACAATCTGGCCTCGCTTTACAAAGAAGAGGCCCGCTACGCCGATGCCGAGCCGCTATATAAGCGGGCGCTGGCGATCCGGGAGAAGGTACTCGGCCGAGATCACCCCGATGTGGCGCAATCGTTGAACAATCTGGCCAATCTGTACAGCGCTCAAGGTCGTCACTCCGAAGCCGAGCCGCTCTATAAGCGGGCGCGGGTGTCTCTACCAGAGCAGAAGGGGAGCATTGTTAGGTCTTAGTTGCGACAGGAGTTATGACAATGAGTGAAGCCGAATCAAAGACGGCCCAACCAAAGGTGAAAGTTCTGAGGCGCACCGCAATATTGCCTAAGATATGTCGAGGTTGATGCAGGAATACGACGATAGCGGTTCAAAGACTTTACGGCTACTGCCAAGCTCTCCGAAAACCTTGCGCAAGTTGAGGAGGCCACGCCACAGGAAGCAGAAATGGATCGAATGGTACTCTATAAGGGCTTCCGAATCCGGGCATATGAGGAGTGGTCTGGACTTTGGTTGGCCGAGGCGAAGAAGCCGTTGGCTCGGCGGCCGGGCGCTGGCGATCACGCCGACACTGATGCCGAGTATCTCGCCACGCCCTCCGGCCACCCAACGCCAGAAGCCGCGGTTGATGTCATAAAGCAACTGATCGACGGCCCGAGCACGACGAGATAAGTCCAAAGGCTTTGCCGCCGACCCTCGCTTCGGCTCATCCTTGAAATCCCGCTCAAGAAATCGCTCTCAGTCTCGAGGGACCGGCGTACCGCGTCAAAAAAGTATTACACGGATTTGCAGCAGTGCTCGGAACGTTTCTCCAACGGACGCCTTAGAGTTGTGGAGAAGAGTAAGAATTTAAGGAGATCTCCGTGGGCTCTCAACTCCAAACGGACGAACTGCACCGCGGTGAGTGGTCGCAACGTGAGACGGTGCATACCCCCGTGCTGCTGGCGCAAAAGGCGCGTCGGGGCGCAGCCGGCCATAATGCGCGCGATGTGCTCGGCTTCAGCATTGCCGCGAGGGTTATTGTATTCCTCGCGATCTGGCTTGTTTACTTTGTCTGATGCACGTCCGTCGGGGCGTTAGTTACACGTTGCCCTTTATCGATGAGCAGATCCGGCAGTACTCGGGCTCACCGAGCAGCACGTAATGCCTAGAGGCAGTCTCGGCGTCGTGAGCGCGAACCCAGCGTACGCGCGATGGCAACTAATGCCCAAACAATCATGAGCAGCAACTGAAGAATGGCGGCATGAATTTTTAAGGAGAATCGATCTCGAATTGACAGCAGTTGCGGAGGCAGCGGACGGCGCTGTATGGTCCGCGCACGTTGCACAATCCTGCAAGTGTTGGCAATGAACAGAAATCTTCTAGCCATAGACCAGACGGGAGGCCACCGGCGCGCGATTCGGGTGTGGCTTTATGCCGTGGCCGCCATGGTACTGGCCATGGTGCTGGTCGGCGGTGCCACGCGGCTCACCGAGTCCGGGCTGTCGATCACCGAGTGGCAGCCGGTTGTGGGCGTCTTGCCGCCAATAAACGAAGCGCAATGGTTGGCAGAGTTTCATAAATACCAAGCGATTCCACAGTACCACGAACTTAATCGAGGCATGAGCCTCGATGCGTTCAAAACCATCTTCTGGTGGGAATGGACGCACCGGCTGATCGGCCGGTTGATCGGCGTGGTGTTCTTGCTGCCGCTGCTGTGGTTCCTCTGGCGCGGCCGGATCGGGCCGGGCTTGCGAGCCCGGTTGTGGCTGATATTTGGGCTTGGGGCACTGCAGGGTGCAGTCGGCTGGTGGATGGTGGCCTCAGGCCTCGTCCATCGGGTGGAAGTCTCGCAGTACCGCCTCGCGACGCATCTCGTTCTCGCCTGTGTGATCTACATTGCCATACTGTGGACCGCGCTGCGGATCGGCGACAGCCCGACCGCTGCGATGCCTGCGCGCTTGCGCTCCTCTACCGTCGGTCTTCTTGTCCTGGTGGTAGGGCAAATCTATCTCGGTGCGCTGGTCGCCGGATTGCGAGCAGGCTACATCTACAACACTTGGCCGTTGATTGACGGCGCGCTAGTGCCGCACGCGACCGACCTATTCTCAGCGTCGCCGCCGTGGCGCAATTTCTTTGAGAATGCGCTGACCGTTCAATTCGATCACCGCATGCTCGCCTATGCGATCTGGCTATTGGCAGGGTGGCATGTCGCGGATGTCATTCGCCATGCACGGTCCGGACCGGCGTTACCCGGCGCGCTCGCGCTGTTTGTCGCTGTCACACTTCAGGCCGTGCTCGGGATCAGCACGCTGCTGCTGTTGGTTCCGCTGCCGCTGGCGCTGTTGCATCAGGCGATGGCCATGGTCGTACTGACGGTAGCGGTTCTCTACGCGGAGCGGATGACGCGGCACGCGACGCAAACCGTCTTCCGCGTCGCTGTCGCCGCGCCCCCTTCGTCACGCGCATGAGACTACGGCGATGCATCCTAATTCCACGTTCGGGCTCCGCCGGTCGACGTATAACCAAAACGAGCTGCCATTGTCGGTGATCCCCGTAGTAGCGGCTTGCTCGCAATCAACTTGCCGGAAGACCTTCGTCGCCCCGGATCTCGGTGCTGTATTAGTTTCCAGTGGGTCCGAAGCTAGACTGGAAATGAGAACCTAGTTGTGGCCCGGGAGAGAACAGCCATGCGATACCATACGAACCAAGGGCTTCTGATCGAGGGCGACACGGCGCTCGATATAATCCGCCGCCTGCATGCAGCGAGTTGGAATGAACAAAAGCTTAGCGAGCAGGCATACATGGAGGCGGTTGCGGATCGCCTGTACGAGCAAGGCGTTCACGTTTCGACGGTCAGCCCCGACATTTTCGTTGCCGGCCTGTTGGCTGCCGGGCTCCTCACGCGCGACGCTGAAGCAGCGCCGTCGAATGAAACGGGCGACTAAATCGACGGATGAAGAAAGTGCGGTGGGGAGCGCCTGTGTGCGAAGGAGGGGCTTATCCAGTGATGCAAGGGCCATCGGAGCCCCAAATAGAACAGGCGAGTGGAGGTAGAAATGACCGACAAGATTCCCGTCACGGTGCTGACCGGGTATTTGGGCGCCGGGAAGACTACATTGCTTAATCGCATTCTCTCGGAGCCACACGGCAAGAAGTACGCCGTCATCGTCAACGAATTCGGCGAGATCGGCATTGATAACGACCTCGTGGTGGGCGCCGATGAGGAAGTGTTCGAAATGAATAATGGCTGCATCTGCTGCACGGTGCGCGGCGACCTCATCCGCATCCTTGACGGGCTGATTCGCAGCAAGGGCAAGTTCGACGCGATCATCGTCGAAACCACCGGGCTCGCCGATCCGGCTCCGGTGGCTCAGACCTTTTTCATGGACGAGAATGTGGGCCGGCGCACCAAGCTTGACGCCGTGGTCACCGTCGCCGACGCCAAGTGGCTGAACGACCGGCTCAAGGACGCTCCGGAGGCCAAGAACCAGATTGCGTTTGCCGACGTGATCCTGATCAACAAGACCGATCTAGTCTCGTCCGAGGAACTAAGCGACATCGAGGCCCGCGTCAGGAGTATCAACCCCTATGCCAAGTTGCACAGGACAGAGCGCGCCAAGATTCCGCTGAATGAGATATTGGAACGCAACGCCTTCGATCTCAACCGCATCCTTGATATCGAGCCAGCCTTTCTCGATGCCGAGGATCACGATCATGACCACCAACACGATCATCATCACGAAAACGAGCATACGCCTCATCACGGCGGGCTCAAACACTATCACGACGAGGACATGCAATCGATCTCGTTGAAAAGCGATGAGCCGCTGGATCCGGACAAATTTT
>Ga0134125_10008744_pt1 | contig 11427 bp, 9 predicted proteins | sample KB31751_FD_96464 | JGI IMG/M metagenome (GOLD analysis project Ga0134125, IMG submission 96464) | Terrestrial soil microbial communities with excess Nitrogen fertilizer from Kellogg Biological Station, Michigan, USA - KB3-175-1 | ecosystem: Environmental > Terrestrial > Soil > Unclassified ... | reverse complement strand
TCGTACCTCCTCAATCTCGACTACGGCTCAGCGGTGCTCGGCCTACGTCAGACCATAGCGATCTGCGGACCCGCCGGTCGATACTCTGTCCCATGGACGAGGATCGCCCACGCAATACGCGCGTGCTTGGCGGCGAGCGCTACCGCGGCGACATTCAAATGCCGGCGCTGCTTGAGCCGTTGTGCCCAGGCACTCTTGGCGTCCGTCAACGCGTTGAGCACGGTGTCCGCTCTTGGCCGTACTCGGTCACTTCGTCGCCTCGACGCTTGGGCATGAGTTCGATTGCGCACGGCACTGATTTCATTGATATTCCGCGCTCAGTTGAAGTCGCGACAAGCGGACGGGAGGTCGTGTCGTGTTGGTCCGTTCAACGTTATGCTGCAAGGCAGCGCATCGTTTGAGTTCCGGAGCACGGTAGGAACACTCGACGCTTGGCTATGGCACGGATATTCTGCGGCCCTGCGAGGGGCTCGGAAGAACCACATGAACCGAACCGTAAGAAGCGTCGCCTTGATCGCCTGCGTTACCTGCCTCGCGGCGCCCACATACTCGAGAGAGTACGGACAATACGACGCGGCAAAGATCGTTTCGATCTCACAGTCCGCAAGCGGTCAGCCATCCGCGACCGTCGACTTCTCCCGTCTCGACCGCATCCTGGACGACCTGTCTGCACATGCCGAGAGCTATCCACCGCAGTTCGATTCGCCGGACGATGCGCGGAGGGCCCAAACAGACGTGAGGGTCTTGGGCGGGCAACTCGATGTCCTCGTGCAGGGCCCCACGCCGAACGTCCAGATACTCATGCGAGCAGCCGTGCTCAACAGCATCGCTCACAATATGGACATTCCAGGAACCGGGGAAAGGGCAATGGCGGAGTTCACGGCGCTCATGAAGATGGTCCCAGAGAGCGCCAACGCGAATTACCTGTTCGGGAAGTTCCTTTTGAATACGGGTCAAGCCGCCGCTGCCGTTCCGGTTCTCGAGAAGGCCAAGACTCTGGGCGCGATTAACACCGACTACACCCTGGGTCTCGCCTATCTGCTGCTCGGCCAAAAGGAAAGAGCACTGGAGAACCTCGAGCAATACGCGAAGCGCGTCCCTGGTGATCCAAACGCCGCCAAGATCATCGACGCAGCTCGCAACGGAAATGTCACTCTGAAGAGAGGCCCACCGCCTGGAGCGGAACACTGAGTCTTGCGGTGCCATTGCGAACGCCAGCTTTCCGGAAGTCTACGCCATCATCATGGGTGGCAGATTATGGGCCGGAAGGGCTCGAATCGCCGCGGCAGAGACCGACCCGAAGCGGTCACTCGCCAGTGATTGCCGTGAGCCACAGCAGTCACTCGTTCCGCGCCTTCGGCCCAGGCTGATCGCGCATCGCCCGCCAGCTATCCATGCCAGGCCGAATCGAGCCAGGCAGCTCGAATCGGCAGGTCAGGCCATTCCACATTCGACCTGTTACAACCCGCCGACGATCTTGCGGAACTCTTCTTCCGTAAAAGCGCGCAGCGTTTCGGTTCGTACGTTGCCCTGAGTCGCCAGGGACAAGGATGCCGTCGCGGCCGTCGCGTCGTCCGGAGCCTCCGAGATGACGATCGCGTCGTACCGGCCGGAGACCAGGTAGAAGTCTTTGAGCTTCGCGCCCCTCTTCTCAAACGCCTTGCGCGCCGCGTCGAGTCGGTTTGGACTCTCCTTGACGTTCTCAATCCCCTTTTGCGTGTATCGAAGCAACGAAATGTACGTGGACATGAGCGGCCTCCTTCGAAGCGAGCCCTGGGTCGCAACCAACCCAGGGCTGCAGTTGCGAGCGCACCTAAAGGACTTCCTCAGGCTCGTGCACGACTTCCTTGCGGCGCGGGCTCGCGCGTTCGGGTACCGGGCGAATCGGTGGTTCGTCCGCGCGAGCGTGCACGACGTCGGCCGTTTCCTCCTCGCGTCTCTGCGCCTTTTGCTTCGCCCGTGATCTGAAGAATCTCAGTTCGTAGCACATGACACACATCTCCTTTCGGGTTCAGTCGCAGGAGTCCCGCGGCCTGGCAATGGCGTGGCGGCGTCCAGCGCGAGGCTCGGTGATGCGACTCCAAACGCTCGAAGATCGTGCCGCACTTCGTGCACCGGAAACTCATAGGTCGGCATAACGGTGCCTCCAGGCGAAAAACTCTTGCGTGCTCGCGGCCGCGCAGAAAGCACGCGCTGCGGGCCGCAAGTCAGTGTACGCCCACCACTTGCGCGTTACCGCCGGCACGACTTGGCTCAGTCGGCGCCAAAGGTACGGACAGCGCTGTTTCGCGACTGGTGGCAAAAAGGACGGTGGCGCCTACGCCTGCGCAGGTAACCAGAGCCGCAGGCGGCGCTGCTTGGCTCAGTCCGGCACGGTGGATATTGCACCGGCGTTGCAGCGTCCCTCGATGGAACGATCGGTTCGAGGCAATCCTGCCCGAGGACCACGTTCGGTCGACTCCCGCACCGGATGTGCTTCCGATGTTCCTACACTCGTGTGTGCGGATGGAGATCGACCCAAAGTCACAGGAGCGATCAACGCGAAGGATCCTTGGGTGCTTGCGCGTCACCGGCTTTGACTGACCGGTCTTGGCCGGATGACGCCGGTCATGTCCCGCTCGTTACCGGCGATTCAGGCTGGCCCGTCGCTTCCAAGTGTGGACCGGCGCATGATGGCCGCACGGCCACGTCCATGCCCGGCGCGCTGGCACTGTCGATCATGCGCATGGCGCACACGGGCAAGACTTCTGCCCTGCAGGGCTTTAGGATTTGAGGCTAGTGAAGAATCCGGCTCACCTGCTGCGCACGTTTATGCTGATCATGGCCATCCTGGTGGTCAGCACCGAGCTTCCCGCAGCGGTCGCGCCGAAGAATGGGGGAGCGTCCGGTACCGCCCGACAGATCGATTGGGACACGCTGCTACCGGAAAAGGAGCGTGCCAACTACAATCCGGCGCCGCCCCCTCCGATCCACACGTACCTGGGCGAAGGTGATCCGGCTGCGTTGCAGACCGGCTCGTTTGTGGCCAATCCGGAGCTCGACGGAGTGCGGGTCAAGGTGCCCGGGTTCGTGGTCCCGCTGGAGCGGTCCAAGGATGGCCTGCTCAGTGAATTCTTCCTGGTGCCCTACTTCGGCGCCTGCATTCATGTTCCGCCCCCGCCGCCAAATCAGATCGTGTATGTGAAGATGCGCAGCGGCGGCGGCCTGCGCTCGATCGAAGATGCGATGTGGGTGACAGGGATATTACACATCGCCTCCAAGACCACTTCTCTGGGGGCCGCTTCGTACACGCTCGACGGTGAAAAGCTGGAAGTGTACGAGTACCACAACCCGTAGTGCGTCTAGCGCGGGTTGGAACGGCGGCGTCTGCGGGGAAGCTTCTCCGGAAGGTAGGTACTGAGATAGGCAATCGAGGCGCGGGCCGCTTCGTCACTCATTTCCTGCGTGATCGTATTGGTCTCGAGCACGGACAGGCAGAACATCAGATCGGCGATCTCGACGGACCGGAAGAAGACCTGCGGTAGATTGGCATTGGATGGCAACTCGAAGAAGGTCTCCAGCTGCTGCCGATAGATGGCACCCAGTGTGACGTCGCTGTGTCGATCGCGCAGCTTCAGCTCCGGAGGGGTCTTTGGGCCGATCTGCAGCTGCTGGGAAGCGCGGTTGCTGTTGTAGAAAGCGACACCGCGATGGATGAGCACCCGCACCACATCCGGCCAACGACGGATTGGCTCGGTGATCGGCAGACGTTGCGCAGCGAGCAGTTCCTCTTCGGTTTCTGCAAGGAGTGCGGCGTACAGATCGCGGATGTCGTCATAGAAGTGGTACGCGGAACCTTTCGGGACACCGGCGCGGGCTGCGACGTCCCCGAGACTGATCTCGTCGAGCTCGTGCTCTTCCAGCAGCGCACGGGCCGCCTCGAGCAGCACCTTGCGGCGTGCGATACCTCTGACTCTGAGTGTACTCTTGCGTGTTCCGAGTAATCCCACGGCATTTCCGCCAGGAGAGTGCGAACCTAGCCGCCCTCCGCATGGTTACATCGTACAACAATTGTCGATGCCACGTGTCCATCAGGGGGTCGTTGACTGCGCCGTTCCTGTCTTATACTCGACTTAAATTCGGTTTATTGCCAGAAGCACGCGTGAACGGACCTGCGGTAGACATCAGTTCGCTCGACTTCAGTTGGCCGGGCCATCCCTCCCTGCTGCTGATCGATCAGCTGCGAATTGCCCGGGGCGAGCGCACTTTCCTGCACGGACCGAGCGGTAGTGGCAAGAGCACCCTGCTTAGCCTGATTGGGGGAGTGCTGGTGCCGAGGTCCGGCAGCATTCGCGTGCTGGACACCGAGTTGCAGTCCTTGCGCCCGAGCGCTCGAGATCGCTATCGCGGGGATCACATCGGGTTCATCTTTCAGATGTTCAACCTCGTGCCCTATTTGTCCGTGCTGGCAAACGTGCTGTTGCCCCTGCGCTTCTCATCCGCTCGGGGACGAGGACTGACCTCAGTGGGGGCTGAGAAGGAAGCCGCGCGGCTGCTCCAGGCCCTGGGTCTAGGGGCGGAGTTTGCGAACCGCCCTGCTGCGGCGCTTTCTATCGGGCAGCAGCAGCGGGTCGCCGCCGCTCGTGCATTGATTGGTCGTCCCGCGCTGATCATCGCAGACGAGCCCACATCGGCCCTGGACAGCGACACTCGTGCAGGCTTTCTTGCTCTGCTCATGAACGAGTGCCGGGCAGCCGGCACGACGTTGCTGTTTGTCAGTCACGATCTCTCCCTCGCAGCGTTGTTCGACCGTTCGGTAGCGCTGCGCGAGCTGAATCGCGCCGCTGGCTCTGGCGCCTGAGCCGATGTTTCGGCTCGCCTTGCAGAGTCTGTGGAATCGCCGGGTCGCGGCCACACTGACCGTCTGTGCCATTGCGATCAGTGTCGCTCTGGTCTTGAGTGTGCAGCGCCTGCGCACCGGGGCGCGGGAGAGCTTCTCGAACACGGTCTCGGGTGCGGACCTCATCGTGGGAGCGCGCACGGGGCCGCTCAACCTGCTGCTCTACTCGGTGTTCCACATTGGCGAGGTGACGACGGAGGTCAGCTGGGAGAGCTATCAGAAGATCGCGAAGCATCGCGATGTCGCCTGGACGATTCCTCTGTCGCTGGGAGACTCACACCGGGGGTATCGCGTACTCGGCACCAGCGATGCCTACTTCCAATACTTCCGTTACGGCTCGTCCCGGCCTTTGATGTTCAGCAGTGGCACGCCCTTCCACGATTTGTACGATGCCGTGCTCGGAGCGGACGTGGCGCGCAATCTGCACTATCACCTCGGCAGCGTCATCATTCTCTCCCATGGATTGGGGGACGTGAGTTTCACTCAGCACAAGGACAAGCCATTTCGCGTGGTGGGTATTCTGGCCAAGACAGGAACGCCCGTCGACCGTACCGTCCACGTCAGCCTCGAAGCGATTACCGCTATTCATGAAGGATGGGAGACGGGGAGGAGGATTGCGGTGGCGCCTCCCAAGGCCGAGGATCCTCGCAAGCACGATCTGACGCCGATGCGTATCACGGCCTTCATCGTCGGCATGCGCTCACGCGTCATGGCCTTCACCATGCAGCGGGCGATTAACGAGTACGACAAGGAGGCCCTGCTGGCCATCATGCCAGGCGTGGCATTGGATCAACTGTGGCAGCTGGTCGGAGTTGCGGATACTGCGCTCATGATCGTCGCTGCGTTCGTCGTCGTTGCCGGCTTGCTGGGGATGTTGACCGCTATTTTGACCAGCTTGAATGAGCGACGCCGCGAGATGGCCATTCTGCGATCCGTGGGAGCGCGGCCGGCGCATGTCTTCGGATTGCTGATGCTCGAGGCAGGCATCCTCGCCGCCCTGGGTGCGATCGCCGGAATCGGACTCATGTACGTGGGGCTGGTCGTGGCGCGGCCGCTGCTCGAGCAGCACTATGGTGTCTTCATTCCGGCGGAGCCGCTGTCGGGGACGGAGGGGCTGATTCTCGGCGCTGTGATTGTGGCAGCGCTGCTCAGCGGAAGCTTCCCAGCCTGGCGCGCCTACCGCAACAGCGTGAGCGACGGACTGCTGGTACGCGCGTAGGACCGTCGCCGTTCACGGCGAGATGCCCTAAGGCACAGCGGAAGTCCCAGCCTCGCGGAGGATCGAGGCGCCATCGGCAGGCGTCAGCCATTTGCCTGAGACCAGACCACGCACGCTGGCGCGCACCTTCTCTACATACGTAGCATGGTCTTTGTAGAGCTGTTCCAATTGCGCGTGCGACATCGGGATCTTGTAACCATGAAACAGACAGATGAAGGGACCGCTCTTGGCACCTATCCAGCGTGCCGTGGGGACATCGACGTAGGACGATCGAACGCCTCCCAGAGCATTGCCGTGGGCGTCGACAACGAACATGTGGTCCGGCGGGAGGGACTCCGAATTCGGGACAGTCTGCAGCTGCGGCGCATGCGGCGGGCCAATTCCGTGTTGGACCCATGCGTCGAGATCGCGCCATGCAGCGTCGAATATGTATCTCACGGGGAAGTCCGTTGCCGTCGTGCCGCGGGGTGAGCAAACCTCGTCGGCGTTGTCATTCACCCTCCCGTGGGCTCGTGCCATGTCTGCATCATTCGCAAACGAGAGCGCTTCCCAAGGATCGACATGCGCCGCTCCCGCAACCTCCCACCGTCGGAAGCGATCCTCCGACGTGTCACTGTCGGGTCTGCGGGTGGAGACGTTCGTCCCCATGTCCCCCTGGGTGAAGATCTCGAGGACCGGGACGCCGGCGGGTGCCGTGATGAGACCGGGGTCCCCTGCGGGCAGATCCTTCTGGCATTGGTTGATCGGCACCTGCCAGGGGGGACTGCCGCTGTAGAGATATCCGTCGTAGAGCGGCTTGTCGTCGGGGCCGACCTCGTGCTGGCTGAAGAGGCTCGCGTAGAGGCGAGCGTAGCCGGCCGTCTGCGACTGACCGGTCATGTAGAGACGCTTCGCGGGTCGGCCGAGGAGCGGCTCTGCGGCGGCGGGACTCTTCAGGAGCATGCCGATCTGGCTGATCATGTCCCACGCCAGTCCGCTCTCATCGGCGGTGGTCGTGGGGCGGGAGAACGCGTTGATTTCCGAGGCGGCGCAGGCCGGAGCGGGACGCGGATTCGGCATGGCCACTGAGGCGTAGCGGACCGGGTCGAACGCTTTGAGGGCGGCGATCGTATTGGGCTTGATGGTGATCCCGACCCAGGCGTCGCCGTCGGCGATGAACTGCTGATAGGATTCGGCCCACATGATGGGCAGATCCGCATCCTCGGAAGGGTTCATCGGCTCGACGATAACGGTGCCACTGAAGCGGCGCGCATCCTTCGGGCGGCGCACGAGAATGCGTGTCGTATACGAGCCCTGTGCGAGCGCACGCGGCCCCTTAGGGGACCTCTCGAAGACTCTAGCCTTTCCCTGCACCAGGTACTCGGACTCGACGTATCCCAGTTCGTCCAGACGAAGCGGTTTCTTCTGATAGGCGGCTGCGGAGAACGGATGCGATGTCTGCGTTGTCGCCAGCGGGGCGCCCACCTGTGGCAGAGAGGGGCGCTCGGTCTGCGCAGCGCCTGCAAAGCCTGACGTCGCCATGCCGAAGATGATGGCAGACACCGCGTCAACAGCTCTGCGTGTTCGGCTCATCACTGGGCCTGCGCCTGCGAGCGCACACAGCTGAAGCTCTTCTCGCTCTTCGGGTCGCCACCCGTGTAGCGGGCGATCTGCGGGTAGGGGCACAGGGGCCGAGTCACTCCGGGGAATGACTTGCCCCGGGCGATGATGCGATCGGGAGCATGCCCTTCCTCGACCCACGATTGGATCGTTGTCAGCATGTCGAACTCGTCGGTCGCGGGACCCCCTGCGCAATGCGTCATCCCGGGAACGAGGAACAGGCGCGCCCAGTCCTGCGTGTGCCCGCCCGTCGTCGACTGGAGCCGGTCGTACCAAGCAGCGGTGTCCAGCGGCGACAGACCCTGATCGCTCATGCCGTGATAGAGAATGAGCTTACCGTGGGAAGCAAAGCTCTGCAGGTAGGCAGCGTCGGCGTCATTCAACTTCGAGGTCTCGAGCATCCGCGGCGTGTCGCGGTCGAAATCGAAGTGCATGGGGTCGAACTGCGGATCCGGAGGCGTCATGGTGTAGTACTTCATCGAGCCGAACCCGAGGAGCGCATCGGCCGAGTTGTTGACGGCGGTCGGGGAGGTCCCGAAGTGCATGTGTTGGAACGCAGGATCGGAAATGCCCCGGTCGTACGGGAAGGCGGCATAGAGTGCGTGGCCTCGGGAATCGTGCGGCCCGGCCATCAGATCCTTGAGCGCAGTGACCTGCTTCGGGGCCAGGCAGCTGGCCGTCTTCCGGCCTTTGCACGTGAGGACAGCAGGGTCGAAATGGCAGGCCGGATAGTCGTTGATAATGCCGTCGGCGAGACCGTCCTGGGCATCGCATTGTTTCACGATCGTCTCCGAGACCAGCTGCAGATCGGCGGCGGACAAGGCCTGACTGACGATAGGCTGACCCTGCGGGTCCTTCGGTGCCGCCTTTGCCAGGACGATCTCGTTCCAGGCCTGATCGACGTTGGTCCACGCCAGGCGCAGCGAAGGATCTCCGGAGACGACGCCATCAAACTCGAGGGGCATGCGTTGAGCGACGATCAACGCTTGACGGCCGCCGTTGGAGCACCCGACGAAGTAGGAGTGCTGCGGAGCTCGTCCATAGAACTTCGCGATCAAGGCCTTGGCCACCAACGTCGTCTTGTCTACAGCGTTGTAGGCATAGTCGATGCGCGCCTGTTGATCCAGGCCAAAATGGGCATCACTCATGTTGGGGCTGCGGTGTCCGCCATCGGTGGCCACAACGGCGAAGCCGCGCGCCAGCGCCGGCGGACGGATCGTGCCCCACACCGAGCCGTAGCTGGGGCGCTGAATCCCATCGAGACCGCCGCCGCCTTCGAAGGCAAAGCGCCCGTTCCAGCGGGTCGGCAATCGCATTTCGATGCCGATACCGAAGACCTCACCATGAGGACCGGTACGAGGATTGAGCTTGCCTCGAAACAGGCAGTGCTCGGGGAGCATCGTGCCGGGGGCCGGCGCCGGCGCTTCGTCTGGAGGTGGCCCGACCGGACCTGCGGGCACGATCTTCGCCTCCGTGACTACGAGCCCGGGCAAAGCGATCGACTTGAGTGACTCGCATTGCGCAACCGGCCTGGTCTGCGCGTGGGCGCAGCAGTCGACGGCCGCGAGCGCAATGGCGATCGCAGTGAGTTTGGTCAGATGCATGCCGATGTCCCCCCTCATGAGCTGTCAGCTGACCTTGGCTACTTTCCCCAGTGATAGGCCACCGTCACGTTCCACAGCCGTGGCGGCGCAAAGACGGACTGGTCCGAGCCGAGCGTGGCCGACAGATCGAGATTGTAGACACGATAGCGTCTGTCCGTCAGGTTGCGCACTCCGAGAATGACATCCCAATCGCCCTGCGGTGAGGTAAAGCCCAATCGCGCGTTCGTCACGATATGGGCGGGCTCGAGATCCACCGGAGCATTGATCAACTCGAAGTATTGCGCCGTCTCCCATTTCGCATCGACTCCGGCGGCCCAGCGCCCCAGGCTCGTCGTCCACTCGTATCTGACCGAGCCGTTGACGCTCCAATGAGGCGCCTGTGGCATCTGCGTGTCGATGAGCGCGCAGCCGCACGGCATGGGGACGTTGTAGGCTCGTGTATCCAGGCCTGAGATGCCGAGCCCGGTCGTCAGGCCTTTCATCGGGAGCCACGCGAGCTCGAGCTCACCTCCCTTGACGGAGGCATCGATATTCTTGACCGCCTGGGCGAGGCCGACCAGGAAGAAGCCCTGGTACTTGCGGTAATCGTAGTAGAACAGAGCGGAATCCAGCCGCGCAGCGCCATTCAGGAAGCTGAGCTTGGAGCCGACCTCGTAGCTGGTGAGCGTCTCCTGGTCGAAGCGCAGCACTGAAGCCACATCGCCCGGCGGCGGCGCGAGATCCGGGGAGCTCACGATGTCTCCACCGGTCACGGCCGACCACCCTCCTCCCTTGGCACCGCGGTTGACGCTCGCATAGACCATCTTGTCCCGATCGAGCTTGTAGTCCAGCTCTCCCTTGGCGGTGAAGTTCACGAACGGGCGCGCATCGTAGAACTTGAAGTTCTCGGGAAACGGCTCGGGGGCCGCCTGGTACTGGTAGTGGTAGGTCTTGCGGTCTTCGGTGTAGCGCACGCCGAGGATTGCGGTCCAACCCGAGGAGAAATCCCACTCGGTCTGTCCGAAGAGCGCCGCCGAGCCGGTGCCGAGCGAGTACCGGGCGCCCGAGGAGAAACCCGGGCCCGTGTAGAACGGATCGGTCCCCGGATACAGCGGGAAGAAATTCCCGGACGGATCGGTGGAGATCACGTTCTGGTCATCGCTGTGGTAGTGCAGAAAGTACACGCCGGCGATCCAACGCCACGGGCCCTGATCGCCGCTCAAATGCACTTCCTGCGAGAACTGGTGAAACGTCTGCCAGACGTCATAGTTGAATACCGGGTTCGGGCTGACGTCGCTGTCCTCGCCGTAGCGCTTTTTCAAGTGCAGATAGTCGGTGATGGAGCTCAATGTCACCCCACCGAAGTGCCACGTGACATTGGCGCTCGCGCCATAGACGGTGCGATCGAACAAGCCCTTGCGGTCGAGCTCCTGGGTGAAGGGATCGGTGCTGCCCGTACCGGCATAGCCGAAGAAGTCGCTGCTGCCGGCGGGCTGGAATTCACCCAATCCCAAGGCGTTCGGCAGGGAGGCTCCCCAGGAGTAGTTGCCTTCGACCTCGTGGTCGTTGCGCAGGCCGTGCACCTTGAGGAGGATCTCGCCGTTGTCACCGGCTTTGATCAGCACCTGCAGCCGTCCCTGATACTGGTTCTGATCATTGACATCCGGGCCGATCAGATTGCGGAGGTAGCCATCGTGCTTGTCGGTCGCAAAGGACAGGCGGGCGGCGACGGAGTCGGAGAAGGGCACGTTGAGAGCACCCTCGGACTCGACCGTGCCGAAGTTGCCGCCCGTCACCTGCAGGTAGCCGTCGGTATCGAAGGTGGGCTTGTTGGTGATGTAGTGGATGAGGCCGCCCGTGGCGTTGCGACCGAACAGTGTGCCCTGCGGACCTCGCAGGATCTCCACGCGTTGCAGGTCATACATCGTACCGGAGAGCGCGCCCATTGAAGCTACATACGCATCGTCGACGTAGACTGCGACCGGGGCTTCCTGGTGATCCGTGAAATCATTTTGCGAGACTCCGCGCAGGTTGTAGACGGTAATCGTGGCGCCGTACTGGTTGAACTGCAGGCCCGGGGTCTGGGCGGCAATATCGGTCACGTCCGTCAGGCCCAGGCTCTGCATATCCTTGGCGCCGAACGCGGT
>Ga0134125_10008743_pt1 | contig 11427 bp, 14 predicted proteins | sample KB31751_FD_96464 | JGI IMG/M metagenome (GOLD analysis project Ga0134125, IMG submission 96464) | Terrestrial soil microbial communities with excess Nitrogen fertilizer from Kellogg Biological Station, Michigan, USA - KB3-175-1 | ecosystem: Environmental > Terrestrial > Soil > Unclassified ... | reverse complement strand
GTCGTCGTGCCCTCCGGCGCCTTGGTGTTCTTCTCATGCGCAAACGCGCGTGTCGTCTCGTCGTCCGGCAGCAGCACGGAGATCGATTGGTTGGCGAATCCCAGCGAGATCAAGTGGTCCACGGCGCTCTCCGCCGTGCCCGCAGTCGCATAAATTCCAAAGACAGCCGTATTCTTCCGTTCCATGTCGGACTCCTTTTGTGATTGATCCGCCGCCGCGATACCTTTCCTTGCGAACGCCGCTCAAACGAGTTCAGTAAGATGACCCCAAGGGCTTTGTCGTACACGTCCACACAAATCCCATCCGCAACCTCAGATGGGTCGGCTTGCAGACGGAGTTGCCATTTCCCCGCACGCTGCTTTTGAGGTCCTCGCAGATTCCTATGCATGACTCCACCAAAGCCGCCCGCGTTAACCTCACCCGCGCCACAGCGGGCGAGGCCCTACATCCCGGCCCCGTCTTCGCCGCGCCCTACCACACGCCCGGCGATCCGCATGACGCGCCCTACAGCTACGCGCGCTCGCACAACCCCACATGGACTGCGCTCGAACGCGCCATCTCGCAGCTCGAATCCGGCACCCTTCTTTCCGGCGAACTTTACCGCGCCAGCTCACTCGTATTCGCCTCCGGCATGGCCGCCTGCAATGCAGTCTTCGGCGCCTATCTTCGTCCCGGAGACGCTGTCGTCCTCCCCGACAACGCCTACTTCGCCGCGCGGGTCTTCCTCCAGGATTACTTCGCCAAGATGGGCATCGAGCTACGCCTGGCGCCTACCGCAAACAACGCGCAGGGCGACCATCTCGACGGCGCGAAGCTGCTCTGGATCGAGACGCCCTCTAATCCCACTATGGAGATCGCCGACATTGCCGCGCTCTGCGAACGTGCGCACGCGGCCGGCGTCCTTGTCGCCGTCGACAACACCACGGCGACTCCGCTCGGCCAGCGACCGCTCGCGCTCGGGGCGGACTTCTCCGTCGCGTCCGATACCAAGTCCATGACCGGCCACTCGGACATCATCCTCGGCCACGTCTCCGCGCGCGACCGCGAACTGCTGCAGCCCATCGAGGAGTGGCGCACGCTGATGGGAGGCATCCTCGGCCCCATGGAGGCCTGGCTCGCGCTGCGCTCGTTGCCGACACTGCCCCTGCGCCTCGAACGCAGCACGGAGAACGCCCAGCGCATCGCGGAATATCTCGCCACCCGCACCGACGTGGTCAGCAAGGTGTACTACCACGGTCTGCCGTCGCATCCCGCCCATGACATCGCGAAGCGCCAGATGCAACTCTTCGGCTGCGTCCTCTCGTTCGACCTCAAGGACAAAGCTGCCGCGGAGACCTTCTTCGCGAAGTCGAAGCTCATCACTGAGGCCACCAGCTTTGGCGGCACCGTTACCTGCGCGGAACGCCGCGCCCGCTGGGGCTCGGACGCCGTGCCTGAAGGCTTCATCCGCATGTCCGCCGGCATCGAACACATCGACGACCTGCTCGCAGACATCGCCCAGGCCCTCGACGCGCTGAAATAATTTGCGGGTGGCCCATCCTTCGCAACGCGAAGGGTGGGTTGCTTAGCCCCCAAGCTTTTAGCTGTCAGCTCGTAGCTCTAAGCTGTCAGCTCTCGATTATTGTTTTTTGATCGCCCATCACCTGCAATGCCTCAGACCTTGCCGATGACCGCCCAACCGTTCTGGATCACCTCACACCTCGCCATCGTCCCCCGCCCGCGCGGCAATGAATGGCTCGAAGACGAGATGCATGCCCTCCGCGATGCCGGCATCGATACCGTCGTCTCCATGCTCGAACCGTATGAGGCAAAAGATGTCGGTCTCGAGCGCGAAGCGGAAGCCGCCGAACATGCCGGCATCCGCTTCGTCAACTTCCCCATTCCCGACCGCAGCACTCCGCCGAACCTCGACAACTTCACCACGCTGCTCGCCAATCTCGACGCGCAAATAGCCAAAGGCCGCAAAGTGGGCATCCACTGCCGCGCCTGCATCGGACGCTCCTCTGTCGTCGCCGCCGGCCTGCTCATGCGTTCCGGCGTTCCTGCGGAAAAGGCATGGCGGCAGATCTCCGCTGCGCGCGGCTGCTCCGTCCCCGACACCGCCGAGCAGCGCGCCTGGGTCGAGCGCCACCTGAAGAGCGCAGCGTGAACTTGAAAGATGCTGTGATCCCCCAGCCATACGCAAAGCGCCGAAGGCGCGATCTATACCAGCCTGGTGCGAAGCCCCAGGTAAACATGCGGTAATGAGAACCGGAGGGCTGTAAGCCCGATCTATCGACAATGGAAAAGGTCACCAAACTCGCCTTCCCCCGCACATGGCGTGCCGAGATTCTCACCGCTCCGCCGCTCATCGCCCCTGCGCGCCAGTTCACCTATCCGCGTCCGGTCCCCGGTGAGGAGGACGCGCTCGCCCGCGGCGCACTGCAACTGCATATCCATCCACAAATCAATCCCGATACGAACGATGAGGTGCCCCATCCGTGCGCGGGCGAAAGCACGCGAACGGGTGGGATGAACAATGCCTCGCCCTTCCTCGCCACCTGCGCCCTCGGCTTCACCGATCCTTCCATGCCCACCGGCCTCTACTCCTGCCCCAATGCACAGGAGCTATGCGCTGTCGCGGGCGGCTATGCATACGTCATTGACACCGCCGCGCCCGAGCGTTCCACCCACATCGCGCTCCGCCCCGTCGCGGAGATTCTTCCGCTGCCCGATCACGGCCTCCTGCTCTTCGCCGGATTTCATTCCATCCACGCGTGGGGAAGGGAAGGGCTCGCCTGGCAGACCGCCCGCCTGTCTTGGGAGGGCCTGCGCCTTGCTGGTATCAGCACCGCTGAAGACGGTGCTCCCCGGCTTCATGGCCTCGGCTGGAACATGCAGACCGACAAAGAGGTCGAATTCGTCGTCGACCTTCGCACCGGCGCCCACGCCGGCGGCGGATTCAGCTAGCGTATCTGCGTCTGCAGAATCCCGCGCACCTGGCCCACCTGCATCTCGGTCATCGGGCTCTTGGGAATGGTGCGGAACGCCTTTGCATCGCCCACCGTGAATACCAGCTTTCCCTCACGCCAGCCGCGAAACTGCGACCATGGAGCGAAGGTCGTCATCCCCAATGCATTGGCCGTGCTGATGCCGTTCAAGTCCACCGTCATCCGCTCGCATGCTCCGTTGATCCGCTTCGCCATGCGTCGAGTGCGCAATCCCGAAGTCCACAGGCGAATCGCAATCAGAAATGCGCCCGCCGCGACGAGTCCCGCCACCGCGCTCCAGTCGCGGGCGCCACCCTTCAGGTTCGCCGCAATCACCGCCAGCAGCACCACCAGAATCAAAACGATGCGCAGATTGCGGAGTACCCACCACACCTGCCCGCTCGCTCCGCGGTTCAAGCTCACCGCCTCGCGCATCTCGGCATTGCTCAACTTGCACTCGAAATCCATCTGAAAACACCTCGCGTCACGGATGGAAGAACGAGAAAACTATACCAACGGCTCGACCTTTTCCAAGCGATAAAAAGTCAGCCCGGCATCGCCCTGCTTCATCTCGCGTGTGCGCATCAGCGCGCCATACCGCTCCGCCAATTTCTTTTTCGCACTGTGCTCCGCGATTACCACTGAATCCTCCGCCAGCATCGCCCGCCCGCGCTCGCTCCCGAGGAACTCGAGGGTTTGAGCATACTCAAAATCCGCCTCCCACGGAGGATCGAGAAAGACCACATCCACCACGCCGCTGCTAAACGGTTTTGCGTTGCCCGGTCGTACATCCTTGCGCGCTTCTGCTTCTGAGATAGGCCGGGATTTCAGTCCCGGCAATAACGGCTCAGCCAGATTGGCGGCCTTTAGCCCCTGGGACATAGCCGCCTTCGCCAGCCGCTCCAGCAGCGCCATCGTTCCGCGCGCCTCAACAACCATCTTTTCCGCGCTTCGCGGATCTCCTTCTGCGCGACTCTCCCCAATTCCCAGCGCCTTCAAATTCGCGCGGATCGCCTTCAGCGCCGGCTCAGCCTTTTCCGCCAGCCACACCTGCGCCGCGCCGCGGCTCACTGCTTCAATCCCCACCGCGCCCGTGCCCGCATACAAGTCCACAAACCGTACGCCCTCAAGGCCGCCCGCTCGTGCCGCCAAAATGTTGAACAGCGTCTCCCGCAGCCGGTCGCTCGTCGGTCGCGTAGCTGCCCCCTTCGGCGCAACCAGCAACCGCGATCGAAAACGCCCTCCAATCACCCGCATCCCGTCATTATTACCGCCCTGAACTTTGGGTGCCCCATCCATGCGCAGCTTCACCGCGCATGGGTGGGAAAGAAATCCGCTCGCACCCGTACAATTGCATTCATGCGCGGATGGAGTCTGCCCGTGGGCCGTTTCTTCGGAGTCGAGGTGCGGCTGCACGCCTTTTTCCTGCTGCTGCTCGCGATGGCTGTAGCTCTCGGTGCGCTCGCAAATACCAATCCCGCGCGAGTTCTCGCGCTCTGGCTGCTGCTGCTCTTCGCCGTCATCGTTCGCGAAGTGGCGCGCTCCCTGGCCGCCGCATGGTTCGGCCTCGACCTCCGCGGCATCCTCCTGCTGCCAACCGGCGGCCTGCTCTCATGGGGAACACTCGATTCCGCCGAACGCGCCAACTCCCCGGAAGTCGAGCGGCCCATTGCCCTCGCCGGGCCCATCGCAAGCATCGCCTTCGGACTCCTCCTCGCCGGAATCATCCTCGCCTCCGCGCCTGGCTGGTCCATCTCCATCGTCGCGCGTCCCTGGATCTCGCCAGCGCACCTTCTCCGCGCTGCCGTCTGGCTGAACCTCCTCCTCGGCGTTATCAACCTGCTGCCCGCGTTCCCGCTGGATGGCGGCCGCCTCCTCCGCTCCGGCGGCTATGTCCACGGCGCGCCGGGCGGCAAGGAACGCCGCCGCTCGCCCACACCCCGCAGGGCATTCGGATTCGGCCTGCGCAACAGTTTCGCTCTCTGGCTGGCAGTCGCCCTGGTCGTCGGCGGCGTCCTGATGCCCAACCTCTGGCTGCTGCTCCTCGGCGGCTTCCTGCTCATCGGCGCGCAGATGGACTCCGCCCACCTCGCCGCGTCCGACGCCGGCGAGGTCCGCATGCGCGACATCATGCTTACCCAGTTCTCCACGCTCTCCGCGTCGGACACCCTCGAAGACGCGCTGCAGCGTGCCGTCCACACCATGCAGGACGTGTTTCCGGTCGTTCGTGGCGCCACGTTGGTCGGCTCCGTCTCGCGCCAGAATCTGCTCGAAGCCCTCGCCGCCCATGGCAACAGCTACGTCCAGGGCGTCATGCAGCGCAGCTTTCAGACCGCACAGCCGGACGACTCTCTCGTCAAAACCCTTCGCCGCATCATGGGCGAGCACGGCGCGCAGCTTGTGCCTGTCATGGAAGGCGAACGCATCGTCGGCATCGTCACCCCGCAGAACCTCTCCCAGTCCATGGGTTTACTCAACCAGAGCCGCCGGGTCCGCCGCCCTGAAGACGATGAGTAGATTTTCACTGCCATCACAAGCGTCTTTCAGGCCAACAAAACCAATCTTCTCAGGCGCTCTCTGCATCCTTGACACTCCTCATCCTAATGGTTACGAGGGTAACCACGCCTCGTATCCACGGGTTGTTCGCTGGCCCTTCGACTCTTCTTCCCGAGGTGCCTATGAAAGCAGCGCACAACTCTATCCTTCTGTTTGGACGCGAACCGGAAATCCTCGCCACCCGCCAGTGGGTTCTCGAATCCCGCGGCTACGGTGTCGCCATCGCCCACACCCTCGCCGAGATGGCCACCGTCCCCAAGGACACTCCGATCCGCCTGGTCCTCCTCTGCCACACGCTTTCGCCTGCTGATCGCACCGCCGCCGCCGCCCTCACCTCCACCCGCTGGCCGGGCGCCATCTGCCGCGCGCTCACCCAGGCCACACGCATGCCTGCTGGAATCCTCGGCCGCCTGATGCACACCTGCGAAGGTTCCACCGATCTCGTCGTCATGGTTCGCATGCTGCTGCGCGAAGATCCGCCCGCCACACCCAAACCCTCCCGCCGCGGCAAAGCCGCCTAACTGCCAAGCGCCGAAGGCTGGGGCGAAGCCCCGGGTGCAAGTACAACCAAGCCGCCTAGGGCTGTAAGCCCGCTCTATCTCCCTGCGACGAGTAAGGGATAATGCTTGAGGTATGGCGAACGACGATCAACCAGACAAGCCCCTCGCCCCCGGCCTCTATCTCGTCGCCACGCCCATCGGCAATCTCGAAGACATCACGCTGCGCGCCTTGCGTGTGCTGCGCACCTGCGACCGCATCGCCTGCGAGGACACCCGCCAGACGCAGAAGCTCCTCAACCATTTCCAGATCACGACGCCCACCGTCAGCTACCACCAGCACAACGAAGCTGCTCGCACCGAGCAACTCATCACGGAACTGAAATCCGGCGCGCGCATTGCCGTCGTCTCCGACGCCGGCACGCCCGGCATCGCCGATCCTGGCGCCGAGATCGCCTCTGCCGCCATCGCCGCCGGCATCCTCGTCTTCCCCATCCCGGGGGCGAATGCAGCTTTGTCCGCCCTCATCGCCAGCGGACTCCTCGGCGCAGAATCAGCCGCGGGATCGCAAGGCAAAGACTCCGCCGCCTTCACCTTCCACGGCTTCCTCCCCGCCAAAGAAGGCCAGCGCCGCACCGCGCTGGAATCCCTCGCGCAATCAGCGACCGATGCCATCCACATCTTCTACGAAGCCCCGCACCGCATCGTCGCCACCCTCGCCGACATCGAAGCCGTCTTCGGCCCCGCGCAGCACATCGTCCTCGCCCGCGAACTCACCAAGCTCCACGAAGAGTTCCTTCGCGGGGCAGTCTCTGACGTGCGCAAGACCCTCACAGTCCGCTCCTCTATCAAAGGCGAGTTCGTCCTGCTGTTGAAGATTGGGTGCCCCATCCGTACGCGTACGGAGCCTGTCCTGAGCGAAGCCGAAGGACGGATGGGTGGGGAAGCCGCCGTGGAAGATGGAGCGACCCCGCAGCTCTCCCTCGCGCCCGTCTCGATCGCATCGGCCGTCCGCGCCCTCATGCAATCCGAAAAATTGTCAGAGATGGACGCCCTCAAGCGCGTCGCCCGCGCACGCGGCCTGTCCAAAAGCGCCGCCTACCGCGAATGGCAGCGTGCAAAGTCAGCGAAATAACTAGCGGCCTTCAAGATTAAGCCCCGTGCCCTCGCTGTCCTGTGAATCGTCATCATCCGGCTCTGGCTTACCAAAAGCTTTCTCGGCTAGTGCGATCCCTCCTAGTGACAGACCGAGGCTCGCGAGCCCGAACGGTAACAAAACGGTTCCAGAAACCCACCAATGGGGCCATGGTATCCGAACTGCGAATACCAACTGTATGGCAAGCACAACTGCGAGGGCGGTCCAGAACCAGATATGCCTTCTCAAGCGCCAACGCATCTTGGCCGCGAGAATGCTCATTCCCAGACAAAGTCCAGTATTAAGCCCGGCATCGACTCTCCCGAAGTATTTGAATATAACGACGAGAGGCAAAATGACGGCGAGGATTTGAAGGCCAGTATAAGAAGAAAGAGACGTTTGCTCCTCGTCGTCACTCATTAGTATTCACCTACTCTGACTAGCCTGCCTACTCCCGCCCCTTCACCCGGTCGTACACATACTTATCGCTGGTCGTGCCCAGCGACTCGTTGTAGAGGCTGGTCGCGCCCGCTGCTTCCTTCAACTCTTCCGTAAATTCATGGATCGCGTGCAGGTGGTCCGCCGTCGCCGGAATCTCCAGCCGCGGCGTCTTCAGGAACTTCTGGTAGCCCTTGTCCACCAGCCGCGCAATCTCCCCGCCCAGCAGCCAGCCGGGCCGCCGCAGCACCATCACCGTGCCGTCCGCCGCCGCCGCAATCTCCGCCGCGCAGCCATACTTCCGCACCTGATAAGCCTTCACCCCGGACTTGATCAGCCCCGAATTCCCGGGTGCCCCATCCGTACGCTTCAGCGGACGGGTGGGGATGCTGGATGCCTCGCTCCGGGAATGAGAAGCGCCATTTGCACCATTCCGCGCCTCCGCAACATCAAACTGATGTCCGGCCAGCGCCGCCAGCGCGTCGTTGAAACTCGGTATCGTGATCTTTTTTGCCATACGGTAGACTTGATTTAACTCTCGCACATCGCACCCACCCATTCAATGTGCGCTTGGACGCGAAGCGGGAGAAGCAGTGAGCCTTAGGACGTGAACTCTGTTCGGAGGCCTTGGCGCGAAGCGCCGGAGTAGCAGCGGCCTTTAGGCCGCGGTAAGCGGAAACACAAATTGTCGGGGCTTTAGCCCCGGGTCGAAAGGGATTCGATGTTGAAAGAATGTTGTTGTTGTCGAGAGACCCGGTTTTGTTAAGGGCACGGCTTCAGAGCCTGCCCTGAGCGGCAGCCGAAGGGTGCCGTCAGCGCCGTAAGAATTGAAGGGGCTTTAGCCCCTGAGGTCACTCTTCTCGATCCAACTCCTTCCTTCCATCATGACGAATCCGATCGAAACTACCGCCCCCACCGCCACCCGCTCCCTCGGCGTCTCGCTCATTGAGCGCATCGGCAACACGCCGCTGCTCTCGCTGAACAATCTCGTCGCCCGCCACATCCCCGGCGCAGAAGGCAGTATCCAGATCCTCGGCAAGGCCGAATGGGTCAACCCCGGCGGCTCCATCAAGGACCGCGCCGCCTCCTCCATCGTCGTCGACGCCGAGAAGCGCGGCCTCCTCAAATTCCATCAATCGCAGCTCGGAGAAAAGTCCCGCGGCCTCCTCGACGCCACCTCCGGCAACACCGGCATCGCCTACGCCATGCTGGGCGCCGCGCTGGACTTTCCCGTCACCCTCTGCGTCCCCTCCAACGTCTCCCAGGAGCGCAAGAACACCCTCGCCGCCTACGGTGCCGAGGTCATCTGGACCGACCCCGCCGACGGCTCCGACGGCGCCATCCGCAAGGCCCGCGAGCTCGCCGCCGCCCATCCCGACCGCTACATGTACGCCGACCAGTACGGCAATGATCAGAACTGGAAGGCCCACTACCGCACCACCGCCAACGAGATCTGGCGCCAGACCGAAGGCCTGGTCACGCACTTCATCGCCGGCCTCGGCACCAGCGGAACGTTCATGGGAACGACCCGGCGGCTGCGGGAGCTGAACCCCGCCATCCAGTGCATCTCCATGCAGCCGGACTCGCCCTTCAACGGCTTCGAGGGACTCAAGCACATGGCCACGGCCATCGTCCCGCCGATCTACGACGCCAACCTCGCCGACGAAAACATCTTCATGGAGACCGAGCGCGCCTACACCATGGCCCGCGAGCTCGGCCGCCGCGACGGCATCCTCGTCGGCGTCTCCGCCGCCGGAGCCGTGGCCACCGCCCTCCAGGTCGCCCAGCGCGAGGCCAGGGCCGGCCGCGAGGCCGTCATCGTCTGCATCCTCTCCGACTCCGCCGACAAATACCTCTCCGAACGCTTCTGGCAGGAGGAATAAGCCCACAGATTATGAAATCTGAAGACTATGGCCTCGCGGGGAAGGGCATACGGACGCTGTTAAAGTTTGCCGTTGCCGCACTGTTCATCGTTCAGTACATCGCACTCATCATTCAACTGGCGCGGCTTGGTATTACTGTTCACAATCTCCGCTTGATCCTGATCTTTCCAGTTCCAATGATCGTTGGTCTGGTTCTCTTGCAGACACTAAGTCGCGCAAAGAGGGAAGGTATGCCGAAGAGTCTTTACCACAAATGTTTTGATTGGGCTTTATTGACGATCGGCGCTGGCTATGCCTGTATCGCACGCATACCGACAATCAATTAGGGGATCAGAAAGCTATGCTCTTCCTCACCCACTCCGACTACACCGCCCTCCGCGCCCACGGCGAGGAGACCTATCCGCACGAGTGCTGCGGCGTCCTCCTCGGTAACTCGACACCCGAGGGCAACCGCGTCCGCCAGATCGTCCGCGCCGGCAACACCCGTACCGACCGCGCGCACGACCGCTACCACATCGCGCCCGAGGAACTGATCAAGATCCAGCGCCAGGCCCGCGGCCTCTCGCTCGACATCGTCGGCTTCTACCACTCCCACCCCGACCACCCAGCGCAGTGGTCGCAGACCGACTTCGCCGAGGCCCACTGGGTCGGCTGCAGCTACATCATCACCGCCATTGAGCAGGGCAACGCCGCCATCACCAACTCCTTCTTCCTCTCCGGCACCAGCGAGGAAGACAAAAAATTCCTCGACGAACCGATAGAGATCACAACGTAAGTGGGTGCCCCATCCAAGCTCCGCTTGGGTGGGATGAGCGGCACAGAATCCGGGTGGCCCATCCTTCGCATCGCGAAGGGTGGGTTGCCGTTTCTCCCAGGAAATCAACGATGCTCATCAAACCCGGAGACTTCGACAATTCACAGGTTATCGATCTCCTGCGCCTGCACGTGCAAGGGATGCACGAGAGCTCTCCTCCTGATAACGTCTTCGCGCTCGATCTATCCGGTTTGAAGCAACCAGACATCACCTTCCTCACTGCGTGGGAGGATGGGGATTTACGTGGGTGTGGTGCATTGCGCGAGTTGTCTCCCGTACATGGCGAAATCAAATCGATGCGGACGAATCCGAAACATCTACGCAAAGGTGTTGGCGCTGCAATCCTCCAACACATTCTCGATCTCGCTCGAACACGCGGATATCAAAAAGTGAGCCTAGAGACTGGGTCAGGCTCATGCTTTGAGGCGGCAGTCTCTCTTTACTCACGGTTCGGCTTTGTTAGGGGTGATGTATTCGGCGACTACGTTGCGACCGGCTTCAATCAATTCTTCCATCTCGATCTCCCAGCAATTCATCCGTGAAAATCCGTGGTTTGCTTCTCCTGTCAAGCAAAACCAGCTAACCCACTCCCATGCAGCAATATCCAATCGCAGCGAGTTTCACCCAATTCCCTATAATGGAAGAAGGGAACAAAATGAGCAGCGCACCAGTCCTGAGCCTTGTCATTCCGCAGCGTTCGCTCGTACGCGCAGCGTCGAGCGAGTGCGGAGGAATCTGCTTCTTTCTTTCCCGTCAGATCATCTGTATCTAGCCGGCCATCGCCGGCTAACCGCTTATTCTGGAATATTTTGCAGCGAAGTTATTTAGAATCTATATTTTGCGCGCCAAGCTGTCTCGCAAGTCTCACAAAGCAGATATTTTAGGCGACAAGATATCAAAAAAATAATCGCACTCCCTCTGAGGAACATCGATGAAGATCAACATCCCGACTCCGCTGCGCGCCTACACCGGCAGCCAGCCCACCGTCACCGTCGCCGGCGCCACCATCGCCGAAGCGCTGAACTCGCTGATCACGAACCACCCAGACCTCAAGAACCACCTCTACACGCCTGAGGGCAAGCTGCGCAGCTTCGTCAACATCTACCTCAACGACGACGACATCCGCTACCTCCCC
>Ga0134125_10008742_pt1 | contig 11428 bp, 11 predicted proteins | sample KB31751_FD_96464 | JGI IMG/M metagenome (GOLD analysis project Ga0134125, IMG submission 96464) | Terrestrial soil microbial communities with excess Nitrogen fertilizer from Kellogg Biological Station, Michigan, USA - KB3-175-1 | ecosystem: Environmental > Terrestrial > Soil > Unclassified ... | reverse complement strand
GGGCCGGGTTCCGGTGGCGACGACGATCTTCTCGGTGGTGGCCCGGCGCAGCCGGCCGCCTCCGGCGTCGACCTCCACCGTGTTCGGGTCGACGAAAGAGCCGGTGCCGGTCAGCATCCTGACCCGGTTCCGGGTCAGCTGGCTGCGGACCACGTCCATCTCGCGACCGACCACGTGGTTGGTGCGGGCGGCCAGGTCGGCGATGGTGATCTCGTCTTTGACCCGGTAGGCCTGCCCGTACATCTCCCGCTGGTCCAGGCCGGTCAGGTACAGGACCGCTTCGCGCAGGGTCTTGGACGGGATCGTGCCGGTGTTGAGGCACACCCCGCCGACCATGTCCTTGCGCTCGACGATCGCCACCTGCCGGCCCAGCTTCGCGGCGGCGATCGCCGCCTTCTGGCCGCCGGGGCCCGAGCCGATCACCAAAATGTCGAAGTCGTACACAGACACCAGTGTGACCACGGAAGGCGCCGTTTTGAACCCCGGGCTCCCGCCCGGTCCCGGGGGCCCTCGGAGTTGCCGGGGGATTGAGGCCCTGTTTACGTCCCGCTAGCGCGCTGGCCGGTACGTAGAACCCTGCGCCTTCCGCAGGGACTCGACCCACTCGGGGCCGGTGAGCATCCGGGTGGTCCTGGCCGATCTGACCGCACCGCCAGCGACGACCGCCATCGCGAAGCTGGCCGCCACCGTGTCGTCGGCGGCTTCGAAGATGACGAGCACGTCGTAGTCACCGAACGGGTAGCCGGCGGCCAGGATCTTGCCGCCCATGGCTTCCAGCGACGGCCGGACCGCCTCGATCCGGTCCTGCGGATCCTTGATCTGGGCCGCGATCGACTCTGCGGTGTAAGCGGCCTGGAACATGTACAACGTCATCGGAAACCCCCTTGTTCGACGACCGCCGGGATTCAGCACAATCCCCGCTGGACGTCCCCATGACCCCGGCGGCAGATGGGCTGAGCGCCGGAAGATCATCCTCGGAGAATGCTAGACCCTGGGAATCAGGCTGGCCACACCACTGGGAACAGGGGATGGTCCATGGCGGCCCCGGCGGGGAGTTCCGCGTCGAGGCCGTCGAACGGCGGGGAGGTGGTCCACGGGCGCGGCGCATGCCGCGCCCCGGCCGACAGGTAGCGCAACGACAGGATCCGGCGACGGCCCGGGTAGGGGAACCCGGGTGCCCCGTGCACGGTCAGGAAGTCGAAGAAGATGGCGTCGCCCGGCTCCAGCTCGAAGCGGCGGATGTCGAACGCGCCGCGGTCGGCCTCGATGTCGGGCAGCTCGGCCAGGCTCCCCTCGGGGAACCAGCGCGCTTCCCCGCGCAGGAAGGTGCGCGGCATGAGCCAGGGACCGAGGTGTGTGCCGGCGACCAGCTCCAGGCACCCGGCCTCGGGCACCGGGTCGACCGGGATCCAGGCGCTCACGCCGCGGCCGTCGACGTTGTAGTACGGCTGGTCCTGGTGCCACGGGGTGCGCTGCCTGGTCCCGCCCTCCTTCACCAGCACGTGATCGTGGTAGAAACGGACCTGCGGCGTCGCCATCAGGGCGGCCGCTATCGCGGGAACCCGCGAACGCCGGGCCAGCTGCTCGATCTCGGGTATCTCCCGCCACCGGCAGAAGTCCTCGGTGAAGGCACCGGGGTCATCGGCGCCGCTGGCCACCTGGATGAGCGGGCCGGGGCTGGCGAGCACGGCGTCGATCGCCCGGGCCGCCGCCACCACCTGGCCGGCGTCGAGGACCGAGCGGACGCACGCCACACCGTCCCGGGCGTAGGCGGCGGCGGCGAGCGCGTCATCCACGGGCAGTGTCATTTACCGGCAGTGTCATTCATCGACAGTGTCGTTCACCGACAAAGGGTCCATGGGCCGCACTGTAGTCCCGGCGCCGCCCTTGTATCCTCGGCCCCACCGCCCGGCGGAGGCCTATGAGCGAGACTGACCTGCGTATCGACCCGCTGACGGGCGCCCGTGTCGTCGTCACCCCGTGGCGGCAGCACCGGCCGAACCAGCCGGACGGCTTGTGCCCGTTCTGCCCGGGCGGGCTCGAGGCGCCCCAGCCGTATGACGTCCGGCACATCCCCAACCGCTGGCCCGCCCTGCCCGACGGGCGTCATGAGGTGGTCCTGCACAGCCCGGACCACCACGCGTCGTTCCCGGCCCTGGGCGGGCGCCGGTCGGCCCGGGTGATCGAGCTGTGGTCCGCGCGCACGGCCGCGCTCGGGGCGCGCGACGACGTCGGCTATGTGTTCGTGTTCGAGAACCGCGGCCGGGCGATCGGCACCACGATCGAGCACCCGCACAGCCAGATCATGGCCTTCCGTGACGTCCCGCCCATCCCCCGGTCCGAGCTGGCGGCCGGTGATTGCGAGCTCTGCCGGGATCCCGCCGGGGCGCTGACGGTCACCAACAGCTCGGGGTGGCGGGCACGGGTCCCCTGGGCGCCCTCGTGGCCGTACGAGATGCTGCTCTCCCCGCACGGTCACGTTGCCGACCTGCCCGCCGCGGGCCCGCGGCGGCGCGCGGGGCTCGGCGTCATCCTGGTGGACTGCCTGGCCCGCCTGCAGCGGCTCTTCGGGCCGGGCGCTCCCTACATGCTGTGGATACATCAGCGGCCCACCACCGCGGACGACTGGCCCGCCGCACATCTGCACCTGCACCTGGCGCCGGCCCAGCGGGCGCCCGGGCTGATGCGGCACCTCGCCGCCGCGGAGCTGGGCGCGGGCGTGTTCTTCGACCCGGTGGACCCGCAGGAGGCGGCGGCGCAGCTGAGATCGGCGCAGCCGGACTCCCGCCGGACGCGCTGAGGTCAGCCCGCGCCGGCGGGGGCTACCGGCGCGGTCAGCTCCAGCTGGACGCCGTCCGGATCCTCGAACGGGAGGACATCGATGCCGAACGAGCCCAGCCTGGTGATCTCGCCGTGCCGCACCCCGCGGGAGTCGAAGAGCCGGACCGCCTCCTCGAGGTCGTCGCGGCTGGCGACGCCGAAGCTGAGATGATCGAGCCCCACCCGGTCCGGGTCGAACCGGTCGCCGGACGGGGCCATCGGCCGCAGGCCGAGCAGCAGGTTGCCGCGGATCATAACCACCCCGCCGAAGAGGATCTTGAATACCTCGTCCGCCGACGGGTCGCCGGGCGGCGGTGACTCCGCCGCGATCCCGAAGCCGAGCAGGCCGGTGTAGAACTCGCGGCTGCGTTCCAGGTCGGTCACCGTGAGCCGCACGTGATGAATGTCGCCGGTCGGAATCTGCCCAGGCATGGCGCCCTCCCTCCGGAGCGGGACAGCCGCGGCGGTGTCGATCCAGGCTGGTCCCGTTCGTCGTATCTGGTGTACAGCTTGATCTTGCCCCACTCCGGCCGCGTTCAGCGGCCCGGACCAGCGATCGAGGGAGACAAGTGAGTACCGGACACAGCGACAGCAGCACGGCACCACCCTCAGCCGGGCCAGTGCAGTTCCGGCTGGTGACCCGCTACGCCAGCCGGTCGGCCGAGGCGGCCGACGACAACCAGCGCCGGGTGGAGGCGGTGTTCGCCGAGCTCGACCGGACGCGCCCCGACAATGTCAGCTACCTGGTCATGCGGCTCGCCGACGACTCGTTCGTGCACATCTCGTTCCACGGTCACGCGCCGGGAGAGACCAACCCGATCGCGTCCACCGACGCGTTCGCGCGCTTCCAGGACGGCCACGGCGACCGACGGCAGGGCGAGGTCGACCAGCAGAAGGCCAGCCTCGTCGGGGCGTACCTCACCGTCATCGGCTAAGCGGCGGTGCCCAAGCCCGGCGCCCGCGGGCTGACCTGCTCAGCGGGCTGACCGGGCTCAGCGGGCCGGGCGCCACATGGTCGTCACCACCGGGCCGCCGCCGGGATAGGTGAACTCCCCGTGCGGCTCGAAGCCCACGCTGGCGTACCGGCGGTTGTTGGCGGGGTTGGACGACTCCAGGTAGGCCGGCATGTGCTCGGCGTCGATGAGCTCCAGGTCGTGGGCGAGCAGCCGCATGCCGATCCCCCGGCCCCGGTGGTCGGGGTGGGTGCCGAACAAGGTGAGGAAATAGTGCGGCTCGGCCCGGGGGTGCGCGGCCTCGAACCGGCCGAGGAGCTCGGTGTAGTCATCGGCGGCGGGCCCGAGGTAGTCGGCGGCCAGCCCGGTCAGCTGCCGCTCCTGCTCGGGCGTCATCTCCGCGCCACCCGGCGGGATCCAGAGGGTGGCCGCCTCCCCGCCGCCGGTCAGCCAGGTCCACGGGTAGCGCAGCGCCCCCTCGACGAACAGCCGCCAGAACGCCGCGTGATGCCCGTCCCCGCCATCGGGGCGCGCCAGCGCGTGTCCCCACAGCGGGTCCTGCGCGAAGGCGAGCGTGATGATCTCAGTAACGCGGTCGGCGTCCGCCGCCGTCGCGCGGCGCGCCTCAAGGTCGTCCATGGATGCCAATCATCCCCGGCCGGCCAGTCGCCGCCCTGCTCGGGGGTAACGGCACATCGGGGGTAAAAGATAGTGCCAGGAGGTCGATGCCGTGGACACGACAGTCGTGGCCTGCTGCCAGCTCACCCCGGTGCTCGGCGACCCGGCAGCGAATCGTGAGCTCACCGCCGACGCCATCACCGACGCCGCCGGGCGGGGCGCCGGTGTGGTCGTCCTGCCCGAGCTGGTCTCCAGCGGTTATGTCTTCCGCAGCCGGCCCGAGGCCCAGGCCAGCGCGGAGACGGCCGACGGCCCGACGCTGGCCCTGTGGTCACGGCTGGCCGCGCGCCACGAGATCGTCATCGTCGGCGGCTTTTGCGAGATCGCCGACGGCGTGCTGTTCAACAGCGCCGCGCTGGTGGACCCGGGCGGGCTGCGCTGGGTCTACCGTAAGGCGCACCTGTGGGACGCCGAGCCGCGCTGGTTCACCCCCGGCAGCGCGCCCCCGCCGGTGATACCGACCCGGTTCGGCCGGATCGCGGTGATGATCTGCTACGACCTGGAGTTCCCCGAATGGGTCCGGCTGCCCGCCCTGGACGGCGCCCAGCTGCTGTGCGCCCCCGTCAACTGGCCGGCGTTCCCGCGGCCCGACGGTGAGCGGCCGGCCGAGATCGTGCGGGTCCAGGCCGACGCGGCCGTCAACCGGATGTTCGTCGCCGCCTGCGACCGCACCGGCGAGGAGCGCGGCGTCGACTGGGTCGCCGGCTCGGTCATCGTCGACGCCGACGGATGGCTGCTCGCCGAGGCGACCATGACCGCCGGGCCGATCACCATCACCGCCGAATGCCGGCTGGGCGACGCCCTCAACAAGGCCACCAGCCCCGCCAACGACGTCCACGCCGACCGCCGGCCCGAGCTGTACCGCCGCATCGCGGAGCAGGCCACCCCGCAGCAGGCCGGCGAGGCCACGCCGCAGCAGACGTCCTCACCGGGTTAGCCGGCCGGCGGGGCCGCCCGGAGGTAACGCCGTGCGCCGCACTCTTGACTCCGTGCCACGGCTTCCCCCACCGTTGCGGTAAAGCGCAGGCTGGCGCCGCTTTTTGCCAGGCCGGGCTGCACCGGGAAGGAGCACGGATGGTATCGCAGCAGGATGTGGCCCGCACGGCCCGCGCCGAGGCAGCACAGCACCCGCTCGATCCGTTAAGCACCGATGAGATCGCGCAGGCCGTCGCCATCTTCCGGGCCGACAGCCGCGCGCGGCCGGCCATGCGTTTCGTGTCGGTCGGCCTGCACGAGCCGCCCAAGGACGAGCTGGCCTCGATCCGGCCCGGGCAGCCGTTCCGGCGCGAGGCCCTCATCGTGGCCCTGGAGCCGGGCGAGCACATGACCCACGAGGCCGTCGTGTCGGTGACGGAAGGATCGGTGCTGTCCTGGCGGGCGGTCCCCGGCGTCCGGGCGCCGATCACGCCCGCCGAGTACGCGGAAAGCGAGCGCCTGGTCAGGGCCGACCCCCGCTTCCGCGCTGGCCTCCAGCGCCGGGGCATCGAGGAGCCGGACCAGGTGCTGGTGGAGTCGTGGGGCATCGGGACCTTCGGCCGGGAGGAGGACGAGGGCAGGCGCCTGATCTGGACCCTCTGCTTCTACCGGGCCAGCCCGGACGACAACCCCTACGCCAAGCCGATCCACGGGCTGCACGCGATCGTCGACCTCGACGACATGGCCGTGGTCCGGGTGGAGGATCTCGGCGTGGTGCCGCTGCCGCCCGGCACCGGCGACTACACGGCCGGGCGCATCGCCCCGCGCCGCGGCCTGAAGCCCATCGAGATATCGCAGCCGGCCGGCGTCAGCTTCGACGTCGACGGCTGGGAGGTGCGCTGGCAGAACTGGCGCTTCCGGCTCGGCTTCAACGCGCGTGAGGGCCTGGTGCTGCACACCATCGGCTACACCGACAACGGGCGGCTGCGCCCGGTCATCCACCGGGCCTCCGTGGCCGAGCTCCTTATCCCGTACAGCGACCCCCGGCCCTTCCAGGGCTGGCGCAACGCCTTCGACATCGGCGAATACGGCATCGGCATCCTGACGAACTCGCTGGAGCTGGGGTGCGACTGCCTGGGCGAGATCCGGTACTTCGACGTCGAGCTCGCCGACGGCGAGGGGAAGCCGTACACCATCAAGAACGCCATCTGCCTGCACGAGGAGGACCACGGCATCGGCTGGAAGCACTTCGACGCCGACCTGCGGCGCGCCGAGGTGCGCCGGAGACGCCGGCTGGTGGCGTCGTTCATCATCACCGCGGGCAACTACGAGTACGCCTTCTACTGGTGCTTCTACACCGACGGCGCGATCGAGCTGGAAGTCAGGCTGACCGGGATCGTGCTGACCGCCGCGCTCGGGCCCGGGGAGACCAGCGATTACGGCACGGTCGTGGCCCCGCAGACCCTCGCCGCCTACCACCAGCACTTCTTCTCCGTCCGGCTCGACATGGCGGTGGACGGGGCCAGCAATTCCGTCTACGAGGTCGAGACCGAGCCGGTGCCGCGGGGGCCGGGGAATCCCTACGGCAACGCGTTCCGGACCCGCCGGACGTTGCTGCGGACCGAATCGCAGGCGCAGCGCGTGATCAACCCGCTCGCCGCGCGGAACTGGCTGGTGGTCAACCCGAATGTAACCAACGCCCTGGGCCAGCCGGTCGGGTACCAGCTGGTGCCGCACGGCAACGTACTCCCGTTCGCGCACGAGGAGTCGTCCGTCATGCGGCGCGGCGCGTTCATGACCAGGCACCTGTGGGTGACGCCGTTCGCGGCGGACGAGCGGTTCCCCACCGGGGAGTACCCGAACCAGCATCCCGGCGGGGCCGGGCTGCCGGAGTGGACCAAGGCCGACCGGCCGATCGAGAACACCGACATCGTGCTCTGGTACACCCTGGGCAGCCATCACATCCCGCGGCCCGAGGACTGGCCGGTCATGCCGGTCGAGCGGGTCAGCCTCACCCTCCGGCCGTTCGGCTTCTTCGACGCCAACCCGGCCCTGGACCTGCCGCCCACGCACGGCGGGGGGAACGGCGATGGATGAAATCCCCGCGGCGGTGGCGGCGCCGGGCGCCCCGGAGGAGCACGGGACCAGGCTGCGCAACAACGCGCTCAACCTGCTGGGCAACGTCGGTTTAGCGCTCGGGTCGGCCGCGCCGACCGCCTCGATCGCGCTGACCCTGGCCGCCATCGTCGCGGCGAGCTCCTACGCGAGCCCGGTCGCCATCCTCATCATCGGCCTGCCCATGCTGGGGATCGCCGCCGCGTTCAAGCGGCTGAACCGGTGGCACGTGAACTGCGGCGCCACCTATCAGTGGGGCGCCCGCGCCATCTCGCCCTACTACGGGTTCATGGTGGGCTGGCTGATCTTCCTCGCCTATTTCGTCGGCGTGATCTCGATCTGCCTGCCGATCGGGCCGTACCTGATCTCGCTGTTCGGCAACGCGCAGAGCCGCCTCGGCGAGGCGGTCATCGGGTCGGCCGCCGTCGTGGCCGTGACCGTCGTCGCGTACATCGGCATCCGCGTCGCGGCGTGGGTCCAGTGGGTCCTGATCGCCATCGAGTACATCGGCATCACGATCCTGGCCGTGTACTGCCTGGTCGCCGTGTTCGGGCACCACGCGGGCTCGGTCCCGTTCTCGGCCAGCTGGTTCTCGTGGAGTTCCCTCGGCGGCGTCAGCGGGTTCATCGCCGCCTCGCTCATCGCCGTGTACATGTTCAGCGGCTGGGACACCGGCATCATGGTCAACGAGGAAACCGAGAACGCCCGCGAGACCCCGGGCAACGCCGTCATGCTCTCGGTCGTCGTCCTGGCCCTGCTGTACGCGTTCTTCACCTTCGCGTTCCAGGGCGCGGTGACGAACAAGGCGCTGCAGGCGAACGGGGCCGACGCCCTGTCCTACATCGCCCAGCAGGTGGCGGGCTCCGCCCTGGCGAAGTACATGATCCTGGCCGTCGCGCTCTCGGCCATCGGGTCAACGCTGGCGACCCTGGTGTCGGGCGTGCGGGAGGCCTTCGCCATGGGCGCCGATGGCGTCCTGCCGCGGCCGCTGGCCCGGACCCACCCGAGGTTCAAGACCCCGTCGCTGGCCACAGTGATCATCGGCGTGCTGGCCGTCATCGGCACCTGGGTCTATATCCTGGGCTCGTCCAGCGTCCAGAACTCGTTCGACACGATCGTCGCGGTCGACGGCATGCTCTTCGCGCTGTTCTACGCGTTCACCGGGATCACGATGGTCGTCTACTTCCGGCGCATGGCCGCGGCCGGCCCGCGGAACGCGGTCACGATGCTGCTGATCCCGCTGATCTCGGCGGCGTTCCTGCTCTACGTGGTGTGGAAGTCCGTCCCCGGCCTCGGCGGCTGGACCAGCGGCAGCCTCATCTCGCTGTACGTCCTGCTGGGGATTGGGGCGGTGATCATGCTCTATGCGCGCGCCACGCGCGCGCCGTACTTCGCCACCCCACGCGAGGTGTTCCAGCCCGGGGCCGGGCCGGTCCCGGCCTCCGAGGTCACGGAGCGTCAGCCGACCGACTGAGGCTCCGCGAGCTCGTCGGTGGGCTCCCCGACGACCTCGGGAGCCAGGTGCTCGTGCACCAGGCGGACCGCGGTCGCGCCGTCACCGACGGCGGAGGCGACCCGCTTGATCGAGCGGTAGCGGACGTCGCCCACGGCGAAGACGCCGGGCATGGACGTCTCCAGCGGGAGCGGCGCGCGGTCGAGCGGCCAGCGCGACGGATCCGCCCCGTCCCGCACCACGTCGCGCCCGGTCAGGAGGTAACCCCACCGGCGCTGAACCGTCTCGGGCAGCCACTGCGTGCGCGGCTCGCCGCCGATCAGCACGAACAGCGCGGCCGCCGGGACCTGCTCGGTCGTTCCGTTCTGGCGGTCGTGCAGGGTGAGGGCTTCGAGGTGGTCGGCGCCGTGGCCGTCGGTGATCTCGATATGCAGGCGCACCGTGATGTTGGCGGTGGCCGCGATCTCGCGGATCAGGTACTCCGACATGGACCGCTCGAGGTTGTCTCCCCGCACCACCAGCGTCACGCTCCGGGCGTGCTTCGCGAGGTACAGCGCGGTCTGGCCGGCCGAGTTCCCGCCTCCCACCACGAAGACGTCCTGGCCCGCCATCGCCCGCAGTTCGCTCCCGGCGGCGCCGTAGAACACGCCGGAGCCGACCAGTTCCTCCAGGCGCGGCACGCCGAGCCGCCGCCAGGCGATGCCGGTGGCGACGATGACCGCTTTGGCGGTCACCTGGTGGCCGCCGGCGATGTCCACGACGAGCTTCCCGTCCCGGCCCTCCAGGCCGGTGGCGTGCTGGGCGAACAGCATGTGGGCGCCGAACATCCAGGCCTGCTCGCAGGACTGGCGGGTGAGGTCATAACCACTGACTCCGTGCGGGAAGCCGGGATAGTTCCGGATCATCGGGCTGCTCCCCGCCTGGCCGCCGGATACGGTCTCCTCCAGCACGACCGTCAGCAGGCCCTCGGACGCGGCGTAGACGGCGGCGGTGAGGCCGCCCGGTCCGGCGCCGACGATGGCGACGTCGCACTCGCTGACGTCGTTGACGATGTTCCCGCCGACCGCCGCGATCATCTGGCCGAGCGTCGGCTGGACCAGGGTGTAGCCGTCGTGACGGATCATTACCGGCAGCTGTGACTCGTCCAGGCCCCGGTCCGCCAGCAGCTGGCGGCCCCGTTCGCTGTCGGCGCTGTAGAAGCGGAACGGCTCGCTGAACTTGGTGAGCATCTCCCGCAGCTCGAGCGTGCTGCGCTCCTCGCGCCCGATCACCTGGAACAGCTCGAAGCCGGCCTGCTGGTCCTTGGCCCATTCGGCCAGGAACCCGCTGACGACGCGGTAGAGGTCCTGCTCGAGCGTCCACGGCTTGGTGATGTGGTAGTCGGCCTGGCCGAGCGTCATGGCCTGGACGATCGGGCTCTCCGCCGAGTAGTCGCGCTCCACCAGGAGCACCCGCTTGGCCAGCGGGTGCATTTCATGGGCGCACGCGAGGAAGTCGACCCCAGGCATACCGCTCAGGCCGTAATCCACGATCAGCAGCGCCACGCGCTCGTGCAACTCGGCCAGGCCGCGGAGCACCGACAGCCCGGCGGGGGCCTTCGTTTCGGCGATGACGCGGAAGTCCCCGCCGAACCGCCGGGCGAGATCATCCCGGAGCGCGCGGGCGGTTCCGGCGTCATGATCGATGACGAACAGAACAGGTGGTTGCGACATGCGTCCCCCTCAGCCGTTCGCACCGGGGCCGGCTGCGGGACGATCAGTTGATCCCCCCGGATGCTTCCGATGTTACGGCATAACGAAATTAACCCCCGGCCGTTCGTGCAGCGTTCGCCGCCGTGACCGGCTGGTCCGGCGCCTCACGCCTGCCCGGTCTCGAAGCGGCTGACCTTGCCGCCGGTGACGATGAAGGCCCAGCGGGTCCGCATCTCGCCCCACGTGTTGTTGCGGTAAGCGGCGATCAGGGACCGCCCGCCGTCGGCCGCCGAGACCACGTCGAGATGGCCGTTGACGGAGAAGATCTCCCGGTCCGCCCAGCTGGCCAGGTCACGGTCGGTGCCGTCGTCCGACATGGTGGCGGCGGGGGTGAGCGCGGCGAAGAACGCCGCCCGGTCGCCGGCGTTGATGGCGGCGATGAGCGCCTGCACGGCGGGGTCGGTGACGTCGCGGTTGGCTGTCACGGGCAGCTCCTTCGTCGGTTGACCCATCATCGCGGTCCGGTGCTGGGCCCCAGCGGGGAGGGCGGCGGGTTCTCATCGCAGTCCGGCGCCGCGCCCCGGCCGGGGGGTGCGGCGCACCGCCTTGTGACAATGGTGAGTCACCGGCGGGCTCTGGTGAGGAGCGCAGTTGGCGATCGCAGACGGACGGGCGGGCAGCTTGCTGTCGGTCAACGTGGGCCTGCCGCAGGACGTGGCCTGGCACGGCCGGACGGTGCACACGGCGATATGGAAACGGCCGGTCGAGGGCCCGCGGCTCGTGCGCCGACTGAACATCGACGG